>ERZ1673737.529-NODE-529-length-47094-cov-22.466804_pt1 | contig 47094 bp, 42 predicted proteins | sample MGYA00580211_ERZ1673737 | MGnify/ENA primary metagenome ERZ1673737 (study PRJEB41218, sample SAMN15661789) | gut metagenome | host: Homo sapiens | place: Canada: London | collected 2015-08-20/2019-03-30 | study: EMG produced TPA metagenomics assembly of... | reverse complement strand
AAAGGAGAAGTATATTGTAGATGACCAGTTAGATGGGTCAGTTACAATATACCAGAAGTATATTGTAGATGACCAGTTAGATGGGTCAGTTACAATATACCAGGTTCAAGATTCATTATATAATTTCCAATACGAACCTCAACTGGAGTTAGGTTTTCGCATAAAGTAATCTTTTTATCTAACGTCATATTTTACTTCTTCTTTTAATGCTCTAACATAACTCGAAAAATATCTAAATATCTGGATTCTTTATCATCAATTCTGCGACTCAAAAACCATTTAAAGTTTCCAATCAAATGATGAGACTTCAAACATCATTGCTAAAAATATTGAAATAATGACATTTTTCTTGTTGACAACCGAATTATGTAAGAAATATTCACATGTAGTAAGACGAAGTTTTTTATTCTTTGGTATAATAATAGAGTTGAAATGAGGTAAATAAACTTATGGATGAAAATATAATTTCCTTAATTGCGAAAGAATTGAATATTTCAATTTCGCAAGTTAAGAATACATTGGAATTATTAGAAGAAGGAGCTACAGTTCCTTTTATTGCACGTTATCGTAAAGAGCGTACAAAAGGTTTGGATGAAGAACAAATTCGTGTCATTCAAGAAAATTATGCGTATCAAGTAAATTTAGCTAAGCGTAAGGAAGAAGTTTTGGCACGTATTGAAACATTAGGAAAATTGGATGATGAAATTATTAAGAATGTCAACGCATGTACAAAACTATCACAAGTAGAAGATATTTATCGTCCTTACAAACAAAAGAAAAAGACGCGTGCAAGTGTTGCGATTGCCAACGGTCTACAGCCATTAGCTGATACATTCATGTCGTTTCCACGTTATTTTAAAGAAACAGAATTGGATGCTTACATCAATGAAAATGTAAAAGACAGAGACGCTGCTATTCAAGGTGCTTGTGATATCATTGCCGAAAAAGTGAGTGATGATGTAGATGTACGTAATAAAATATTAGATTCAATGACAAACTATGGGCGTATTGTCACAACAGAAAAGAAAGATCATGAAGATGCTCATAAAGTCTATAAGATGTATTATGATTATTCAGAAAGAGTCAATACTTTGGCACCGCATCGAGTTATGGCCATTGATCGTGGGGAAAAAGAAAAAGTATTAAATGTTTCGATTTCTTTTAATGAAGAATATATTGAAAACTGGGTATGCCGAAGATTTATTCGCTTTACTAACAGTGGTACAAGTGAATATGTTCGTGCTGCTATTTTAGATGGTTTAAAAAGACTTGCCTATCCTTCAATTGAAAGAATGGTTCGTTCTGCTCTAAGTGAAAAGGCACATGAATCAAGTATTGACGTATTTTCTATGAACTTAGAGAAGTTGCTACTTCAACCACCTATGAAAGATAAAGTAATTCTAGGCTTTGACCCGGCCTTTAGAACCGGATGTAAATTGGCTGTTATTGATGCATCTGGTAAAAAATTAACAGTCGATGTGATCTATCCACATCAGCCAAATGCGAAAGTAAGAGAGTCTGAACAAAAATTAGTTCAATTATGTAATGAATATCATGTGAATTTAATTGCGATTGGCAATGGTACAGCAAGTCGAGAAAGTGAAGCTTTCGTTGCGAATACAATTAAGAAATTTAATTTACCAGTCTCTTATACCATTGTTTCTGAAGCAGGTGCTAGTGTATATAGTGCTTCTAAATTAGCTATTGAAGAATTCCCAGACTTACATGTTGAACAAAGAAGTGCCATTTCTATTGCGCGAAGATTGATGGATCCACTTTCAGAATTAATCAAGATTGACCCACAATCGATTGGTGTTGGTCAATATCAACATGATTTGCCAACTGCAAGATTAAAAGAACGTTTGGATTTCGTCGTTGAAAAAGCCGTTAACCGCGTGGGTGTAAATATAAATACAGCCAGTGTTTCTTTACTTAAAAATGTTGCGGGATTAAATAATGCGAGTGCTACAAGCATTGTGTCATATCGCGAAGAGAATGGAAAAATTGAATCGCGTACACAAATTAAAAAGATCCCTAAGATTGGTCCAAAAGCTTTTGAACAAGCAGCTGGATTCTTGCGTATTGAAGATGGAAAAGAACCATTGGATCGTACAAGCATTCACCCTGAATCGTATAAGGCAACGAAAGTATTGTTGAAAGAATTAGGGTTGGATACTTTAGATTTAGGAACACAAAAGGCAAAAGACGTGATTTCTAATTGTGATACAAAACAATTGATGCAAGACACAGGATTAGATAGTTATACATTGAAGGATATTTTAGATGCGATTTGTATGCCACTAAGAGATTATCGTGATAAATATGATGCGCCTTTATTAAGAAAAGATGTATTGGAAATCGAAGACTTACATATTAATGATAAGCTAGAAGGTACAGTACGTAATGTGGTTGACTTTGGAGCCTTTGTAGATATTGGACTACATGAAGATGGTTTAGTTCACGTTTCAAAGATGAGTACAAAACGAGTAAAACATCCAAGTGATGTTGTTTCTGTAGGAGATATTGTTACGGTATGGGTATATAATATTGATCAAGAGAAACAAAAGGTACAACTAACAATGGTCAATCCAAATTAAAAAACTAGGAAATCCCTAGTTTTTTTTTGTTAAAACGTGAATGAAATCATCAAATGAATTAGTTTGTAGTAATGCAACAGTTTTTTCTACAGTCGAAAATGAATCTACTATGATATCGAATAAATCTCTGAATAAAGCAGTTTCCTCTTTAGCAATTCCGATTAATAATACAAAATTTATATTTTTCTTTCCCCATGGAATAGGGGTTTGATTATGTATTATTGAAATAAAAGAATTTTTAGCTGAAATATTAATTGAATGTGGTATTGCTACTTGGTTTGTAAAGGCAGTACTTGAATATTGTTCTCTAGATAAAACATCATTAGTAAAATCGTCATCTACAAATCCAAATAGCTTAGCTTTTTTACAAAGAAATTTTATACATTCTTCACTTGATTTACATTCGATATTTTCAAAATATAGTTCTTTTTTAAAAATTTGAACCAATGTATTTAACGATTCGGCATGTTTTTTTTCTATTTTAATTTCTTCAATCTCACTATGAATAGATAGAATATTCTTTTTTGTTATTAATGGATTTACATAAACAGTATGAGGGTGATTGAAATCATATACTGAGGTCGATATGATTATGTCCGGATTATATGATTTGTTATATTCGGAAATAGTTATCATTTTGATAATAGTGAGTTCTTCTCCAAATGACATGTGTAATTCATGCATAAGACGTTTTGCGGATAAATGATAATCTTCACAAATTACTAAACATGAAATTTTTTCTGATTTTGGTTGATGACTTTCTAGATAACTACCAATATGAAAAGCAATAAAGCCAATTTCATCCTCAGAAATAACGATATTGTATTGAGTTGCAATTAAATGTGCATAATATACAGCCATATCATATACTGGAGCATATTCTTGCTTAATTTGCAATGCCAAAGGATTTGGATAACTGATGTTAAATCTAGAACGCTGAGTTAAGTTATATGTGTGTAGGTAGAATTGGCAAATAAATTCATTGTCAAAGTTTTGAAGATTGTATTTCTCGGCAACTCTTATTAGGTTTTTGATAGTCGCATTAAAAAAATCTTTGTCTGCTATTTGAGAAAATTTATCTAAATCAATTTGAGTTATTCCAACATTTTCAACACTTAAACTGATTAAAAGGACAATTTGATTATAGTCGGCTTGAGTCATTTTACTATTGGTGAGTGTAAAACAATAATCACTTATTTGGTTTGCAAATAATAATATTTTGTCTTTCTCATTATTGCTTTCTATTTGATTAGAAATACTATTTCCTCGGATTTCTATTAATGTATCATTGGATGTTAACCGAATGATGATAATGATGAGGTGTATCAAAAGATTATTTAAAGCGTAGCTATTAACAGTTAAATTGGAATTATCACAAAATTCTTTTAATTTGGCACCTATTTCTTTTACATTGATAGTAGGGGCTAGTTTTTGTAATGTTTCTGTTGATGAAAAATATCCGTTTGAATTATGGGTTGCGATGTAACCTATTAATTTTCTAATATCACTTTCCTTTCCAAATAAGCAAAACTTATAATCATGGGACACAACATCTAAATGATATGGTTCTATCATTGATTTAATTTGATTGGTAATATCATTAGATATTGTACTTTCACTTACACAGAATTCTTCGGCTAAATCAAAGATAGATATACCATCCTTATTAGAAAGAAGTCGGTACAAAATAAGTTTAGTACGTTCTTGTGTTTGAGTTATATATGTATCATTATAAGCTATATCTAGTCGATATCCTTTGGGACTTGACTCGATTTTGTATTGATTACTGTTATTTAATTCTTGTATATAATTGCGAATGGTTTTTTTGTCAACATGAATTAATTGAGATAATTTAGTTCCGGAAATCCATTCGGATTCATTTTGTAGAATAGATATAAGTTTTTTAATGTTGTCAGATTTCATAGTAAAAAACACTCCTATATACTATATATAAGATAACAAATATTTATTTATTTTCAATTCCTAAATTTCCCTCCCCAGGGGAAATTTTTTGTAGGAGAAAAAAAAGAAAAAAATTTATATTATGAGTGTGAAAACAAATAAAGCAAGAAAGGAGATTATTTATGATTCGTATTTTATTAGCTTGTGGAGTTGGAATGTCATCGGGGTTTATGGCTAGCAGCATGAGAAAATCAGCAAAAAAGAAAAAATTAGATGTTAGTGTTCATGCAGTTAGTAAAGCAGAAGTTATGAGCCATGAAGGTGAATTTGATATTTTGATGTTAGGTCCACACTTTGCAAAAGAAGTGCCTGGATTTCAAGAAGCACTTCCAAACGTAAAAGTAGCAACTATTGATCCAGACAAATATGCTATGTTAGATGGCGAAGGCATTCTAGAAGATGCATTAGAAATTTATAATTCGTAGATTGAAAGAGAGAGAAATTATTATGATTGAAAAAATGCAGCAATGGGTAGAAGCCCGATTAGTTCCTGTTGTAAATAAAATTACAAGTTTATATTGGTTTAGTATTATCGCAAATGCAGTTTTATTTTTAGTGCCATTCTCAATGGCTAATGCAATATCTGCTTTATGGGGATTATTAAGAAAGTTTATTCCAAGTTTAATTGATATTTCAGCATTAGGTACATATTCTTTTGGATTAAGTGGATTGTTTATGGCGTTCACAATTCCTCACGATGTAATGGTTAAGGAAAATCGTAGAGATCGTGCATTAATTGCAGGATTTACTTCTATTGGTACATATATGTTATGTATGAAGGCTGTTACTGTTGAAAATGGAACACTTTTCCAAATTCAAAGATTTGGAGCTGCCGGTATGTTTACTGCAATGGCTGTCGGCTTCGTTGTAGGAATGGTGTTTAAGAAACTTGCACACTTCTCATTCTTTGGTGAAGATAGTGTGATTCCAGATTTTGTTAAAAACTGGTTTGATAATATCTTTGCAATTGTATTCTGCTTATTATTGGGATTTGTATTCTCTTATGGATTAAATTTAGATTTATTCTCAGTCATTACGATAATTATGAGTCCAGTTACTTATTTTGCACAAAGTATTTTTGGAGTAATTTTCTTAAGTTTTGTAATGGATATCTTTTACTTCTTTGGTGTATCAGGCTGGGTTTGGACCCCAATTACTATGACAATCCAAAAAGCAGCAATTGCAGAAAATACAGCTTTAGTTGAGGCTGGAAAAGCAGCAACAAATATTTATGCATATGGCTTCTCTCGTTATCAACACATTGGAGGAGAAGGAGCAACGTTACCAATTGCATTCTATATGTTGAAAGCAAAGAGTAAGAAGTATCGTATGTTAGGAAAAGCAACAATCATTCCATCGATTTTTAACATTAATGAACCGCTTGTGTATGGTATGGTTGTATGTAATCCGTTCTTGTTTATCCCATGGGTTTTAGTTTCTATTATCCATGCAGCAAATACTTATATCTGGATGAAGATGGGCTGGGCTCAAATACCATATGTGAATTTTGATATGAATAATTTACCAAATGTAATTAGTGCTTATGTTCAATCTGGTGGAAATATTGGAAATGTATTATTAGTTGTTGTAAACTTTGTGATTTCAGCAGTCATTTATTATCCATTCTTTAAAGCTGCTGATAATTATGAATATAAGAAAGAATTAGCTCGTGAAGAGGCTAAGAAAAAAGAACAAGAAGCTAAACTTCAAACAGCATAAGAGGTGAATAAATATATGGATATCAATATGACGGCTATGCAAGTAATTATGCATGCATGTGAAGGAAGAGATAAAGTGGATGAGGCAATAGAATTAATGGCTCAAAATGATTTTGAAGGGGCTAAAGCACTGTTAAAAGAAGCAGAAGAAGATATTTTAAAAGCTCATGTCGCTCAAACTAAAGTGATACAAGGGCAAGCAGCAGGAGATGATACAGAATATTCATTATTGTTTATTCATGCACAAGATACGATTATGACATCAAACTCAGAATTAAGAATTGCTCAGCATATATTACCTGTTTTTGAAAGTCAATATAAATTAATTCAACAATTAAAGGAGGAAAAATAAATGAGTCGAGTAACAAATACACCATTCCCAAAAGGGTTTTTATGGGGAGGTGCAACAGCAGCCAATCAAATTGAAGGTGGATGGAATGAAGGAGGACGTGGTCCAGCAGCGGGAGACTTTGCTATTCATTTGCCTAAAGAATTGCGTTCTAAAATCAATGGAGAAATGTATAAAGATGTAAATGTTAAGCAAATTGAAAAAATCGAAGCAAATCCAGAAAATTATAATTTAGCTAAGCGTAGAGGGGTGGATTTCTATCATCACTATAAAGAAGATATTGCATTAATGGCAGAAATGGGATTCTCAGTATTTCGTATGTCAATTTCCTGGTCTCGTATTTATCCAAATGGAGATGATGCTGAACCGAATGAAGAAGGTTTAAAATTCTATGATGATGTTTTTGACGAATTGCATAAATATGGAATTGAACCATTAGTTACATTAGATCACTTTGATGTACCATTAAATTTAATCAAGAAATATTCTGGATTTAAATCTAGAGAGACAATTGATTGCTTTGCAAAATATTGTGAAACAGTGTTTAAGAGATATAAAGGAAAAGTAAAATACTGGCTAACATTTAATGAAATTAACTGCGTATTAACAAATCCATATGCATGTTCTGGAGTTTTGCTAAATGATCAAAGCGAAAGAACATATGAACTTGTATATAATGTTTCTCATAATCAATTTGTTGCAAGTGCAAAAGCTGTTATTTTAGCACACGAAATTGATCCGGAAATGAAAGTCGGATGCATGTTATGTCGTTTGGAAAACTATGCGGCTAGTACAAAACCAGAAGATGTGTTGCAAACGGTATTTGAAGATCATTTTAATTTCTTCTATACAGACGTGCAGGCTAAAGGAGAGTATCCATATTATATCCACAGATTCTTTAAAGAGCACGATATTAAAATTAATATGGAACCAGGAGATTTAGATATTTTGAAGAAAGGTAAAGTAGACTTTATTTCAATTAGCTATTATATGTCATATGTTGCTGAATATAAAAACCAAGAAATTCAAGAACCGACTGGATCTTTAGTGGCAGTTATTAAGAATCCAAATTTAAAAATGTCAGAAGCAGGATGGCCAATCGATCCTGTTGGATTCAGAACAGCATTGAATCGTATTTATGACCGCTATGATTTACCTATCTTTATTGCTGAAAATGGATTAGGAAGTACAGATCATCCTGATAAAAATGGATATGTGCGTGATGATGATCGTATTGAATATATGAAAGGGCATGTTAGAGAAATGCGTGAAGCCATTGCTGATGGTGTAGATGTATTTGGATATGCTTGGTGGGGACCAATGGATTTAGTTTCAAGTGGAACAAGTGAAATTAGTAAACGTTATGGAATGATTGGGATTGATGCCGATAATGAAGGTAATGGAACATATAATCGCTTTAAAAAGAAATCATTCTATTATTACAAAAAGTTAATTGCATCTAACGGAGCAGATTTAGAGAATAACGTTGGAGATGAACCTACTGAAGATTGGTGTGCAACAGGTAAATATACAGTAGAAAACATTTGATTATAGTTCAATAATGAATCCAAATTGACAATCAACAAACAGAGGGTTATTATTTTTACACATGTAGGACAACGCATTGTTGTCCTTTTACTTTTAGGGAAGAGGATTTTTATGAATATTACTACGATTATTACGCAAATGACAATTCTACTATGTATTATGATTATAGGATTTGCGGGCGCTAAAAAGAATATTTTTAATGATGAAGTAAATGTATATGCATCAAATATTTTATTACGAATTGGGATTCCGGGATTGATTATTAGTTCTGTAAAGAATGGATCACCATTTACAGGAAACGAATTATTCAATGTGCTTGGTATTTTTTCAATATTTGCGGTATTTACAGGGATTGTATCTAAAATTATTGTTGAGGTTTTACACATTCAAGAAAATAAAGCCCTTTGGCAATTTATGATTCTATTTACCAATGCCGGTTTTATGGGATTGCCCGCCATTCAAGCTATATTAGGGAATCAAGCCATGCTTTATGGAGCTTTATTTTTATTGCCACAAAACTGTTTGATGTATGGATATGGAGAGAGTTTATTTCGTAAGGGAGGTTTTTCGCTTAAGAAATTTATGAATGGTCCGATGATTACTTCTGTTATTGCACTTGTCCTTTGTATTTTTAATGTGAAGCTTCCGTATATCTTGGCACAGACTTGCACATATATTGGCAATGTTACTACACCACTATCTATGATGGTTATTGGCGCTGGTTTAGTGAATATGGATATCAAAGAGTTGTTGGATGTAAAAGTATGGGCATTTACAATATTTAAAATGATTTTATTACCTTTGTTCTATATGTTTTCTCTTTCTTTATTTCACATTGATCCATTGATTGAAAATACACTTATACTCATTATGTGTATGCCGGTGGCAAGTAATTCTAGTGTATATGCACTTATGTATGGTGAAGATGCAACGCTTGCAAGTAAAGCTATCTTCTTGACAAGTGTGGCGTGTGTAGTCACGATTCCAATTGTGTTTATTTTACATACTTTGTAAAAAGCATGACAAATGCAGCTATAAATAAAGGCGAAAGTTTGAGTTATTAGGTAGAATGTTGTATGATTAGGATATAAGAAAGGACGCTGTGATTATGGAAAAATGGACTCAAGAACAGTATGCTGCTCGTTTACAAGAAATGAAACAAGAAGCTCATGATAAAATGTGGTTATACATCGAAGTGAATGCCAAAGAATTTATGAATGAATGTGAACCAGGAGCAAAGAATTTAGCTACATGCTGCAAAGCTATGTTAGATGCAATGTTAGAAGGAGATGGCTTTATTGTAGAGCCTAAGATTCGTACTAAGGTTGCTGGAACTTTAACAGTTCGTTACTATGTTGATAACTTACATCCAGGTCGTAGAAAATACGCAGATGTAATGAAGGAACAACAACAATAAAAAAAAGAATCATTTCTGATTCTAAAATAGCTTTAAATGTTTAAAAGCTTTGTATAAGCCGTCATTGTCAATTTTATCTGTGACATAATCGGCTTTTTCTTTTACCTCTTTGACACCGTTTCCCATCGCAATAGAAATATCAGCATATTCTAACATTGGTAAATCATTTTCAGAATCCCCCATCGCAACTGTTTCATATTTTTCTTTATAATAGTTTTTGACAAACTGAATAGCCGTAGCTTTATTGTATTCTGAATGTGTGATTTCTCCGCCTAGATGCATGAAGTTTGTGAATGTTAAATGCTTAGGAATTTGTCTTAATATTTCTTCTCTTTGCGAAAGTGAGTCAAAATGAATACTGATTTTCATGATTTGATTGTAATCATCATTGGTAATTGTTGAAATATCTGGAAAAGACAAGAAACGATTTCCCATGCGATTGTCTGTGTTAAATTGGCGCATTCTTTCTCTGTTTTTCTCACTAGTAAATGTTGTTTTACTGCCTTCTAGTGAGAATCCTGAATCTTTGGCAATGTGCTGAATAAATTGTGTGTCCCTTAGTTTTAATGGTTCAAAAAGGACTTGTTTATTATCTATGATGATTTCACTGCCAGCCCCAAAACAATAGCCATCTAAATTCATATCGAATAAAAATTGAGGGACTTCACAACGTGTTCTTCCTGTGTTTATATAAATTTTATGACCATTTTTTCTTGCTAGTTCAATCGCTTCTAATGCAGAACTAGGAATCTTTTCAAATGTCCATAGAGTTCCGTCTAAATCCAAAAAAATAATTTTTTTCATAACCTTCCTCCACTACAATATTTTAACATATTATTGTATGATATAAGAAAAAAGAGGGTATTGGCATGGAAAAGAATGTGATTATAACGATATCTAGACAATTTGGTTCAAATGGAAGAGAAATTGCGCGTAAGTTAGCTGAATATTTGGATATTAGTTATTATAATAAAGAAATTTTGGAAAGAATAGCAGTGAATATGGGTGTTTGTGCAGATTTCTTTAAAGACCAGAATCAAGATGCGAATGGATTATTTACAATAGAATCTAAAGGTCTTTTAGGACTTAGAAATATTACGGAATTAAGTGTAAATTCACAAATTTATGATATGGCGAGTGATTTTATTCAAAAGATTTCCCAAAGAGAAGACGCTGTTATTGTAGGAAGATGTGCGGATTATATTTTAAAAGATAATCCGGATGTTATTTCTGTATTCTGTTACAGTGATGTAGAAGAACGTATTCAATGGTCGATTGACGAATATCAAGTGCCTGCTAAACAAGCCAAGAAAATTGTGCAAGAAAAAGATACGCAAAGGGCAAGATTTTATGAATTCTATACCAATCAAAAATGGGGAAATGCACGTAATTATACATTGATGATCAATACATCAAAGATGAGCACAGATGAAGCAGTACAATTACTAGCATCATTTTATGATGTAAAAAAAGGCATCCCAACTTTTAAGAATGCCTTTGAAAATCAATATGAAAAGAATAATACGTATTAAAAAAGTCGGAAATCCGACTTTTTCTTTTACATAATATAAGGTGTTGCAAAGTATAATACGAAGATGATCATTAATGCCCAAACAGTTGGGTGAACTTCTTTTGCTTTACCTGCAGCAATCATGGCAACTGTATAAACGATAAATCCACATGCGATACCATTTGAAATAGAATACATTAAGATCATCATAATAACAGTGACAAATCCAGCAGCGGCAAAAATCATATCATCCCAGTCAATACCTTTTAATTGTTGAGCCATCATAATACCAACAACAATCAATGCTGGTGCAGTAACTGCATTCGTAACTGTACTTAAGATAAGTGGTGATAAGAATACGGCTAGTAAGAAACAAACACCTGATGTACATGCAGTTAAACCTGTACGTCCTCCGACACCAACACCAGAGCTAGATTCAACAAAGCTTGTAACTGTACTCGTACCTAAAACAGCACCAAATACTGTGCCAAATGCATCTGCAACCAATGCTTGTTCAGCATTTTCAAGTTCACCTTTATCATTGATTAAACCAATACGGTTTCCAATCGCAACAAGTGTACCTGCTGTATCAAAGAAGTCAACGAACAAGAATGAGAAAATAACAACGAAAGCCTGGAATGGATTTGCGAACAATTCAGAGATTCCTGAGAAGCAAGATCCAAAGGCTTGTAATTCAAAATCAAACGAAATGAAACGTTCAGGTAAAGCAGGCATATTAGCCATTCCCATGAATCCAAGGATGATACCAATAATAGCTGTGATAACCATACCTACAAAAACAGCTGCAGGAACATTTTTAATAACTAACGCAATTGTAATTAATAAACCAACAATCGCAAGTAATACAGTTGGATCTGTTAAGTTTCCAATTGTTACAAATGTTGAAGGACTAGCTACAATAATACCTGCATTTTTTAAACCAACAAACGCAATAAAGAAACCGATTCCAGCTCCGATTGCCAATTTTAATTGTACTGGAATCGCATTGATAATAGCTTTACGAACACCAGTAACAGAAATAAGAATAAAGATAACACCTGAAATAAATACAGCACTTAAAGCAGCTGCCCAGCTAAAGCCCATCTGTCCACAGATTGTATAGGCAAACAATGCATTTACACCCATACCCGAAGCTAATGCGACTGGATAGTTGGCAACAAGACCCATAATAATACTTGCGACACCTGCACTGATTGCAGTCGCAAGGAATACAGAGGCTTTGTCCATACCAGCATCTGCTAAAACACTAGGGTTAACCCCAAGAATGTAGGCCATAGCCAAGAATGTTGTAAGACCAGCGATAAGCTCTGTCTTAACGTTTGAACCTTTCTCGTTCAATTTAAAGAATTTTTCCACGATTCTCTCTCCTTCTCTCTTTTTTAAAAAGACTTTACCATTGTAACATAAGTTATACTAAATAGATGCACTTTGATAAAGAAAAAGCATAAATATACGTATTTATTGGTACATTTGTAAGTTTTTTCATGGCTTTTTTATAGGTTTGCAGCTGAATCGTATACAAATCGATTAATTTTTGCTCGTTATCTACTGCATCCGTCTTAAAATCGACAATGATCACTTCATCTTCTTTATAGATAACTAAGTCCATAAAACCATGAACAACTTGATTTTTTTCTTCAATAATATAGCTTTGTTCAAATACATGTTTTTCTTTCATCCAAGAAGAGTAAAGAGAATCTTCGTTTAAAGCTAGAATCTGCTTGATATCATGATCTTTTAAAGTATATCCATAAGAAGTCGCATAAGAAATAATTTCCTTTTCTTGATAAGGATACGAGCATTGCGCTACAATTTCATGAAATAAAGTTCCACGAATGGTTCCCATGTTTTTAGAAAGAGAAACCTCTTTCCAATCTAATTTAATTTTTGCGCCACTCGCCGTTTGACTTGAAAAAGCCTTAGATTCTTTTGAATATACAGGTAATGCATAAGGCGTATTATTCTGACGGACTTTTAATGGTCTTTCATATAATCCTGATTTTTTATCAAAAACCACTAGAGAAGCACTCGTATTGGCATATGTATGTAAAAGCCATCCTGTATAACTCTCATCTTCTAATAGCGTATAGGCGTTTAATGGACTATAAAAATCTTCAATGCTTTCAATTGTATCTACAATGACAAGTTCTTTTTGAGGGCGGGTTGTCGCCACATAGAATACACGCATTTCTTCTGCAAGATCATCGAGTTCTTTTTTCGTTTGTAGAGCTAAATGATAGATTGAATTGTATTTTAATTTATAATCTAAGCTTAATCCTTTTAAAGATAATCCTAATGTTGAATCAAGCAAGATACAAGAACTTTCATGTTTATCTCTTTGTTCGTGTTGCGAAAGAATATATACAACAGGGAATTGTAAACCTTTGGATTGATGCATTGTCTTTACTTGTACAACATCATCTTCTTTACCATACAAGCTTGCTTCTTGTGTTTGATCTTGCATTGCATCTTTAGATAATTGTAAGACAAAACTATGAATATCATTTTGATTTTCAAATTGCCCTGCAAGTTCTAATAAATAATCTAAGTTATTCTTATCTTGAATTGTTGTAGAAGCATAATAGAAATTATTATATGCATAAATATATTGTAGAAGTTGTGTGATTGTTTTATTTTTATTTGCGTATAACTCAAAGAATGGCTTCATAAAATCTTCGTTTTTAATACTCATATATAAAGATGTGCCTTTTTCTTTTTCTATACAACAATTCGCTATTTGAGAAAAAGATACATTAAATAATGGAGACATTAAAGAGGCACATAAAGAAATGTCATCTGTTAAATCTTCTAAAGCTTTTAAAGTAGAAATGACGATTTGAATGGCTGGATTTGTAAAGAATCCATGATCAATGGTAATCATAGCCGGAATGTTATAGGCTTCAAAAACAGCTTTCAGTTTTTCTTGTGGAGCATGATTACGTGTTAATACACACATCGATTTATAGGACATTCCCGCATTATGCTTTTCTATGATGTCTTGTGCGATTAAATCAAAACGATTTTCGTTGTGATTTTTCTTGATTGTAGCTTTATTGCCTTCTTCATCTTTATATTCTGTATATAAGAAACGAACCGGATATTGAGGACTTTCCATTTGTCCTTTTGTACCTACATTGGCAATATCAATATCTTTAAATTGTTCTCCTAGCAATTCATTATTCATGATCTTACTATAGAAATCATTATTGAATTCAATAACACTCGCATTGGAACGATAGTTTTCTTGCAGCAACAAAGGAGTGTTATTGTCATCTTCTTTTTCCATCCAAGCTTGCATGATTTTAGGATTGGCTTGTCTAAATCCATAGATAGATTGTTTAATGTCACCCACTCTAAATACATTATTTTCATGACAGAAAGACGCAATGATTTTTTCCTGTAACTCATTGGTATCCTGAAATTCATCGACTAGAATCATTTGGTACTTATTGTACATCTCTTCTTTAATCATAGAATCTTGCAATAATTGATACGCAAAGTGTTCCATATCATTAAAGTCGATTACTTCCATTTTTTTCTTTTCTAATTGAAAATACAATTTTACTTTATTTGTGAGTTCAAATAATGTATCAACTAAATCTTTATGATTTTTAATATCCTTTAGGTAGAATGCTTCATCAAATAAGTTTTCTACAATACGTGTTTCATGTTCTTTAAAAGAAGTTTGATATTTAGAATAATCGACTTTATCAATGGTCTTTTTAAAGCCAATAGTATTCTTTAAATACAATTCGAATTGTGATTTAAAATCCGAATAGGATGTTGTATTTAAACACTTGGATAAATATTCCCTTTTGATTTCATAATCCTCAGGCTTTGAAATCTGGTCGATTACTTCATCTAAAATTTCAGTCATGGCTAGACAATGATTATGGAAATACTTTAAGGCATATTCCATTATTTTAGGATTTAAATATGTATAGGATTCTTGAATGTTTTCCATCCAAGCCTTGGCATCTTCTTCAGATTTAGAGTTAATAATTGCCAAAATATCTTCAATGTATTTTTGAATATCTTCTTCGGTTTTGCCAAAAGAATGGAAATACATCTTTAATTTTGTGTATGAATTTAAGTCTAAATCTTGAATCGCATGCTTATAGGCATTTTCAAAGGCAATGCGTGTTTGAGCTGAGGATGCCGTTTGTTTAGACATTGTGTAAGAGATGGGAATCTTATAGTAATAATTTTGTACAATAGATAAACAGAAACTATCAATTGTTGAAATGCTAGCCGTTTCAAGGAGTGCCATTTGTTGCAGAATATAGTCCGTTTTTGGTTGTTCTTTTAATTTCGAAAGTAAACGAGCTTTCATTTCAGCCGCAGCATCCTTTGTGAAGGTCATGGCTAAAATGGAATCAATTGAAATATGGTCTTTTAATACCAATTGACATAGGCGTTCAACTAAAACGGCAGTTTTACCACTTCCTGCACTTGCAGAAACAACAACGTTCGTATTTCGAATGTCTATAGCCTCTTTTTGGGGAATTGAAAAATCCATATTATTCTTCCTCCTTTTCTACACGAAGTTTTGGTTCAACTTCATTCGCTGAATTTCTACAAATGGATCTATATGCACAATATTTACATGCATCTTTTACATGATTTGGAAGGGCTTGGCCACTAGAAATATCTTCTAAAAGACTATCAATAACTTGGCTCCATTCGGATTTGATCGTTTCTAAAGCTGGATTTGTCTTTTTTACAGGCATATATTGTTTAATGTCATCACAATAAATACTTGCATCACTAAAATGCCAGCCTTTGAGTTTGCGATTTTTTATGAATGTCTCTAACATGTCGGATTCATTTATGACATTTAATTCAGGAACCTTTTTACGATAATTTAATTTACCATAGGTAAGAGTTTCTGGTGAAGTTCTTAAGGCAATGTAAAAACATCCCACTGGAATTAAATTCGATTCTTTTTCATAAGCCAAAGTATATGTAGCTAACTGTAGGGCAAGACCAGATTCAAATTCATTTAGATTAATGTCTTTGTCACTTGATTTATAATCAAAGATACAAAAGGATGTATTTGAACTATCAATACGGTCAATATATCCATATAAGTCAATTGTGTATTCATTCCATGGATATGAATAAGAAAACTTATGTTCTTGTTTATCAATATTCATGTGCCAATTGGTTTCAAAACTATGGAGTTGTTCAAAAATCAAAACAAGTTTTTCTGTGATTTCTTCAATTTGTGAATTAAACCAGGTGACTTGCTGCAAAAGTATTTTTTTTGCGAAAGCAAATTCGTTTCTTACATATTGATAGATTTCTTCTTTGGATAAAGAAGTATAATCTTGTTTATCTTTAGAAATCATTTCTAAAACGTGATGTAAAATACTTCCACGAATACGAATATCGGTAATATCTTCCTTCTCTTTTAAGAACAAGCCGTATTTTAAGGCATGAGAAAAAGGACATCTTGCATAGGATTCGAGTCTTGAAATAGAACCTTTAAAGTGATTGTCTTTAAAGAATATAGCTTTTGCGCTTGTTTCATTTAAATCAATGTTTGGAGTAGTCCAATTAAAAGAATCTGGGGTAGTGATAAACTTTGGTTTTGTTTGTATCCAGTTTTCGATTTCTGAACTAGATTCATAATTCTTTCCTTGATAATCACTTTGTGGATATAGAATGTATAGTGTTTCACATAAGGATAAACAATCAAATATTTGCGTTTGTTGATTCTGAATACGTGTTTCAAGACTTGGAAGACTTGTGCTTTTTACATAAGCTTCATCAAATATGCCTGAATGTAGTTTTAAAGCAGGAAATGCATTGGCATTTGTTCCTGTTAAAAAGACAATGGGCCTTAATGATGTGATGTCTTGTCTTGATCCAATTAATACACCTTCAATTGTATTGGCCTTTTGATTGGCAGAAAGATTTTGGATTTGATGAATCAAGATATCTAAATCATCCGCATTATGTATGTGTGTATGTACATCTTGAATGAGTGACATTACATCGTTAAAGGCGTTCAAATCTTCTTTCGAAACATGTTCATGTAGATTTTGGATGTGTTTTGCGATTTCAATAAAGTCTAACGCATGAAATAAAAATGCATGATTATGTATCCATTCCAATGTTTGTTGCTCTAATCCTTGGTAGGATTCAAATTGATAAGAATCGATGATCTCATTTTCTTCGTAAGAAATAATACTTAGGTGCGGTTCAAACTTTAGAAATTTTTCCGGGAATAATGTGTAGTATTGTATTAGATGGTTGTTGCTTGGATATAAAGTTTGAATGAGGTTTATAAAACTTTTAAGATCCATATCTTTTATCCATGTTAAGTAACTGATCCATTCATTATAAATCGATGTAATATGTGTTTCTTGCATAGTTGTGAATGGAATCTTATGAGCTGTAAGAATTTGTGTTAGAACACTTTCATCACTCGCATTATTTAAGGCAATGAAAATATCATCCGCTAAATAATCGTTTTCGATAATAAGATTGGCAAGTACTTCCATTTGTTTTCTGGCATTGGCAACACTATAATAATGGGTTTGACATAATTGGTTTTCACCAAGCCATTTTGCCCCATGATCCATTAATACTTGAATCCAATAGTTGTCTAATTGGGAATATTCTTTTTTTAGAATATAAACATTTTCTAAATCAGGTAAACTTGAAAGAACATCTTGAGTTTGGTCTTCTTTAAGTTGAATGGGATAAAGTAGATTTAAAATTTCATTTAAATCCTTTTCTTTTTGGGTTGAACAAGGAAAATTATGGATTTGATAGGTTTTGGCCATTTTAATAAAGTCTAGGCAGGCACCTAAAAAATCATAGTCTTCTTTACTGGAGTAGAAGGCATTTGAAAGGGATGTGTTCTTTAAAGCTTCTTTGTATAAATAAAGAATTTCAATGTCGGATTTTGTTTGTCCATGATAAAAAGAAGATAGCCAGCTTGATAAAGTTAAAACTTGTATGCCAAGGCAATCTTTTTTTTGTTTTAAAATCTCTTTGTATAAAGATAAATGTAGGGTAGCCGGAGCTAATATTGTACTGTTGTCTGGAATTTGTATCATATAATTATCACCTAGATTATTATACCATGTTGCGTATATTTTCATTCAATGATATTATTAACTCGAAAGTTAATAACTATGGAGTTAATAAAGTGGAGGACCTATGTTTGTTGGTAGAAAAAAGGAATTAGATGCATTAAATAGCCGATATAAAAGTAACAGAAAAGAATTTGGTGTATTGTATGGAAGAAGACGAATAGGGAAATCATCCATATTAAATGAATTTTTAAAGGACAAAAAAGGTATATTGTTTCAGGCTAAGCAAGATAATAGTTATGGAAATTTAAAATCTTTTTCTTATGAAGTGGATCATTTGTTGAATCTACCAGATACATTTGTTTTTGCGAGTTGGCAACATGCCTTTAAATCGATTCAAGAATACGCAAAGAATGAGCGCTTTGTGTTGATTATAGATGAGTATCCATATATAGTGAGTCAAGATTCTAGTTTCTCTTCAGTTTTACAAGAGTTTATTGATCATACGAGTGATAATATGATGGTCATCTTATCGGGAAGTGATATAGGATTTTTACAAAGAGAAATACAAAATCATGCGAGTCCATTATATAAAAGACGTACTTTTGAGATGGAAATCAAAAAAATGAATTTTATGGACGCAAAGGAATTTGTGAAGATGGAGGATGTTGAAAGCCAAGCCAATTATTTGTGTTTAATGTCGGGATATCCATATTATTTATCGACAATTGATCATACAAAAACATTTTATGAAAATATTCAATATTTATTATTTAATGAATTTGGTACGTTTTTTAATTTGCCAGATCAACTTCTATCCAATTCAACGAATGTACAGGATGTATATAATTCAATATTAGTATCGATTTCAAAGCGAAATCGTACAATAAAAACGATTAGTGAAGATATTCATGAGGCAGAGGCTAAAGTCTCTAAATATATTTCAACATTGATAAAGAGTGAAATTGTAGAGAAAAAGAATATGTATAATGGAAATAAGCGAACGATATATTATGATATATCGGATTCGATGTTGAAATTATGGTACACCTTAATTTTTGAAAATCAGGAGAAGATAAAAATAAATGGAAATCTTGTGTTTGAACGAAATAAAGAAAAATTAGATTCATTTCTTTCGTTTGAATTTGAAAATTTATCGATTTTATATATGGATATGTTAAATGAAAAAGGTGAATTAGAAGACCTTTTTCCACATATACAGAATTATAAAGTTGATAACTCGAAGTTAAACATGTCAATTGAGATAGATGGTATCACAAGTACTAAAGAATATTTGTTGGTGATGGATTGTAAATATCGAAATAAAAAATATACAAAGGACATGTATGAACATCTAAAAGAGAGTGCCTCTATTTTTCCAGACAAATTAAAAAGAGTATATTATATCTTTTCAAAAGTAGGATTCAATGAAAATATGATTGAAGATAAAAATATACATTTGTTTGACTTGAAAAAAATGTTTGAATAAATGAAAAAAAGTGGATCATTTGATCCACTTTGATCCACTTTGTGTTGTATTATAGATTTTCTGTAATGTATCTAGCGACATATACACCAGATGCACTGGCATGACTTAATGAGTGTGTTACACCTGAACAGTCTCCGATAACGAATAGTCCTTTGTGTTTTGTTTCTAAGTTTTTATTTACTTTTACTTGCATGTTATAGAATTTAACTTCAACACCATATAGTAAAGTATCATCACTTGCTGTTGATGGACATACTTTATCAAGGGCATAAATCATTTCGATAATGTCATCTAATTGACGTTTAGGAATAACTAGAGATAAGTCTCCTGGTGTAGCTTTCAATGTAGGAGTTACGAACCCTTGTGCAATACGACTTGGAGTTGAGCGTTGTCCACGAATCAAATCACCAAAGCGTTGTACGATAACACCACCACCAAGCATATTGGATAGGCGGGCAATACTTTCACCATATTGGTTACTTTGTGAGAATGGTTCTGTAAAGTGGTTTGATACTAATAGGGCAAAGTTTGTGTTATTTGTGAAACGAGCTGGATCTTCATAACTGTGACCATTTACAGTTATGATTCCATTTGTGTTTTCGTTTACGACAACACCTCTAGGATTCATACAGAATGTACGAACGCGATCTTGGTATTTCTTTGAACGATATACAATTTTAGATTCATATAATGAGTCTGTTAATTCTGAGAATGTATCGGCATTTAATTCAACACGAACACCGATATCTACACGATCGCTCTTTGTTTCAATGCCTAAGTTTGAACATACAGATTCCATCCATTTACTTCCTGAACGACCTGTAGAAATGATACATTGTGCTGATGTATATGTTTCATCACCACAAACTACTTCATATCCATCTTCAATTCTGTTTACCATATCAATGTGTTTAAAGAAATGGAATTCTGCTTTGTCTTTTAAATCATTGTACAAATTTTCAAGTACAATATAGTTGATGTCAGTTCCTAAGTGACGTACTTTTGCCTTTAATAAGTGAAGATCGTTTTGAAGACACTTTTTAGCAATAGCTGCATCTGAGTTTGCGTATAAACGTGTTTTTTCTCCACCCATTTTGCAGTTGATTTCATCCACATATTCCATTAAATCGATAGCTTCTTGTTCACCTACATATTCATATAGGTTTCCACCAAATTCATTTGTGATATTATATTTTCCATCACTGAATGCTCCGGCTCCACCAAAACCATTCATGATAGCACATGATTTACAGTGGATACATGATTTAATTTTCTTTCCATCGATTGGACATTTTCTTTTTTCTAATGGAGCACCTGCTTCAAATACACCAATTTTTAATTCAGGTTTGTTTTTTAATAACTCATATGCTGAGAAAATACCTCCAGGCCCAGCACCAATAATAATGATATCGTATTGCATTTTATTTTCCTCCTGCTTGAAGGCTATAGTCTACTATTTTCGGTAGTAGGTAAGAACGTTCAACCATATCATGAACTTATATAACCCGGACTATTATACGGATAAAGTTTATTTTATGCAAGTAAATAATTTTAAAATGATACATAAAAAAATGCTATAATCATGTAGGCTAGTAGAGGTGTGCATATGAGTAAGAATAGAATACATGATTTAATAATGATTATACTTGGAAACTTTGTGGTCGCATGTTCGGTTTCCTTTTTTATACTTCCTAATAATATATTAACGGGAGGCGTTGCCGGTGTAGCAGTCGCATTACATCCAATCCTTCCAGTTGATACCGTCTTAATGATTGATGCTTTGACAATTGGTCTATTTATATTGGGAGCTCTTTTATTAGGAAAGCAGTTTGCGATGAAATCTGTGATTTCTACAATTGTATATCCGGTTTTCGTAACAGGCTTATCTAAAGTTGCTACTATGTTTCCTAAAGATACATTTGTGATGCCACCTTATGTAGCTACAATCTATGCCGGAGTGATTGTAGGTATTGGCTTAGGATTGGTGTTTAGAGTCAATTCAAGTACGGGTGGTATGGATATATTAGCTTTGATCTTACATAAATATTTTAAGATTCCTGAAGGAACAAGTGTAATGATTGTTGATGGTTTAACTGTATTATTAGGTATTGTAACACACGGATTGACACCAGCTTTGATTGGTATTATGTCTGTATTTGTTTGTGGTGTGGCCATTGATAAAACGGTCATGCTTGGCATGCAATCCGCAAAAAATGTTATGATTATATCAACAGAATGGAAACAGATTCGTCGTATTCTATTGGAAACAGTGGATCGTGGTGTAACGATCCTAGATGGAAGTGGTGGATATACACAAGCACCTAAACCTGTGTTGATGTGTGTTATTAAACAGAAACAATATCCATTATTGGAATCAAGCGTCTTAAAAATTGATTCAAAAGCTTTTATTATTGTGAATGATGTACATCAGGTACATGGTGCTGGTTTTACATCAAAACATGTGGTGGAGACAAATGAAACAACATATTAAGGAAATTATTGTCGTTGAAGGAAAAAATGACACAAATACGTTGCAGTCTTTTTTTGATTGTGACACGATAGAAACAGGTGGGGATCAGGTCAATGAAAAAACGATTGAGCGTGTAAGACAAGCTCAAAAGACTAGAGGAGTCATTATCTTTACGGATCCTGATACGCCAGGAGAACATATTCGTAGATTGATTGGTGGTAGTGTGCCAGGATGTAAACATGCGTTTATTAATAAGGAAAAGGCAAAGACACCAAAAAAAGTAGGCGTAGAGCATGCGAACAGAGAAGATTTATGGGATGCCTTATGTAATTATGTAACGTTTGAGAATAAAGAAGAAGTATTAAGTTGGCAAGACTTTATTGATTTAGGTTTAGTTGGAAATAAAGCTTTACGTTTTCAAGTGTGTGAGTCTTTTCATATTGGTCCTTGTAATGCGAAAACATGTTTTAAGCGTTTAAACCAGATGAAGATGACAAGAAAAGAGATAGAAGAAAGGATTTTTTCATGAAACAGGCGATTGCGACAGTAAAAAAGACAAAAGAAATTCAAGAAAAATATAAGGTTTTCACAAAGAAAAGTTTTGGACAAAACTTTATTATTGAACCTGGGGTTGTTGAAAAAATTGCGAATGCAGCGATTCAATCAAGAGATGAATTGGTTTTTGAGATTGGTCCTGGAATTGGGGCATTAACTCAATTTTTATGTGAAAAAAGTGATCAGGTTGTGGCTTTTGAAATTGATGAAAGATTACCGGTTGTATTAGAGAATGAGATTGGTTTTGATCATCTTCAGATTGTGTTGGAAGATATTCTAAAGGTGGATATTGATGAAAAGATTCGTGAATTTAGAAAGCCTGGGCAAAAGGTTGTATTTGCGTCCAATCTTCCTTACTACATCACAACACCAATTTTATTTAAGTTGTTTGAGGCAAATGAAGAAATTGAAAGAATTACGGTTATGATGCAAAAAGAAGTGGGAGAGCGTTTCTTGGCACATGAAAACGATAAGGAATACAATGCGTTAAGTGTAATTACGCAATATCGTTGTGATGTGAAAAAAGTAATGGATGTATCTCGTAGAGTGTTCTGGCCAAGTCCGAATGTGGATTCAATGGTTATTCAATTCTCTTTTCATCATAAGTATCATTTAGAAGATGAAAAAAACTTCTTTGATTTAGTGAAGGCTTGTTTTACGCAAAGAAGAAAAACAATTTATAATAATTTTCAAAATTTTGTGAAAGATAAGGCTTTGGCAAAACAACTGTTAGAACAAGTAAATATAGATCCAAGTACACGTGCACAACAATGTACATTGGAGGATTTTATTCGATTATATGAGGTGACTTATGCAAGTACAGGCAAGGGCAAAAATTAATTTGGCATTAGATGTCGTAGAAAGAATGGACAATGGATATCATTCTTTAGATATGATCATGGCACCTATTTCAATTTATGATGAGATTGAGATTGAAAAAAGCGATTGTGACATGGTTGAATGTGAAGGTATGAAATTACCTGAGAATAATACAGTTTCAAAGATGATTCAGGTATTAAAGGATACATATCATTTAGATTCTAGTTTTAAAGTATCAATCAAGAAGCATATTCCGGCTCAGGCAGGTCTTGGTGGCGGAAGTGCTGATGCAGCGGCTGTGTGTAAAGCTATTTTAAAAATGGAAGGTATTGAAGAAACAGAAGAAAATTTATATGAAATCACAAAACAGGTAGGGGCAGATGTTCCTTTCTGTATTCATGATAAGTGGGCAAGGGTAAAAGGGATTGGCGAAAAGATTACGCCAATTGAGAGTGATTGGAAATTTGATGTTGTGGTTGTAAAACCGGATTTTGGAATTTCTACTGCGAATGCGTTCTCTAAATGGAAAGAGTCTCGTCCTTTTCATCCGGATGTGGATTTAGTAGAGTCGAGTATTCGAGAAGAGAATATGGATCTTTTGTATCAGACTATGGCTAATGCATTAGAGCCTATCGCTTTTGAAATTGAGCCTGAATTGAATCAGGTGAAAATGGATATGGAAGATGCTGGTTTGGTTCGTATATTGATGTCAGGATCAGGTTCGAGTATGTTAGGCTTTAGTGTGGATGAAGATGTGATTTTAAATGCATATGAACAGTTAAAAGAAAAGTATGATTTTGTCAAAATCATACATGTAGGTGGCTAATATGGCGGCTTCAGTAATTTCTTATTTCGTTTTCTTTGCGTGTTTTGGTTTAAGCTTTTATGCGATTTCAAGTATTCAGTTTGAAAAAATATGTAGTGTAAAAAATCCTAAGAAAGTGCAGATATTAATGTTTCTATTATCGCTTTGTCTTGCGTATGTATCAAGCCAGGCAATTCTACAATTAACAATCTATAATGGCTTTGCTTGATAAGTGGATTGCCCTGGATATTGGGGCGTATCTTGCACGATTTTATGATTTTTCTACACAGAAAGAAATAGTTTTGAAAACGATAATCGCACAAAAGGGATCTGAAGTTCTTGGTGTATCCGATCAGGCAATTGCTTATTTATATAAGGATCTAGATACGATTCAAATTCAGTATCCAATTTCTCATGGTCAAATTCTTCATTCGATTGAGCCTTTGATTCATGAAGGACTTGATAAGCTTCATGCCTTTGATGGTTTATTAAGACCTAGCGTACTTGTCAGTGTTCCAAGTGAATTGTCACAAAGACAACGTGAGCTTTGGCAGCAGGCATTTTTAAATTGTGGAGTACGTAAGGTTGAATTTATTTCAAATTTAGAAGTTTTACAAGAAGAAAATCCTTGTTTTTTAGTTCATAGTGGGCATTCGTATACGGAAATTCATATATGTGCTTATGATAAGGTGCTTGTATCTAAAACGATTTATTATGCTGGAGCACAAGTAGACGAACAAATTCAAAGGATCGTTTATATGAAGACGGGTTATTTTATCACAAAAGTGGATGCGGCACATTTAAAGGAAATGGCAAGTGATGCATTTTGGCAGCAGAAAAATACTTTGTTGATGTGCTATGGTTTTGATTCAAGGCAAAACCTACATCCAATTCAGATTGAATCAAGTATAGTATGGCCTGCCATTGAAATGGTTTCATCGCAGATTTCTTTGTGGGTTAAGCATTGTTTTGATACTCTTCCAGCTTCTTTACAGGAATATTTTTTAATGCATGGAATTGAATTGAGTGGTGGCATGGCAGATTGTTTTGGTCCTTCGCAATTTATTTCTCAGAATATTTCGTGTCCAGTTCTTTGTACAAAACGTGGACAATACGATATGATAGATGCATTAAAGGGGGTAAAGTCAGCGTGATTGATTATAGAATGATTTTATTACCATTTTTAATTTCTTTGATTTTAACACCTGTTGTGAAACAATATTCGATATATTGTGGTGCTTATGCGAAGGAAAATAAGCGTACAGTTCATCATGGAAAAATTTCACGTATTGGTGGTGTTGCCATTTATTTATCTTTTATTATCACAATGGCTATATTTGTGAAGGCAGATTTACAAATTAAGGGATTGGTAATTGGAAGCAGTATCATGTTTTTTACAGGGCTGATTGATGATTTGATTGATATAAAGCCACTGGTAAAATTGACTTTAGAAGTCATTGCTGCTTTAGTATTAATTTATTTTGGGATTTCTGTAGATATTATTCGTTTACCTTTGGGTATACAAATTGATACGGGCATTATTTCATTTGTTTTTACAATTATTTGGGTGGCAGGTATTACCAATGCGGTCAATTTAATTGATGGATTGGATGGCTTGGCTGGTGGCATGAGTGTTATTGTACTTGTTGTCATTGGTTCTATCGCAATTATTGAAAGACGTTTAGATTTGTTGAGTATAGCTTTTATTCTTGCGTCGGGAACATTTGGCTTTTTAGCCTATAATGCCCATCCTGCTAGTATTTTTATGGGAGATTGTGGATCTTTATTTTTGGGATTTATGATTTCAGCCATATCCTTGCTTGGGTTTAAATCGAGTACTATTTTAACTTTGGCATTGCCAATTTTATTGTTGATGTTGCCAATTATTGATACGCTTTCTGCAATTTTAAGACGTACTTTAAAGGGTATGAAATTTATGGAAGCGGATAAGAGTCATATTCATCATCTGTTGATGCGTCAATTTGGCCATCGAAATACGGTGATCATTATGTGTGGTTTAACGTCACTGTTTGGTCTGAGTGCATTTGCGTATATGATCAATCGAAATATTGGTTTCTTTGTCATGGTAGCTATATTGTTGGCGGTGGAAATATTCATTGAAAAATCGGCTATGATTAGTGAAAAATTCCATCCTTTGATTGGGTTGTGGCATCGTATTCAAAGAAAATCTAGAAAAATTTTTAAAAAAGTAGGCTGAAATGCCTACTTTTAATATTATTTTCACATTGGCTTGTTAGAATAGGGTTTATGGAACCGAATGAATGGCAAAAAAAGAAAAATAATAAAACAACAGAATATACGCAAAGGATCACATCACAAGCTAGAATTGCGGAGGAAAAACTTTTATCAGGGTTAAATGAAAGTGAGGTTTATGATTATATGCTTTCTAAACTGAACTTTTGTCAGAGGAAACAAATGTATTCGAGTCTAGAGGCAAAAGTATATGTAAAGGTAGGAGATATTTGTTTTACAGATTTTGGTTTAGCTTATTTAAGTGAGGTTGGTTATCAACACTTTGGCTTAGTTCTGGCAATGAAGCATGGGAAAATTTTTGTAGTACCTATGAGTGGGAATAGTAGTGCATATCATAAGGCATACGATCCAATCTTGCGTGCAGGGAAGCGTCATTTAATGCGTTTACCAGAAATTGAGGGGTTGAATAAATCGAGCGTATTGTTTTTGAATGATGCAAAATGGATCAATTCAGCTCGTGTGATCGATGTTAAGGCGCATATTGATCCAAATTCATATTTGTTTGATAAAATAAAGAAATGCGTTTTACAAATGATGCTATAATAGGCGTATGTCAAAGTGTGTAGTGGCCTGTTCAGGTGGACCTGACAGTATGGCTTTATTAGATCAATTGAATAAACAAGGCAAAGACATTGTTGTTGCGCATGTGAATTATAAACATCGAGATACAGCAGACAGAGATGAGAATATAGTAAAAGATTATTGTGAAAAGTATGATATTCCCGTTCGTGTTTGTTATCCGGTACATGAGAAAGGAAATTTTCAGGCATGGGCAAGAGATGTTCGTTATGCTTTTTTTGAAGAAGTGGCGGATGCGTTTGATGCAAAAATATTATATGTAGCTCATCAGATGGATGATGTGATTGAAACATATTTGTTTCAAAAGAATAGAAATATGATTTGTGACTGGTATGGATTAAAAGAAAAGAGTATACGACATGGGTATCAAATTATTCGTCCCTTATTGAATTTCACAAAGAGTGAATTGCAACAATATTGTAATGAGAATGGCGTATCTTTTGGGATTGATGAGTCAAATTTAACCAATCATTATACGCGTAATGTAATTCGTCATACACAAATTGAAAAGATGAGTCGAGACGAAAAGGAAGCGTGGATATTAAAAATTCAAAATGAGAATGAAGTATGGCAAACAAAAAGAGAAGTCATAGAAGAATTTTTTAAGAATTGGAACAAGGATATAGATTCCTTATTGGATCAAGAAGATGCTTGGCTTTATTTAGATACTTTCTTATTTCATTCTTTGCATCATCATTTCTCAAAAAAATATATGGAAGAATTATGTGTTCAATTAAAAAGGAATGTGTTAATTGAAATAGAGAATTATTTATTGGAAAGACATGGTGGTAAGTTGTATTTTATGCCTAGTCCTAAAGATGCGTATTATAAATTGGATGAATTAGAATTTAAGGATTATGCGGATTTTGTAATTAAAAATGAGGGCAAGACAATTGAAATGTTTAGTGTAGATGCATCTGACTTTCCTTTGGTTATACGTCGTGTTAGAGCAAATGACACAATTCAAATGCGATTTGGAAATAAGAATGTACACCGATTTTTTGTGGATCGAAAAATCAGTAAGATATATAGAAAATATTGGTTAGTTGTGGAAAATAATGTGGGCAATGTGATTTTTGTACCAGGACTTGGTTGTGATGTAGGGCATTATTCACAAAATCAACAGTTCTATTTTAAAATAAATGGTCTAGATTAAATGTTTATGTTACAATGTTTAAGTAACTTAAGGAGAAAAACACCATATGATAGCTCAAGATATTGAAAAAGTTTTATTAAGTGAAGAAGAAATTGAAAATCGTTGTGTAGAACTAGCACATCAAATAGAAGCAGATTATAAAGAATCTGGAGATACTCCAATCATAGTTGGATTATTAAAGGGTAGTGTTCCTTTCATGGCTGAATTGATCAAGCGCTTTGAATTTCCATGTGAAATTGATTTTATGTCAGTTAGTTCATACGATGGAACAGAATCTATTGGAGATGTTCGTATTTTAAAGGATATGGACTTATCTTGTAAAAACCGTTCTATTTTGGTTGTAGAAGATATTATTGATACGGGTAGAACTTTAGTTGAAGTAAAAAAGATGTTTAAAAATAAAGGTTGTCTAGATGTGCGTTGTGTAACATTATTAGACAAACCAAGCCGTCGTGTTTGTGAAATTGAGGCGGATTATGTTGGGTTTGAAGTGCCAAATGAATTTGTGGTTGGATACGGATTGGATTACAACCAAAAGTATCGTAACCTACCATTTATTGGTGTTTTAAAGCCGGAAATTTATCAGTAGGAGGAAGATTATGAAGAAGTGGTTAAATTATTTACCGACCATCTTCATTTTATCAATTGTATTATCATTGGTTTTTTATAGTTCACAGGGCAGTACTGTACAAATGAATTATACACAATTTGAGAAAATTGTAGATGAAGTTGATTTTAAAAAGAGTTCCATGACAATTAGTTCCACTGTAATCCATTTGGAAGGAACTTATGAGCAGAATTCAAAGACAGTTGGATACAAGGTTATTGTTCCAAGAACAGAAAAGAATATTGAAAAGTTAGAAAAGTCTTTACAGAGAAATGGTGGAAAATTAACTGTAGAAGATCCTAATCAAGGTAGTGTATGGATTTCGATTCTTTCTCAAATTATTCCATTCTTAATTATAGCGGTATTCTTCTATTTCATGTTCGCAAAAATGGGTGGTGGAGGCAACAATAAAGCCTTCGAATTTGCGAAATCAAAAGCTCGTGTTGAGTCAAATGTAAAAGTTCGTTTTAAAGATGTTGCGGGTTGTGAAGAAGAAAAAGAAGAAGTAAAAGAAATTATTGATTATTTGCGTTCACCAAAGAAATTTACAGATATGGGAGCACATATTCCTAAGGGAATTTTAATGGTAGGTCCTCCAGGAACTGGTAAAACATTACTTGCGAAAGCTGTAGCTGGAGAAGCCAATGTTCCATTCTTCTCGATTTCAGGTTCGGACTTCGTTGAAATGTTTGTCGGAACAGGTGCGAGTCGCGTTCGTGATATGTTTAAAACAGCACAAAAGAGTGCACCATGTATTATTTTTATTGATGAAATTGATGCCGTAGGACGTCAGCGTGGAGCTGGTATGGGCGGTGGAAATGATGAGCGTGAACAGACATTGAACCAATTGTTGGTTGAAATGGATGGTATGACAGATAATGCGGGTATTGTGGTAATTGCAGCTACAAACCGTCCTGATGTATTAGATCCAGCATTGTTACGTAGTGGTCGTTTTGATCGTCGTGTTACGGTTAGCTTGCCAGATATTAAGGGCCGTGAAGCTATTTTACATGTGCATGCTCGTAATAAAAAATTGGCGAGTGATGTTTCACTTGCAAACTTGGCAAAACGTACGCCTGGATTCTCTGGGGCTGATTTAGCTAACGTCTTGAATGAAGGTGCAATTTTAGCGGTTCGTAAAAATGAAGCTAAGGTCACTATGACAGATTTAGACGAAGCGATTGACCGTGTTATGATGGGACCTGCGAAAAAGAGTAAGAAGTATACTGAAAAAGATAAAATTCTTGTGGCTTACCATGAGGCAGGACATGCCGTTATTGGCTTGAAACTTGAAGATGCAGATATGGTTCAAAAAGTTACAATTATTCCTCGTGGAGATGCAGGTGGATATAACTTGATGACACCTCGTGAAGAGAAGTATTTCCACAGAAAATCAGAGTTTATTGCACAAATTACTGGTTTACTTGGTGGTCGTACGGCTGAGGAAATTCAATTTGGAGAAATTAGTGCGGGTGCCGTAAATGATATTGAAAAATTAACAGAAATTGCCAAAAATATGGTTCGTGTATATGGTATGTCTAGTTTAGGTCCTATCCAATATGCGGATCCTCAAGGAAATGTCTTCTTAGGAAGAGATTATACAAAGGGTAGTGATTATTCTGCAGGTGTAGCGGCTGAAATTGATAAAGAGGTTCGTGCAATTGTGGATGAGTGTCATGAAAATTGTCGTAAGATTTTAACAGAAAACAAAGATTTGTTGGATTTGATTGCGAATAATTTATATGAACATGAAACATTAACGAATGAAGAAATCACTAATTTAATGAATTATGGACAATTAACAGATCCTAATGTCGAAACAAATGAAGAAGAGGAAAAAGCAGAACAAGAAGTAGTTCAAGTTCCAGAGATTCCGGAGACTCCAACTGGTGTTGATCAAAAGGATTTGGATGATGCGTTCAATGAATTAACTAAGAAAAAAGATTAATTACACATTAAAGCCATCGATTGATGGCTTTTAGTTTGGCTTGAAATGGATACAAGAATTCAGTAGAATGGTGCTAGTGAATTTTATTGTGGAGGATATTATGAAAGATCAACTATTAAAAGCTCTTGTTTTAAATGAGCATGTTCGTTTATATATTGTGCGCACAACTGATTTAGTACAGGAAGCGCAGGATCGTTTTGATTTACATCCATGTGCTTGTGCAGCTTTAGGAAGAACATTGTCTGTCGCGAGTATGATGGGTGCTATGTTGAAATCCGAAGAGGAAATGTTATCAATCACAATTAATGGGCATGGTCCAATTGGTTCGATTGTGGTAGATGCATATGCGAATGGAAATGTTCGTGGGTTTGTTTCAAATCCACATGTAGAGGATGTTTTGATTCGTCCAGGCAAATTAAATGTTGGGGCTGTTGTAGGTACAGATGGAACTTTGACGGTTACTAAGGATTTGAGTATGGAAGAAAATTTTTCTGGTTCGGTTGAGTTACAAAGCGGTGAAATTGGGGATGATTTTGCCTACTACTTTACTTTATCTGAACAAACGCCAACAGCGGTATCTTGTGGAGTCTTAATTGGTACAGATGGTCGTGTTGCTAGTGCAGGAGCTATGATTCTACAAATGCTTCCAGATGCAACTGAAACTGATATTTCGATTTGCGAGCATGTACTTGAAGGATTAAAACCAATGAGTACTTTGATTCAGGAATATGATGATTCAAGTTTAGAAGCTTTGGCAAATGATATGTTTGAAGATGCCAAGATTTTAACAACACAACCAGTGGCATATGATTGTCCTTGTTCAAAGGTACGTATGGCTAGAGCTTTGGGTACTATTAAAAAATCAGATGTGTTAGAAATGGCCGATAAAGAACATGGTTGTGATATCACATGTAATTTCTGTAATGAATCATATCATTTTACAGAAGAAGAATTAAGAGCGATTGCGAGTAAGATGCATGATTAAGATTGGAAATGTAGAAATTGAAAATCCTGTAGTCATTGCGCCGATGGCAGGTATTAGTAATATCGCATTTCGAAGAATTGCGAAACGTTTTGGTGCCGGTTTAGTTTGTAATGAAATGGTAAGTGACAAGGCATTGTACTATGATTCATTAAAGACGAAACAAATGTGTGCCATTGATGAAAATGAGCATCCAGTATCTTTTCAGTTGTTTGGTCATGACATTGATACGGTTGTGTATGCAGCTAAATATTTGGATACACAAACAGATTGTGACATTATTGACTTTAATATGGGGTGTCCTGTAAATAAGGTAATCAAAGCTCAGGCAGGAAGTTTTTTGATGAAGGATATTGACTATGCCAAAGAACTTGTATCCAATATTGTTCAAAATGTAAGTAAGCCAGTAACCGTTAAGATGCGTTTAGGATTTGATACGTATCATATCAATTGTGTTGAAATGGCGAAGGCTATGGAGAGTGTAGGTGTTAGTGCTGTAGCTGTACATGGACGTACACGTAATCAAATGTATGAAGGAAAAGCTGACTGGTCTTATATTAAACAAGTAAAAGATGCTGTGTCGATTCCTGTTATCGGAAATGGGGATGTTCGCAGTGTAGAAGATTTTCATCGTATGATGAATGAAACAGGGTGTGATGCCGTTATGTTAGGTCGTGGAATTGTTGGAAATCCATTTTTGATTCAAGAATGCGTGGATTCGATTACAGGACAGAAACATGAATTTTCAATGGAGGATCGCATTGAGATTTGTATGGATCATGCCAGAGGTTTAGTAAATACGAAGGGTGAAAAGGTAGCTATTCGTGAAATGCGAGGCTTGGCTAGTTGGTATTTAAAGGGGCTTCCAAGTTCAAGAATCTTTAAGAATGAGATGTCACAAATGAATACATTGGAAGATTTAGAGAATATATTACATCAATTTATGGAGGTGCAGCCTTAGTTGCATCTTTTTTGTATATTGGTAAGCGTTTTCAAAATCTAAAAAATCCACTTTAAGTTTCTTGCGTTCCGGTATAAAATATATGTACGGAGGTTATATCGTTATGGATCAAAGAAAGACAAAAGCCTTTTTTGAAGGGCGTGATATACATGCTTATAATATTTTTGGTGCACATTTAGAAGGGGATGGCGTTCGCTTTCGAGTATATGCTCCAAACGCAAAAAATATTTCAGTAATTGGGACGTTCAATAATTGGGACGACCAAGCAAGTAAAATGAAGAAGGATAAACGCGGTATTTGGGAATGTTTTGTGCAAGGTGCAAAGAAGCAGGATTCTTATAAATATCGTGTATGGCAGGCAAATGGTGAATTGGTAGATAAAATGGATCCATATGCTTTTTATAGTGAATTAAGACCGAACACGGCAAGTATCATATCGGATTTAAGTTATGATGGATGGACTGACAAAGAGTGGTTGAATCAAAGAAATAAGGGTTTTGATTCTCCTGTGAATATTTATGAAATGCATGTTGGTTCGTGGAAAAAAGAGGATGAGAACGAAGAATTTGTACAATATCATGAAATCGAAAAGGATCTAATTGAACACTGTAAGAAACATCACTTTACACATGTAGAAGTTATGCCATTATGTGAATATCCATTTGATGGTTCTTGGGGATATCAATGTACGGGTTATTTTTCAAGTACATCTCGTTATGGAACAAATCATGAATTGATGCACTTTGTGAATGCACTTCATGAAGCGGGTATCGGTGTTATCATGGACTTTGTTCCAGTGCACTTTGTGAAGGATAATTATGCATTAGGCATGTTTGATGGTACTCCTTTATATGAATATTCAAAACCAGAAGATGCCAACAGTGAATGGGGAACAGCTAACTTTGACTTATGGAAAGAAGAGGTTCGTTCATTCTTAATGTCTGCAGCTAATTTCTGGATAGACGTTTATCATGTAGATGGATTGAGAATGGATGCGATCAGTAATGCGATTTTCTGGCATGGAAATAAAAATAATGGAGTAAATGAAGGTGCATGTGATTTTATGAAGCGTATGAATCACTTGTTGAATGAAGAACATCAAGGAAAAATCATGTTGATTGCAGAAGACTCTAGTGATTTCCCTAATGTGACGAAACCTAGTTATGCAGGAGGCTTAGGATTTGACTACAAGTGGGATCTTGGATGGATGAACGATACATTGTCTTATTTGAAAAGAGATCCAATTTATCGTAAGTGGCATCACCACGATATTACATTCTCAATGGCTTATTTCTATTCTGAAAGATTTATCTTGCCATTTAGTCATGATGAAGTTGTACATGGTAAGGCAACCATTGTAGATAAGATGTGGGGAAGCTATGAAGATAAATTTGCCCAGGCAAGAGCTTTATATGTATATATGTTTGCACACCCTGGTAAAAAATTGAATTTTATGGGTAATGAAATTGGTCAATTGCGTGAGTGGGATGAACAAAAGAGTTGTGACTGGTTCTTATTGGATTATCCAATGCATGATGCGTTTAAACGCTTATGTGAAGATTTAGGTAAAATCTATACAGAAAATGATGCATTCTTCGATCAGGATTATGATCCTAGTCGTTTTAGCTGGATCGATGCGGATAATGTTGGACAAAATACATTCTCATTCATTCGTCGCGGTTCAAAGAAAGATTATGTCATCATTATGAATTTCTCTACAAATCCATATGATCGCCAACAATTTGGTGTTCCTTGTAAAGGTAAATATAAGGAAATCTTGAATACAGAGTGGGATAAATATAATGGAAATTTAAAAGACCATACGCCTCAAGAAGTACAAGCTATGCGTCTAGCAAGACATAATCAACCATATATGATTGAAGTCAACGTACCTAGTTTTGGTGCTATGATTTATGAAGTTGAAAAGTGAGATTAATTTCTCACTTTTTTTGTGAATTTCTTCTTTTTTTTACGTATAAGAGAGTGTAGAAAAAAGGAGAACATAAAATGAAAAAATTAGATGTAGAATTTGAATTGTTTCGCAAAAGAGTGTACAACTTACAGGTCCGTGATTTTTATTTACTTTTAATGAATCGAGGATGTGATATGGATACATTAAGGGTGTTGTTTTCAGATGTAGATGATAAGCTGTCCATAAAATTAGATGGAATGTTCTATTATGCACAATCGGATATGATTCAAGAAGTGTTAGAAAGAGTAATTAAACAAGAAAAGACAAATGCGAGAATGGATTGTTTTAAAAGACTGTATGAAAAGGGGATGGATGTGTTTGAGGTTTTAGAATTGCTTGGAATTTCACAAAATGATATAGAAATGATCAATGAAGCAGCTTATGTTTGGCAAGATATGCATTTGTGAAATAATTGATTTTTGAAAAGGGTGTATTGTGATGAAAAGTTTGTTATAATGTATGCGCAAAAAGGAGATAACTTAAATATTATGGAAAACAAGGAACTTGCATTGCACGCAAAAAATATTCGTAGAAATATTGTGAAAGAAGTGTATAGTGCCCAAAGTGGACACCCGGGTGGAAGTTTAGGTGCAACTGACATTTTAACAGAGTTATACTTTGAAGAAATGGATATTAATGAGGAAAACTTAAATACATTAAATCGTGATCGTTTTGTATTGAGTAAGGGACATGCAAGTCCGGCTTTATATGCAGTACTTGCTGAAAAAGGATTCCTTCCAGAAGAAGAATTGACTACTTTCAGAGCTATCAATTCACGTTTACAAGGACATCCTAATATGAATTATGTAGAAGGCGTAGATATGTCTACAGGTTCTTTAGGACAAGGTATTTCTTGTGCTGTAGGTATGGCGTTGGCAAATAAATTAGATAAAAATGATCATCGTATTTATACTGTACTTGGAGATGGCGAATGCCAAGAAGGACAAGTATGGGAAGCTACAATGTCAGCAGCTCACTATAAGTTAGATAACTTATGTATTATTGTTGACAACAACAACCTTCAAATTGATGGTCATGTAGATGAAGTTATGAGTGTTTATCCTTTGGATAAAAAATTCGAAGCTTTCAACTGTCACGTAATCAATGTAGATGGTCATGATTTTGATCAATTGCGTGCTGCACTAAAAGAGGCTCGTGAAACAAAAGGAATGCCAACTGTAATTGTTGCCAAGACAATTAAGGGGAAAGGTGTTTCATTTATGGAAGATCAACAAGGATGGCATGGAGTAGCACCAAATGAAGAACAATACCATGCTGCAATGAAAGAATTGGAGGCAGAATAATGGCAAAAGTAGCTACACGTGTCGCTTATGGTGATGCTTTAAAAGAATTAATGGTCGAAAATGAAAATGTCGTTGTATTAGATGCTGACTTAGCTGGTAGTACAAAGAGTGGAGAAGCTAAAAAAGTAGATCCTGCTCGCCACTTTGACATGGGAATTGCTGAAGGAAATATGATGAGTGTTGCAGCTGGTCTTGCGGCTAGTGGAAAAATTGCATATGCATCAACTTTTGCAATGTTTGCGACTGGACGTGGATTTGAACAAATCCGTAACAGTATTGGATATCCTCAATTAAACGTTAAAATCTGTGCTTCTCATGCAGGAATTAGTGTTGGAGAAGATGGCGCTAGTCACCAATGTATTGAAGATGTTAGCTTAATGCGTGGTATTCCAGGTATGAAAGTTATCGTTCCATGTGACTACAATGAAGCTAAACAAGCATGCAAGGCTGTAGCTGAAATTGATGGTCCTTGCTACGTTCGTTTAGGTCGTAGTGGCGTTGAAAGCGTAAATGGAGACGACTATAAATTTGAACTTGGAAAAGGTGTTGTCCTTCAAAAAGGTGAAAAAGTAGCTCTAGTTGCGACTGGATTGATGGTACAAGAAGCATTAGAGGCTGCTAAGAAAATGGAAACAGCTCCAACTGTAGTAAATATTCATACAATTAAACCAATTGATAAAGAATTGATTGTTGAACTTGCAAAAACTCACGATAAAATCGTAACTTGCGAAGAACATTCAATTATTGGTGGTTTAGGTAGTGCTGTTGCCGAAGTATTAGCTGAAGCAGGAACAGCATGCAAACTTGTTCGTGTCGGTGTTCAAGATGTATTTGGTGAAAGTGGAAAACCAGCTCAATTATTCGCAAAATACAAGATTGATGCGGATGCTATTGTAGAAGCTGCTACAAAGTAGTATGGCACACTATTTCACAAATGATATTGTAAAAGATGCACCAGAAGAAATTACGATACATTTTCGTGATTTTACATATAAGCTAAATTCAAATGCGGGTGTTTTCAGTAAAGATAAGCTAGATGAAGGAACACGCATCCTATTAGAAACTGTATTAGACAATCAGTCAGAACCAGTTTCATGTTTAGATCTAGGCTGTGGAATTGGTCCTATTGCGCTTATTTTAATGGAATATTGGAAGCATACCGAAATGACTATGATTGATGTGAATCAAAGAGCTTGTCAGCTTGCTGATTCAAACATGAAAAAGTATCGTCGTAAGGCAAAGATAATATGTCAGTCTGGTATAAATGAAGGCCAGTATGCTTGCATTCTTTTAAATCCACCTATACGGACGGGAAAGGCTATGATTTATTCATTGTTTGATCAATGTATGGAACATTTAGCTACAGATGGTCATTTCTGGATCGTAATGCGCAAGCAGCATGGTGCTCAAAGTGCAATTCATTATTTACAAGAAAAAGGCTATGAAGTAGAAAAAATGGCTCGTGAAAAAGGCTATTGGGTCATGAAAATATCAAAAGCAGGAAATTAATCTTGCTTTTCTTGTGCTTTTACAGATAATTCCTTAAATTCCTTTGGCGACTACCAAATTCTTTTTTTAAGGCACTTAAAACTTGTATAGTCTTTAAAACCATATAATATACAGATTTCTGTTAAATTTGTATGATAGGATATAGCGTCTTTGCATAAGCGAAGACGTTTTTCTTGTATATTAAGATTTTGGTTTGAAAATAGGGAAATGCAGTATGTGAAAAACTATCAAATTGTCATAATTTGTGGGTTATCCACAACGACAAAAGGGACGATCGTAATAGCCAACATTTTGTATTTGTCTTTAGTTGTTGAATTATTTTTTTACAATCATTTTATGATTACATTCAGGACAGTGCATCATATAGTTTTCTTCAGGTTCATTTGGAAATAATTCATCGATCAACCATCAAGGTATTTCTTCTTCATAACCTTTTCTTATGGACTTTTTGACAAATGTCATTTATCATCATAAATACAGTAGAGGTATTAATTAATGAAACAACATCATGTGTTTAGTTTTTTACAAAGGATGGGAAAATCCTTTATGTTACCTATTGCAGTGCTTCCTGTAGCAGGTATTTTTTTGGGTGTAGGAAGTTCTTTAACCAATGAAACAACGATAGCTGCATTGCATTTAGAATTGGTATTAGGGCAAGGAACCTTTTTATATAGTGTTTTAATTTTATTGAAACAAGTAGGCAAAGTTTTATTTGATAATCTACCCTTGATTTTTGCGGTTTCTATAGCTTTAGGAATGTCTAAGCGAAGAAAAGAAGTCGCTGCTCTTGCAGCTATTATTGCCTTTTTTGTGATGCATGCCACAATCAATACGTTACTTTGCTTGGATGGTAGTATTGTCAATGGTGTAGTTTCAAATTATATTCTAGATGGATCTATTACTTCGGTATGTGGAATGTTATCGCTTGAAATGGGTGTGTTTGGAGGAATTGTCGTTGGACTTGGTGTTAGTTATCTGCATAATCATTTTTACCAGATTCAATTACCAAATGTGATTTCTTTTTATGAAGGAGAACGATTTGTTCCAATCATTTGTGCTATTACATATGTATTTATAGGGGTGCTTATGTATTTTATTTGGCCACCATTACAGCATGGTGTTTATAATTTGGGACAATTTATATCTGACTCTGGCTATTTTGGTACATTTATTTATGGAATTATTAAGCGTAGTTTAGTTCCTTTTGGCTTGCATCATGTTTGGTATATGCCATTTTATCAGAGTGCATTAGGCGGTGTACAAATGGTAAATGGTTCAATGGTATCTGGTGCACAGAATATTTTCTTTGCGCAATTATCCGATCCAAGTGTGACTCATTTTAGTGTGGATGCAACTAAATTTTTCTCTGGAGAATTTATTTTTATGATTTTTGGCTTGCCTGGTGCGGCTTTAGCTATGTATCAATGTGCAAATCCAGAAGCAAAGAAAAAGACGGCGAGTTTATTGCTTTCAGCCGCTTTAACAAGTGCGTTAACGGGAATTACAGAGCCGATTGAATTCTCTTTCTTGTTTGTGGCACCATTGTTATATGTTGTTCATGTGTTTTTAGCTGCTACATGTTTTGTGGTTGCACAAGCTTTACAGGTTGCGATTGGATTTACTTTTTCAGCAGGGTTACTTGATTTTACGTTGTTTGGAATATTACAAGGAAATGCGAAGACAAATTGGATAACTGTGGTTTTGCTTGGCTTAGTATACTTCTTTGTGTATTATGGGGTATTTAAGTTTCTGATTGTAAAATACGATTTAAAAACACCGGGAAGAGACGAAAGTATTAAGGTGTTTGATAAGAAAAAATATGATTTTAGCTTTGATAAATCCTTGATTGACCCAAGAAGCCAGATGATTGTTCAAGGCTTAGGAGGACGTAGTAACTTTACAGACTTAGATTGTTGTATCACAAGATTAAGAGCGACGATCAAAGATGATTCTTTAATTAATGAGGGGCTTTTAAAAAAATCGGGGGCTGCAGCTATTATGTGCCAGCCAAATGCGATTCAAATTATTTATGGTCCACAAGCTTCAAATATAAAAACAAAATTGGATGAGTATATGTTGAATGTGCCGGAAAGTTATGATTTTGAGGATAAAGAAGTTGTTTTGGAAACAAAAACACAGTTTGAACTTGAATGTTTAGTAAATGGGGAAGTAATGCCAATAGAAGCGGCATCGGATTCTATGTTTGCGCATAAATTAATGGGCGATGGTATTATGATTCGTCCGTATGATGGTGTTGTTGTAGCACCTTGTGATGGTGTTATCTCAATGATTTATCCTACAAAGCATGCGATTGGTATTACAATTGATGATAATACACAGATTTTAATTCATTTTGGTACAGATTCGGCAAAATTAAATGGCAAGGGCTTTGAATTGTTGGTTAGACCAAATCAAGAAGTAAAAGCTGGAGATGTTTTGTGGAATGCGGATTTAAAGTATATCAAAGACAATGCGTTAGATGAAAATATTATAGTTGTATTTACGAAAATAAAAGATGGTGCAGAACTAGAAAAGAAATATGGAAAAATGCAATGTCATGATATGATGTTAAGGGTAAAGGGATAATGGATATGTGTGAAATTGTGAAGATTTTGAATCATAATACAATCTTGGTTTTAAAAGATAATGAAGAAATAATTGTAATGTCTAAAGGAATTGGATTTGGTAAAAAACAAGGGGAACAGGTGGATGTTCCTCGTAATGCAAAGCAGTATAAGATGCAAAAGTCATATCAGGCGAAACAGAAGTCGAATAATATTTTTGATTACATTGATCCAATGTATATTGAAATTTCATCTGAAATTATTACCTTAACAAAAGAAAGATTTGGTAAAGTAGAGCACGATATTTTATTATCTTTAGCGGATCATATTTATTTTGCGGTAAAAAGAATTAAAGAGAAGGATTTTCCATCAAATCCATTTAATATGGATATTCAACTTATGTTTCCGGATGAGTATTCAGTAGCATTAAAGGCAAAGGATATTATTGAAAAATATACGCATGAGGAAATAAATGCAGATGAAATTGCGTTTATCACCTTACATATTCACTCGGCTATATCGGTAAATAAAGTAGGGCAGTCTATGGAAGTTATGCGTGTGATTCGTGAATTCTTCAAGAAATTACAGGCCGATTTAAATATTCGTATTGATGCGAATTCATTGTCATATATTCGTTTAATGAATCATATTAAGTTTTTGTTGTTGAGACTGAATAATGATGAAAAATTGCAGATGGATATTACGGAATTCACAAAAGAAAAGTTTCCATTCGCATATGAGCAGGCTCGTGTTTTATGTGAACAATTGAGTCATGTTTTACGTAAAGATTTGCCAGATTCAGAGTTGGGTTATTTGGCTTTACACTTGGAAAGAATTTTATCGAGTACGAGTATTTCATAAAAAAATGTTGACAACGCTTTCAGAAAGTGATATATTTTTTCATGTAAAAAGTGAATATTCAATAGCGTGTAACTGGTTAGGCAGGCATTTACTATTTTAATTGAAGATATAATCTTTATTGGTTTATTGTATATCTTCAGTTTAAATGTATATGTCTGTCTTTTTTTGCGTATTGAATTTCAAAGAAAGGATGAAAATATATGGTAGGAATTATTCTTGCAAGTCATGGTGAATTTGCGAATGGTATCTTCCAGTCAGGAGCTATGATTTTTGGTGAACAAGCCAATGTAAAGCCTTGTACTTTGATGCCTAGTGAAGGACCTGAAGACATTCGAAAGAAGATGGAAGATGCGATCGCTTCTTTTGAAAATCAAGAAGAAGTATTGTTCTTAGTTGACCTATGGGGAGGAACTCCATTCAATCAGGCAAGCGCCTTGTTAGATAGTCACGAAGACAAATGGGCAATCGTCACAGGATTGAATTTGCCTATGTTGATTGAAACGTATGCTTCTAGATTCTCAATGGAGAAAGCACACGAAATTGCAGCACACGTAATGCAGACTGCACAAGAGGGTGTACAGATCAATCCAAAAGAATTAGAACCAAAAGAAGAAAAGAAAGCAGAAGTAAGTGCAGCACCTCAAGGAGCAATTCCTGAAGGTACAGTTTTAGGAGATGGACATATCAAATATGGCTTAGCTCGTATTGATACACGTTTACTTCACGGTCAGGTAGCAACAGCTTGGACAAAGACAGTTGGACCAAACCGTATCATTGTTGTTAGTGACAATGTAGCTCATGACGATTTAAGAAAGAGCATGATCGAACAGGCAGCTCCTCCAGGAGTAAAAGCAAATGTCGTTCCAATTGATAAGATGATCCAAGTCGCGAAAGATCCTCGTTTTGGAGCCACAAAAGCAATGTTGTTGTTTGAAACACCACAAGATGCATTAAGAGCTATCAAAGGTGGAGTTGATATTAAAGAATTGAACTTAGGTTCAATGGCACACTCTCAAGGAAAGGTAGTTTGTACAAAGGCCGTTTCTATGGGAAGTGATGATGTAAAAACATTTGATGAATTATTAGCAATGGGAATTAAGATCGATGTTCGTAAGGTGCCAACAGATTCACCTGAAAACTTCGATGAAATTCTTAAAAAAGCAAAAACAGAATTAAAGTAAATTTAGAGGGAGATTATTATGTCAGCGATTAGCATTATTTTAGTTATAATTGTTGCCTTCTTAGCCGGTATGGAAGGAATTCTTGATCAATTTGAATTCCACCAACCATTAGTAGCTTGTACATTAATTGGTTTGGTTACTGGTCACTTAAAAGAAGGTGTTATGTTAGGTGGTTCTTTGCAGTTGATGGCTTTAGGTTGGGCAAACATTGGTGCAGCTGTTGCACCCGATGCTGCACTAGCTTCAGTTGCTTCTGCAATTATCATGGTTTTAGGTTTAAATGGTGGAACAACAGATACTACAACGGCTATTTCTACAGCGATTGCCGTAGCTATTCCATTATCAGTAGCTGGTTTATTCTTAACTATGATTTGTCGTACAATTGCAATTCCAATTGTTCACTTCATGGATGCTGCTGCTGAAAAAGGTGATTTTGGAGCAATTGAACGTTGGCAAATTGTAGGTATTTGTTTACAAGGTGTTCGTATTGCGATTCCTGCTGCTGCATTATGTTTCGTACCTAGTTCAGTTGTAACTGGTGTATTAAATGCAATGCCAGCTTGGTTATCTGGTGGTATGACAGTTGGTGGAGGAATGGTTGCTGCTGTTGGTTATGCAATGGTTATCAACATGATGGCTACAAAAGAAACTTGGCCATTCTTCGCTTTAGGTTTCGTATTTGCTTGTGTAAGTGAATTCACACTAATTGCTTTAGGTGTTATTGGTGTTGTTATCGCAATCGTTTATTTAGGTTTGAAAGATGCTGCTAAAAATAGTGGTGGAGGATCAAATACTGGTTCTGGTGATCCATTAGGCGACATTTTGAATGATTACTAGGATTTTGAAGGAGGTAAATGAAAATGGCTGAAAAAATTACATTAACTAAACAAGATCGTAAAAAAGTTTGGTGGCGTCATCAATTCCTTCAGGGTTCTTGGAACTATGAACGTATGCAAAATGGTGGATGGTGCTATTCAATTATTCCTGCAATCAAAAAATTATATTCTAACAAGGAAGATCAAATTGCTGCTTTAAAACGTCACATGGAGTTCTATAACACTCACCCTTATGTATCAAGTCCAGTAATGGGTGTTACACTTGCTTTGGAAGAAGAAAAAGCAAATGGTGAAAATGTAGATGATACTGCAATCCAAGGTGTTAAAGTAGGTATGATGGGTCCTTTAGCTGGTGTTGGTGACCCAGTATTCTGGTTTACAATGCGTCCAATTTTAGGTGCTTTAGGAGCTTCTTTAGCATTAAGTGGAAACCTTTTAGGACCTATCTTATTCTTCGTATTATGGAACGTAATTCGTCTAGCATTCATGTGGTATACACAAGAATTTGGTTACAATGTAGGTACTAAAATTGCTAAAGATATGTCAGGTGGACTTCTTGGAAAAATCACTCAAGGTGCAAGTATCTTAGGTATGTTTATCATTGGTGCATTGGTACAACGTTGGGTAAGTATTTCATTTACTCCAGTTGTATCAAGTGTTGCTCAATCTGAAGGTGCATACATTGATTGGTCACAAATTAAAGGAAATGCTGACGGAATTAAGAGTGCATTAGAACAATATTCTTCATTAGGAGCTACTGGTTTAAATCAAATCAAAGTTACAACTTTACAACAAAACTTAGATTCATTGATTCCTGGTCTTGCAGCTTTATTATTAACTTTGTTATGCTGTAAATTATTGAAGAAGAAAGTTTCTCCAATCACAATTATCATCGCGTTATTCGTAGTTGGTATTATTGGTCGTGTAATCGGAATTATGTAATAGCTTAAGGAGGTACATATGGCGCAATCATTAAATTCAAAAGTTGATTTAACAATCAAGGCAACATCTTTTGCGGGATTGAGTTCCAATGGAAATGTCATGGTTGGAAATAAAGCATTTGAATTCTACAATGAAAGAAATGTTGAAGATTGTATTCAAATTCCATGGGATACAATTGATCGAGTAGAAGCGAGTGTCTTATTTAACAAAAGTATTTCTCGATTTGTGATTTTCATAAATGAGAAAACATACTTTACTTTCTCTACAAAAGACAACAAAAAAACACTTCGTGCTATAAGAGAATATGTACCTGCAGATCGAATGCTTCGATCATTGAGTTTTTGGGATGTGTTTAAACGAGGTTTAATGTATATTCCAAATAAATTACTACATTCTAATAATTAAGTATTGTTAACCCAATCCGCATTATGCTGATTGGGTTTTCTTTCTTTATGATAATCCGAAAAAGTACAAGATGTATAACAGCCATTAAAGAATTAGACTTTGGTTTAATTGTACAGGTTGCATATATAAAGATTATATCTAATAAATTAAGATCGATGTTCGTAAGGTTCCAACAGATTCACCTGAAAACTTCGATGAAATTCTTAAAAAGGCAAAATCAGAATTAAAGATGGCTTAGGTCATCTTTTTAAATTATTGAAAAGTCATAAAAAGAACGCTAAAATATATTGAAAAGTCATTAAAATGTGTATAAAATTATATTGAAAAGTCATTTCGGAGGTGAAATATGCTTTATCGAAAGATTGAACGTACAATTGAACAACATTTAATGAGTGGTTCAAACAAAATCCTATTAGTGGATGGAGCTCGTCAAATTGGGAAAACATATATCATAAGGTATGTGGGAAATAAACTGTTTGAAAATTATATCGAAATCAATATGATTGAAGATTCTTTAGGAAATCATTTGTTTGAAAAGGTAAAGACAATAGAAGATTTTTATCTGCAGGTCAGCATGCTTGCAGGGGCTAAAATGCAAGAAAAAGAAAACACATTGATATTTATCGACGAAATACAGGCATATCCTCATTTGTTGACACTATTAAAATTCTTATCCCAGGATAATCGATTTACATATATTGCGAGTGGATCTTTGTTGGGGGTTACTTTATCGCAAACCACATCGATTCCTATGGGTAGTATTCAAAAGATTCAAATGTATCCTTTGGATTTTGAAGAATTTTTATATGCGAATGGAATGAACGAATTTGTTATTTCGACATTAAGAAATAAATTTAATCATTTAGAAGAATTAGATGAGTCCATGCATAATAAAATGATGGATTTGTTTAAAAAATATTTGTTGGTGGGTGGTATGCCTGACGCTATAAATACGTATTTGTCAGAGAAGAATATTGTATCTGTTCGAAATATTCAAGCTGAAATTCACGAATATTATGCATCAGATGCCTCTAAATATAGTTTAGAAAATAAACTTAAAATCAGTCGAATTTATGATTTAATTCCATCTAATATGGAAAATAAAAAAAAGCGAGTTGTTGTTAAAAATATTGAGGGAAAAAGAGGTAAAACGTTTAATGACTATCAAGAAGAATTTGAATATTTAGTTAGTGCAGGAATCGCTTTGAATGTACAAGCTATCTCAAATCCAAAATTTCCATTGATTGAATCTGCAAGTAAGAATTTAATAAAGTTATACTTAAATGATGTTGGGATTTTAACGGGCATATTATATGGAAATAATATTAATGCGATTTTAGATGATCAAAAAAGTATTAATTTAGGCTCTGTATATGAAACAATTGTTGCCAGTGAATTAAAGGCACATGGCAAAAAATTGTATTATTATGATAATCGAAATAAAGGAGAAGTTGATTTCTTGATTGATGATTATGATTCACTTTCTGTTGTTCCCATTGAGGTGAAATCAGGAAAAGATTATACGGTGCATAGTGCATTGAATAATTTTGTGAATAATAATGATTACCATATTCAAAAAGGCTATGTTGTATCGAATGAGAGAACAATAAGACAAAAAGGTAAAATCATTTACGTTCCAATCTATTACATAATGTTTTTTTAAACAAGGATGTGGATTTCTAGAATTCCACATCCTTGTTGTTTAAAATATGATCAAATATATAATGTCCAACACCACCTTCAAGACAATCATAGTCAGTAATATCGTCGGCCAGTGATTTTGTGTTTGGATTGCCATCCTTTAGACAGACGCCCCATCCACTTGTGAGTAGTAAAGAATTATCGTTTTCATTATCACCAAACGCAATTGTATTTTCTAAGTGGATTTGATTCCATTCGCAATACATTTCTAAACCTCTACCTTTAGAGAAACCACTATACATTAATTCGATCGTTCCTGGGAATGTTTCAATAGTTTGGTATTTCCCTTTATATTGTTCTTCTACTTGATCACGGATAAGTTGCGTTGTTTCTGGGTCTGTTCTAAATAAGAACTTATAAACAGGTTTTTCACAAAAACCATCAATATCACATGTTTTATCAATAAGTGGAATGTTTCTTCGTTTTGACATATCTAACAAATCCTCGCTGATATTCATAACGTTGCGTAGTTGATTTCCTTCAACGTTTATAGACACTTTATTTTCTTCAATGATTGGCATCAAGAAAGTTAAGACTTCTTTCATTTCTTCAATACTCATCATGTCCATTGTAAATGTCTTATCCAGGTTTCGATCATAGATCATACCTCCGTTCATTCCAACGATGAAATCAAATTCGAAGCCTAATTTCCAAAACATTCCTTTTGTTTTTTCGGTTTCCGTGATTTCGCGTCCTGTCGCAAGACCAATTTTAACGTTTCTATTATGAAGTTCTTTTAAAGCTTGTATCGTAATTTCAGGTAAAGGACTGCTTTTAGCGCTTAAAGTCATATCGACATCGGCAGCTAAGACCTTAATTTTATTAATCATAAAATGTACCTCCATCACATAAAATGTATACGATTTCATATGAAGTTGCAACTTGAAAGTTATATTGTACTACCTGTTTCGTTTTGTATTTTGTCTTTAGGTAAGCTATACTTTAGAGACGTGAAGGTGGTAAATAATGAATTTTTTAGTGCGTAGATTTATAAAGAATTATCAAG
>ERZ1673737.520-NODE-520-length-47967-cov-6.171022_pt1 | contig 47967 bp, 42 predicted proteins | sample MGYA00580211_ERZ1673737 | MGnify/ENA primary metagenome ERZ1673737 (study PRJEB41218, sample SAMN15661789) | gut metagenome | host: Homo sapiens | place: Canada: London | collected 2015-08-20/2019-03-30 | study: EMG produced TPA metagenomics assembly of... | reverse complement strand
TGGTTTTTGTGGTTAAATACCGACGAAAAGTATTTACTTCAGCGATTTTAAAAGAACAATATTCTTTTTTGTCTGTTCTAGATTTGAAGCTAAATTAGTTAAATTCGCTTGAGAAGAAGCTTCTGGTCATTTATCCTCCAAAAGTTGCAATTTCTGAATTAGTCCATTCCTTAAAGGGTACTAAAAGTTTACTAATTCGTAAAAAAAATTATCCGACTATACGACAAAAACTTTGGGGAAAAGCTCTTCTCTCTCCATCTTATTTTGCCGGTAGTTGTGGGATGCGCCTATTTCAATTATTAAACAATATATAGAACAGCAGAACACACCGGATTAGAAAAATTTCATTTTTCTAATCGACACACTACATCCTTAAACTTAAGTACGAGGTTTTGTGTGCCCAAAATTTGATAAAGGCTTAAAAAAGTTAGATCTTATAGTTCTTATTTAAGTTATCATTCCAAACTTTATGAAACAGTAGATTCTTAATGCTCTAAAGATCTACTCCTATGTCTTTTTGTTATTCCATTTTTTTACTACACGCTTCATTTGTAAATCAGGCATATTTACAATCATAGACTGATTGTCTTCCTTTGAAGCAATTTTATAAAATATACATAAAAATAAACCAGTAATTTTTACACCTAAATTCAAGGAAATATTTAATTTTACAATTTTTTTCATAATAAACCCATTATAAAATTTAAGACTTTATTATAGTGGAGTAAAAAATAATTTTTAGATTAATTATAGTGGATTATTTAATATTTTTTTATTCTATACATCCCATTTTTAATAAAAAATTGATTACAAATTATTAATAAAGCAAAGCCCCTAAATGTTTTTTCAATTATGGTGAAAATACATTTAGGGGCTTTATTAAAAAAATTTACTTAAATTCTTATTAGAGATTAGGTCCTTTGCCTCGCCCTTTAGAGGCAACGTTATTAGCAAGTTTTTTTAGGTTATCGGTTAACTCGTCGATATTGAGTTTTTTCTCAACCTTAACATATTTATAAGCTAAAGCACCGACAATAACACCTGCACCAAAAACTAGAACCATATTCTTAGTTACAGAAGGAATGGTAGGAATCATTATTGAGCATCCTTTTTAGAGTTATATTCAGCAATTAAGTCCTCTAAACGCTCTTTTTGAGACATAAGCTCCTCTAAGGTTAAATCCTCTGTAGCCTCTGAAGTACTCTCAGTTTCAGCAGGGTTAGCAAAACCTGGGAGCTTAATTTCTTTTAATTTTGCATCGATAGTATCTTTGTTTTCGTTATAGATCTTAAGACCTAAAGCTCCCACAACAACACCTGCGGCAAAGCTAAAAACTAAACTTTTATTTATCATATTTTTCCCTCAATCTTATGGATTAAATCGCTGTTTTCTTTTTTTGTAATAAAACTCTGGCACTGTTTAAAACCACACCTAAGGTAGTGGCATTATGTATAACAGATGACATTAATGGATTTATTACACCTAAGGCACCTAACATCATTGCTGCTGAATTTAAAGCAATGGTGGCGGCAAAATTCTGATGCACAAGACGCATAGTTGTCTTACTGATATTAATAAACTCAGGAATTTTTAAAGGATCTTCACTATTTATGGTGACATCAGCAGTCTCCATAGCTGTATCTGTACAGCCAGATCCCATGGCAACTCCTATATCAGAATAAGCTAAAGCAGGGGCATCATTGATACCATCGCCTATCATTAAAACATTGCCATTAGCTTGCTTATGTGCTACATATGAAGCTTTTTCCTCAGGTAAAACCTCTGCTTTAAAATCATCTAAGGCCAATTGCTCAGAAATAGATTTTGCAGCTCGCTTATTGTCTCCAGTCAACATCACTATTTCTTCGATGCCGCTATAGCGCAAGCGATTAATTGCTCGTTTAAATTCAGGTCTTATCTGATCACAGATCTCTAAAATAGCTACTAGATAACCTTGATAGGCAACATAAATTAAAGAGCTAGATTCAAAAGTTCCTTTAAAATCAAAACTATCTAAACCTAAAACCTCATGTTCTAGCATCATAATCTTAGAACCAACTAAGACTTCACCCCCATCAAGATCGTCAAATGGAGCTAAAGTGGCCTCAATACCACGAGCAATAATAGTTTTAGATTTAAGATTATTAGGCATTAAAAGCTTGCGTTTTTTAAGCTCATCTAAAATAGATACAGCTAAATGCATCTCAGCTCCAGCAGCTAATTTTAAAACCGTATCTTCGTCTAGATTTGAAGTAAGCTTTATCTTTGTAATTGAAGGTTTACCTGTAGTAATTGTTCCGGTTTTATCTAAAACTATGGTATCAATTTCACTGGCCTTTTCTATGTAGGAACCACCTTTAACTAATATGCCACTCTTAGCTGCACGACTTATAGAAGCTGACATAGCTGTAGCTGTAGAGAGTTTTAATCCACAAGAAAAGTCAATAAAGAGCATGTTTAAAACTCTTTGCCAATCTTTAGTAAATAAATAAACTATAGCTGCACTTATAAAAGAGATCGGAACTAAGGCCGTAGACATCTTATCGGCATAATTTTGAATCGGTGCACGTCTGTTTTGCGCATCTTCGATCATGTGTACAATCCTTGCTAAAGAGGTATCATCTCCTACCTTTTCAACAGAAATTACAAGATCTCCTAAACGAATATTAGAACCAGCAAAAACCCGATCGTTGATATTTTTTTCAACAGGAATGGACTCTCCGGTAATGGCGGCTTGATCGACTGCAGCTTTTCCCGAAATTACACGACCATCAACACAGATTTTCTCGCCTGTATGTATAGAAATCTGCATACCAGGTTTAACCTGTTCGATAGGAACTTTAACATCAACACCATCTTCATTTTTAATCCAAACCTCTTGTACATCTAAAGCAACTAAGGAGGATATATTCTGTCGCGCCTTCTGTGCCGCTAAGGTTGTCAGCATCTCAGAAAAATTTGACAAGGCTAAAACAGTAAAAGATGATTCGGGACGTTTTGCTATCACTGATGACAAAACCGCTGTCATAGTTAAAGTATCTGCATTAGGACGTTTTTCTTTAAAAGCCTCTAAAATGCCCTCTCGAATCAAATTTTCTGACATCAATAGTACACATAGAGATCTAAGATAAACACTTGCTGCAAAAGCTGTAGGATTAGCTCTCTTTAAAATTTCAAAAAATACAAAGAAACCTAATGACATCAACGCCGAACGTTTATGTTCTTGCAATTCTTTTGAAATATTAGAAGACTTAACTTTAGCTAATTCTTTTGCTTGTACAGTGACAGCTTTAGTTTTGGTGATAAGTTTATTTCCCAAAAGCTTAGATAACTCTAAGGCAATCTTCGCATAAGAGCTATCTTTATCAGTCCACAATACAATATTGCCATGAGCACAACTTACAGCTTTCACATCTAAACGAGCTCTAATTAGAGCCTCTAATTTAGAGGCGGAGCGATAATCTAAATTTATCCCTAAGGGAAATTTATAACTTTTCATACTCTGACCTAATTTTGATGAGATTCAGCATTTAAAATTTTGCGTGGATCTGGATGAGATTGGCGCATTAACAGAGCTAAGCCCCATAAAAACAATTGCGGTCCTGCAGGCCTATCCCCTTTTAAGAAAATACGATTTAAGCCATAAGCAAATAAAGCTAATCCGACCATGCGACTTAAGAACACAGGCTCAGTGTGATTGAAAACACCAGTTACCTTTTTCTTTGCATATCTGAAGGTGTCATTGATATTATCAGAGACTGTAAGCATCCTTGTGGGAATAATGGTACGTTCTTGAACCGCATGTTTTCCTGATAAATGGTGAGATAATGCATCAAAAAGCGCATCTATATAGGCCTCATCTTGATCATAGGTAACTATAATTGAGCCTGTAATAGGACTTACACTCACTGTTTTGATTCCAGGAAAATCAGCAATTAGATTTTCTAGAACTTGGCAAAGTTCAGCTTGGTTTTTGATATTTTTGCAGGTATAGCGACGTCTGTTTTTTATGCGACTGGCGATAACCATACCAGCGTTGCCATCAAAAATATGGCGAATAGTTTCACCTACAATCTTGCCAGCCATAAAAGGATTCATATTCCTCATCTTTTATTTCTCCTGCTTGTATTTAACGCTAGCACCTTCAAGAAAACGTCCCAAAAAGCTGTCTTTCTCAACACTCTTGCTCTCATATTCAATGATTACTGAGCCTGTAATGCGGTTAATGCTGAATTTTTTGATATCTTTTAATTCACTAAGACGCTCATAGATAGTTGTGTAAATTGCATCGTTTTTACATAGTTCTTTGTAAACAACGCGAATGCGTCCTGGAATCATATGTGCAATGACTATCTTATTTAAGATGAAACTGACATCATCATAAGGAAGGCCTACTTTTTTTAGAAGATTTTTAAAAACAGCCATCTAAAGTGTCCTAGGGGTAAAATTGATCGTGATCACATTATAATTTCGCCATAGCTAACTATAGCACATGTTTTTGCATAAAATTCAATAAAATTTATTATTAAAGACTCATTTAAGATACAGATATAAAAGAAAAAAAATAAAATTTAACTTTTATCTATAAGATTTATATATATATTTTTATTAAAAATACATTCATTTTTAGAAAAAACGTATGTTTGCCCCGAACTTTATTTGCACTCAAATGGTTAATGCTCCGCAATACTTTAAGCTAGAATGCTATACTAAAATTCATTACACCTTTTTTATAAAAGAACTAAATTAAAACTATGAGTAAAGTAATAAAACCAATTGATTATCAGGCATTTTTAGATCCCTGCCAAACTGAACATGGTATTAAGTTAATTAAGGATTTTTTCCAATTAAATCTTGCTACCTCTTTAAGATTACGTCGTATTACAGCTCCTTTATTTGTTTTAAAAGGTTTAGGTATAAATGACGATCTCAACGGCATTGAACGTGCTGTAACCTTCCCTGTCAAAGATCTAAATGATGCAAAGGCTGAGGTTGTACATTCATTAGCTAAGTGGAAGCGTTTATCTTTAGCTGAATATAAAATCGCTAAAGGTTTTGGTATCTATACTGATATGAATGCTATTCGTGCTGATGAGGAATTAGATAACCTGCACTCCCTCTATGTCGATCAATGGGACTGGGAAGTTGTTGTTGGTAAAGAAGATCGTACCTTAGCCTATTTAAAGAAAGTCGTAAATCGTATTTATAGCGCTATCTTAAGAACTGAGTACTTAGCTTGCGAAGCCTTCCCAAGCTTAAAACCTTTCTTACCTGAGAATATTACTTTTATTAGCAGTGAAGAATTATTACAAATGTATCCTGATAAAACTCCTAAAGAGCGTGAAGATGCAATTTGTAAAAAATATGGTGCTGTATTTTTAACTGGTATCGGTTGCAAGCTTTCAAATGGCGAAAAACACGATGGCCGTGCTCCTGACTATGATGATTGGTCAACTGTCAATGAAGCAAATCAGATAGGTTTAAACGGTGATATCTTAATTTGGTACCCGATTTTAAATCGCTCCATTGAACTCTCTTCTATGGGTATTCGTGTAGATAAAGAAGCTTTATTACGTCAGCTTGATCTTGAAAACAAAAACGATCGCAAAGAGCTTTATTTCCATAAAAAGCTTTTAAATGACGAGTTACCTTTATCTATTGGTGGCGGTATCGGTCAAAGCCGTTTATGTATGGTGCTTTTACATAAAGCTCATATCGGTGAAATTCAAGCTAGTATTTGGCCTGATGAAATGCGCAAAGAGTGCAAAGATTTAGGCATGAACCTTATCTAAGTCTATTTTTAAGTTCACCTCCTTTTTAGGAGGTGAATTGTTTACAAGCTATTATTTTTATTTTTTTCTTTAATTCTGCGACTTAAGAAAACTGTAGCAAAGACTAAAACTATACAACCGCCTAAACTTAAATAAATTCTCCATAAAGGCAATTTTTCGTAAAACATGATCTTACGTGCCCCGACAAAATCACCAATTCGACAACCTCTAGCAGTGCATTTAATTTTGCGTCCCATAAGTCCTGATTTATGCCAAAGGTGACTTGGAAAATATACTGAAATTTTATAAGGTGCTAAAAGATTATTAGCGTTAACTACAAACTTTGAAATATAACTTAAAAGTGTCTTAGGATCGGCATTAAATTGTTTAATCTGAGCATAGCTTAAACATGGTTCAATATGAATTTGACCTGTATTAGTAGCTAAATATCTTTTAATAACAATATTATCTAAGATATTACCTTCTTCATCGGTATCGACTTTTATAATCGAGTTTTGAGCGATAAAAGCATTTTTATTTACCGTAAAAATATTCCCTCGCCCATCAGCTAAATTCAAAGCAGCGCCATTATCAAGATAAAGAGAATCTACAATATGCTCCTCTTTATCTTTAGACGATAAATGTAACGAAGCATCTGATACTGTTAGCCTTTTAACCTCAATACGACCTTTAACCGAAGTAACCCCACCTAAGACATTGAGTATTAAATTTTTACCCTTAATATTGCCATTGATATCAATAAGGGCTTTAGAATTTCCACTATCAAGATCGGACATTGGTCCGTGCGTAGAATCATGAGATCTGATACTACCGAAGTTTAGCGTAGTACATAATTTTTCAAAAAAGCTCTTATTTCCTTGATAATCTAAGAAATTGGCCTGAGGTTTTAACTGAAAACGAGCTGGTAATAATTGCGGATTTTTCTTATCAAGATAAATCCAATCACCATCAATATAGGGACTGTAATCACTGATAATATCTCCCTTTACCGTAGCTCTATCTAAAAAATTTATCTCTTTAACCCAAGCAGTATCACCAATATAGATGGCAGCTTTTTGACCGATTAAAGATCCTGAGACATTCATAACAGACACTAAAGGACCTTTAAGTTCTGCAGGAACTTCTAAAGCTGAAGCTTGTCTTTTTGAGAGTATGTCATTGCTATAATCATTGCTTCTAACGCGCACAAACGAGCCTTGATATTCATGAGCATCTGTACGCATGTTTTCTTTAAAATCTAAAGCTACCGCGACACCATCATTGCGGTTTGCTGAGACAAAACCATTAATATCTAATTCAGTATTTGAACCATAGTTAACTGCAATACCTGTAGAGTTAATACCATTTTCAATGATTACAGATTGCTTAGGCAGGATTAAACTATTGCCAACACCATCAATACGCACACCTGTAGCTCCATAACCTACAGAGGCAATTGCCGCTTGCTGTCTTACCTCATTATAATTGCCATAGACATGCGTACCAACACTCAAAGGGACTGAGGAAACCTTATCCTCATCATAAATTTTAAGGCTATTATCCCAGGAAAAATAACCTTTATTTAAGACAATTTTCTGGCGCTCATCAACAGTTCCCGAGCTATATATACTATTGCCATAATAAAGTTGAGGAATAATGCTAAAACCAAGATCATGCAAGGCTGCAAGCTCTATCTCAGAGTAAAAATCGTAATTGACAAACTCGCTATCTGATAACAGGGTATTGCGTAGTTTAAACTCGCAACTGCCATCTTTATTTATAACCGTATATAAAGGAAAATTAACAACTTTATCTTTTTTTCCATGCACGTAATTTAAAATCTCAAGAGCTTCTGATTTAAACTCAAAAAGATTACATTCTGAACTTTTGCAATTAGAAAAAAGATCTATATATTTATCTTGAGGTTTTATATTGCGATCAAGCTCTAATGAATAAAGGTGCTCATCTACAGGCGAAAGCACTTGAGTAAAGCCCTGCGAATTTGCATAACTTCTAAAACCTAATAATTGGGGCAAGCCACGATATAAATGGTAATTTAAAAGATTTTCATTAGTTAAAAGCTTTGCAGAGGCTTCAAATAAAGGTTCATAATCAGATCTTATACATTTACCCTTGTATTTGGCCTCAAAAAATCCTAAGCCTTTACATTCTCCTTCCTGATAAAAACCATCAAAAAGCTTAAATTGCTCTTTAAAATTCCCCTCATAAAAAATAAAAGGTAGCTTGATTTTTTCTTGATGATCTATTGAAGAAAAAAGCCTTGATAACATAATTAGAGAGACATTATTAGAATTGACTGCCTCTAATTTTAAGTTTTTTAAGCCTTGTTTATTCTCAGGGGCGTAAGGACTTTTAAGATCTACAATATCTTCATAATTTACAATTTCAAAAATATTGCCATTGCGTTGTAATTGACCAGATGCTTCTTTAGCTTGATATAAAAGTTTAGGAAGCATACTGCTATCATGAATCTCAGCTCCTTTAGCTAAAGCTGTAGAAATACATAGAAAAGCAATGACAATCTTTTTTAACACCGCATATCCTAAAATTTAGCCGGATTTAATAGTACCGGACGTCCTGAACGCTCATGTAAAGCTTGCTTTAAGATATCTTGATCGATTTCTGGATTATTAAAGAAATCTAGATCTTCTTGAGTAAACTCAAATGGAGTATTACTATCGAAATTTTCAAACTCCTCTTCAGAGCGAGAAAGTGGCTGATGAACTTCAATATAAATACTGCCATTAGGTTCAATGGCGTATTTAATTGCACGGTTTATAAACTGCACCCGTGTACCTACCGGTACCTTGTGGAATAAGGTTTCATTATCTTCATTACGCAAACGCACACAACCATGGCTTACACGCAAACCAATACCAAATTCAGCATTAGTACCATGTATGGCATAAAGACGGCCTATGTATAAAGCATAAAGCCCCATAGGATTATCAGGACCAGCAGGAACTACAGCAGGTAAAATCTCTCCTTGAGCTGCATATTCAGCACGCATTGCTGCAGTTGGAGTCCAAGTTGGATTTGCTTTTTTACGCTCAACTTTTGTAACCCAATTTTTAGGGGTATCTTTGCCTAACTGACCAATACCGATAGGATAGACCTCAACAACATTGTCGTGATAATAAAAAAGTCGCATCTCAGCGGTATTTAAAATAATCCCCTCATGAACAGTATCAGGCAAAATCAAACGATTAGGAATGACAAGAGAAGTTCCCTTTAAAGGAACAATTGGATCTACCTCAGGATTAGCTTCGATCATATTAGATAAACCTAAAGAGTATTTAGCAGCTACATACTCTAAGGTAGTGGTTCCAGATTTTTCGATATTGTAGACCTGCTCTTCACCATAAAGTCGCTCCCCTGTCTTTAAGGTAAATTGAGTATGGGCCATCACTACTGATGTAAATGCTAAGAGACCTAGACCCAACACAGATTTTTTAATATTGTTCATCTTTAATACCCGATAGATTGCTTTTTCTTTAACTATTTATTCAAAGCTAACTACGTCTATTTTACTATTTTTCTTTAACATTTAAACAATTAGTCAATTTGTACTTAACTTTTTTAAATCTAGCCTCATCTTGTCAAAAAAATTTTTTTGTACCTAAGCTTCTCAAAAAAGCGTAAAATTAGCCCGCAAAATCAGCACAATCTAGCCAAATAGACATATTGCACAAAATTAAAGCAGTATAAAACAAAGTTATTTAAATAAAATTCAATAAGATAAACTATATTGCCAAGAAGTTTACAAATAAAGATTGCCATACTACTGGTACAGCTTTAATTTTAATTTATACAAACAAATAACGCGGAGGCAGTTATGTCAGAAAAGATTACTTTCTTTGGTACACACAGTTATGATCGTCATCTGTTCACAGAAATCAATGAAAGCAAAAATTATAATTTCGAATTACAATACCATCGTTCTTTCTTAGATATACATAATGCTTCTCAGACATTAGGTGCTAAAGCTGTCTGCATTTTCGTTAACGATAGAGCCGATCGTGAGGTTTTAGAAATCCTCGCTAAAAATGGTGTCAAGTTAATTGCCCTACGTTGTGCAGGTTTCAATAATGTTGATTTAAAAGCTGCTGCTGATTTAGGTTTACATGTTGTAAGAGTGCCAGCCTACTCTCCGTATGCAATTGCCGAGCATGTTGTAGCTTTAATGTTATCTTTAAATCGTAAAACTTATAGAGCCTATTTACGTACCCGTGATGGCAACTTTACTCTCAATGGATTGATGGGCTTTGATTTACACGGTAAGACTGCAGGTATCATTGGTACTGGCAAAATTGCACGTATCTTAATACAGATCTTAAAAGGTTTTGGTATGAATATCTTAGCCTATGATATTTATCCTGATGAGGCTTATGCACAAAGTGCAGGCATTAAATATGTAAGCTTAGATGAATTATATGCAAACTCAGATGTAATTTCTTTAAACTGCCCGCTTACTGTAGAAAATACTCATCTTATAAATGCCGATGCTGTATCTAAGATGAAAAATGGTGTAATGATCATCAATACAGGTCGTGGCCCGCTTATCGATTCTCAAGCTTTAATTGATGGTTTAAAATCAGGTAAGATTGGTTCTGCTGGCCTTGATGTATATGAAGATGAACGTACTTATTTCTATCAAGATAAATCCGATAAAGTCATCACCGATGACAAGTTATCGCATCTTTTAAGCTATAACAATGTATTAGTTACCTCTCATCAGGCTTTCTTCACCCGTGAAGCTATGACTAATATTGTTACTACCACCTTAGAAAACTGCAAAGATTTCTTTGAAAAAGGCACCTTTGATAACGAGGTTAAGGCTTAAAACTAAATATCAAAATGCGCTCTTACTTTAACCAGGAGAAGAGCTTGTAGCCTTATTTAAGAAACTTTTAAAGCCTATCTTTTTAGATAGGCTTTTTAATCACCTTAAAACCAAGACTTTTGTTAGAAATACGAAATTTCACTTAAAAATCTTCTCAAAATTAAAAGACTTACAAATATCCCTATAAAAACTTATAGCTAAAGCCTTTAGCTCAGATCTTTTTTTGTTAAAATTCGCACAAAGTTTTTTAATATGTGGCAAAATAAGTGATCATTTTGCATTTTAAACTCGTAAATCCTTTCGAGGTCTTTTAAAAACAATCGGAGCAACAGTTGATGTCTGCTAACAAAGCTGCCTATAACCCTCAGGAAATTGAGCCTAGGGTTCAAAAATATTGGGAAGAGCATCAAACCTTCCAGGCTAAGGAAGATCCCAATCGCGAAAAATATTATTGCTTGGTAATGTTCCCATATCCTTCAGGACGTCTACACATGGGACATGTTCGTAACTACACCATAGGTGATGTTATCGCGCGTTTCCAACGTCTACAAGGCAAAAATGTGTTGGCTCCTATTGGTTGGGATGCTTTCGGCATGCCTGCTGAAAATGCCGCCATTAAGAATAACCGTCAGCCAGGTGAATGGACCTACGCTAATATCGATTATATGAAAAAGCAACTTAAGTCCTTGGGTATTTCCTATGACTGGGCTCGTGAAGTTGCAACCTGCCGTCCTGAGTATTATCGCTGGGAACAAAAGTTTTTCGGTGAGTTATACAAGCGCGGTTTAGTATATAAGAAAGTATCTACCGTAAACTGGTGCCCGGTCGATCATACTGTATTGGCAAATGAGCAAGTAGAAGACGGTTGTTGCTGGCGCTGTGGATCTAAAGTTGAGTTACGTGAAATTCCGCAGTGGTATTTAAAGATTACCGCTTATGCAGAGGAATTATTACAGGATATCGATAAACTTGAAGGTTGGCCTGAGCGTGTACGTACTATGCAGCGCAATTGGATTGGCAGATCTGAGGGTTTAAATATTACCTTTAAGGTTGAAAACAGCGACGATAAGTTCACAGTTTATACTACCCGTCCTGATACCTTCATGGGTATTACCTATATTTCTATTGCTGCTAACCATCCTTTAATTAAGGAATGTTGCAAGACTAATCCTGAGCTTGATGCTTTCTGTAAGGAATGCCGCACTCAGAAATTTGCCGAAGCTGATATTGCCACCATGGAAAAGAAAGGTATGGCAACTGGCTTATATGCAATCCACCCTATCAATGGTCGTCGTGTTCCTATTTATGTAGCTAACTTCGTAATTATGGATTACGGTACTGGTGCTGTTATGTCCGTACCAGCTCACGATCAGCGTGACTACGAATTTGCTAAGAAGTACGGCATTGATATCATCCCTGTCATCCGTCCTTGCGACAAAGAATGTGCTGATATCTCCAATGAAGCCTTCACCGAGCACGGTATTGCCTATAATTCAGGTGAATTTGATGGCATGAACTTTGATGAGGCTTTTGTAGCTATTGCTAAGAAGTTAGAGTCTTTAGGTTGTGCTGAACGTAAGGTAAATTATCGTTTACGTGATTGGTGTATTTCCCGTCAGCGCTACTGGGGAGCCCCAATCCCGATGCTCACTATTGATGAGACCGGTGAGTTAGTTCCTGAGGAAGATTGCAACTTACCTGTAACCTTACCTGAAAATGTTAAGATTGACGGTGTAATATCTCCGCTTAAGACTGATGAGTCTTGGTATAAGACTACTTATAAAGGACAAAGTGCCACTCGTGAGACTGATACTTTTGATACCTTTATGGAATCATCTTGGTACTATGCTCGTTACTGCTCTCCTCGCGATGAAAAAGAAATGTTCGACAAGGATGCCGCTAATTACTGGTTACCTGTTGATCAATACATCGGTGGTATTGAGCATGCTGTATTACACTTGCTCTATTCACGTTTCTTCTTCAAGCTCTTACGTGATGCCGACATGGTCAAATATGATGAGCCGTTTAAACGCTTATTATGCCAGGGCATGGTTTTAGCTGATGCCTTCTACTATTTAGATGAAAATGGTACCAAAAACTGGGTCAATCCTTTAGACGCCATCACCACTCGTGATGATAAAGGCAATATTACCAAGGCTGTTGATAAAGATGGTCACAACCTCTTCCATGAGGGCATGATCAAGATGTCTAAGTCTAAGGCTAACGGTATCGATCCTGAGAACATGGTAAATATGTACGGTGCTGATACTGTACGTCTGTTCTTAATGTTTGCCTCTCCTGCAGAATTAACCTTAGAGTGGCGTCAATCTGGTGTTGAAGGCTCTCAACGCTTCTTACGCAAGTTATATTCTCAGGTTGAGGATTTGGTCGCTTGCGGTAAGATTGAGCCTTTAGATGTATCTAAGCTCAATGCCGAGCAACGTCGTCTACGCCACGATCTGCACGTAACCATTCAAAAGGTTACCGATGATATTGGTCGTCGTCAGACCTTCAATACCGCTATTGCAGCTATCATGGAGCTTTTAAATACTGCAGGTAAATTTACTCAAACTGATCCTGTAAGCTTAGCTTTACGCTATGAGATCTACTCTTCAGTAGTCCTCATGCTCTACCCTATCACTCCGCATATCTGCTTTAAGTTATGGGAATTATTAGGTCATACTGAGCAAATTGATACTGCTAAGTGGCCTGAGATCGATCCTAAAGCATTAGAAGCTGAAGAGATCACCTTAGTAGTTCAAATCAACGGTAAAGTTCGCGCTCGTATCAATGTTGCTCCTGATGCTTCAGAAGAAGAAGTCATCAAGGTAACCTTAGATAAGCCTGAGGTTCAGAAATTCACCGCTGGTAAGAGCATTAAGAAGACCATTTATGTTAAAGGTCGCTTAGTCAATATCGTTGTTGCCTAAGTAAGCTTTTAATTTTCATAATACCCCTGATAAGTTTTTATCAGGGGTATTTTTTCGCTTAAATTTTCTTACCCAAACACGTAATTATATTTTGCATAAGCTCATGCTTAATTTTACTTAAATAACAGCTGCTTGTTAAAGACTTACCAATCTTAAAAAAAATTCAGCTTACAAATTACTACAAAAATAGGAATACTATAGTTAAAATCCACAGTGTAGTTTATCGAAAAATTTATACCTAAAAACTCTATGTGTTTTTCCTTGATTTTTTTATAAAAGCTTTTATAAGTTGATGAGAACATTGAAGCTTAATTGATATAATTAAATACTACAGATTTAAAAATAGAGAGCCTAGCAGGACTAAAAGAGATGAAAAAATATATTGTTTTAATATTTTCCGCTCTATGCTTATTTACACAAGGTTGTGGTTTTCATCTTCCAAATCAAACTAAGCTTAGCGACACTTTTGAAAAGATTAATGTTTTAGGTGATTATCACAATCCATTTTACAAAAAAGTAGTTCGTGAACTTGAAATCTCCGGCATCAAGGTAAATGCTCAATTTTCTCCTAATCCACAAACAAATGAGCAGATTCCAACTTTGCTAATTCCAGCTCCATCCGTATCAATGCCCATTGCTTCTATTGACGCTAATGCTGAGGCTTTAGAGTATCAACTCATTGTCTCCTCAACAACAACCTTACGTATTCCTAATCATCGTCCAATTTTAATGCGCAATTCCTTAACGCGTAATATGATGAATAAACCAGGTTTGTCCTTATCATCTGATAACGAACGTAAAATTGTTATCGATGAAACCTATGATGAATTAGCTCGTCAATTAGTAGCCCGTTTAGGCTATTTAGGCCGTCAATCCGATCCCGATGCCTTGCAATCAAATCCAGCAGATTTAACTGTAGCTGTAGGCGAAGATAAAAATTTACCTAAGAGTAAAACTCTCTCCGATGCTTATTCAGGTATGACTTTATTAGAGGCTTTACAAGTACAAGAAAGTGAAGAATTAAATAATTCTTCACAAACCTCATTATCTGAATTAAACAATGGCAATCAGGTTTTAAATCGTAGCTATAAACTCCCTAAGAGTGTCCCTACACCTGCAAGCGCTTTACCTCAAGGACTTGATCCTAATGATTATGATATCAATGAGCGTCACTAATGGCAGAGCCTCAAATCTATATTCTAAGCTCAGATGAGCCTTTGCTAAAAAATGATCTAAGTAAAAATATCTTAGAGAGAGCGCATCAGCTTTTACCTGAGGCGCCACTATTATTATTTACTCAATCTGATTTTGCCTCTACAGGTAAAGCTAATTTACGCGCTCTTGAAACAGAGCTTTTAGATCCTGGCTTATTTGGTGGCGATCGTATCATCAAAATTTATTTAAGCGATCTCAATAATATTGCCCTTGAGGTTTTACAACTCTTAGCAACTAGGATGCGTCCTGGTATTATGGCAATCGTTGATTTACCTAGGATCTTAAGTTCTTTAAATAAAGTTAAAGCTGAAAAATTTGATTTAAATCAAAAGCCAGCTAAAAATCTATCTGCAGAAAAAGTTTTTGCTTATCTGAAATATGCTCAAGCTGAAATCACTATTGCTTACCCTCCTGAGGGACGACAGCTCTATCAATGGGTAAATCAGCGAGCCTATAAATATAAACTCTCTTTAACTCCCGACGCTTGCGAATATTTCTCTAAAGCTTGTGAAGGAAATTTGACTCTTATAGATCAAACCTTACAAATCCTAGCTTTAAATCCTAAAAATACAAGTGTCAGTTTAGATGAAGTGGTCGCTATCTTAGATGCTGATAGTCGTTTTCAAAATTTAGAATTAGCCGAAGCAGTTTTAAATGGAGATGGCGCTCGTGCTTTACTCATTTTAAACTCCACTATACAAGCTATGAATAATCCTGAGACAATTTTATTGTCACAACTACAAGCTCTTGATAGATTATTTACCGCAACTGTAGCTTTAAAACGCGATCCTAAAAATATGACTACCTATATGGATAAAGTTAAATTTTTTGCTCCTTTTTCCATAAAGTCGCCTAAGACAATGGATGCGGTCATCAAGGCTGCCTCTAAGATGCCAGATCATTTATTTGAATACCTAATCAATAAATTTGCCTACGCCGCAACTTTAATCTGTGAGCATGAGGTAAACCGTGCTGTATTAGCCATCTCTGAAGGCTGTGCCTGTGTTAGTAACTTTAAGGTTAAAAATTTAAAAGCTTTATGAAAAGAGTAGGTCTTTTAGGCGGCTCATTTAATCCAGTCCATAAAGACCATCTAGATTTGGGCTGTTATGTCAAAGAAAAGCTCAATTTAGATGAGATTTTACTGATCCCCAACGCTGCGCCTCCACATAAAAATACCTGTCAGGTCTCTTATGCAGATCGTGTCAGTATGTTGCGTTTAGCCTGTCAAGGGCTTAAGAATTTTAAAATTTCTGATATTGAATCTGACAATAGTGTTCCTCATTATAGTTTTGATACTTTAAAAACATTACATGAGGAAAACCCTCAAACAGCCTTCTTTTTTATAATGGGTTTGGACTCACTTTTATATTTAGATAAATGGCATGAGGGCTTAAAACTTATTGATTATGCAAATTTAGCAGTAATGTGTCGTAAGGGCTATGAAAATAAAACTATTACCCCCAAAATTGCCGACTTTTTAAAAAGCTGTGCTGTTTATGATAACGATACGCACGAATTTGCTGCCGCTGTAGCTAGCCGTAAAGGACATTGTCTTATGTTAAGTACTTCCTTACATGCAGTCTCCTCAAGTGCAATTCGCAATGATATTGAGTGTTATTATCAAACCTCAAATCAAAAATACCTAGTAGAGCCTAAAAATCGCTTAGAACCTGCGGTTTTAGACTATATATTAAAAAACAGACTCTATAACGATAATGTTATAATGTCACCTTCACCAAAAACTGAAAAATAACCATGATTGAAGATACCCCTGTAGCTATAAATTCTAATGCCGATCTAATCGACGCTTGTCTTAAAAACTTAGAAGCCTCTAAAGCCCATGACATCGTGGGTATAGATCTTAAAGAAAATTCATCTGTATGTGATTATATGTTAATTGCCTCCGGAACCTCTAATCGTCATGTAGCAGCAATGGCTTTCCGCCTTGAAACCTTTTTACATCGCTGTGGTATCCGTGATATTACCGTGTCTGGAGCTCAATTAGGAGAATGGGTGATCCTCGATCTCGGTACGGTTTTAGTACATATTCTGCAAGAGCCAGTACGCGATCGTTATCGTCTTGAAGATCTATATCGCTGTATGGCAACAGGAATCAATACCGAGGATTTATAGTGAAAATCATCATCAAAGCCGTAGGCATAAAAATGCCTAAATGGGTAACCGTCGCTTTTGAAGAATATCAAAAGCGTTTTCCTCCTGAAATTAAACTCTTACTTGAAGAAATTGCTCCATATAAAAGAACTGGCCGTCATGACGATGAAAAAGCTAAACAAGAAGAGGCTTTAGCTATCTTGCAATCTTTGCCTAAAAAATGTTATCTCGTAGCTTTAGATGAAAGAGGAAAACAGTTTACCTCAGAGGAATTAGCTCTAAGATTTCAAGTCTGGCAAAACGTCGGTATGGATATTGTGCTGATTATCGGTGGTCCTAATGGACTGACTGATGAAATCCGCAATAAAGCCTCGGAATTATGGTCGCTCTCTAAATTAACCTTACCTCATCCTTTAGTTAGAGTTTTTTTAGCAGAAACTATCTATAGAGCTTATAGTATTAGCTATAACCTTCCTTATCACCGACAATAATATCTGAAAATAAAGTGTCTCTATTTAAACGAAAACCGCGTGAGCGTGCTCTCTTTAGCAACGAAAAAAAGAAGAAAAGTTCTTTAAGCTCTGATAACAAGTCAGAACACGCTGAAGACTTAGCTTTAAGTATTTTCAAACGCCGTGTTTATTTTAGTATTGGTATGGCAATTTTTATGATTGCTATACTTTTTGCTAACCTTTATTATCTGCAAATTATCTCTTATCAAGACTATAAAACCCGTTCAAACGAAAATCGCATTAAGGTAGTACCAGTAGTTCCTACCCGTGGCATGATTTATGATAGAAACCATGTGGTCTTAGCTGATAACGTCCCTGTATATCATCTAGTCATGTTCCCAAATCGACAATATGACACTAAAACAACAATTAACGATCTCAATGAGCTTTTAAATTTAGAGTTAAATGAAAATGAAATTGCTCATTTAATCTCTGAATCAAAAACAAGAAAACGCTTTTCCGGAATTGAGATCTCTAATTTTTTAAGTGAACAGCAAATTGCTTCTTTTAGCGTCCACTCCTATCGCTATCCAAATGTCCAAATTGTAGCTAATTTAAAGCGCTTTTATCCTTTTGCAGATATTGCTACGCATGCAATAGGCTATGTCTCACGCATCAATCAAAAGGATATTGAAAAACTGACTGCTTTAGACAAGATAGATAATTATGAAGGCTCCACCGAAATCGGTAAGCTTGGTATTGAAAAGTATTACGAAGATCTACTTCATGGTAAAACTGGTTCCTCTGAAATTGAGGTTAACAGTCACGGACAAGTTATCAGAACCTTAAACTATAATGCTCCTGAATCAGGTAAAGATCTTGTCTTAACTATTGATATCCGTCTGCAATATTATGCCCAAGAAATTTTAGGTGATATGAAAGGTGCCGTAGTAGCGATTGAACCCTCTACAGGGGAAATTCTAGCTATGTATTCAAACCCCTCTTACGATCCTAATTTATTTGTAAGAGGTATTCGCAATAAAGAATATGCCCGCCTTTTAAACCATCCTGGCCACCCTTTAATCAATCGCGCCACACAAGGTGGTTATGCTCCTGCATCAACTGTAAAGCCTCTTTTATGCGTAATGGGTTTAAACGAAAATCTGATAACTCCTACAGGTTCATTTTTTGGACATCCTTATTTTAAATTGCCAAATTCAACCCATAAATTCCGTGATTGGAGATCTTGGGGACATGGTTGGCTCGATCTTTACCGCGCTTTAGAAATTTCCGCTGATACCTATTTCTACGATCTAGCATATAGAGCTGGTATCAATAAGATCCATGAATATCTAGATTATTTTGGCTTTGGTAAATCAACAGGAATCGATCTCTCCGAGGAATCCTTAGGTATAAATCCCTCCCGAGAATGGAAGAAAAAACGCTTTAATCAAAATTGGCATTTAGGCGATACTGTACCTATTGGTATCGGTCAGGGCTATTGGACTTCAACTTTAATGCAATTAGTTAAAGCCCATACTATATTAGCAAACCGCGGCGAAGTTAAGACTCCACACTTGCTCAAGATGGCTATCGATCCTGTAGATAATACTTTGCAAAACTATGTACAAAAGGAAGAATCCTCCTCTATGACCATTGAGGATAAATCTTATTTTGAAACCTGTAAAACAGGCATGTATTTGGTAGTTAACGGTCCTGAGGGTACAGGTAGACGAGCCTTCTTTGGAGCTAAATATAAAGCTGCTGGGAAATCAGGTACAGCTCAAGTAGTCTCAATTAAACAAGGTGAAAAATATGATGCTAATAAGCTTAAAGTAGAGCATCGCGACAATGCCCTCTTTGTAGCTTATGCTCCTTTTTTCAAGCCCCGTATTCTAGTTGCCATCATTTTAGAAAACGAAGGCGGTGGTTCCACTAAGGCTGCTCCTATTGCCAGAAAGATGATCGATAAATATCTATTAGATCTTTATCCTAATGGCTATATGGGTGAGAGTAATCCTAAACTCGTTAAATTTGGTATGGGCGGTACGGTGGTATTGCAGTGAAAAAACAAGAACAACAAAATCGTAATAATTTAGAGCAAATCAATGCCAAAGTGCCTAGAGGAAGTTTCTTTTTTAGACACCATGTCGATATTCCTCTGCTCTTAGGTCTAATGATAAGCTTATGCTTTTCACTCTTTATCCTTTATTCAGCCTCAGGTCAGCATGCTGAGATGCTTTATCGCCAAATTACCCGTACTGGTGCGGCTTTTTTCTTAATGATTATCGTAGCCCAGATCCCGCCACGCTTATTTGTCAAAGTTTCTTTTTGGCTTTACCTTATGGGCATTATCTTGCTTATATTAGTTGAGCTCTTTGGTGATATCTCCAAAGGTGCACAAAGATGGCTAAATTTAGGCTTTGTACGTATACAACCATCTGAAATCTTTAAAGTAGTAATGCCCTTAACTATAGCGGTGTTCCTCTCGCGCTCACCACTGCCACCTAAGCCTTTAACCACCTTAATGGCATTTGCCTTAGTAGGCGTACCAACAGTATTGATCTTACTACAACCAGATCTTGGTACAGCAAGCTTGATTGCCGTATCAGGTTGTATTGCTATCTTTATTGCCGGACTTTCTTGGTGGTGGATTGCCGCAGGATTTGCAAGTGTAGCCGCAGCTTTGCCAGTAATGTGGAATTTTGTTTTACATGATTATCAAAAACAGCGTGTTTTTACACTTTTAGATCCCACCTCCGACCCCTTAGGTGCAGGATATCATATTATCCAATCTAAAATTGCCATAGGCTCAGGGGGCTTATATGGCAAAGGCTGGCTTCAAGGAAGTCAATCTCAATTAGATTTTCTCCCAGAACCTCATACTGATTTTATCTTTGCTGTTTTAGCCGAGGAGACTGGTTTAGTTGGCTTTTTAATTTTAATAGCTATCTACACCTTTATTATCGGCAGATGTATTTATATTACTTTAAACGCCAATTCAAGTTTTAGTAGAATCCTATGTGGGGCTTTTACTTTTACCTTTGTATTCTATATATTTGTAAATATCGGTATGGTAAGTGGCATTTTACCTGTAGTTGGCGTGCCTCTACCTTTAATTAGCTATGGAGGTACCGCTATGATTACCTTAACTGTTTGTTTTGGTATCATAATGTCGATCCATACACATAAAAAAAACACATTTTTTAGAAAAAGCTAAATTACATCAGTGCTATAAAATTAAGCTTTGAGCATTTAGGTCATATATAGCTTACAAATTGTAAAAATAAAAAGGAGGATGCTTCAATTTACTTTGACTAAATTGAGGTAAATCTATGAAATGCTTTACTAGCTGTTTAACCTTATCTGCGCTTTTAGTTTTAAGCGCTCCCGCAATGGCAGATCCTGTAGATCTAAAGGAATTGGCCACCTATGCAAAAGTTAGTGAAACTAGCCTCAATGAGGCTTTAAAACTGGCTCAATTACAGCCTAAAATTATTGCTACTATGACAAAACCCTCTGAGGCCAAACCTTGGTGGCAATATCGTAAAATCTTTATTACCACCTCTCGCATCAAAGCTGCGGTTAATTTTTATAAAAAGTATGAAAAACAGTTAAATCAGGCCTCTAAGACTTATGGTGTTCCACAAGAAATTATTTGTGCTATCTTAGGAGTGGAAACTTATTTTGGCCGTAATATGGGCTCTTGGCGGGTTTTAGATGCTTTATATACCCTAGGTTTTCATTATCCTAAAAGACAAAGCTATTTTTCTAAAGAATTTGCTAACTTTGTAGCTCTGTGTTTACGTGAAAGCTGGGATATTACTACAGTCTATGGCTCATATGCAGGAGCTATGGGTATGGGACAATTTATGCCTAGTTCTTATTTAAATTATGCTATTGATTTTGATAAGGACGGACATATCAATCTCTTTAACGATCCTGATGACGCTATAGGCTCTGTGGCAAATTATTTTAAAGCTCATGGCTGGAGTGCAGGACGGGGTATTTATTATCCTGTACATATTCATAATGCTGATGCTCAACAGCTTATGGATTTAAACTGGAAATTAACTCCAGAGATTTTATATAAATCAGGAGCTACCACTAAGGTAAATTTAAGTGCCGATCAGAATATTCGTTTATTCTCTTTTGCCCTTGAAGATGGTAGCACCTCCTATGCTGTAGGACTTAATAATTTCAAAACTATTATGCGCTATAACACTAGCCCCTTATACGCTCGTGCAGTTTACGAGTTAGCTGAGTTTATACGCATGGAATTTATCAAACAAAAAAGCGCAGGTGGCATTGAAATCCATCCGCAAGGACGTCAACCGTGATTAAAAAAGGCACTCTCTTTGTTTTAGCAAGCATCATATCTGTATGTGTCATTGTTCAAGGCTGTTCCTCTACAGGTTCATCGTCTACGTCTAAATATAGTGGAGCTTATACTTATGGTACCGGTCCTAATAACACAAGACCTAAGCCGCAAACTGAAAAAGTAAATCTAAATGGTGTAAGTGGCTCTACTATTCGCTATGAGGTACAAAAGAGTAATGGTACCAACAAGGATTATACTGTTTTAGGACAAAACTATCAGGTTTGGCGAGGTACACGTTCATATATTGAAGAAGGAACCGCCTCTTGGTATGGGCCTGGCTTTCATGGCAAAAAAACTTCCTTAGGCGAAGTCTATAATCAAAGAGGTTATAGTGCCGCCCACAAAAATCTACCATTGCCTTGTTACCTTTTAGTTACAAACCTACAAAATGGTAAAAAAATCATTGTTAGAGTCAATGACAGAGGCCCTTTCCATGGTAATCGTATCTTAGATTTATCTGAAGGTGCTGCCAAGTATTTAAATATCACCGGAAAAGGTACAGCTAAAGTTAGAGTTGAGCTTATTGACGTACAAAGAGGAAATATCCTAGCTAACGCTACAGGTATTCCTAAACAAAATATAGCGATTGCGTCTAATACTGTAAAAAACAATAGTCATGGCGTAAACTATACAAGCACAAAATCCAATCGCGACTATGTCCAATTAGTTTCAAATAAAGACTATTCTAAGGCTTTAGAATTGATGCATTATGTAAAAAACAAGGTCAACTACCCCGTCTTTGTCATGCAAGAAGGCAGTCTCAATCGAGTTTTAGTTGGTCCTTTAGCTTCAGCTGAAATTGATGATGCACTAAATTCTCTAAAAGATTTGGGCTTTGCCGATTGTTTTACTAAAAAGTTTTAAAGGTTATTACTTATAAATGTATAAATTAATCAAAGGACTATTCTTAGGTTTAATTTTTTCCTCATGCCTAGCTTATGCAGCTGATGAGTCTATTCCTGATCCTTTTGCTCAAGTTAGAGCTAATCAACAAACCCAAGCCTCAGGTTCTGCCGCGACCTTAGCTCCCAATCAGCCCTCTCCAATTGTAATTCCAGAGCCCCCGACATTTGAGGCTCAAGCTTGGGTATTGATGGATTATTATTCAGGCCGTGTCATCACAGAAAAAAATAGCCAAGATCGTATCTGGCCTGCTTCTTTAACTAAGATGATGACTTCCTATGTAATCGGTATGGAACTTAAAGCAGGTAGATTACATATGGATGATGACGTAGTCATTACTGAAGATGCCTGGTCAAAACGTTATAGTGATTCCTCAAAGATGTTTATTGAGGTTGGCAAAACTATTAAGGTAGGCGATCTGGTAAAAGGCATCATTATTCAATCAGGTAATGATGCTTGTGTTGCTATGGCTATTCATTTAGCCGGCACTCAAGAAGGCTTTGTCAGTGTCATGAATACTTATGCACAAAAATTAGGACTTAGAAATACTCATTTTGCTAATGTGCATGGTCTTTTTGATGAGGAAAACTATTCTACCGCTTATGATATGGCACTTTTAGGTAGAGCTTTAATTCGCGATCTTCCTGAGGAATATGCTATCTACAGCCAAAAGGAATTTACCTTTAATGGCATTAAGCAAATCAATCGTAATCGCCTGCTTTGGGATACCTCCATGCATGTTGATGGCATTAAGACTGGCCACTTATCTCAAGTAGGTTATAACTTAGTCGCCTCAGCTTTAGAAGGATCTTCACGTCTTATTGCCTCAGTAATCGGAGCTCAATCTGAAAAATCAAGGGCCTCTTATTGTAAGGCCTTATTGAGCTATGGTTTCCGCTATTTTGAGCAATATACTCCATATAAGGCAGGTATTTCTCTTTTAGAGCGTACGGTAAGAATGGGTAATCAGAACTCCGTTAAATTAGGTTTACGCAACGATTTAAGTTTACTTATCCCGCGTGGTCGTCAAGATAAGCTTAAAATTAGCTATCGCCTAACCCAATCTACCTTTGTAGCACCAATTAAAGCCGGAACTCCTTTAGGTGTCATTGATGTCAAATTAGACGATACTGTTCTAAGCTCCGCTCCTTTAGTTGCACTTGAAAATATCGCTGAGGGTAGTTTCTTTGATAAAGCCTGGGATCGCATTGTAATGTTCTTTATCTCAGACAATAAAGCTGATAATCAAGGAGCATAATAAATGTCAGACGCTTATCAAAAACTTGAAAAACTAATCGACTTTCCGTCCACAATCGATTTTAGAATCATCGTGGTAGCAAGTGTAGCAGATGCTCTTTTGCAAATTGAAAATGTCTGCAATAGCATTGAAAATAATAGTGTAAAAAAATCTACTGTACCTGCACGCAAAAGCCGTAATGGCCAGTATATTTCCTATACTGTACCAGTCACAATTAAGTCTCCAGCTCATTTACAAGCTGTATATGAAAAGGTTGGAGCTTTAGACTGTGTTAAACATATTATCTAGGGTTAATAAGTGAGAAAACACCATGAGCGAGAGGAGATTTTCGGACACGATCTCTCCTCTTTTATGAAGATCTTAAGTTACTTATTTATAGTAGCAATTTTAATCTTCTCCCTCTTTGTTATGTTGTCATTGTTTAGGATTTCAAGCTATAGCTTTAAAACCTATGACAATATTGAGGATATTCCACATCACAAAGTAGGCCTGCTCTTAGGTACTTCTCCTAAAGAAAGCTCGGGACAGCCTAATGATTACTTTACCTACAGGATCTTAGCTGCAGTTGAGCTTTATAACGCTCATAAAATCGACTATATCTTAGTTTCTGGAGATAATCGCCACGAGTCTTATAACGAACCTAGGCATATGCAAAGAGCTTTGATTAAATCAGGTGTCGATCCTAAACATATAGTCTTCGATTTTGCTGGGATCAGTACCTTAGATAGTGTTATTCGTGCAAATAAAGTTTTTCTACAGCAAAACTTTACTATTATTTCGCAAGAATTCCATAATGAGCGAGCCTTATTCATTGCTGACAATAATGGCATCAATGCTGTAGGCTATAATGCCTTAACTCCTGATTATGGATTCTTTTCAAAAGTTGCCATTCGAGAGCTCTTTGCGCGTATCAAATGCATTATGGACGTTTACTTTTTAAACACCCAACCTCATTTCTTAGGTGATCCTATTACTATAGGCTCAGCCCCTATGCCCAAGGAAATCTCTAATAAACCTAGGATTAGAACTTCTAAAATAAAAAGAGCTACTGATAATGCGCAAACTCTAAAAGAGATTTTAGAACTTGAAAATTTAAAGCTTATAGCTAAAAAACCGACTAATAGCGCTCGCTATCAGCTGACTTTAGAGCAAATGTCAGATAGCAGTAAAGATTTATCTACAAGCCATGAAGATGAGCTCTTACAGGCACAATTCTTTGCTGAGGAACAAAATCAAGCTTTAGAGGACTCTAAAGAGGTTGCTGCTGAAAGTCTTTCAAACGGCGATAAAACCTATATCGACCCTCAAAAAAATACCCAAGAAAACAGACCACAAAATCAACGTCGTGCCCGTACAGATATAAAAAATTTTTATGGTGATCCTTGGGACTATTGGTAATTCCTAAAAATTTACCTCCACCTTTGAAGGTGGAGGCTAAGTCTCAATTAGATCTGTAAATATTGCATAGCATTAAGAGGCTCTTCTTCTTGCTCAAGGCCATCTCTAAATGCAATAAAATCCTTCTCTATCTCATCTTGAAGTTGAAGCAATTGCGCAGATAATTTATCTGCAAGTATGACCACGGCATTAAGATTTGCGACAAAATCATCTGGACTTTGATTGTAAATATTGATGATATAGTTTAAACCGATTTTATTGTGAATTTCATCATAGCTTAAGCTTCCTCCTGAAGTTTCACTATAAAGGAAATTAGCCATGAGCAAGTGCTTTAAAACTTTTTCATCGTTATATCCTTTTAAAGCACCAATCTCAATATAAACCAGAAAGCTTTGCGAACTCTCTTTAAAGCTTAGTAAGAGAGAGCGCTCTTCATAACTCAAACTCAAAAAGCCATGTTCATCAAGTTTAAGATCCATACCTAAACTCTCTGAGAGTTTTTGCATATAACTTTGATCTAAGGCCATAGAGTTCTCTCCTACTGTCTATTCATAGTAAATTTAGTACATTCATTAGTACCATCAGGGTAAATTAAATATTGCTGACGTAAAACTAAAGGTGCTTTTTCATCAGAATGCGAATCAATTACCACAACACCATCATCTCTTTGTGTAGCTATAGTTTCAAAGTTTCCATGCTCATCTAACATCGTACCTGCAAATAAAGTACTATACATGCGTGGCATAACCATTGATGCCTGTGAAAAAGCCTGCAAAACTCTCGCAAATTGAGCATAGCTTTGAGTCATAGTTCCAACTTTATGCATAATTACATTAAATTCTGGATTTTGCGGATTGTTTTCTCTATCTGGAATATCGTGAGGCTTAATACTCATATCAAAACCAGAAACTCCTTTAAACACTAAGGTCGAATCCTTATTTTGACGCCTAAAATCAACTGTCAAACCAAAAGCATTATTTTCATTATAATCTGCAAGCGAACTTAAACTCATATCTTGATGAATATGGGATAAATCTAATATAGCTCTAGGATTTAAAAGATCTAAAGCTTTGCGTGGACTTATACCTAAGGACATATTCACAGGATAAATACCTTCGAAAACAGCATTTATAACATTAGGGTTTGCCTTTTTATATAAAGTCTCATAGCGTGAGCGATAATCATTTAACAAGATCTCGCCGAAGTTTGCAACCGAATCATATCCTCGTGGAGCTCTCTTGCCTAGAATTAATTTATAAAGATCGCTATGACTAAGCTCCTCAATATCTTGAGATTGCATATAATCTAAAATTTCATGACTACTATTAGCTATTAATTTTGAAACTAAAAATAGATCGCGATGATTTCCTGCCGACATTTTTATATCGGAGATAAGCGATGCCATAAAGTTCCACTCTTCACGAGTTAAAGGAGGTACTTGTGCACTTAAAGCCTCATTGGTTTCAGATATAACTTCTGAGCCTGCAATTAAACTTAATGCATGCATTGCTCCTAAGACTCCACCTGAAACCTCACTTGCATGTTCAACTCCCTTGTTATAGTACAAAGGCTCAACCGCAGAATTGCCATTTACAAAAACATCGCAAGCTTGACGTATACAATTCATTGCAGCTACATTTATAAACAAAGTTTGATAAGCTCGCTCATTGATACCCTCAATGGTAGTCGTCCACATCATAGCTCCAGCCACATTACGAGCATTATCAGAACTTAAATTTTCTAAAACACGTGCAGCTTCTTCATTTGAAAGTGCCCCAGATTCCAGCGCCATATTGATAACAAAACGCATGGCACTCTCTTGTCCTTGATAAGCACGTCCAGGAGCATTGAGCACAGTTTTTAATTTATCGGTAAGATTACATAATAATTCAATCATCTTACCCTCTGTTAAAAGAGGAGTTGCTAATGCTTTTAAAGTATTACTTAAATTAGTATTTATAAAAGCAGAAGTCATTTTAGTAATCGCTTCTGCGTCACGTATAGGGCCTGACATCAGTGCGATCTTCATGTAATCCTTTTCTTCAGGGCTAAATGGACGTTCTATATTGTCAATCCCAGTATGCACAAATCTTGGATCATCAATAGCTTTAACTGCATTGCTAAGAACCTCTAAATCTTCAGAAATAGAGCTATAAATAACCTCACGTAAGGCAAGCGGATCTACACTATTTCCTTTTTCAGTTTCTCCATTGCAATATGCATTAGCTTGATTACGAGCTTTAAGAGCAAAGGCCGAGATATCGATATCTTCAAGTACTAAATTATCCAAATGTTTGTCTGCTTGAACCTGCAAAAACAGTTCTCTAAACTCAGAACTTATAGGGGGTTTCTCAGATCCATCCTCAGGCATTAAACCATCTAAAAGCGCTTTAGCCATACCCTGATTGGCATCAAAAAGCTTAGAATTGGCGATATTAACATTAGAAAACACATGCTTTGGCGGAAGATTTATATTAAAACTAGAGGCAAAATCGCGACTGGAATCTAAAAACCACTCTGCTTTAATATTTTTTCTAAAATTATTCTCAATAAAACGATCTACACTCAAATCTGTACCGTCTAATTTGTAATTGCTTTGTTGTAGACCATCAAGCTTTGAGCTCACCGCACGTCCATAAGACTCAAGAACATTACAAATATTTAAAGCTTTATCAGCACACTTTAAAGAGTCTGGTGTAGGGTTTTGTTTACAATTTTGCGCTAAGCTATGCAAATTACTAGCTAATTCACCAAATTTGGTTTTAGCGCGATACATGATCTCAGAAAACATCATTCCTTCAACCCCACGACGGGCTAAAATGATCTCTAAGGTATTATTTAAAAGCTGTTGTGCCTTTTGAGGATTTTTAGGCATAGTTTTAGCAAAACTTTCTAACTTTGCTAAAAAGTCAGAATTTAACTCTACAGAATCATTTAACAAAGGCTCTATGACTTTATCCCCACCTAAAATAACATTTAAATATAAAGGCAGAGTGGCTTCTGTAAAGGGAGGATCAATTTCTAAATTATTATTAGATGCCATCAAGCTTAACTCAGAAATTGTCGCACCATATTTAGTCATAAAATCTTCTAGGGCTCGACTGGTAGCATTTTGAATTTGTTCTGCAGTGCAAACCTGTCTTGTATCTAATAAAGATGAAATGTTATCTAAAAGCTCTTGATTATTACTTAAAGCTCCCTGTACCTCTAAAGATAAATTTGAGAGTGCTAAACAATTAGCTAAAGATGCCTTGCACAGAGCCTGATTTATAGTTTCATTTTTGCCACCTGGAGTGGATAAATCCTCAGCATAATTAATAATATCACTTGCAACCCCAGCAAATTTATCCAAAGAGGTTTGTGGCATAGCTAAGGCTAAAGTCTCAACTAATTCTTTAGCTTGAGGATGTTTTGCCAGAATCTCTAAAGCACTATTATCAATATTCTTAAGCAGATTAATTGTTTCGACATGTTCATCTGCAAAAAAACTTTTTAAGCTTGCAAAAGATACCGTGCCTTGAGACTGTAAACTATCTAAAGAATGGGCAAAAAAGTCCTCACACGTACAATCCATACTCTTTAACAAAATTTCCGTAATAAATTTTCCTTGTTCAGCATTATTACAGTTTGAGAGCGTTGTTAAAGGTCCGAGATTATTTTTTACAATCTCATCAAAAAGATATCTCTTTACAGCTACATCTAATTCAGCAGGAGAGTCTAAAGACAGATCGTATGCTAAGGCATATTGCGCAAAAGCTGTACCATGTCCTGTAGGAATAATTCCTCTTGAAGCTAAGTCCTTACCAATTTCAATATTATGCATAAGTTGAGCTTGATTTAACTGAGTACTGATATTTTTTACAGTCTGCGCAGTTAAAGGCTTACCACTCTGAATTAAATCTTCAAGAAAGTCTTTTACACTAGATAAATATGGTCCTAATTTACTGTCATTACGAATTGATTCTAAAAAAGCACTAGCTGTGGCACGGTTAGCCTCAATATCGCCTCCTTTACAAAACTTTTTAAATCCAGATAGTTCTGTAAGTGAGTCTTGCTCTGTACGTAATTGACTGTCAGCTTTTAAACTATTTGCTGTAGTGACGAAGGTATTAAAGTTAACTGCCATAAAGACCTCACTTGTTGCCAGCTTTTTTTCAATCTATACAACTAATATAAGTGAGGAATAAAGGTATGAAAAGGATATAATTATAGTTTTATGATGTAGCTCTATATTTTAGAAAAATATAGTAGAAAAAGAATTAAAAGAACTTTTTAACATAATTCTCTAGACGTAATTCACCTCCATAGGCGGGGATGTTTACTGTAATAGACGTCCCTTTTTATCGTAGTTCATAATTACAACCTCTTTAACAGGGCTTCTCTTTTTGATATCTGAATTTATACAGCGCGTAACTTCAATAAAATCAATACGAAAGTCTTTTTTGTAGAGATCGATAATAAAATCAGCAGAGGAATTACTTTGCATAAATTTGATACCCCGCTTATGTAATTGCTTACAAAAAGCAAATAATTCTTCTTGATTTTTTTCAGACCATGAAGAACTTTGGTAGCTAGTAAAATTGGAAGTTTGTGACAGCGGATGATAAGGAGGATCTAAATAAACAAAAGCTCCTGCAGGAATTTTATCTAAAAGATCTTGATAGGAGAGATTGTAAATTTCAGTATTAAATTTATTTAAATACTCAGAACATCTATTTAATACCACCTCATCGCATATATTAGGTCTTAAGTCCTTACCAAAAGGGGTATTAAAATGATTTTTAGAATTAACTCTATATAGACCGTTATAACAAGTCTTAATCAAATAGATTAAACGAGCTGCATGATATAGTTCTTCTTTATCCTTAAAATCATCACTGCGATCCCAGGCTCTAACCTCTAAAAACATCTCTCTATCATACTTAAAAGTACGCAAAAGACTTTTTAAGTGCTCTAAATTGTCGCGCACCTGTCGATAGGCGCAGATAAGCTCAAAGTTTAAATCATTTATAATGGCCCGCTTAAAATTTACTTTGAAGTACAAAGCTCCTGAGCCTACAAATGGTTCAACATAGGTATCAATATTTTTAGGAAATAATGAGAGTAATTTATTTACACTGCGGCTTTTTCCTCCAGCCCATTTGATAAAAGGCTTATATGATCCCTTATTGACAAGACTATGCATAAACTGAACTTATTGATAAAAAGACAAAAGAGAATTTATTTTACTAAAAAACAGCTAATAAAAAAAAGGCCCGTATCTCTACGAGCCATATTATTTTTTCTTCCTAAAAGCAATTACTTGCTAGGAACGATCTCTAAAGTGATGTCAGTCTTTACATCCGGGTGTAACTGTAAGGTGATAGCATACTCACCAACAGAACGTAAAACACCCTCAGGTAAACGAACTTCAGCCTTGTGAATAGCTACACCAGCGGCAGTGACAGCCTCAGCGATGTCGCGAGTACCAATAGAGCCGAAGAGCTTGCCCTCATCACCAGCTAAAGCGGCAATGGTGAACTTACCGATAGCATTGATAGCATCAGCACGATCAGTGGCAGCCTTTAACTCAGCTGCAATACGAGCCTCAAGCTCAGCACGCTGAGCTTCAAACTTAGCTAAATTCTCTTTGTTAGCGAGAACAGCCTTTTTCTGAGGTAATAAGTAGTTACGAGCAAAACCATTGCGAACTTTAACCTTATCACCAAGACCACCTAAATGGGCAATCTTATCTAACAGAATAACTTCCATTATGTACTTCCTATATCAGTTAGCGGCCTTGTAAATCAGTGTAAGGCAATAAAGCCAAATAACGAGCACGCTTAATAGCAGTAGCGAGCTGGCGCTGATACTTAGCGCTAGTACCGGTGATACGGCTAGGAACAATCTTACCGGACTCGGTAATGTAGTTCTTTAAAAGAGCAACGTCTTTGTAATCGATCTCAGTTACGCCTTCTGCAGTGAAACGGCAGAACTTACGACGGTGAAAATAATGAGCCATGGTAATTCTCCTTATTCAGCCTGAGCTTCAGCATCTTGCTCAGCAGCTTCGCTCTCAACAGCCTCGACTTTACGAGCAACACGCTCGCCTTCTTCGTCGCGAGGACGACGCTCATCACGAGCTTTCATCATCGGTGACTGCTCAGTTACCGGCTCTTCGGTGCGCAGAACGAGGTTACGAATTACAGCATCATTGTAACGGAAGTTCTCTTCGATAGCATCGATGGCTTCCTGAGTGGCTTCAATGTTCATTAAAACATAGTGAGCCTTGTGTAATTTCTGAATAGGGTAAGCCAATTGACGACGACCCCAGTTCTCAAGACGGTGTACTTTACCACCAGTCTTCTCGATTTCGCCCTTATAGCGCTCGATCATGCCTGGTACCTGATCGGACTGATCTGGATGTACCAAAAAAACGATTTCGTAGTTACGCATTAAAATGCCCCTTACGGATTAATAGTCTGATAAATCAGTCAAATTATCAGACAAGGAAGCTTATGTAGTCTAAGACTACATGACTGAGTGTGACTATTATAGACTTTTACACACTATTGGCAAGTCTTTTTTAAAGATTATTGCTCTAAAATTTTTTAATAAATTTTAAGTAATGTAACAGAGCAATATTTCGCATAAAAAAGCGCCTAAAGGCGCTTTTTAATAACTCTAAAAGAGACTACTGTAGCTGACGTTTAACCTCATATAAGGCAATACCTGCAGCTACGGAAACATTTAAAGATTCAACGCCGTCAGCCATAGGAATTTTAACAGTAGCATCACATTTTTCACGAGTTAAATGACGCATACCACTCTCTTCAGATCCCATTACCAAAGCAGTGCGCTTTTGGAAGTCATATTGCTGAATATCAGAGGATGATTCCCCGGCAAGACCTATAACCTCAACATTATGTTCTTTTAAGAGCTCTAAAGTACGAGCTAAATTAGTCACAGCAATTAAAGGAACAACTTCAGCGGCACCATCGGCAGTCTTTCTTGCAACCGGAGTCAAAGAGGCTGAATTATCTTTTGGCACAATCACAGCATTTACACCAAAAGCCCAAGCTGAACGCATGGCTGCGCCTAAATTACGCGGATCAGTAACACCATCTAAGACTAAGTAAAGCTGATTTTGATCTTCTAATTGTAAAAGTAAATCAGCTAAATACTTATCGCTCTTAGGAGGAGCTGCCAAAATCTCTAAAACTACGCCCTGATGCACCCCATTTTCAGTCTTTTCATCTAAAAAGTGACGCATAGCGATCTGCGGCTTTATACCATTTTGCATTAAAGCCTTTTCAATACTGTTGATGCGACGATCTTCTTCACGGCCTTTTACAATCCAAGCTGCGGTAATCTTCTCTGGCATAGACTCAATAGCACCTGCTACGGCATTGATACCATAGATAATCTCGCGATTTGATTTTTTATTTTTTTGAATACGCATTGTTTTAACCTATTAATTCTTACGTTTTTTCTTCTTACCCTTAGAGGAATTACCGTTGAGCACACCGATATTTTCAAAGGCGGAATCAGGCATCTTTAGAGGATTAGCATAATGCTTTGACATCAGCAATTCCTCTCCCCAATCATCACTAACATGAATTTTACGTGGAGCCTCATCTTGAGCTTGAGCTTCTTGAACTCGAGAAATATTGGCCATCTTATCAAAAATAGCCTCTTTATCGACATTTTCATCTAATTGACGCAAATTGTCTTGTTTGGCTAATTGTTTATCACGGCTCTTACGCAATTGTGCCTTATTTGGACGATTTGAAAGAGGCAATAAGTCAATCTTACGCTCATTAACATCAACTCCCCCAACAATCACCTTAATTTTATCGCCAATCGCATATACTTTATTATAACTATCAACCAAAGTTTGATTAACAGCATTGTAATTCATATAACTTGAGAAATTACCAATATAAACCATGCCATCAGCGCCAATAGCGTCCAAATGTACAAATAAACCAAATGAGGAACAACCTGTAATCGTACCCTCTACGGTCTCTCCTATAAATTGCTGAGCATAGACACAAGCTAATTGAGCATCAACTTCTCTTTCGGCAGTATCTGCAGCTAATTCACGCTCTGTACACTTAGATCCTAAAGCTAAAAGCTCAGGCTTATTGTAGGAGCGAGCTCCAATCTTACCCCAGGCATGATCTTCTTTCTCTAAGATAAATTTGATAACTCTATGTAACTGCAAATCGGCATAACGACGAATTGGAGAGGTAAAATGAGCATACTTCTGCAAAGCTAAACCAAAGTGACCTATATTCTGTGGGGAATATTCAGCCTTAGCCATACTACGTAAGATAAACTCACTTATAACCTTTTTATCCTCACGTTCTTCAATTGCTTGTGCAAGTTTTGCAAAATCTTGAGAGGTAGGCTCCTCACCTCCTGTTAAACTCAAGCCAAAGCGAGCTAATTGCCCGGCTAAAAGACCTAATTTCTTAACCGGAGGCTTAGAATGAATACGATAGAGAGTCTCATATTTATGTGTTGAAACAAAAGTCGCTGCTGCCACATTAGCTGCAATCATACATTCTTCAATCAACATATGAGCATCATTACGGACTAAAGGTTGTACGCCGACAATCTCCATCTTTTCATTGAAGACAAAATGCAACTCTTCACTCTCAATACTAATTCCACCACGTCTCTTACGATCAGTTTTTAAAGCTCCATAAAGCTTATAAAGCTCTTTTACATCAGAAACTAAACTTTGATGTTCAGGAATATCTGTAACGCCCTCAGAGATCATCTTCCAAGCTTCATTATAAGTAAGACGAGCATGCGAACGCATCACTGCAGGATAGAAACGATAATTTTCAATTTGTCCTTTAGCATTGATAATCATCTCGCAGGTCATACATAATCTGTCGACATTAGGATTGAGCGAGCAAATACCATTGCTAAGTTTTTCAGGCAACATCGGGATTACATAATTAGGGAAGTAACAACTGTTGCAACGAAATACCGCTTCTTTATCGATTAAAGTACCAGGACGCACATAATAAGAAACATCGGCAATAGAAACAAACAGACGCCACTTATCCTTTCCCTCAGCTTGACAATAAACTGCATCGTCAAAATCACGGGCATCCTCACCATCAATAGTAACTAACGGTAGATCTCTTAAATCCACACGTCCAATAGTTTCCTCTTTTTTTACCTCACTTGGAATACGAGATAAAACTCTTACTAAGTTTTCAGGCCAGGTATTAGGAATATCATTACGCAATACAGCCATCACAATCACATTATTAAGATTGCCAATATCATGAACTACCTGTTGAACCTTAACAATAAAGCCTCTACCTGTACGCTTGGTGATTTCTGCAATTACAATATCGCCAGATTTAGCTCCATTTAAATCAGTTTTATTGATAAAGGAAAATTCTAATCCCTGTAAATTAGGTTCATCCGGCATCAAACGAGCAAAGCGCTCTTTAGTACCTATAGACTGCAAACGACCTAAAACACATAAACGCTTTTTAATCAAACGGTTTACATAGGCTCTGTCAGAACCCTTAATATATAAAACCTCTACCTCATCATGAGGTAAGATCTGAATATTGCTAAAAAGATTTAATTCATCGCCTTTATCAGTTTTGATGAAAAAGGTGTAAATTTTATTTTTACCAAAAACGCTATCGATCTCTTTGGCTACAACCTTAGCATTAAGAGTAACAAGCTGTTCAGGAGCGGCATAAACATCAAAATTTCCTAAAGCAACTAATGATCCTGAGGCCACTAATTCATTTAAGATCTGCTTATATTCGCCAATGCCATAATCAGCAATATGTCCTTTAAAACCAACAGCACCTAAAAGATGCGAGCACATACCTAATTTACTGACATTGTTAAAATTAAATTGATAAAGACAAGCCACCACATATAAAGCTACTTTTATATCCGTAGCAATATCGCCTTTAGGCGCGGTTTTTAGCTGCAAAAGCTTTTTAATTTGTTCTTTTTGTGTATTTTGCATAGTAACCCCTAAGCTATAAGCAGTTTTTGACATCCTTACCTTGCTAACATGCAGTTAGCTTAGCTAAGTTCGCAGAACTGATTCCTCTTAGGATTCACTTACTGCGCAAGATAGGCGAGCGTTGAGCTTAAGATTTTTCTTCTTTTCATCTCTTAGGCCAAAATTTTACTAAAGAGAATCGCTTATCTTTTAATATATGTCCGGATCTCGAACACTTTCTGCTATTATTTTTTGGACATATCTTTAAAAAGATTTTCCTTGTTTTTTATGTTGTTATTCTACAATACATAGAACAACTGCATATTCAATTTCATTGTCAATTGTTCTAAGCTATTTTGCAAAATAATTTCTATATATCATTATAGTCTGCAATTGTTTCTTAGCTACAAAACCATGTTTATATATCTAAAAAAAATGACATATAAACAATGATTTTACTCCATGATAGTAAAGGGATTTTTATGCTAAAAACAATTCTAAAATATCATTTAGCATTCTTTTGCCAAAAGAAGTCAAAAAATAAGAATTTTCATCAAAATTTAAAAGCCCTAATTTTTGCGCTTCTTTAAGTTTTGACATAACAATTTCTTTATCTAAAGCCGTGGTTTTAGTGAATTCATCTATAGCAATATGATTGAAAACACGTAAACGATTTAACATAAATTCAAAAGGCACATCTTCTGCTAAAACAGCATAAACATCGTTATTTAAGCCCGCAATAAAAGCTTTAGGATCTTCAATATTTGAGCGTCTGTAGGTATTTCCATGTAGAAAAAATTTCGAATGAGCACCTGCACCTATGCCTGCATAATCATAAAAATACCAATAATTTAAATTATGTTTACAAGGTTTATTTTTACAAAAACCAGATATTTCATAACGCTTAAAGCCCTGCTCTTCTAAAAAAGCAAAGCCTGATTCTTCAATATCAGCTAAAATCTCCTCTTCAGGTAAACGCGGAGGGTGCTTACCAAATACTGTATCCTCTTCTAAGGTAAGCTCGTACCACGATAAATGCTCACAGCCTAAATTTACCGCAGTATTTAAATCAACCATAGCCTCCTCTAAGGTTTGATCAGGAAGGCCGTGCATAATATCTATATTAAAATTATCAAAACCTGCTTTTAATGCCGCCTCACAAGCCTCTTTGGCAGTAGAAGCATTGTGAATACGACCTAAACATTTTAAAGCATGATCGTTAAAACTCTGCACCCCTAAACTTAAACGATTCACCCCTAATGAACGATATTCACAGAGCGTTTTATAATCAACTGTCCCCGGATTTGCTTCCATAGAAATTTCGGTAGTAGCTGAAATTTTATCTGCTACCGTATCTAAAAGCTTTCCCATAAGTTTTGGTGCAAATAAAGATGGAGTGCCTCCACCAAAATAAATGGAGACAAAATCACGCTTATCTGTATATGGTGCTAATGATTTGTAATCTGCAAGTAAAGCTTTAAGATAACTTTCATCTAAAGTTTGTTCATCAGGCTTCTTATGCGAATTAAAATCACAATAAGGGCATTTACGCCGACACCAAGGGTAATGAACATAAAGGCTTAATGGCAGCATTTATTATGATTCAACTCATAAACCAATTTCTGCAAAGCCTTAGCACGATGAGACATCAAGTTTTTAGTCTGAGGCGGAATTTGGGCTGCAGTAAGCTTTCGACCTTTAACCATAAATAAAGGATCGTAGCCAAAACCACCAGAGCCTTTTTCTTCAAGACCAATATAGCCTTCCCAACATTCCTGAACAATAAGTGGTACTGGATCATCACTGCTTCTAACTAAAGCTAAAGCGCACCAATAACGAGCTCTTCTCTGTTCTCCCTTAAGTTTTTGCATCTGCTGTAAAAGCTTCTGATTATTAGCCTTATCATCGCCATGCTCACCTGCATAACGAGCTGAAAAAATACCCGGCTCCCCCCCTAAGGCATCAACACAGAGACCTGAATCATCCGCAATAGCCATTAAAGATGATTCTTTTGCGGCATGACGAGCTTTAATTAAAGCATTTTCAATAAAACTCTTACCATCTTCTATAGGAGATGTAATACCTAGATCAGATTGCATTACAATTTCGTAACCTAATGGCTCTAATAAGGCATGAAATTCTCGAGCTTTACCTAAATTACCGGTAGCTAAAACAATTTTAGTTTTCTGTTCACTCATATTTATATTCTTAAAATCTCAAAGGTTTTATCATAATAATTAGAAATATGCATAATTCTAAAGCACAGAAGAATTATTGCTAGAGTTTGTTAATGTTTTTATAGCTTCTTGAGCAGCCTCAGACAAAATATTTTCATAAGTTAAATGATAAAAATTAAACTTAGACAACTCTTCAACTGTAGTTTCCTTACTAATTGCAAAAGCTAAAGTCTGAGCAATATGATCTCCACATTTAGCACAGATCTCTGCACCTAAAACTTTATGTGACTCAATATCAGTATACATACTAATAATGCCACCATCTTCTCTTTGCGATCTGTACTGACCTAAATGGAGTTTAATATCTGTAACAATAAAACGTTTCCCTTCTCTGTCAGCTCTCTCTCGCATTTCCATCAAAGATAAGCCCACAATAGCCAAACATGGATCGGTATGGACAATGGAAATCCGCACATCTTTTGGCTTTTTATCTAAGAGAGGATATAGAGCTGCATTTTTACCTGCATATTGCCCCTCTGCAATGGAAATAGCAGTATTTTGGCGATCGTGACAAACCTCACCTGCTGCAAAAATATTCGGTACCGATGTTTGCATAGTTTGCGCATCAATTTTTATACAACCATTATGATCTAAATTGATGCCTATATCTTGCAAATTTAAACCTGCAATATTAGGAATACGATCAGTTGCTGCAATGATACTTTCCATATGCAGGTAATTTTCGAAATTCCTATCATCAACATAATAGATAGAATAACCGTTATCATCCTCTTCAATTGAGGTGATAAAGGTATCTACATAAAGGTTAAAACGTGAAGCTAACATACGATGAGCGACAGTCAAAACATTGTCATCGGTAAGGTCCCAAAGTCTCCTTTGTCCAAAGACTGCGACATCCACTCCTAGATAAGATAAAGCCTGGCCTATCTGTAAACCCGCTAATGAAGAGCCAAAAATAGCTATTGAAGATGGAATTGTATCTAAATCAAAAAATTCATTAGCCGTTAATATCCCTTTAAGTCTTGATTGCTCATATGTAACTAAGGGTGAGGATCCTGTAGCGATAATAGCTGTTTTAAACTTAACCTCGCAATCCTCAACCTTAATAGTATGTGCATCTAAAAACTTAGCTTGACCACATAAACGTCGTTCTTCATGAATTTTATATAAAAAAGATAAAACCTCAGAGGTGGCACGTGATCTTACTGTTCTAAGAGAATTTAAAACTTTACTGATATTGAAACTGCCATTGCTTGTGGTTTCAATTCCAAAATCCTCAAGATGAGAAGCATCATGAAGAGCCTTACCTGCTGACATCAATAAAGACAAAGGTAACTCTCCACTTCTTTGAGCTGATGTTCCTAGTGGACCTTGATCAACTAATACACATAAGGCTCCATTTTCACTAGCCTTACGAAAGGCAGCAAGTCCAGCACTTCCTGCTCCAATAACTACGGTATCGCATTGCAACTGCTTCATAAAAAAGTCCTAAATCCACAGGAAAAGTTCTTAAATTAATATTTTAAAGCTTATTAGCTCCAATATTGATAAACCTTATCAAAAAAATCTATTTACTTTATTAGTAATAATTACTATTATTATCTCAGACACAGCGTTTACCGCTCTTAACTTTTTCTTCTTATTTTTAGGTGTTTATTATGTCCATGATCAATAAAGAAATTGCTGACTTCTCCGTTCAGGCTTTCCAAAACAACGATTTCCACACTGTTACTAAACAGGATATCTTAGGTAAATGGTCTGTTTTCTTCTTCTATCCTGCTGATTTCACCTTCGTCTGCCCTACTGAGTTAGCTGACTTACAAAATAAATATGCTGATTTCAAAAAATTAGGCTGTGAAATCTTCTCCGTTTCTTGTGATACCCACTTCGTTCACAAGGCTTGGGCGGATACTTCTGACACCATCAAGAATATTCAATATCCTATGTTAGCTGACGCTGCTCATGCCTTAGCTAAGGATTTCGATGTTTTAATTGAAGAGGCTGGTTTATCTGAGCGTGGCACCTTCATCGTTAACCCTGAAGGTAAGATTGTCGCTTATGAGGTTGTTGCCGGCAATATCGGTCGTAATGCTGATGAATTATTACGTCGTGTTGAGGCCTTACAGTTCGTAGCTGAGCATGGCGATCAGGTTTGCCCTGCTAAATGGCAACCTGGTGCTGAGACCTTAAAACCTGGTCTTGATTTAATCGGCAAGCTCTAATAGATTCCCTTTCTAAAAAAAACTGACTTTTGCTCCTGCTTTCGCAGGAGCTTTTTTTTCTATGAATGCAGAATCTTGCCTATAGCTCCTTTATAAAGAGGAGATAATAAAGAGATTAAAGACAAGATTAAAAATACCGCACAAATAGGATTAGTAAAGAATATAGACAAGCTTCCATCGCTCATAAGTAATGAGCCTGTAAAATTCTGCTCAGCTAAAGATCCCAAAATAATACCAATAATAATGCCAGGAACAGTCATACCGGTTTTATACATAAAATAACCAATAATACCCGAAGCTAACATAATCATTACATCATTCATAGAATTGTTATAAGAGTATGTTCCTAATACTGCCATTACGGTAATAATCGGCAATAAATATACTCGCGGCACATTTACAACTTTAATAAACATTCTTATTAGGGAATATCCCATAATGCCCATAACTATATTAGCAGCCATCATACCTAAGAAAATAGCATATACATCAGGAGCATGATCAACAAATAACAGCGGACCTGGTTGCATACCATGAACCATCAATGCACCTAAGATAATAGCTGTAGCACCATCACCAGGGATTCCTAAGGTTAAAACCGGAATAAATGCACCACCAACAATAGCATTATTGCCAGATTCAGAGGCAGCAATTCCTCTTGGATCACCTTTACCAAAATTAGATTTATCCTTAGCCCAACGCTTTGCTTGATCGTAAGATATCCAAGATGAAATATCGCCACCAGTGCCCGGAACACATCCGATAAAAGTACCGATACAAGAAGATCTGATTAATGTAGAAAAAGTAAGTTTAAAATCTGACCAACTTGGCAATACACTATCAATCTTAAGCTTTTGTTTAACTTGTTCTTGTTTATAGTTATCTTCTACATTCACAAATACCTGAGTTAAAGCAAAAAGACCGATTAAAATTGGCATAAAAGAAATACCTCCTGACAGATACAATGTACCTAAGGTAAATCTCTCCATACCACTCATAGCATCTAGACCAATAGTTGCGATAAATAAGCCTATCAAACAACCAATGATTCCTTTTAAAATTGATCCAGTAGATACTGAGGTGATCATACTGATACCAAAAATTGCTAAAGCAAAATATTCAGGTTTGCTAAATTGCAAAGCAATTTTTGCTAGCATTGGCGCAAATAACACTAAACAAAAGGTTGAAAATACACCACCAAATAATGAGGCTGTTGTTGAAATAGATAAAGCTCTTCCTGGTTGTCCTTTTTCTATTGCTAAAGGATAACCATCTAAAGCTGTGGCGGCAGAAGCTGGGGTTCCTGGAGTTCTCAACAGGATAGCGGTAATTGAGCCTCCATAAATAGCACCACAGTAAATGCCCAACAACATAACAATACCGCCAATTCCTCCAACACTAAAAGTTACAGGAAATAATAAAGCCAACCCCATATTTACACTTAAACCGGGCATAGCTCCAATAAAAATACCAACAGCGGTTCCGGCTAACAATAAAAAGATATTCTCTATTGTGCCTAACATAGCTATAGCTTGTAATACTGCGTCCATAACTACTCCATAAAGAAAGGCAAAGGCATACTTATATGTAATAACCAATCAAAAACTACATATAAAAAAGCTAAAAAGGCTAGAGTTACAGAGAGCATACTGGATATGTTTCTTGCACCTAACATATACATCGCAGCTAACATGAATAAAAATACAGCTACATAAAAACCTAAAAGGAAAATCAAAATAATGAATGCTGTTGTTATCAACATCATTTTATAGACACTAATATTTTTAGGAGCTGTAAACTCAACTTTAATCTCACTAAATTGAGATGATTTAAATTGTGTATCTATAAGAATTAAACAGGCAACGCCTATTAAACATACAGCTAAAATAAACGGCCAAAATCCAGGTCCAGGGCCGAAAACTGTCATCTCGATGCCATAGCCATAAGATGTCCACGCAACAGCCCCTCCTATAGCCAAAGTAATCAATGCAATAACAATATTGCATATTTTCATATTTACCATTTAGAAGAATCTCCCATTACGTGGAACATCTTTAAAAACTATTTAGCCATGATCTGTTTCATAAATTCGCCATACATAGCGAAATCTTCTTCCATCATCTTATCTGCATCAACACCTACAATAGAAGTAGGATCGATACCTTGTTTTAAGAAGTAATCAGCATATTCAGGGCTTGCAGAAACACGTTTGGCAGAATCTCTTAAAATCTGCATTACATCATCAGGAGTGCCCTTAGGAGCAACTAAGGTAGCCCAGGCTCTAACGGTCATATCGTGACCTAACTCCTTAAAGGTAGGAACATCAGGGAACATCTTAGTTCTAGTATCAGCCATTACAGCTAAAATTTTGAGATTTCCTGCTTCTACTTGGCTCTTAAATGATGATGGATCAGCTAAAGTGCCTCCAATATGTCCACCGGCCATAGCTGCGGCAATATCAGCAGTTCCCTTAGGATAAGGAATATGTTTAACTTTTACACCAAACTCCTTTTCAAAAGCTAAAGTAGCAATATGCCATATAGCACCTACACCGGAGTTACCCATCATGACTTGGCCTGGGTTATCATTTAAGTATTTAACAAATTCTTCTAAGGTATTATAAGGAGCATCTGCTTTTACAATTAAAGCTGCAGGAGCTGCAATCGGAGCAATTACTGATGAAAACTTATCATAAGTTAATTTTGTTTTACCCTGATGAGGGAAAATATCTAACTCTACAGTAACCATACCTAAGGTATAACCATCGGCTTTAGCATTAGCAATATCAACCATACCGACAATACCATTACCATCAGGCTTGTTTTGCGGAACAAAATTAGCATTGCCGAGATCTTTTTGCATCATAGTTACTAAACCTCTAGCGGTAATATCAGTACCACCACCAGGATTTTTGGGAATAATAACAGTGATATCTTTATCCTCAGGATAGGCTGCATATGCAGGAGCTGAGGCGCAAACAGTTAAAACAGCTGCTGCAATAGTGGCAAAAACAAAATTCTTTTTCATGGAAAACTCCTATTTTATTTGATTATAAATTTTTCAATTACAATATTTTTTCTAAAATATGTATAAGAAATATAAAGATTATTTTCAAAAGCACGAATGCACGGATAAGAGAACTCCCCATCTGCGCTAGCTAACACAGCCTCCTCTTTAAATTTAATTCCGTCGTCAGATGAGAACAGAGAAATTGGTGAGCGTTTAGCCCAATTACCATTTACAGGATTACAAACTAAATAAAGTTTATTATTAAAATAAACAGCATCTATTCCACTGTTATTATTAGGCATATCGATTGGATAAGGGGTGTTAAAGGTATTACCGCCATCCTCACTATCTGCACGAATAATTTTTCCAAAAGTAGAACGCATCAGGGCATGAACACCTAAGGAATCCTCCCAAAGTGTAGGTTGAATAACACCTTGTCCTGAAAATGACTGCAGACTTACCTCTATATCTTTACTTTTTGGTGAAAAAGAACCAGTTTGTGTGTAAAAAATTTCGTTACTTTTATGGAGAGATGCTAGTTCATCGGTACTTATATCTACAAAAGAGCGCCAAACGCCATCCTCAAGCGATGCCGGACATAAAATTGCACCTGATGAAGTTCTTATAGGTTTATTACGTACAGGGCCTCTGCCACCTTTATCGCCAATGACTAATTCTTTTGGAATATCCCAACTAATACCGCCATCATGAGATCGAGTTATCATAGTCCGCCAAGAAGCGATGATATTACCTACTTTAAAGAAAAGTACTATTTCTTTATCCTGATTTTCATCTGGTAAAAATAAAACTGGATTCCAATGAGCCTCATTAGATTGAGAAATAAGTTTAGGCTGTGATGATTCCCCTTCTTTTGCTCTGCAAGAATAAATTGCAGTATCTGATTCTCCCTCATGAGTACCAGCAAAAAACACAGTTAAAATGGTTCCATCTTTTAATCTGAGCAAATTAGAAGCATGACACATCGAAAAATAATTTTGAGCTTCACTAATTGCTAAATATCTAAATTCACGTTCATAGCTCATACATTTATCCATGTAGTTAATTATTTATTAGTTTTTTAACTAAAACCTTCCATTAATTAAAAAACAAATAAAAATGCCAAATATATACTTAAGGTGTTTTTTATTATTCTGGTATATAAGTCCGCAAGGAGTTAGGTCAAAATTTATTTAAAATAGTAATATTTTCAGGTTATTTAATCAAAAGTGTATTTCGTGATATAGATCTTATTCTATATAAAGAGTTCTCCAAAAAAGAAAAAGATTATTTTTATAAATTTATTTATATTTATTTTAAATAATAACATATTGAAATAAAATATAATTATAAAAATAACTATCTATAAACTCTCTATAATATTTCCTTAATTTTAGCTAAATATAATTTTTTTACTTTTATTAAATATCATGGTTAATATTCACTTTTATGAATTTATTGCAAGTTAACCATATTTATCTAAATTTATAAATTTCCTACAGCAATATCGAAAAAAAATCAGTTAAACAATAAAAAACTTTTAACTGATAAACCTTATCAAAAAAATCCATTTACTTTATTAGTAATAATTACTATTATTATCTCAGACACAGCGTTTACCGCTCTTAACTTTTTCTTCTTATTTTTAGGTGTTTATTATGTCCATGATCAATAAAGAAATTGCTGACTTCTCCGTTCAGGCTTTCCAAAACAACGATTTCCACACTGTTACTAAACAGGATATCTTAGGTAAATGGTCTGTTTTCTTCTTCTATCCTGCTGATTTCACCTTCGTCTGCCCTACTGAGTTAGCTGACTTACAAAATAAATATGCTGATTTCAAAAAATTAGGCTGTGAAATCTTCTCCGTTTCTTGTGATACCCACTTCGTTCACAAGGCTTGGGCGGATACTTCTGACACCATCAAGAATATTCAATATCCTATGTTAGCTGACGCTGCTCATGCCTTAGCTAAGGATTTCGATGTTTTAATTGAAGAGGCTGGTTTATCTGAGCGTGGCACCTTCATCGTTAACCCTGAAGGTAAGATTGTCGCTTATGAGGTTGTTGCCGGCAATATCGGTCGTAATGCTGATGAATTATTACGTCGTGTTGAGGCCTTACAGTTCGTAGCTGAGCATGGCGATCAGGTTTGCCCTGCTAAATGGCAACCTGGTGCTGAGACCTTAAAACCTGGTCTTGATTTAATCGGCAAGCTCTAATTTAGATTTCTACTTAAGGCTTCGCTAAGCGAAGCCTTTTTATTATGGATAATATAATGAATAATAAAGATTTATACGATGCTATTATTGTTGGCGGTGGCCCGGCTGGACTCACTGCTGCTTTGTATTTAGCACGCGCCCGTTATCGCGTATTAGTTTTAGAAAAGGAAAAGTTTGGTGGTCAAATTACCATTACTCATGAAGTTGTAAACTACCCAGGCGTAATTTCCACTTCAGGTGAGGCTTTAACTGAAACTATGCGCAAGCAAGCTGATAGTTTTGGCGCTGAATTCATGCTTGCTGAAGTTAAAAATATTAAAGCTGAGAGTGATGTCAAAGAGGTCATTACCTCTCGTGGTACCTTAAAAGCCTTCTCTGTCTTAATAGCTACCGGTGCTAACCCACGTAAATTAGGTTTCGAAGGTGAAAATGAATTCCAGGGTCGCGGTGTAGCCTACTGTGCAACTTGCGATGGTGAATTTTTCCAAGATAAAGAATTATTAGTTGTCGGCGGTGGTTTTGCCGCTTGTGAAGAAGCTATCTTCTTAACCCGCTATGCAAGCAAGATTACAATGCTTGTACGTGGAGAAAAATTCTCCTGTGCTCAATCTATTGTCGATAAAGTTTTAGAAAATCCAAAGATCACTGTTAAATTCAAGCACGAACTTTTAAAAATTGAAGGTTCTGAAAATGGCATTGAGAGAGCTACTATTCTCAATAAAGATAATAATCAAACCGTAAACTATACAGCTCAAAATAATGAAAGCTTTGGTGTCTTTGTCTTTGCTGGATATGTTCCTAATACCTCATTAGTTAAAGATCTAATTAAGCTTGATGATAGTGGTTATGTTATTACTGATAGTGATATGCAAACCTCTATTTCTGGCATTTATGCAGCAGGAGATATTTGCATAAAGACTTTACGTCAGGTTGTAACTGCTACTGCTGATGGTGCTTTAGCCGCTTGTGCTATGGAAAAACATGCGGCTAATTTACAAAGAAAATTGGGTATTATCCCTACTAAGCCACAAGAACATACAGAAGCTTCTCACGATTCCGAGGTAAAAATTGATAGCTCTAAAATGACTTTTATCGATGAGCAAATGCTCCCTCAATTAAATGCAGTCTTCTCAAGACTGACCTCTAATTTAACTTTTGAGGTTCATACCGGAAAAGATGCTAAGAGTCCTGAGCTTTTAAATGCGATGCATGAACTTGCAGCTTTAACAAATAAACTCAATGTTATTGAAATTAAAGATGATGAGGATGCTCCTTATGTGCGCTTGATGAGAGATAACACTTTTACTGGTTTAGCTTTCCATGGTGTTCCTGGTGGTCATGAATTTACCTCTTTCATTTTAGGTATTTATAATGCAGCAGGTCCCGGCCAAGCTTTAGATGAGGCTGATAAAGCTGCTATTGAAGCTATAAATACTCCTCTTAAATTAAAAGTATTAGTTTCACTATCTTGCACAATGTGTCCTGATTTAGTGATAGCCACCCAAAGAATGGCCAGTCTAAATCCGATGATTGAAGCTGAGGTTTATGATTTAAATCTCTTCCCTAAATTAAAAGATCAATATCGTGTGATGTCTGTACCTTGCTTAGTAATAAATGACGATAAGATAAGCTTTGGTAAAAAGAATATCAGCGAGCTTTTAAAACTTATTTAAGGTTAATTATTCACAAGGCGGCCTATAAAGTCGCCTTTTTTCTTTGTTTATAAAAAAAATCTAAGTATTATAAAAGCTATATATTTTGCTAATGGAGATTTACATGGATTTTCCTGATTATAAAAAATATGCTGGCTTAATCTTTGACTTAGACGGTACTCTTATCAATTCTATGCCATATCATGTCGTAGCATGGAAGAAAGTCTGCGCTGAACATGGTTTTCAGATCAATCCTCAACTCATCTATGACATGGGAGGAGTCTCTAGTCGTGATGTTATAGTTTACTTTAAAAATCAAGGCCATGATGTTGGTGATATTGATGAATTTGTAAAGCGTAAAGTTGAGCTGTATCGTGAAAATATAGATAAAGTAGAACTATTTCCTAAAATCCTAGCTATATTAAACGAGTCAATCGCAAACCATAAAAAAGTTGCTATCGGCTCCGGAACTCAGCTAAAAAATGCTCAAGATATTTTAAACATCCACAACCTCTTAGATTCTGTAGATGCTATTGTTACCTCAGAGATGGTAGAAAAACACAAACCATTCCCTGATACATTCCTTTTATGTGCTCAAAAAATGGGACTTAAACCTCAGGATTGTGTAGTTTTTGAAGACGGTCCTTTAGGCGTAGAAGCCGCCCTTGCTGGAGGATTTGATTGCATTGAGGTCAAGGACGGAGAGTTTGTAAAATTACATAAAAATTAAGCAACAAGGGGCTTCTTTAATTTTTAGGAGCCTCTTCTATTGGATTGCTTCTCTCTTTGTGAAAGCCTGTTCTAGGTTTTTGTTGACGAGTTTGGAATTCAGGCTTTTTTAAAGCTAAAGTTGAGATCTTATCTTTATAAATCATTTGCTGATGATTTTTAATATCAATGATACTGATTGTGTACTGATCAAAAGCATTGATTAAACCATCAAATTTAACGCCTGTAATCAAAAAAACACTAACAGGTATACGTTTATCCTTTAAATATTGCAAAGCATCATTCTGTCCATTACCTTGCATAAAGGCGGCTACAAAGTTTCTAAATCTCGCAGATCCTTTTTTAGGGGAACTTTTTACCTCTACCATGATGCTATCCTTATTTCACACTGTAAGCTTTATGGCTACTACTTAAAGATATCTAAAGCAAAATCATAATTATATGCAATATCTTGCATATATTAACTACATTCAAGTTTTTTATCTACAAGCTTACACAAAAGCTATAGGTTTATTTCTGCTACAAAAAAAAATAAACGAATAATTAGTTAATATTTGTTCTGCCTAATTGTAAAGTGTAACAAAAAACACCACAATATAAACGAAATTTCCAACAGGAACAAACCGAAGTTTTGCAAACTAGTAGACATAAAAAATTCAACGTTATTAACAACCA
>ERZ1673737.519-NODE-519-length-48089-cov-23.928780_pt1 | contig 48089 bp, 56 predicted proteins | sample MGYA00580211_ERZ1673737 | MGnify/ENA primary metagenome ERZ1673737 (study PRJEB41218, sample SAMN15661789) | gut metagenome | host: Homo sapiens | place: Canada: London | collected 2015-08-20/2019-03-30 | study: EMG produced TPA metagenomics assembly of... | reverse complement strand
CTGCTTGATTAAGAAGTCTTTTAGAGCATACAACACCGGCAGCCAGCTTGTATTTCTTATACTGCCGGACTGCAAAATGCTCCGGCTTCTTCTGTTCCAGTTCCTCAAAAAGCTCATCTACGGCATTTTTGAAGGTTTCATCATCCTCGCGGGCTTCGCTGGCATTGATAAACTCCAACAGCGTGGAGAAGTTCTGCTCCTCCTCCGGGGCTTCATACCAGATGTAGCCAATCAATGCACAGTAGAGCAGCCGTTCCGCTTTGATCCAGAAATCTTCGCCGGATTTTTCTCCATCACCCTTTGTGTTGGCGATGATGGTATTGACCAGTTTCAGAATATCTTTCTCACTGCGGATGTAATGGAACGGATTGTACCGCATTGATTTTTTGAAGTTGATGGTGTTCAGGACTTTGATCTTATACCCGGCATCCGAGAGCATCTTTCCACACTCGATAATGATCGTACCCTTGGGGTCCGTTACGACATAGCTGACCTTTTGGGGCATCTGCATCAAGTTGGGCTTGACGTAAAATCGGGTCTTACCGCTACCGCTGCCGCCGATCACAATGACGTTTTTGTTCCGAGCATACTTCGGATGCTTTGGTCTACCACTCATCATCAGCCGTTCGGTCTGTGTGAGGATGACGTTGTTCTCGAATACCGGGTCAATAAAAGGTTCGATGTCCTTCTGGTTGCCCCACCGGGCAGAGCCGTATTCCTCGCCTTGCCGATACTTCTTCGCGTTCTTCCCTTTGAAGTAGATCACTGCTTTCAGCGCAGCTGCGCCGACCAGCCCCACCATCAGGTCAAACGGGTGAAAGCTGGGCAAGACACTTTTGTAGGCCAGACCAAAGTTCATAAAAAGAACCATGAGCCTGTCCACCACGGAATCGCCATTGCAATGGCGGTAGAGCCATGCGGCCTTTTCCACCATGTAAAAGGCGATGATGTACGGAAAATTCAGCAGGATCAGCTTTTTCATGTCTGCTGCCTGCGCCATCCGGCTTATCTCTGCAGCCAGTTTTTTGCCCCATGCCGTACCGCCCGTCTGGTTGGACGGTGCTTTGCGCGGACGTTGGGCAGGTGTTTTCGGATTTTTCATCGTATCGGTTCCTGCTCCCTCTTCTTTTCTTTCTTAAGCTGATGGTGATTGGAAAGTTCCTCTTTCACCTTTTCCAGCTTCTGACGCACCGATTCACGCTTCTGCTTTTTCAGCGTTTCGCTGGTATACTCCTTAAAGGCAGCGGTCATAACATCCACGTCCTTGGCCTTGAAAAAGACAAGGTATTCTGTTTTGCCCTCCTGTTCCACCTTTTTCAGACTATAATCAATGCCATATTTCCGGGCTACCCGGTCAAACGACTTGATATTATTGTCCGTGACAACGATGTTCGTGATCTGCGCGCCGCTCTTTTGCAGGCTCTTAATGCTCTGCCGACCTGTTTTCTTACATTGGCTTTTTTCTCCTTTCCCCCGCTGCTTTTTCTTGTCCATTTCCGCCAGCAACTTTATCAGGGCCGCTTTCAAAATCTGTGCAGTGATTTTTCCTCCTTTGATGCACAGTGAGATGGTTTTCTCGTTGACTTCTTCCTGCACGGTTGCTCACCTCCCATCTATCGCCGCTTCATCAGGGGCGGACTGCCCCAGCCACGGGCGGCGCGGTATCGCCCAGCACCGAGCGAAACTTCTTGCGGCACTGGTGCAGCAGATAGCCGCACTCCCATTTGTGCCGGCAATGCTTGCAGGGATGGCCGCTGTCCGTTCCCGGACGCTGGCGCATCATGCGTTCAAACGGATTATCGGTAAAATTCATAGGCTTAACCTCCCTGTTCAGCCAGCGGCAGCACCCCACGCCGCTTCAAAGTATGGTAAAGGAACTTCCGGCCTTTCTGCGTCCATGCCGTGTGCAGCTTTTCCACCTCGGAACCATCGCTGCGCTGGAGCCGGAACGTCAGGCTGGACGTATAGCCCTTCCCGTGGTGTTCCGAATACAGCACCCACTGGCCGTTGGTCCGGTACTGGATGCCGTGCAGATGCAGCAGCCGATTGAACACCTTGGCTCCACAGCCGTACTCTTTGGCGATCTGCGTGGTTGTCACCAGCGAATCGGAATCGCTCAACTGTGCTTCATAGCTGCTTCGACGCGGCGGCTTCTTATGCAGCAGGCCGAGCAGCACATCCCAGTCAAACGGTTGCGGACGATACGCCGCGCTGACTGCCGTATGGTGCAGTTTGCAGAGCTTCCTTGCCATGTCCTGCGTAATGCGGTAGTCTTTTACATACCGCTGCACCGTGCGCCCGCCCTCATTCTGCAGCCGGACACGGGGCATATACTCGTAGTCGCGGCCCTCGATGAAACCATACTGGCACATACGCGGGAACCACTTGCGAAAGTCGCTACGAATGTGCATCTGGTCATACAGATCACGCGCCCACAGCGTAGAGGGCAGCGTGTCCATACTCATGAATACGATGTTCATGGGGTTGTCCTCCTAGTTTTCATCTACTCTGCCGCCCCACCCAAATTCATGCCGAACCTGTGCGGAATAATAGCTGTCCACAGTCACCGGTGCGTTATAGAGTGTTGCCAGCAGGTATTGCTTGATGTTCCGAATCTGAGTGCTGTTTTCTTTTAAGCACTCCAATATGTACTGGATATGCGAGGAATCCAGCTTCATCAGGCGGCTTTTCACCACCTCCTTCGGCTTATCCTCCCCGCAAATGCGCAGGAACTTCTTTCTGCTGGTGACGGTTTCCACCAGCAGTTCCAGAATCTCATACAGGACTGCTTTATCTGCCGGATAGCCCTGTTCCAGAATTTCCAGTTCCAGAGCTTTCTTGAAATAGCGGCGGTACTGTTCTTCTTCCTGCAATTCAGCCGGATAGATAAGATCAGTCTCATTATTATCTGTCTTATTTATCTTCTCAGTATTACTTCCGTTTGATTTTGGAACTCCCGGAAGTTCGTTTTTCATACCACCGGAAGTATGATTTTCATACTTCCAGTAGTTTGATTGCGAAAGCCCCGCATAAAGGTCTTTCACATACAGCAGATTGGGTTTGCCAAGTCCCTGCCTGCGTCGCTCGATAAGCCGAAATTCCTGTTCCAGTTCATCCAGCAGCCGGACGGCTTTCTGTCTGGCACAATGAATAGAGTCCATGACTTCCTCTATCGTGCAGATAATGTAGGCGTTGCCGTGCTTGTCCTGCCAACCGTTCTTAATGGAAAGGCTCATACGATCCAGCAGCACAGCATACAGCAGTTTGGCATCCCCGGACATCTTCTGGAACAGATCAGCCTTGACCAGTGCCTTCGGCACACGGTAAAAGCTGTATCGGTCTGCTTCCAGACCTTTGAAATACGGGTACTCCATGTAAATTCATCACCCCCTGTCGGATTGGATTTGCACTATTGGAAATAACAGTACATTCCTACGGTGGAACACGTTTTCTTGCTCCACCGCAGTGTATCTGCTGTTATTTGAGCTTTGCCATTCTGCCCCAGCCCGTTCCTGCCCCATATTTCAGCAGCGTTTTCTCTGGTAAGACGCGCAGGATGCACATTCAACGCCAGAAGTATCTCTCTGGGATGGCTTATTCAATTTTCAAAGAGCTTTTGTAAGATGTTCCTTTTGTGTACCCCTTACACTAATAGGAATCCGCAGGGCCGTTTTGGAATACAATTTTCAAAAAAATTTTTAGAAATTTTTGATTTTTTCTCTAGATCATCAGCTTTTTACGTAAAATCGAAAGTTTCGTTTTTATGTGATTCGGTATTTTTCATTGAGATAGGCCGCAATACAGCTTTCCAGAGAACTGTTACCAGCAAATTCGACCTCGATGGTATACTCGCCACACCTATTTATATAAGGAGAACCGCTTGCACCGTCCTCTAACCGCTGTGAGTTCTTGTTCATCTGACGTTCCCCTCTCATGCCAAACCTCCTGCTGCCAATTCATAATGTGCTTCAAAATCAAATTTCCGGCGAATCCGTTCAAGAGCCTGATTGACCGCCCTCGTCACCGATCCACGCGACATTCCCATGTCGTCTGCAATTTCCTGATGGGTCTTGCCAAGAACAAAATGCTGATGGATCAGGTCACGCTGTTTATCTGTCAGAACAGACAGCATCGCATGAACAGCTTCATTCTCAATGATCTTTTCCAGCATATTGATTGTGCGGTCAGCAACCTCGCTCCAGTCCTCCGATAATGCGTGGTAGGAAACGCACACATTACTTCGCCCTGCATCCTCGCACTTTGCCTGATTATCTTCCATCTTCCGCTCACCCTCAAACAAAGCACGGATATGCCACTCGCAGTTTTCAAAATACTCTTCCTCGATCACATCTCCCTTTCCCTCTGCTGCATCATAGGCATAGTCGCCCTGGCAGTCATGGATATGAAATACCGTATTTCGCTTTCCAGCAGAAAACAAAACATAGCCGCTGTTGTAGACCGTTAGATGACTGCCCTGATCAAATTCCCTGCGAAGCAGCACGATACCTTCCTCAAAAAGCATCTTGGGAGAAGGAGTGCGCTTTGCATGGGAAGGTGCTTTTACCATTTCCTTGACCTTTTTCAATGTAAGCATTTTGTCCACCTTTCTGCCGTTCGGCTCCGGGTGAACTGAAAAAAGCAGCAAAAATCGTCTCAGATTCACCCGTTTTTTTTAACGGGAATCTAAGATTCCTCTTGCTGCTTTCTACTTTTGGGAAGTCCCTATACTAATAGGAATCCGCAGGGGCATTTTGGAATACAGTTTTAAAAATATTTTTTGAAAAACAAAAAAAGGCCGAAACAGGATGAACTACTTGCAGGCGCACTGCTGCGCTGCATTCGCTCATTCTGTTCCGGCCTATATCACATATTGCTACGGTATCGCTCTAAACAAACAGATATTATATTGTAGACCCAAAAGAACGTCTGGTGGAGCTGGTCGGCTAACCAAGTGCCGCCTAAGATTCCACCTCTGCGCTTTCAGCGCCCGATGAAGCACTCTGCTTCAGGCTTCTTTCCGTTGGTTCTCCGCTGTGAAAAATTCGATACTCTTCACGGGAAGGCCGTGAATACACTCCACCAGAGATTCAGCAGAAATATAATCTTCACAACCACCACGCTTGATCTGGAGCATATTCTTTCCATCAACGACACTGCGATTCCCGATCCTCAGCCCCTTTGGGGTGCGGATTTCATGTTCTCCGTTGCTCATCTTCTCACGGCCTCCTTTGTGTTGGTTTGAGTTTCTTTTTTCTATTCAATTTCACCTTTTGAACTTCCGCTCTTTTTTCACCTTTTTCAGCTTGCATATTCACACTTTTTACGGTATAATAATCCAAAAGATGATAGAATATAGCATATATTATAAGCAAGTCGTGTCGCCGTGTCAAGAGGAAAATGTGAAAATTCGTTGCATCTTTCAGATTGAATATTTACAAATTCCATTGCACATTGTTACAGCATGATAACTACTCCATAGAAAGGTTACAAACATGAAATTTGGAGAGAAAGTTCGCGATCTACGAAAGAAACATTCTTTAACACAGGACGAATTGGCACAATGTCTGGGTATCAACAAACGAACGATCATCGGATGGGAGCGTGATGGCCGCTACCCTCGCAGTGTTGAAATGCTTGAAAAGATGGCCGACATATTCCATGTACCTTTGACCTATTTACAGCCGGATCAGTCTTTATTTATCGAACGTGCCGCCGAAGCCTACGGAAAAAAGGGCAAAATAGAAGCCCAGCATCTCGCATTTGAGCTTACTGAGCTTTTTGCCAGCGGAGAGTTGACCGCGCAGGATATGGACGGCATCATGTATGAAATGCACAAAGCCTATTTTAAGTACCGAGAACAAAAGCGAGAAAAGGAACGAATCATGAACCTGTAAATCACTGTTCCATTCACTATGCCATCCCCGGAAGGAGATCACATTATGGATTCTGCGTTTATTCACCAAGCTGCCAACGAACTTGTCCAAACTGCCGGAACTCGCAACATCAAACAGATCGCGCGCAGTTGCAGTCTGGACATCAGGGAAACATCCCGCATTAAAGATATGTTGGGTTTGCTTTCACTCTATTTTGATAAGCCATTGATTCTTATCAATCGCCAGCTGGACAAACAGACAAAGCAGATGGTGTGCGGCTATGCGCTGGGGCATTATCTGGAGCATCAGCTGCTTATGGACTTGCATACCCTGAACAAGTTTCTGACCATTAAGGACAAGCACATCCTTCTTTACGAGCATAACGCTTTCACATCCCACCTGATGCTGGACAGTGATGAAGTCTATCAAATGACGAAGCGCGGGCTGGATGCTGCTCAGATTTCTGCAGCGAAACGGATTCACCTCAATCTGGTGCTGGTGAAGCTGCTGGAACTGCATCATCTGGGGTACGATCTGCGTCACTACCACGCCCAGCATCATGCGTTTATCAAGCATTTCAAGCTGCCACGGTATTTCCGGTTTGATGCTGCGTAAAGATTATCTTCACTGAAAAAGCCCACAGTAGGCAAGTTCGTACTTGTTCGCTGTGGGCTTTGATGTTATTTCAGCTTTGCAAGGATTTCTTCCGCGCTCACGCCGTCTGCCAGAAGCTTTTTCAGGACAGCCTCAGCTTCAGCTTTCTTTGCTTCCTCGGCGGCTTTCTGATCCGCTTTGGCTTTTTTTGCTTGGAGCTTGCCTACTTCTTTCTCAGCAGACTTCAAAGCCGCACGTTTAGTTTTCAGCTCTGCTTTCAGGGAATCAATGTTCGCCGTGATAGACGCAATTTCTGTGTTGAGAACTTCGATGGTAGACTGCTTTTCTGCAATCTGGGATGCAAAGTCGTTGACCACTTTGGGCTTGTTTTTGCTGCCTTTGGTTCTAGGCATAGTTTCCATTTCCCCTTTTAATTATCGTTTTCTTTATTGGAATCTTTCGAGAACTTCCAAAAGTTCGTTCCATGATTCACATTTTCCTTCAAATACACTGTACCATCCGTTGCTTGTTTAGTATCAAGTCCTACATCGCTTCTTGTTATAGCCTCTCTCGTTTCACATTTTGCAAGAAGTTCTTCAGCGCTTAATCCTTTTTGGCTCATATCAAGTCCTCCTCATTTCATAAAAATAAACACGCAAACAAAAGACAAACTCAATGAAAGCAATACATTCAGAACAAGAAACCTCACACAGGTATTGAAAACTTCATACCTCTTTTCCAAAATCGTATGATTGTTCTCCACACACTGCATATAGTTAGCTCCTATGTACTTAACCGCTGTTCTTGGATTTTTCTCTATTATATTCAACTCCATAATATTGTTAATGTCAAGTCTTTGAAACTCAATACTCCCTAATAAAACAACAAGCTTTTCCAATAGTACACAAAATATAACTACATCAACAAGTAGTAAGAGCCAATAGATTATAATCAGTGATATTTTTGTCATATCCTGTGACATCTGAAATGTACTTGCCTTTTCAATGATACTTGTTAAAAGCACAAAAATGAACGCACAAACTGTCAATAGGATATATATCTTATTATCTAATTTCTCAGATCTTTTAACACAATGTTCGTACTCCTCTTTCATTGCATCAAAGACAATATCTTCTGATGTATCGCAATTCTCCTCATTTTTCGTTGTCTCCGTTGTCACAGCGTTTTCACCTCGATTCTGTTCTGTTATTGAAAATTTTCACTGAGATACTCCTTTGCATCTTTCATAAAGCTAGCAGTAATCATCACAATGACAGCACCAATCGGGAACGCCGCAACAATACTTACAGACTGAAGATTATTCATAGAGCTTTCCGCAAACAGCAAAGCAATCGGAAGCAAAATAAGCAGAATACACCACATCAACTGAATGCCCTTATTCGGTTGCTCACCATCTTTCAACGTGTGATAGCTGTAACAAGATGCCGTCAAAGCAATCGAGTCAAAAGAAGTTGCATAGAATGCAATCATCGTTAGCAGGATAACTACCATAATAACAGGTGCACCCGGCATCGTTTTGATGATAGAAACAATCATGCCATACAGATCTCCGTTCTCCAGATACTGCGCAATAAAGTCAGCCTTTCCAGTGACCTGCATTCCCATAGAATAGTTCCCAAGTACAATAAAACTTGTCAATGTAGAACCAACACCAAATATGTAACCACCAAGAATTGTCTGACGTACTGTTCTACCGCGAGAAATGCTGCCGATAAAGAACGGCGCAGCCACACACCAAACCATCCAGTAAGCCCAATAGTAGATTGTCCAATTCTGCGGGAAATTCGATGTGCGAAGCGGGTCAGTGAACGTAGACAGATCAACAAAGTTCTGTATCATCCGGCCAAGAGAAGAAAAACCAGTTTCAATAATATACCGTGTTTCTCCACCAAACAGCAGCACAAAAGCAATCAGACCAAAGAACATATAAATACAAATATTTGCCAGCTTGCTGATTCCCTTAAATCCATGTAGCAAGGAATACGTATATACAGCACAGGTAATCAGAAGAATAATAATATTGATTACAGTACGGCTAACAGCAACATGGAACAGCTCACTAATAATGGTTGCCATCAGCGGTGTTGCCACGCTAAATGTGGTAGCAGTACCAGCAAGGAGTGCAAATACAGCTAACAGGTCAATAATGCGACCTGCCCAGCCATCGGTATACTTTCCAAGAATCGGACGGCAAGCCTCTGAATACTTCTGACGGTTTCTTTTTCTCACATGGAGCATAAAGCCAAAGGCAACAGCCAGCACCAAATAGAATCCCCACGGAATAAAACTCCAATGGAACAGCGGATATACGCCTGCCCAATCCTGGATACTACCCATCTCCGCCAGATGCGGATCAGTTGCATACAGCACCCACTCCGAGAACGAATAGAACAAAATATCTGCTGCAAGACCACAGGTGAACATCATGGAGCCCCACGCAAAGAAGGAATACTTCGGCTTCTCATTCTGCTCGCCAAGGACGATGTTACCATACTTAGAACCGGCAATATACAGAGAAAGGATGAAAATCCCCAATCCAATTACCAAGTAATATGTACCAAAGGTATCACCAAAGAAAAAACGTATCTGACTTAGTACGGCATTCGATTGTTCCGGCGCAAAAAAGAATAGAACACATAATGCAATTACGATTGCCAAAGGCACCAGTGTTATCATCCAGTCTATTTTCCCATGTTCCTTTTTCGTATTCATTTACTTTTCCTCCACATATTTTTTGTAGCTGGCATCCAGAGCAATCAACTCACTCAGATTATCCACCTCTATAATATCGTCCTTATTCATAGGACGGATACCCAATTGATACTCCTCCGGGTAACAGAACATCGCCACATCATCCCAGTAGATTTGCCGATTCTTCTTTTGTTCAAACTCAATTTCGAGATGCCGTTTCAGTTTTTTCCCATCCTCTGCAGTCCAGCGGGAAATGCTGTACAACTGCCACCCACCTTTTCCACCTGTCCGGCTGCAGGATGTCACAATTCCATTTTCCACTGTCTGAAGCCATTCATCAGTTTCATCATCTGTCCAAACACTGTTATACCCCGAACGTTCAAATTCTGGTGCAAGAATTTCCGGATTGTAAATGATCTGATCTCCGTCAAGGATGATGGCGTTTTCAATGTAATCTCTTGCCACATAAAGCGATGCAATGTTATTACAGGTATCATAGTAAGGATTTTCAATCAATTTGATGCCCGGATATTCTTTTTTCAGTTTCTCAAACTGTTCTTTCAGATAGCCAACAACAACATAAATCTCATAGATTCCGTTTTTATGCAGACCATCAATGACCGTATCAATCATTCGGACCCCGTTTACTTTAACCAAAGGTTTTGGTGTTGTCAGCGTTACCGGATGCATCCGATTCCCCAAACCTGCCGCCATAATGATGGCCCTCTTCACTTCTGGCATTTACTCTTCCTCCTGTTGCTTTTTCAGTTCATCTTGAACAATTCGGTAGTAGTCCTTTGCATAGCGATACTGCCGAAGAGAATACTCGCCAAACTCTACACCAAGATTACGCTTATATTCACACCAGTTACTCCACAGCAGTCCACAGGCCGCAATATAGCAATAAATTTTGATTCTAGTCGCATCATCACACCCTTCTGTAAAATAAGCAGCAATCAGTCTGTCAACCTGACGCTTATTGTAAAGTGAGTAAATACAGAACATCGCTACATCTACATGAGGGTCTTGCATTCCCGCGTACTCCCAGTCAATCAGACGAATTTCCTCTTTACCATTTTTCTCAACAAACAAGAAGTTATCCGGCACCGCATCAATATGAGTCAGAACTTTTTCTCCGGTATGTGCATCGATATAAGGTTTCAGTGACAGAACGTTTGCTTTTGTTTTTTCATAATCCTTATAAACCGAAGGTGTTCCTTCCCACAGCGTTTCATAAAACTCCATCTGACCGAAAATATCAAAATCATGATTCACTTTTAGCTTCATTTCATGGAAGTCTCGCAGCCGTTTCATACATTTCTTGACATCTTCGTTATTCGATGGATCACATACTCTGGCTCCTTCCAGAAACTCTGTGATTTTATAGCCATTTTCCGGGTTGATATATGCAATATCATCGCAGATATGCTTTCCGTCAATCGTTTGGTAAACTGCAGCTTCTTGTCGGCGGTTAATTAACTGGTCTGTTCCCTCTCCAGGAATACGCATGATATATTTCTTTCCTTTACATGTAAACAAGAAAGAACGATTTGTCATGCCCTTTTTTAGAACCGTAATTTCTGTAACTGCTTCTGGCTTTGCATCCAGAGCCTCACAAATCACCTGAATTGCATCCGTTTTCAACTGGTTAGAATCACTGTCAATTTCTCGTAATTGCTCATAGGTGTTAATTTCCACAACGTCTGCGGAATGAACCACACGAGCCGCTACAATCATCCGGTCTTTATTATAAAGTGCTTCCTCCCAGAACGCTCCATCATACCGTTGATTTTTGCAAAGTTCATCAATTTGTTCTGCAACGGTGTCTGCATCCTCTTTCACCAAATAGCAGATACCAATCATTGCATTGCCGCCAGAGCTTTCTGGAACAGTCACAAGTTCCATTTTACGATTAACGCGGACATTACTTTCGTTGTCCACAAGATCGCTGACCATATACCACGAATACAACTCATGTTGATGGAAGGGGTTTCGGTCACACCAAATATCACAAGGAATAATGTACGCATTCTCCAAATGTTCTTTTACAAGTTTGACAGAATGCAGATTGTTTTTTGCCGCATAATCGGCATTAACTATGAGTTCTACACCATACTCATCAATCAAATACTCGTATTTTTCTTTCATGAAACCTACAACCACATAGATTTCTTTAATCCCCACTTCATGAAGCTGCTTGATGATACGTTCGATCAATGCCTCCCCATTGACTTCCAAGAGACCTTTCGGCATTTCTGTATTAATGGGAACCATCCGCATACCAAATCCAGCTGCCAGAATAACTGCACGTTGCGGAGTTTTCTGCTTGAACTCAGTTATGGCTTTCACTGTAGGGCGAATCGAATCGTCCAAATAATCAGTTTTAATGAGTTCCTTGAGCGAACGATTTACCACTCCCAATGAGTGGCCGGATACTTCTGCTAAAATTCGTTGATTGATGAAAGGTTCCAGCAAAAGTGTGTTCAGAATGTCGCTTTCCTGTTTGTTCATGTACTCTCCTTTTTTTGTTTCTGCGAACATCATCATTCAAAAATAGCCAATCCCTCTTATCAGAAAGATTGGCTGGTCTTCCTGCACTTCGTTACAAATTCAATTACTAGGAAAGCTGTAAAGATACTCTCCCAACTCATTTTCGATATATTCAATTTCTGCCAGATTGCATTTTACTTTCTTCCATGTATATGTGTTATTAATAGAGCGACTTGGATCAAAGTACTGTTTTTTCTTGGTTTGCTCTTTCAGTTCAAAACCTAGCCAATTCGCAATTTTTTTCGTTGTTTCATCATACTTATAAACCATATCTTCAAACTGAATGAAGCAAACCATTTTGTCGTCAAACAATTCTGTTTTTCTGTGTGCTCGTGTATATTTAAACCACTTGCAAAAATCTTCTACGTTGTTGGGTATCACCCCATCTTTCCATACATATTTTTCAAGTACAAAAATATCTCGCGGATCACGATCAACAACAAAAACTTTAATATCATTGAAATATCGAAGATACCTTTTTAAGTTTGTTGGTGGAACAATCTGATCAACCATAACCGTATTTGCACCTCGGCAAACAGATCCAAACAAATCCTCAATATACATTTTTGTACAGTTCAGAAATTTTTCTTCGCTTGGATGCGCACAATATGTAATCTCATTTTTCATTGTATTTAATGTACGTTCAGGCTGATTTCTCCAAACAGTCATTCTTAAAATCTTATTCAAAATTCGTTTCCGAAAATAGAAAAACTCTCCCTTATCCATCAAATCATATTGCCACCAGCCATGATAGGTAAAATCGGTAAGGTCATCAATATATTTTTCAGAATATTTTTTCCAATTCCCATGGAAAAATTTCTCATACTTTTTACCAAACATATTACCGCAATAAAAATCAACTAACTTTTTATATCTTTTAATTGCGTGACCAGAGTTATGCCGATTAAAATTCTCCACCAGATTGTATTCCAAATCTGAGACCCCATCTGGATCCTGCACAAAGCGGAACTCTTCATCTGTAAAAGAGTACACCGTGTCAAATTCTGAGACAAAGTCTGTGATAGCACTTGATCCACTTCCGTAATAACTCGCACATGAAATAAATCGCATCGTGTCCTCTTTTCCTTAAATTAATACTGTCCAATTGGCTTATGGTTTTCTTTTGTTTTTTCAATTCTTTCATTATAGAATATCGTATGTGCAGGGACATCATGCAGCACAAGACTGCATGCTCCAATCACGCATCCTTCGCCAATCTCCACCCCCCCCAGAATTACGGAATAAGCACCAATCACCGTATTTTTTCTAACAACAGGTGCAGCGGTGTCTGTTCCTGTTCGTTGTCCTAGGCATACATGATGCTCTATGTACACATTATCTTCAATTTGCGAATTGGGATGAATCACAACACCCAGTCCTTTATGATTGAATGTAACGCCACTTCCAATTTGAGCAGTTCTAGGGATTTCACACTTATAAACAAACTGCAGAAGCTTGTTCATAACTACACTTTTTCTGGATAATTTATACATAAATTCAAACATGTCATCACCTCTACTCATTTAAGAGTCTTGATATAATTTTCAAATTGCATTATAACGTGTTCCGGCATAAACTGTTTGATTCTATCTTGGCAATTCATTTTCAATTCTTCTACCAAGGGTTTATCTGTATACAGTTTATAAATACTGTCTGCCAGGGCTTCCGCATTACCCACTGGTGTAATTAAGCCGCAGTTTTCTCTTAAAATCTCATAAACACCAGGTTCGCTATTTGTCGATGCGATTGGAAGCCCATAGTACATCGCTTCCAATAGAACTGTGGGAAGTCCTTCTGCTGGGCTTGAATGTGCATAAACAGAAGCCGCCATATAATAATTCTGCACATCGTAATGTGCGCCAGCAAAGAAAACCTGTTTTTCTAACTGCTTTTCTTGCACCAACTTTTCCAGCGATTCACGCTCCGAGCCATCGCCAACCAACACCAGATTCTTTTTGAGGCTGTATTTTTCTTTTAAATAAGAAAGCGCTCGAATCAGTGTTGCCTGATCTTTATCCTTTGCCATGCGCCCAACCATCAAGATAAAATCACCATAGCGTTGTTTCAAGGACTCAACAAGTTTTTCATCAATTTTTCTACCCTCTAAATTGATTGGATTATAAATTAGAGCCTTATTGATTTCATTTTTCTCGTTAAACTCCTCGCTCTTATCGTCATTTTTTTCAGAAAGGCAAACCAAATTTTTTATTTTTTTGTATAATGCAAAGTATCCAGGTGCAATATCGTTGTAGGATATTTCATTGCCGTGAAGCCACGCAATCTTTTTTGCATCTTTGAAGTTTTCACTTACAAAGGTCAAATCATTGTAATGACCCGAAAAAGCAATTGCAATTTCTGCATTTGGCACATTTTTTTTGTATTTTATTTTATAAATCTTTTGAACTGCATTTACCGGAATTGCACAGATATAAAATGCAATCGCGCCCATAGGAAGCACTCTCACTAATTTGCTATATCGTTGCGGCGCAAGATTCCGAGAGAACGGTATATGCAAAATCCTAACGTCAGTTGGAATTTCTTTTTCCATCGCATTTAGATTTGGTCGCAAATTCACAACTGTAATCGCATAATTTCTATCGCTTAACAGCTTAATATACTCAACTCCGACACGTTCGATTCCACCGAATTGAAGGCCGTCAAAAACAAATGTAATATTCATATCACTTTATAACCACATTTACTTTTTCAAGTGCTTGTTCTATGACCTTATCCATGTCATAGTATTTATACTCTCCCAATCGACCACCAAAAATGACCTTCGGTTCGGCATCAGCTAACTTCTTGTACTCAGCGTAGAGTGCGCTATTGGTGGCATCATTGACTGGATAATATGGCTCATCGCCAGGCTTCCACTCGCTGCTATACTCACGGCTGATAATTGTCTTGGGCAGGTCGTTTCCATTCTCATCCTTACCAAACTCAAACCACTTGTGTTCGATAATACGGGTCCATGGGGTCTCGCGATCGGTATAGTTGACAGCAGCGTTGCCCTGAAAGTTTGGCTTATCCAGCAGTTCATTTTCAAAGCGGACAGAGCGATACTCCAGCGTACCGAGTTTAAAATCAAAATAAGCATCAATAGGACCAGTATAAATCACCTTATCAGCTATAGCATCCAATTCCGCCTTGTGTACAAGGTAATCTGTGCTTAGATGAACCTCAATACCGTCCAGTAGACTAGCAATCATCTTAGTATAGCCGCCAATTGGAATGCCTTGATATAGAGCGTTGAAATAGTTATTGTCAAAAGTTAAACGCACAGGCAAACGCTTGATAATGAAAGCCGGCAGGTTCTTGCAGTCGCGGCCCCACTGCTTTTCTGTGTAACCCTTGATGAGCTTTTCGTAAATGTCACGACCAACCAAGGAAATTGCCTGTTCTTCCAAGTTCTGCGGCTGGTGGACGATTTCTTTGCGCTGCTCCTCGATTTTAGCGGCGGCTTCCTCCGGCGTTACAACGCCCCACATTTTGTTGAAGGTGTACATATTAAACGGTAGCGAGTAGAGTTCACCTTTGTAATTAGCCACCGGGCTATTCGTAAAACGATTAAATTCCGCAAATTGAGTAATATAGTTCCAAACTTCTTTGCTATTGGTATGGAAAATATGAGCACCATACTTATGGACATTGATTCCCTCGATATTTTCCGTATAAATATTACCCGCAATGTTAGGACGCTTATCCACAACCAAGACAGATTTTCCGTACCTTTTTGCTTCATGCGCAAAAACTGCACCATATAATCCAGCTCCAACAATCAAAAAATCGTACACTTATCTCATCCTCTTCTGATTTTCTTTTTTAAGATAGCAAATGCTTCAAAAACAAACTTGTCCCTTAGAATAAAAAGAACCACAAAATAAGTTACTGCGCCACTGACAACCATTAGCATTGTATTAAATATCCCCGGTTGAAGCACCATGTCTTCTGCTTTTAACAACAATAACATCATCATGCTTGCAACAAAATATCGTGGTACAAGTTTTGCGATCTGCTTCAAGTTAAACTGGTCTTTTACATATACGAACTGAACAAATGTAACAGAAAACTCCGCTATCACTGACGCGATAGCCGCTCCGACCGAATACCACTTTGGAATCAAGATTGCATTCATAACTATATTTACAAGCGCACCCGTGCACACAGATTTTGTAAGTTTGTTTTGCTGTTTTGTCGGCACAAGATACTGCAATCCTGTTATATTGCTGAGTCCAATAGCAATCACCAAAAATCCGGACACTTTTAGGAGAACAGAAACTTTATCATAGCCCTCTCCATAGAACCATGGAACTAAATTATCAGAAATACCAATCAGGCCAAAACAGATTGGCAACCCCAGCAGAAGCGCAAACTGATAACTTTTCAACATATACTCATTGATCAGTTTTGTCTGTTTCTTCTCGAAATAGTAGCTAATTCTAGGAATCATTACCGTACCTAACGAAGTTACAACTGTTAAAGCTGTTTTCGACAGTTTGGTAGCTTGCTCATAGTAACCATTTTCTACTTTTGTAGTAGTAAAGATTCCAAGCATAGTCTTGTCCAGCATCGCGTATACACTAATAGCAATCGTTGGAATAAAAAGTCCTATGATGCTTTTAAAATCGTAGAAGGGATGCACTTCTTTTATGCAGATTTTATCAATATAACGATGCAGAAACGGAAGCAACGACACAGCACTCACTACTGGTGAAAGAGACATAATCAGCGCATATAAATAAATATCTTCGGTTCTTTTTATAAAAAGGAAAATAGAAGCAATCGCAAGTATTTTTATACAGGTATCCCTAAGTGTTATTCGTCCAAATTCTTCCATTCCTTGAAAAAGCCAGACTGTATCCAATCCAACTGAAACTATATTTAATGCCACAATCGCTGCCATCAATTTGTTATTAAAGCACAGTCCAACCATCAAGCCATAAACAAGAGCACTAACAACAGATGTAATATTCCTAAGAAAAAACAAATCCCAAAATCTGGCACTCCGTTTTGTTCTATCATCCTGACAAAACGAAATTTCTCTTTCAGCGTATGTTGCGGTTCCAAGAATAGCCGCCAGCATAAAGTAATACACAATTGAATAAGCGTAGCTATATTCTCCAATCGCTTCTGCGCCAAGAACTCTTGACACGTACGGCGTTGTAATCAATGGTGCCATCAATGCCAGAATTTGATATGTTAAATTATAAATATAGTTTTTCTTTATGCTTTTCATTTCCACTTTTTCAATACTTCTTCTCTAAGGTAGGCGTATGTCAAAAAACCAGACAATCTTAAAAGTTTTACCTTTTTGATTACATTTGTCATCCTGTAAATATCCGTATAGTCTCTTTTTAAGTGTTCATCAAATTCTTTTAATTTGATTTTCATCTCTCGATTCGGTGAAACCACAAGACAGTATGTATATACCGTATCCGTAATATAGCAAAGTTTTTTTTGCGCAATCGCATCAATTTCGCCTGTTATTTCTTTGTTATCTTCGTAGGCTTTGTACATCTTTTCTGCAACCGAAAAAGCGTCCCGATAATGTTTCTTTACGCCTTCAATCGAAACACTTTGTCCCTCTCTCCCCAGACGATAACAATAGAGTGGCTTCTCAAATTTTATTACCGTTTTTGCAAACATCAGCGGTAAAAAAGTATACTCATTATCTGTATAGAAACATCTTTCTGTGATGCTGATATGATTGTTTCTTAGCAGTTCGGTCTTTATCGTCAACTCATGCATTGCAATATTTCCGCACGAGTTTACTAATGATATGTTTCCTTCAATCGACTTCAACGCCTTACAGTTATCAACCAGTTCTGTCTTTCCTCCTTCAAAGCAATTGTAATATGGCGTAACTACAAAATCAGCATCCACAGCAGACAGCCAATTTAAAAACTGCTCTATATTTTCTGTATCAAACCAATCGTCTCCGTCCAGTTGCTTAAAATATTTTCCTTGCGCCAGTACAATTGAATTATTGATGGTTGACCCGTAACCACCATTTTCTTTGTGAATAGCTCTATAAACATCTGGATATAGCTTTTCATATTTTTTTGCTATGCTAAGGGTTCCATCAGTTGAACCGTCATCCTCGATAATTACCTCCAGTTTCTCCATTGCTGTAGGTGAACATACCATCGAGGTTAATGCTTTTTCCAAATACTTTTCAACATTATATGCAGCGATTGATATCGTTAGCAGTTTCATTGCGCTTATCCTTTCTTTTTGTTCCAATATAAACCAACAAATAGAGTGCCATAAAGAAAACAGAGTATTCGATAGCTTTAATCACCGACTGGAACTGGCGTCTTGGTACTGTAAAAAAGCTCAACATTAAAGCCAGTCGAATATATAGGCTCCATGCATTTTCAAATTTTTTTTCCTTCAATAAGTGCGTTATTATTACAGCCAATGGAATCATCACAACAAGACCACACCAAGAGAAATTGTAGTAGCTTTCGGCAATCATCGAAAATCCAACGCCAAAACTCAAAAAATCTCTACCATATAAATTGTTTGCATTCCAAAGCCATGTCTCGCCCAAGTATGATTGAAGCTTCGGATACACCGCCCCCAGTCCAAGCGACTTCGGTATTAAAAGAATCAACGCTACAATGTAAGACATTCCAAGGCGATAGGATGTTCTTGACGGTATATAATCCATCACAAAACACAAGCTGGTAAAATTAAATCCCATTTCCTCCAATGCGCTAAACAATAGACTTATTCCGCTCTGACTACTTTCGCCAGATCGAATGCTCGCAACAGCTGATGAAACAATTGCGAGTACAACACCCACCCCGATTAAAACAAGGGTATTCTTTTTTCTCTTTCTTTTATCTCCGGTGTAATAATAATATAGTGCACAAACAATTAATGCAGTAACGCCTCCGGATCTATCTGCAACTAAGACCATAGAAAGGGCAACCACAAGATACACTGCTATCACTACTTTTTTCCGCTTTTTTTTGTTCGAGAAGCACAGATACAAAAGTGCTGATGAAAAAAAGAATTCTTGAAGAAATCTAGTCAAACCATTTGCTGCCATTGCACCTCTGTAAAGGTTTCCGATTGCCACACCTGCCGTCAAAGCTCGTACAGCAGACCAGAGATTTACAGGTACGGCAACAATTGCAGTAATTATAAATAGCAGCAATGCTGCATCTTCCACATCTCTAGGGTGAGTCAATATTGTCCTGGTCCATTTTCCTACTTTACCTTTTTTTTCTGCATGATTTCGATTTGAAATCACACAAGTTGCAATAATTATGTAAGTCTGTATAGCAAAAATTGTGTATTTAACAGCACTTATTAGTGTCTTTTCACTAAAGAGCGTCATATAAAAATTGTAATGTTTTGGATTGAACGCATACACAATCGGCAAGCCGAACTGAAACAATACAAATAGCATTAAGAATAATGTTTGGATTGTCACGATCCTTTTTTGCGCTATGCAAAATAGAACTAAATCTAGCAGCAAAACCACTACACCAAATCTGCTATATTTCGCAAATGTAAGTGATGAACCATATAGACCTAGATACAAGGCTGAACACAGAAAAGCACACAGTTCAAGCACTATTATATAAATTTGTTTTTTCCCGACTTTCAATTTTTCATCTCCCTATCTTTTATTTATTATATTGAACAAACATCTAACAAGGTTGAAGCTAATATATGACGTAAGGCTCGCAATTCTGATTTTTCTTGTTGTACTCTTATTGATTAAAACCTTTTCCCGGTTGTCTTGAATGTAATCTTCTATTTTCTTTAGCTCATTGCGTTTTTGTGTCGGAATTTTAAGGTAGATTGTAAATGCGATATTTACACATCTTACAATTACATCGTTTGAATATTCTGTATCACGTTGAGCTTTTTCAAACTTCACAAGTTCTTCAAAAGACTGCATTAGCTTTGGCGAATAGGTTTTATTGTTCATCAAACTTGTTTCGATAAAATTATAATTATATAGTTTGAGATTACAATACGTTACAACCTTAGAGTTACAATTTGCAAAATAGTTAAAGACAAAGTCCTCTCCAATATTCATATTTTCATTGAATCTCAAGTTTTGTACGACTGCTTTTTTGTACAGTTTTCCCCAAACTGCTGTTGGCTCAAGCTCTTTGAAAACATGAACATTATAGGATAAATTCTTTACAGCCTCTGACGATTCAATCGTTTTCAAACACCGCTGTTCGGCGTCACAATTTGCATTGCCTTTATTATTCTCTTTTACATGTCTGCAGCTGCAAATAGTAATATCAGCGTGTGTATTTTGTGCCGTCAGAAAAAGAACTTCGATCGCATTATTCTTTAATGTATCGTCACTATCCACAAAGAAAATGTAATCGCCTGTTACAGTCTCAAGCCCACAATTCCTTGCCGAAGAAACCCCTCCATTCTTCTTGTGAATCACCCGTACGCGGTTATCTGTTTCAGCATAGGTGTCGCAAATTGCTCCACATTGATCTGGTGAACCATCATCGACCAGCACGATTTCAAGTTTTCGGTAGCTTTGGTTTATTACGCTCTCGATTGCTTTGCGCAGATGGCTCTCCTCTGTTTTATAAACAGGCATAATTACAGATATTAGATTTTGTTCCATATGGTTTCTCCCTTAGAAAGAGCCATAATAATAGGAAGCTGCATCTACTCAATATCTTGATCGTTTGATTTGTTTCAATATACTTTGCGGTATAAGACCAATTATCACCGGTTTGAATACATAAGGCATTCCTCTCAACAACATTCTCATGTTCTTATACCCACGAAATCTCACAATCATTTCATCCACACGATACTTCATCGGTCGATGTTTGTTCTTTTCATCCCTAACCATGCGATAATAGTATAGCTTTTCCTGAATATTATAGCCGCTATATTCCTTTGCACACGCCCATTATTATTGAAACATTTGGCATTCTTTCACCTTATCTTCATACCAATCTTCCAGTTTTTTTACCGCATAATAAATATCGTAATCCTTGCTATTCTCATTAAGAACTACAATTTTATTCTCCATTGATAAGATTGCGCTTACCCAATTAGGGCTTTGCAAACTCAACCGAACCACTCCATTGCTAATTATGGCTTCTTCTGGTATTGCATCTGAAACAACCACAGGAACACCTGCAATTTGGCTTTCTATGGTTGCCAATGACAATCCCTCAAATACAGACGGAACAACAATAACATTCGCTAACCGATAATATAGTTCTGGATTAGACACCTGTCCCGCAAAAACAACACGATTTTCCAAGCCTTTCGTCTTAACTGAATTATGTATTGTCTGATTTAGTTCTCCATCGCCTACAAGCAGCAGAACAGCATCATTTCTAACATCGCTTATTTTTTTGAATACATCTAGCAGGAATTCATGGTTCTTCGCAAATGTAAATCTTCCGATATGTCCAATTACAAACTTATCATTCAATCCAAGTTGTTTTTTTAATTTTTCTATTATTTCTTCACCTACTCTAAATCTTTCAAAGTCCGTTGCGTTTTTGATTACCACAACTTTGCCTGCGTCGTAATTTCTATTTCCAAACATCCAACGTCCAGCTTTTTCTGAGCAAGCAAAATAATCTGTTGGGAAAACTCGTCCAAATATACGGAGAAAATATTTCAGCGCATCTCTTTTCAGTTCCTTTCCACTTGGGACACTATGATTATGAGCCACCCTCACTGGAACACGACACATCCACGCTACGAATAGTGGAAATACACTCAGTGTGTTTAAATGCGAATGAACTATTAGATACTGGTTTTCTTTAAGATGTTTTTTTAATTCTCGAATATACTGAGGGAGTTTCTGATAAGGAGGAATTTTATAAAACCTTGCGCCCATATCTATTAGGTCCTGTGGAGGTTCTACTGTAGAATCAGCATCATAATAAAAATCAAATTGTATTTTGCTTTTATCTATCGCACGGTAGTAGTTGAAAACCACCATTTCAACTCCACCTGCCCACAGCTTACCCATAATTTGAGCAACTCTAATGGGTTCATCTTTTTGTTTCATCCACATTTCTCTGCTATCCTTGCAACTCATCAAACTCTATAACCCTTACTGTCAATCACATTCACTACCTCATCAACATACTTCTGGCAGGTATCGTGGTCAGGAGCTTCTACCATCACACGCACCAGAGGCTCCGTACCAGACTCACGCACCAGAATACGGCCGGTATCGCCCAGCGCTTCTGCAACTGCCTTGACTGCCTCCTGTACCGCTGGGTCGTTCTGTGCAGCCTTCTTATCGGTCACACGGACATTCTCCAGAACCTGCGGATAGATCTTCAGCGGCTCAGCCAGCTTGCTCATGGGCATCTTCTTGGCCAGCATGACTTCCATCATCTTCAGGCTGGTCAGGATGCCATCACCGGTGCTGGCGTACTTGCTGAAGATAATATGACCGCTCTGCTCGCCACCGATACGGCAACCGTTCTTCGCCATGTACTCGTAGACATACTTATCGCCCACAGCGGTCTTGGCATAGCCGATACCCTGTTCATCGAATGCTTTGTACAAACCAAAATTGGACATGACAGTCGTAACCACAGTGTTGGTCAGCAGCTTACCACGTTCCTTCATGTAGCAGCCGTAGATATACAGAATATGGTCGCCAGTGATGACATTACCCTTCTCATCCACACACAGGCACCGGTCAGCATCGCCATCGTAGGCGAAGCCCACATCCAAGCCCTTTTCCACCACGAATTTCTGCAGGCCCTCGATGTGAGTGGAGCCGGCGTTCAAGTTGATGTTCAGGCCGTTGGGCTGGTTGTTGATGACATAGGTATCTGCGCCCAGAGCATCGAACACAGATTTAGCAATATTCCAGCTTGCGCCGTTGGCGCAGTCCAAACCGACCTTGACGCCCTTGAAGGAATAGATGCCCAGAGAGATCAGATAACCCATGTAGCGGTTGCGGCCTGCCACATAGTCCACAGTGCGTCCGATGTGCTCACGATGGGCAAAGGGCAGCTCCGGCCAGTCCTTATCGAACACATGAAGCTTGCCGTCGATGTAGTCCTCCACCAGCAGCAGAGTCTCCTCGGGCATTTTCTCACCGTAGCAGTCGATCAGCTTGATGCCGTTATCGTAGTAGGGATTATGGCTGGCGGAGATCATGATACCACAATCAAAGTCATCCACACGGGCAATGTAGGCCACGGAAGGGGTGGTAGTGACGTGCAGCAGGTAGGCATCTGCGCCAGAAGCGGTCAGGCCAGCGACCAAGCTATACTCGAACATATAAGAGCTGCGACGGGTATCCTTACCAATGACGATACGGGCAGGCTCGTTATCGCCATTGCGCTCGCGCAGTGCATTGTAGTACCAGCCGAGGAAGCGACCCACCTTGTAGGCATGGTCAGCGGTCAGATCAATACCAGCTTCACCACGGAAGCCATCAGTTCCAAAATACCTACCCATTTTAATTTTCCTCCATACCCCAAAGAAATGATTCAGCAGTACTTTTTAACAAGTTCCCGTAATTCTTCTATGTATTTTTTTACTTTTTTCCCATCATATTCATAGTCATCGAATGAGAAATAACAGATATTACGATCCATGAATTCTTCAATTTCTGAAATTTCAGTTTTATTTTTATATAGCGGTGCAAATACAACCATCGCTGCATCCAGTGGACATCTCTCTAAATGGTCAGCATCCGCAACTCCCATAACCCCAAATCTTTCACAGTTGAAAACGCTTCTAACAATGTATTCCAATGCCGTTGCTTCGGCATGACTAATTTTTTTATCCATATTTCATTTTCTCCTTTTTCTCTGTTATCAATCAGTCTACTGCAAATCACTTTAAGACTCGCCTGTAACGAACATCTGCGATAATTTGTGTTCTTACGCAATAATAAGCCTGTACACAGATTGCAGCAGCAATCTATACGCAGGCTCGCCTTCGTACCTCCTTATTCTGTTTTCTGCTCTATCAGCTTTCGCTGTGGTGGGTTAAGTATAGAGCGCAACCAGAAGCCATTAGCACCTGAAATCACGCTGGCCGTAACGGCACCATGACAGACAGAAACAGGTTGAGGTGAAAAGGTCAAGCCGCGTAAACCCGCATGAAATCAGACTTTACTCTGGTTGCCCGTATTATATCTCCAGACCCGGCGCCGGCCACAGCAATTTTGTAGTTTTTCATTTTATATCCTCCTATTTTAAGTCAATACTATTTCTTTATCGGTACCCTTACTAACTTTGCTCATCCAGTAGATAACAACTCCTACTAGCAGAGAAATCATGTCCAACTCTATTGCAATAAGAAGGGCGACAATCGCAGTCAATGGATATTTTCCACTTATCAAAAGACAAACTTTTTCCATGACATTTATATCTGTCAGTTTGTTTCTCTCCAAGCGATCAATTTTGTTAGAAATATCGGTTGAATCATATTCCAGTGCATCTTTATTTATTTCAATGCCACTCGCACTAAAAGCTGCTATTTCTTCCCATGAATACGAGGGAATACGCCAAACAATTTCTCTTAAATTCTCTAGCCGTGTCTTCCACTCTGCTACCCACATTGTTTTTGTGTTTTCAAAGTCATCTTCTTGTGGATTTGGTATTGTCAATTTTTCCTCTACATCAATTTTCAATTGTTTGATTTTTTCTTCGGCACTTTCACTATCATCTGCATTTTTCAAGCGCGAATAATCATCGAGTGCATTATTAATTTCTAAAACAGTTTCAACAATCTCGGCATAATTACTCGGTATCTGCTCGCCCTCTCCAATGCTCAAAACGTAGTCAACAAGGTCTTCCATGTGTTTATTCATGTCATTTATGTTAAAGTTCGGCTTCAAAAACTCAACCAGCATTTCCATTACCAAACTTCCACTAGACGGTTTATAATTCGTTACTGCATCTTCTGCATCCATAAGGTCATTTTGCGCCTGTGTCAGTTCGTTCTTGGCTGCGGTGTACACCCTGTTCTTTTCTTCCAAGTTCGTTTTTGCGTCTTCAAATTCATCTGATTTCCAATATCTTGTTGCCTTTGCATCTTCATAATCCGTTTTTGCCTGATTGTATTCTCTTTCCGCATTTTCAAAGGCGGTTTGTTTTTCTTTAACAACTTTGATGATGTCGCTTTTCTTTGCATTTAAAGCTTCCAAGTTCACCGATTGTGAATTTTCAATCAGTCCTGCCTCGCTCATTTTAACCTGTAAATTGGACAGTTTATTACTCGCACGCAATGGCAAAACCCTTAGATTCTCATCTATCGCCTTTTCCGCCTCATTCAACTGATTCCTATAAAAGCTCATCAATACTGTGTTATCATCCGCGTAACCCGTATCATGTTTATATACTAATTCATTTCCAATATATACAAACGAAAAGAATGAAGATGTAATCAGCACCAGAGCATAAAAAACAATCGCGATTATCTGCGCAAAAGTATACTTATATTTCCCTTTTCGATTTACTTTACGTTCTTCTTTAGGCGTTGATTCTCCAATTTTTTCAATAAGGAATGGAAGCCTAAGGTTGAATACAAAAAGAATGCTTTGAACTCCGAACGAAATCAAAGTTGCTTCAGCTCCACCTGAGAAAACATATGCCTGCAAACCTCTTGCTGTTGCCATCCACGAAACAATTGCAAAGCAAAAAGCCGCCACAGTCAAAACCTGTTGTTCATTGCTCTCACGAGAAGTTTTTTCAATATCTTTAAAACGATGCTTATTTTTCTTGGCGTCATTTTCACTCATTTTTGTTTTCCTCCTCTTCGTGAGATTCATTGTTCTTTCTTTCTTCCTTTGATTTTTCTTTTTTCGTCAAAATCGTCACATTTGCTAAATTTGCCATAGCGGTAAAATAGCTGGGAATAAATGATAAAAAACTAAGGATGGAAAGGATTGTCATAAATACATAGTCAAACAGTGCTTTTATAATTTCTTTGCAATTTTCTCCCAAACAAATTTCTTCTTCTATGCTTTTAAACTTTTCCTTTATTGATTTACCATTGATTGTACTTATTAAAGCAAGCATTCCATGAACGATCCACAGCAGGAGCACAAACACTGTAATAATTAGAATCAGCAGTAATGGATATGCTAAATATTTTCCATCAATCGCAAAATTCGTAAAATCATCAATGGTAAATTTACCCATTTTATAGGATAAATAGAAAAGAGCCAACACCACAAAAACGCTTAATACATATAATGGAATTCCGTTTTCTTCATCTTTTTCCTTTTGTGGATTTTTCAATTCATTTACAAATTGCAATACTTTACGAACCAAATAGCTTGAAAAGGTCAGTAAAATCAAAAAGCCAAATACTACAGCGAATGCTACCATTAAAAAAAGAATTCCGTAGATGAAAACAGTAGTCGCATTCTCCATTGGGTTTGCTTTCATCTTGTCTAAAGGCATTCCATTAACCTTAAATATTAGAAAAAATGAAAGAGCCACTATAATTAGCAGCATTACAATTACACTCACAACATAGTAAAATGTGCTTGCTTTCATAGATGTTGCCAACTTCGTGCTATCAACATCTGTTCTACCTTTTAAGTTTTCATTTTCCTTTTTCCATTCTTGTTGAACTTTTTCGTTGGCTATATAATTTTCATTCTTCTGTTTCCGTTGATTTTCAAGTTCGCACTGGTTTTGTTTTTCATTTTCTTCAACAATTTTTTCTTCTTTTGCTATGTCACCTATTTTTTGGGAAACTTTTACAAGGGTAAACACAAATGTTACCAACAAGAAACCAGCAAGAACACAAGCTCCCTTATCCACTTGATCAATAATCGGAAAAATGTGTACCAGATTATCGTAAATATATAACCTATTGGCAAACATCATTGACAAAAATATATTAAACAGCAAAAAGCCATACGCTGTTCTCTTCTCTTTATTGAAGAAAAATCCATATATTGCATAGACACCAACAACCATTAAAATAATCGTTACTGATACAGCTATATCAACAAATGCAGTCGGTAAGAACAAACTCGTGAACAGAATTGTTACGGTAATCAGTACTTCCATAATCCACCCAATTTTGGAGGTTAAAAATATCCGCAATTTATCCATGTTCTTATTCCTTCCTGTCTTTTTGACTATGTCGCACACTCTTACGCTACTTTACGCGTTCTTGTTAACAAATCACTGTGTCCCCCTCATACTTTCGCTCTATCATCCTATTCTGAGAATACCCTCTTCACATACTCGTAAGCCTGTATACAGATTGTAGCAACAATCTATACACAGGCTTGTCCTTGTACCTCCTTATTCTGTTTTCTGCTCTATCAGCTTTCGCTGTGGTGGGTTAAGTATAGAGCGCAACCAGAAGCCATTAACCCCTGAAAGCACGCTGGCCGTAACGCACCATGACAAGCGGAAACAAGTTGAGGTGAAAAGGTCAAGCCGCGCAAACCCGCATGAAATCAGGCTTTTCTCTGGTTGTCCATATTATTTCACACTCCCCATGGACGGTAACAACAACTCTTTTCCCAAACATCTTCGGCAGCCATGTAAAGAACGCCGGTCCTTCGGCGTGGATGTGCACCACATCGTATTTTCCAAATGCACTATAAAGTGCCGCAAATGCGGAGGAGCTGACTGCAGCAAGTCCGCGCCGCTCAATGGTCGGAACAGACTTTTGACGGATTCCCTCGTACTCCGTTTTACCAGCATCGTCATATTCTGCACCACTCACATGATGGCCTGCTCTGTTGTAGCAGGTCACGTCACAACCATTCTGTGCCATTCGGGTGCAGAGCTCTTTGACAACGATTTCTACTCCGCCCTCTCTTGATAATCGCTTCTGTCCGAACATTGCAATCGCAAGTTTTTTACTCATAAATCTTTCCCACAATCCCACTCAATTTCTTCATCAATATCTCGGCCAACACAAAGAGCGGATAGGCTCGTTTGCCTGTCCGCTGGCTGTCACCCCACCCTCATGGTCGAGATTTCTTCCTGTGCGGCATTTCTGCCGCTCAGAAAGATCATTCGTTCATTCTTCGGGTAAGAAAATATGAACTTCGGGTCGCGGAGCCTTTCATTCTCTGCCGTACCCTTGTCCCTATTATGACAGCCGCGTATTATTTCACACTCCCCTTTACGTGTAACAACGTCCACTTCTCATACATTCGATTTTGGTGTCATTTCAGACAACACAAATAGCGGATAGTTTCGTACACCTGTCCGCCGACTGTCACCCCACCCTCATGGTCGAGATTTCTTCCTGCTCGGCATTTCTGCCATCTCGTCTCTCCAACCGTTTTCCTTCCATGTACTATTTTTTACTCCCCACGCCCCAGCAGACACACCTTGAAGGTTTTAAAGATAATCTTCCAATCCACCCAGAAGCTGCGCTCCTTGACATACTTCACGTCCAGATCCATCCACTCTTCAAAGGAGAGGTCGTTGCGGTGCGGGGCGATCTGCCAGTAGCAGCTCAGGCCGGGGGTCACATACAACCGCTGCTTTTCATAGTCGCCGTACTGCTCCACCTCGCGGGGCAGTGCCGGGCGGGGACCCACGATGCTCATATCGCCCTTCAAGATATTCCACAGCTGCGGCAGCTCATCGATGCTGGTCTTGCGGATAAACTTGCCCACACGGGTAATGCGAGGGTCGTCCTTGATCTTGAACACAGGACCATCCATCTCGTTCTGATCCAAAAGGTCGTCCAGTTCTGCCTCTGCATTGGGGCACATGGAGCGGAACTTATAGAACTTAAAGGGCTTACCGTTGCGGCCGATACGTTCCTGACTGAAAACAGGACCCGCAGACGGGTCGTCCACAACAATTGCAATAGCCGTAGCCAGCATGACCGGTGACAACACCACCAGTGCCACAGAAGATAAAATAATATCCTGCGTCCGACGTCCGATCCAGTACAGGCGATGGTCGCGCAGATTTTCCTTGCGGTTAACTTCAACTTCCTTATCGATTCCAACAGTATTCGTAGCCATTTTTTCTCCTCACATAAATCCTTGTCTATGCACTTCTTATCGTCATTCGTTTTATCGCAATTTTCAGAAATAGTGCCCTATCAACACGGCATATTTGCGATATGCAGTTTGCGGATGCTGCTTGCGCATTAAAAACACAAACTGCTATAAAGTAATCCCTTTAACTCACACCGTTCCCGCAAGCACCTTCCTTTTAGATAACCGTTCCTCTTTTCCTAAAACCGGCAGACCGTTATTCCTGATCTCCGGGCAAGCAAAAGCCCTCGGACGACAGCTTCACCAAAGGTCATTTCAAATGCAATGTGGCCGTAATGAAAACCAGAACGTCATGCTACAGCTCAAGCGCCGCATGTGCATTGCTTCCAGTATGCAATATTTCACATTTTTGTAGAACCTCAACAAGCCCACTTCATTTTCACCTTTGCGCATCACGCCAGCAAGGGAAACAGCAGTGGGCTTTTTATTTTGATCTATCACATAATTGTTCGCAAACAGACATAAGCCCACTGGATTCACCTCCTTACCGCAATCAAGGCGTATCCTTCCATCACAAAACAGAGGATACCAGTTCTTCTACGTGGCCGTCTGAATTCTCTTATTATTCTATCATGGTTATATCTGGGAATCAATAGAAATCCGAGGAAATGTATCCATCCATGTTTTAGAAAAAAATGCGATTCAGCCAGAACTTTTTTGCACATTGCCCAGTTTCGCATGAAAGCTCCAGATGAAATCATCGATGGATAAAATGTGTGGTCATATAGTTGTCCAAGGCGCTGGAGAGTGCAGTCAGGTGTGATAGCCGCTCCGATGTAATGATAGCCGTTAAATAGAACGCGCCCCTCGCACTGAAAAGCCGGTTTATGCCGTCACATTGATCAGGAGTTCTGACGAGGCATATTACACAGTACCACATAATTTTTACGCTCTCCCCTGCTGCTCCCATTTATATATAGGTGTACTCAGCATCCCGCCACTGCAGCTACCACCTGCTCCGGGTCAGGCTATTTCTTAACGCAAAAAAGCCCCTGCCGATCACATTTCTGTGAAAGACAGAGGCCTTCTGCTGCTAGATTTTAATCAGGTCTGGGGAGATGGAACAACTATCTCATTCTACCGAGTCAGCGTCCCCTTCCAGATTTTTAACTACCCCCGGGGTTAGGTGTTCGCCCATGTCTGCCTGAATCAAGGCGTTGATATAGGCATTCAGGCTCATCCCCTTCTCTTTAGCATACTCCTGAATCTGCTCCTTCTGACCTTTACGGACAACAAGGTTTATCCGGTCGTAGGCTTTTGCATTGTATTTGTTGTGGCTTGCCGCACTGGTTCTTCCACCCATTGTATTCTCTCCACTCTTATATGTATTGTTTATTATGCATGATTGTTCAATTATGCAAAGTGCATAAAATCATCGTTTTTTCTTTGTGCAACATTCCGTCTTGCATAATTGCGCAATCATGTGTATACTCATGCCATCGGGAACACCGGTTCTCACATCCGACCATTCACCCAACGATTTGAAGAGAGGTACGCACATGAGTATCAACGTTTTACTGACCCTTGTCGAGCAGTACAAGGAGGCCGCCCAACTGATTGAGGCCGCGCAGGCTGAACAGGAACAGCTGAAGATCCAGATCCGCGAGGCACTGGCAGAGCGCTCCACCAACTATCTGGAAGTAGGTTGCCACAAAGTCCGTCTGTCCGATTTCTCCAGCACCCGGCTTGACAGCAAAGCCATCAAGGCCGTAGCTCCCGACCTGTACGACCAGTACAGCAAAACGGTCACCGGCACCCGCCTGAGCATCACCTGACATCACCCGAAAAAAGCCCCATACAGCGCCTACCGACCAAAGTTTGCGCTGTACAGAGCCCAACACACCCGCCGGGGCGGGCTACACCAATATTATACCTGTCCCGGCCTTTTTTATCAAGAGGAAGGACCGAAAAATCATGAAACAGACTGTCAAAACCTCCCGCGCTGCTGGTCAGCTGGAAAAGATGTTCCGCGAGCTCAACAAGCACTACTTTGCAGGCAAGCTGCCCGAGCCCATCATCAGCCTGAAAAAGACCCCGTCCGCCTATGGTCATATCACCTGTTCCAAGGTCTGGCAGGCAGGCGGTGAAAACAAGTACGAGATCAATATTTCGTCGGCTACCCTTGACCGTCCTATCGAGGAGACCGCTTCCACGCTACTGCATGAGATGGTGCACGAGTACTGCATAGAGACCGGCATCAAGGACACCAGCAACAACGGGGTCTACCACAACGGCAAGTTTAAGGCACAGGCAGAAGCACACGGCCTGACCGTCGACCACCACGAGAAATACGGCTGGACCATCACGAGCCCGTCCGAGGAGCTGCTGGACTTCATCATCTTCCAAGGCTGGCAGGATATCCAGATGGGTGAGCGGCTGGCATGGTCGGATATGGCAGGCACCGGAGGAGGCAGCAAGGCACCCGGCAGCAGCCAGACCGGCGCGCCGAAACCTCCCAAGGCAAAGAGCAGCACCCGGCGGTGGGTATGTCCCAAGTGCGGTACTATCATCCGGAGCACCAAGGAAGTGCGGGTCATCTGCGCGGACTGCATGGAGCTGTTCGTAAAGGCTGACTAACCATAGCAGGACAGAGAGCGAAGGCACGAGTGAGAGTAGTGCTATATATAAAATTACAGGAGGCTCCTCATGGATACTTATAAAATCGCTATTGACACCTTTCTTGCCGAGACATCCGAGTGCAAAGCCAGTGGGTGCGCCGTTTTTTCCGGGGCAGACATCGCATTTCAAGACATCCAGCTGCATACACACCGGAACAAGTCAGAGCTGCATTTCATGGCCGGACACACCATGCTTTCTGTCCCCCTTGCCAGCATCCTGAGTATTGAAAAGCTGGTATTGCGGGATATCCAGTCCACCGAGTATGAGATCATCACCAAAGAGAGCGGCACCATTACCCTTGACGTTGTTTAAAAATGCACCCGTAAAGACAGAGATCCGCCGGGCTGTGAGAGGACGCCCATTATTTAAAGGAGAGCAGCTATGACCATTATATCAGAACGTTTGCAGCACCTGCGCCTGACGCACGGCTATACCCAGACCAAGCTTGCCCGAACCATGGGTGTGACCCGCCGGGCAGTCTACGCATGGGAGCACGACAAATGCCCTGAGATCCCTCATCTGATCCAGCTCGCCCAATTCTATCAGGTGTCGACCGATTATCTGTTGGGGCTGACGGAGTGAGGTGCTCCCCGCCACCGGAGGCCTTACCGGATACTTTTTGCCTGCTATAGTGCGGTCAACCATCAGTCCGCGCGACGGCAGCCACAATGCTCCATATTTTTAACAGCACACTTGTAAGTCCATCTTATCGGATGCATCGTTTGGTAGACTTCAGGTACAGCAAAAGCAAACACACTTCAAAATACAGGAGGACAATATTATGGCAGGCGCTTTTTCGTTATTTTTAGGCATGTTGGGTCTTGGTGCAGCTGGTGCAGTCAGCGCGGGACAGAACGCAAAAATCAAGAAGGCAGATTATCAGTATGGCGAGGAGCATGGCCTTCATGGCACCTCTGAGGTTTTGCAAATGCGGGAGCGGGTGCGTAAAGAATGGTGGAGCATCTGCGGCAAAACCTACAACGCATGTGAGCGGCCTGCATCGAGTTACGGCGACCTCAACAGAACCCCGTGGTGCTATCTGAAAAAGCGCTGGTTCATTGATCATCTGAACAAAAAGGGCATCCCTTATGATGATCTGGTCGTGGATGATGTTACTGGCGTTACCTTCTACGAGAGCCAGAAAAGGACGTCCCAAGCCTATATGAGAAAGCTGCGGTAATGGAACACTGCACCCATCGTCACCACTTCTATCAGCAGCAGGAGGTAAGCTTATGGCTGAAAATAAAATCTTGGTACAAATTATCGATCATGAGAACGGAAATTCCGTGCTGGGACAAGATCACTTTGAATCAAGAGAAAAAGCAGAAGAATTCAAGCGGATCTCAGACCGCTCGTATAGCAAACTTCTTGGTGAAGGTCAAACCAGAATTACCACTGCGTTCATTGAACGCTGACACCAACCATCATTTCCTATAACAGCAACAGAGCTCTGCCGCTCAGACACGAGTAGCAGGGCTCTTTTTTACGGTATTCGGTCAGGAAGTGTACTTGAAGAGCGGCGTTTAATATCAGACAGCAGATGTCCCGGCGGATTTTCGGCTTGATTATCGTTTTCACCACTTTTGAGCATACCCTATTTGTGTCGTGAAATGCGATGGAATTATGAGCGGACTTTGACTCCAGTCATAAGGTCTGTCAAACACATCTCCACTTGTGGCGAAAGTCCAGAATTGAACCACGGCGCACATTTTTGAGAAGGGATTGGTAGAACATTTTTGCGCCACCAATAGCGATTTCTGAAATTTTAGAATACGGTCTTTCTCCACTTGCAGGGAAAAGGTTAGCAGCCGAATTTTCGGCTTCCAAGGGTAGTCCCGTTTCAGGATATCCTTGTCTATTGCTCAATTGTGTGCGATAGGTTCAAAGGTCGTGTTTTGCTACCTTTAGAATCAAAGGGTTGTAGATTTGTGGACACCCGGTCATAGCACACTTCTGCGCACGGTGGACATTTTTGGCCATCGTCACTTGTGGCAATGGGAGTGTACCAGACAGTACAGGGTAGTCCCCCTCATGCTGCGAACGAAACGTCGAGCGTCTTGACCCGTTGAGCTGTGTCCTCAAAATGAGGACTCAGGTAGGCAATCACACAGAGGAACGCGATCTCTTTGTCTATAACTTGCGCGGTGTCATGGAGATCTGCCGCTACAACACCAATCCCAAGACCAACTCCCTTATAGACCGTATATACCATAGACAAGTACCCTGCCAATTCACGCCTCCGCCGTGCCGTTGCGACGCATTTCAGCACTTTACGACTCATTTGGACGCTTTTCGCCTGTTTTGGCATATTTTACGTTACATTTATTTCGAACTGGATAAAACTGGTCCAAATATATGTAACAGGGATGATGTCAAAATGGTTACTTCCGATTTATCCGCCCGTATCAATGATGTACTGCGCTATGTCGGGATCACCCGTAACATGAACGCCTACATTATTCTATCACAAGCTCTGACGCTGATTGCCGAGGACGAAGACCGCCTGCGAGCTGTAGAGAAAGAGATCTACACGCCTATTGCCGACAAGAAGCTGTACGAGCCCAAAGCAGTCCAGAGCACGATCCGCCGGGCATCCAAGGTCGCATGGGATCTCTGCCCCGATCGTATTCAGGAACTGGCTGGTTATCCGCTGAATGGTCGCCCCTCTGCCGTGACCATGCTCGAGCTGCTCTATAATGGTGTCGCCCGCTATGACGATCTCTTTATTCTAAAATAAGCACTCCTCAACAACAACACCCCGCTACTCTATGTCGAGCAGTGGGGTATTTTTGTGTCTTGATAGGGGCGTGTTGTTTGGTACGAGGTCAGGGTGGTCGTGGAATGCGACTCCCTTTTGGCAGCTCAAAATCCGCCCACGAAAATAGTTACGGAAATATCCGTATGTAAATTGGGCGGCTGAAAATTGAGCTACGAAACAGCATCCACGACGTATACAGCCTTATATCAATCAACGATAACATGTCGCATTTTGATCCAAGTGCACTTTTCAATCGTGTCAATCCAGATAGAGTAACGATTTGTGACGCCATCCGCTGGGCAGACGCTTACTAAATTAGTAGTATTCGACGCATCATCGTATTTTCTACATTTGTGCGGAATTGACACATCATCGAGCTATATTCAAATTCGGGAAATCATCCTACTTCTTCTCATTTTTGACTGTTTTACGCCAATTCTTCAACATGTTCGCTCTGATCGAATCAATGGTGGGTTTCCCTCTTCTCCCACCCCCTCATCTTCTTTCCTCTTTTTTCGTAAACACTTTAATATCTCGCACGCTCGATGCTCGCGAGTGAGATATCAAAGTATTCACGAATCTCAAATTATAAATATATCATAAGTCTGTTATTTTCTCTTGTTCTCTATTCTGTTGTCTGAATTTGGCTCATTTTTTGTACCTATTCTATATAGAGCGAGTACAGTTTTTGCGCCAAAATCATATCAGATCCGAATCAATTTCCATAATGTTTTATTGCGGTTCTCATTTCTCTTAAATTCTCGAACTGTAATAATCTTGACACCATAGATTTGAAGTTTACGATTTAATGCGTCTTGCCCCATCGGACGTCCTTTATACTCTTTGAACACCTTCAAGGCCCTGATGCTTTCGTACATATCTTCCTTCAACATCGGCTGATTCAAGTGTGCATTTATCCAGTCCACCACCGAATCAAAGCGATACGGCACCGTTTCCTCCGCTAACACCGGCGCATACTTTGCAAAGACCTGCTTATATGACGTTTCGAGCATTTCGTTAAGCAGCTCCAATTCTCGCTTCAATTGCCGGACACCGAGCGGATTCACTCGGTATTCACCCTTTGCATCATCGAACTCCATGATCTTGCACTTTCTTATTTTGTTATTGATACTATCGGGCTTTCCACTGTTTCGGAACACTTCAAATGCCTCCGCCCCCGCAAGATATGCCACTGCAGGCCTCAGCTCTTCTATCACGATGGCCTTAAATTTCTTCAGGTCACCATAATACCAGTCCGCATCATAATCACGAAAATAGACCGTGCAGGTATCGTCGACATCAAGTGGGCGCTTTCGACCTGTTGACTGAATGATGTCCGTCGGCTTCCATTGGTCGATATACAGGTGTTTTACTGTACGGTCTTTGATCTCGGTGCCTATGCCAAACGCCTTTGTGGTGAATAAATATCTTTTTTGGAGCTCTCTGTCCTTGACACATTCCGTCAGCTTATTGAACATTTTGCCGTATTTCGGGTTATTCTCGGAGCAGTAATAGGCAGCTGTATCGCCAAATATCTCCTTCATTTTGAGCAGATCTCCGCCGGATGATACAAATATAACGGCCTTTTCGTCTTCCGGGAGACATTTTAGCATCATGACCAGATTTTCCCTCGAATAGAAATATTTCTGCTTGATATGCTGGTAATCTTGCGGCAGTTTGTAGATGCGGTCTTCGGGAGTCTTTGAGGTCTCCTCCAGCAGCTTATAGGTCTCCTCGCCCGTTGCGCTCATATAGATAACCACATGGTCGGCTTCAGCCTTTTGCAGCACTTCCAGCGACAAATAGGTATTTATTCCATAAGAGGAAAAATCTGTAAAATAGTGGCATTCATCCGCAACGATGTACTTGAACCCCGTCAGATACTTTTTCAGCGACGCCGGATCATTCCTGTATTTCGTCTCAATATTCTGATAGGTCCGGACCTCTAGCATGTTCTCGTAGAACGCATCATTAGTCATTGCTATTTCCATTGGCTCACCATCGACCTCGGCAATAGCGGCTTCCGTTCTGCGTTGGAGCATCTCGGCGTGAAGGGTATTTAGCGGGCAGAGGCATAGAACCCGGCCTATGGTCGTTTTTTCAGCATCTCATCAACGCGCCAGCTCACCAGCTTCTTAATGATAAATTCGTTCTTGCCACGTCCGGTTCCCATATCCAGAAGAACTCTTCCGTTCCCCCAATGCTGGAATGCATCACCGATCAATTCTGAAGCATACGCCCACCGCTCCTTCTCCGCCGGGGCGTCCTCTCCTGTCTGTCCCAATGGCACGATCGCTTCTGCAGGCACCACTTCTACCTCTGGCACTTCCTCTGCCTCCTGAACGGCACAGCACCCTTCCTGCAGCTCGGCGGGCTCTGGCGTCTGGGGACTGGATGTTCCCTCTGCCTCTACTTCCGGCTCTGCTGCCTGTCTGGTGGGTTCCGGCTCTGCGTTCAATTGTTCCAGCTCTGCAATCGCTGCACGGGCGCTTTCTGTCCATTCCCGCTGCTCTTCCTCGGTCAACGGGTTCTCCTTGCAGTTGCGTAGATATTCCTCATATTCGTGGGTTCCGTTCTGTTCATCCAAAAGCTTCAAGTAGAAGCCGTCAAAGGGCATTTTCATTTTCATGTAATAACCTCTATAATAATATAAGGCGCACAGCCCAGCCATCTTGCCAGACCATGCGCCGATTTGTCAGCGTTTCCCCAGAAAAACTGGTCAAATGCTTCGTTTTGTGGTATTATAGGGGCGGGAACTTACGTACGCATTTATATTCCCGTCTCTATCGCCGCTTTGCCTGTTGGCGCAGGTAAGGCGGTTTTTGTTTTACTGTTGCACATAGGACTTTGCCTCGAGTGCTGCCGCCGCTTCTGCAAACGTCTGCATAGCGCTGCTGTAGCCGATTTGGAACGAATGTTCGGCAACGGACGCGACCAGCCCTTCCAGAATTTCAGATAGGGTCTCGTTCTGTGCTTCACCCAAATACGGTCGAACAAGCACATCCAGCTGATGAAAGCTTGCCTCCACAGCACTTTTGAACTTCTCCTGACTCTGCTTGATTTCGTCAGCGGTCTGAAATACATCTTTTAAAAAGCTCATTTTTATCTCCTTTTTAGCATAACACTGCTTCTGGACGTCCTGCCCATTCCACAGCCCGCTCATTTGCTTGGGCGCGCTGTACACTGCCGGCAGCTTGGTAAACAGTCATCTTTAGCTGCGGTGCGCCGTCCTTGTTCAGCCACGGCTCAACGCTGATTATCGTGTTTTCCGGGTTATCCGGTCTGTCTGCCAGCCGCATTATAAAGCCCTCGGCAAACGATTTTCCCCGCTGAAGCGGTTTCACACCTCCACCGTAGCAGAGGTACTTGCCTTCCAGTCCAGCCGACAAGGTTGCGAATGGGTCCAAATGTTTTAGTGTATCGTCATAAAATATCTGCATAGCATTCTCCTTCTTCATAACATTTTTATTGTCAAGCGCCTTGCATGTGCTAGGCGTTTTTTGTTTGCCTTGGGTCATGTCTCTGGCACCTCATTATCCTTGTGCCCTTCAAGCTCAACGCTCATCTCTGGGGTTAGCGTTCTGGTAAACTCCAAGTATGCCTGGATTCCCAGTTCTACCGCATATTGCTCTGCTTGGGCCATCAGCTCTGCCGACAGCCGCGCGATCCTATTCTTGTCCGCCTCATCAACCGGAAGGTCCTCCAGCGCCCTCTCCAGCGCGTCTGCAGCCTTAACCAGCGGCTCACACAGCTCACGCGTCTGCCGTGGAATGATCAAATATCCTTCTTCGCCCAACGATACACTCAAAATGTCCACGCTGCAGGTCTTGTTATCCGTCATAAGTTTTCTCCTTGTCCTTTACATTCCACACCATCGTGCCGCCCGGGGATTCACAAACTCCGGCTTGAACGTCACATTGGGGAAATTCGCATCCATATAGTTTCCGAACTCTTCCGTCGCCGCCTCTTCGCTGTAATCGGCCAGTGCATCCACCGTTTCCAACGCCTGCAACAGACGAATGCGCCCCGTATTCCGGTCATGACCCATCTGCACAAGCTCACTATCGGTCAGTTCATTGCAGAGCTCATAGGCGGCGGCGATATAGCTTCGCAGTACAGGCTTTGGTTCAAGCCGCACCTCATAATAGTAGGTCGGCTCCTCTGCCGCCTCCTGAATGGCAGCCTCCATGCTGCAGCAGATCTCCAGTTCGGGGTTGCCTTCTGCATCTGAGATAGGCGTAATAGTCATATCCGTACCATCGCAAAAACGCATCGTAATGCCTTTACCGACCGTGGAATCCCTTTGATCCGGGCAGATGCATCCGCCCGCCGGGGTCGTTTTCCCGGACAGCGCTGCGTTCAGAATAAGTGCTGCTTCCCGCTCTTCTTCAGGTGTTTCGGCATGGACCTCGGCACCGTTCATGTAGATATCGATCATAGTCGTATCCCTCCTGTTTGGTTGATTAAAAAATCGTATCAATGTCCGGATCGTCCAGCTCATCCAGCTCGTCCATCCAGTCATATGCCGTGGGGACAATTTTTTCGTCCGCATCATTCCGGTAGGGTACAGAATGGCAGTCGATTTTCAGTAACGCCCGTCCATCATCGCTGAGGTACGGCAAGAAGGTGATCATCATATCACACTCCATATCCGGCTCATCGGCCAGCTTCAACGTAATTCCTTCGCTGGGATTCAGACTGTGGTGGGGTGTTTCTGTGCAGGCATCGTAGATCAAAGCCTTCCCTGCCAGCACATCCTTCAACGCACATAGCGCCGATGCGCCATTCTTACGGCCATTCGTCCGGATCGTTACTGCATCTTCGTGATTGTAATTCATCATTATACCTCCTGCGCGATGCGCGCACATGTAATTTTTTTGCAGGCTTCTTTTGCATTTGTAGTTAGTGTGGTCAAACCTCTTGCTCGTACTGCAGTGTCAGGATACCGCTGCTTGTCTTCTGTTCACGGCTTCACCCCCTCCATCATCTCATCTTCCAGTGCACTCTTCATTACACGGGCGCCCATCTCGAACCCTTTCATGAAGCAAAATTCCATTCCCCTGTGTGCTACCTGTACAGACAGATGGCAGATATCCGACAGGACGCTCTGCGGCATGTGTGTTACCCGCGCATAGTCTACCAGATAGTTCTCAAATGCGTCTGCGGCTTCCTTGAGCTCCGCCGACTCTCTGAGGTTCACCAGATCATTCAGGTTCACATAGAGTTCCTCTTCATCGTCAATCAGGTTCTCTTTTACGTTATTTTCAACCATGTTATAGCTCCTTTTCCTTAAAATTCACTGTTGAGTGTCACCTCGGCATACTGCTCCTCTTCACGGTTCTCGGGCAGGAGATTCGCATCATTGAAGTAAAGTTCGATCATATCATTTCTCCTTTCATTATGCACATTTGTTGTTCTTCAGAGTCGAGGTCAAAGTCTTGTCCGCCGGGCAGATGGACTGCAGCAGCCCCCGCGCCTCGCTCTCCAACCGCTGGAGCTCGGCACGCACCTGCTCCCATTCCTTCAGCTCCCCGCTGGCAACTCCCTCACGGATCGTGCGTCTTACAGCTTCTGCCAGTGCCTCCTCCAGCCTTGCATGATAGGTGCAAATATCGTACTCCACCCCGCCATCGGCCTTCGTATGCGCCTTTTTCAACGCATAATACACGCTGCTCGCGTCCAGATAATAATTCTTCCAAATTTTCAGCAATTTCAACACTCCTAAATTATATTTTTTGTTTATTTTGCCAGAGTCCACGCACAGTTTCCCTTGTTGGCAGGGTGCTGCCCGGGCGCTATATTCTATCTGTCATATGGTCCTCCTTTTGAATTGAATCGTGTTTTTTAGAACAGTCTTGCTGTCTGCTCCCAACAGTGCCAAAGCGGGTCAGATCTTTCACCCTACCAGCGCTATGGGATTTTCAGCGGTCTACTGCACTGCATGCCACTTCCTCCTTTTTGCCCCTGTTATGGCGACCTCAGCCTTGCAAAGCAGGGCTCAACATTGCAAAAGCAGAAATTGTGCTTTTTCGCCTTTCATCGATATTTTTCGTCAACATTGCAAAATTGCAATCATACACCCTCAGCAGCCGTTACGCCACTGCCGTGCTCTGTGTCAGGGCTGTAACGCCGCAGACTCCGACCTCTGGTACAATTTGCCGGACGTTTTTGATAAGGCCGTCGCCACTCAGTGCGCTGTGCGCATGGTTATAGGTACTTTCACTGCATCCAGTTTTTTCCATAACCAGTCGCTGAAGCTCCTTGCTGACCATACAGTTCCCCGGGGCGGCATTCAACGTACGCAGGATCTCTCTCTGAACTTCTGCATACTTCTGCCCTTTATTGTCCGGCTTCTCCCGACAAAAATCCTCGTCCTTCCAATCCGAAGTCGAGTCTAACTTCAGCCTTACCGTCTTGATCCCCCTGACCTCTACCGTCTCGGTGGTAAAAAGGATCGTATCCGCCGGTACACCATAGCTGCTCTTTTCGTGGGAGACGTAGCTTTTGCTGCCATCCCTCGTATGCCCCATAATCAGCACGCTGCGAGCGGTATCCCAAAGTTCACCCGATCCATTCAGGCGCTTGCGCCCAAACGCGGATGGATTTTTGTTTGTATGGGTCACCAGCAGGATGGCAAACCCCCGTTGCTGTGCCAGCATGCGCAAGTCCTGAAGCACCCTCCGCATCTGTTGGCGGTTGTTCATATTGGCAGTATTTGGCAAAAATGCCTGTAATGGGTCAATAACCAGCACCAGCGGATTCGCCGCAATGATCCAGTTCACCAGATCCGGGTCGCCGAGATAGGGCATTTTCCCTCCTTTAGACGTCAAGATTGAAAAAAGAAGGGATAGATGGTATAATAATTTTATCCCAGTGATCTAGCTCTATGGGTGGCGGATGCTACTGAAAGGGCAGTCGCGTAATGATGGGGTGGTGCATGGGATGAACCTCCTGTTTTAAAGGTGAATGTTTAACAGCTCTGGGAAAAGAGTGGAGCTGTCTGGATGTATCTAGATTATCACGATACCGTGCCCATATCAAGCACTATATCGTGTTTTCTCTGTTTTGCTATGTTTTCAATGAGATAAGCGGCTTTAGTTGAGCAGTTTCACGATATACTAAGCCGTGGCACGATATATGGAGGTTTTCATGGCATATACCGAAGCAAAAAAAATAAGCAATCAGAAGAGCGATGCCAAATATTCCCAGATCTTGCTGAAACCCTACAAGGAAGAGGCTGCACGCATAAAGAAATGTGCTGCGGACGAGGGAATGAGCACACAAGGCTATATTTTGCAGGCTGTCCGCAAGCAGATGGACGACCAACCTATGCCCGGGGTAGTTATGAATTCCGAAAGTGAACATCTGACTGCTGAAAAGCCCAGTTGTTCCATCTCTCCAGCACTGAAGCGTGCACTCAAGAAAAGCATTCAGGACGCTGTACAGAACTTCCCGGAGGAGGAATATGATAAGCTGCGGTATGAACTGGACAAGCTGATTCATGAGACCTTCTCTGATGAAGCCAGAAAGCCTAAAAAAGCCGCTATTGCACAGGAAGAAGCAGAAAAAACACAGAAACCCACTAAGCCGCTTACCTGTAAATCTCTCATTAAATAAGAAAATAAGCCTCTGCCTTTTTACGGGCAGGGGCTTTTGTGTTGCTTGAATTTGAAATAAACCTCGTGAGTGCGAAAAATTTCAGATCAGATGTTTGATGTGCCTGTCAGCAAAATTAACGATGCCGCATTGTGAAAAGCAGCGAAACATCGATGACAATTTGTTCCAAATCGATCAAAGCAACCAGACAAATGATGCCGTATCATGAATGAGCGTTGCAAATTCCGGATAGCTGTTCCATTAAAGTTGTACTTTTGATTTTACTTTTCCTCCCCCTTCCCCATCTTGATCTTATCTCCATGGCGGTTTTTGCGGGTCAGCTGCTCTAGGGGATTCAGGGCGTCATAGTTGGCTCTCAGGTCGTCCGCATACAGCGCCACATACCGCCGGGTCATGGTAAGGTCAGCGTGTCCCAGCAGCTTTTGCAGACGGAACGGATCGCCACCAGCTTGGATATACAGTTTGGCGTAGGTGTGCCGGAACAGGTGCATAGAGGTCTTATCCACGCCTCTGCTATGATTATAATTCCAAATCGCATTACCGAGCGAATTCAGGGTCATCTGGTTGCCATACTCCGAGACAAACAACGGGGCTGTAGGGTCGCTGGTACGATGCTCCAGATACTCCTCCATGATCTTGACCAGTGCCTTAGAGAGCGGCACGATCTGCTGATTGCGCGCCTTCATGTGGCGGAAAAATACTGTCCCGGCGGAAAGGTCCAAGTCTCCGATCTGCAGGTTGAGCAGCGTGGACGCACGGCAGCCGGTACCAAGCAGGAAGTTGACAATGACCCAATTGCGGTATTCGGCAAAGGAGCAGGTTTTGCAGTCCGGTTCCTTCAATAGCTTCTGCAGCTCGTCGGTGGTGTAGGGCTCCTTGATCGGATCATCTGCACGCACCAGTCTGACCGGATACTTTTCCAGATAGCCCTTTTCCATGCACCAGTACAAAAACGCACGCACCATACGGAGGTTCGTATTGATGGTCGTATCGTGGAGCTGTTGGTCCTTCATATAGAAGATATAATCCTCCACCGTTTCCTCTGTGATGGTATGGATGGGCTGCTCCGTATCCCCCAGAAACCGAAAGAAGCTTCTGCCCTTTGCGGCGTAGAAGTCGAGCGAGCCTTGGGAGAGGTTCTTGAGCCGGTTGTACTTTTGGAACCTTTCAAAAGCCTGTTGAATGGTGGGATTTGCCTTGGCAGCGGGTCTTAAATCACGGTTACGCACGAGAGAGACTCCTCCTTTTTTCGCGAAAAATCCCTCTCGCCCGCTCAATGCTTCCAGAAAATGGAATAAAGAGAAAAAGCCCAGAATCATTCGAATCAACGAACAATTCTGAGCTTTCACATGCCGCCGACGGGGGTCGAACCCGTACTCTGTCTCCAGAAAGGGATTTTAAGTCCCTCGTGTCTGCCAATTTCACCACAGCGGCGCAGCCCCGGCTTACAAAGTCCTGCTGCCCTCTGGCTTGAGAGGGAGCCGGGAATAACAGGTGTGAGGAAAAATTATTACAACCACACTGCTATTCGCAATCTGGTGGTATTAACATTTTTATTAAATCAGCGGCTTTTATGATACAATAGTTTCCCTGTTTTGTCAAGAAAAACCGCTTATTCGGTGCTGCTTACACCTTGCCTCCGTGCAGCTCGGCGTACATCCGGGAGCGGCACTCGGCCACTGCGGGGGTCATGTTGACGTAGTGTTTGTGGGGGCACTCCAGACGCAGCTCGCTCTCCCAAGTCTCCTCGGTGAGCTGCTTTGCAATATAGGCCTTCTTTTCTGCAATAGAGGGCAGTTCAATGGCCAGCTCGCCGCCCAGAATATGCGGCACCAGCAGCGGGCGCACAGCGGTGGGGATAAAGGTGATGGTGCGTTCGATGGCGTCCGAGTCCAGATTGACCATAGTGACCGGCTTACCGGCCTCGATGACCTCGCCGTCCATGGCGATCAGGTCGCACTGTGCCTGACCGTTTTCATCGTACAGACGCCACGGCATCTTCTTGCCCGGGATGATAGCCTTGCTGGCGGAGTCCGAGCACTTCATCTTGGGGGTGTAGCTGCCGTCCGGCTTCTTCACCGCCACCAGCTTGTATACGCCGCCGAACACGGGGTCGGAGGCAGAGGTGATGAGGTTCTCGCCTACGCCGTAGGAGTCGAAGTGTGCGTGCTCGTACAGTTCCATGTTGGCGATTTTCTTCTCATCCAGACCGTTGGAGGCTACCAGCTTGATGTAGGGCTTACCGGCGGCATCCAGAGCCTTACGCAGCCGCTTGGAGCCGCGGGCAAGGTCGCCGGAATCGATGCGGGCGCTCTTGACGCGGCGGTTGGGATCGTTGGGGTATTTCTCAATGAGATAATCGTCCAGCTTGATCAGGTTGGGCAGACCGCTCTCCATAATGTTATAGGTATCCAGCAGCAGGCTGACCGAATCCGGGTAGGTATCGGCAAAGGCCTTGAAGGCATCGAACTCGGTGGGGAAAAACTCGATAAAGCTGTGTGCCACGGTGCCCACGGCCTTGACCTCTGCACCGAACTTCATCTCAGCCAGACAGTTGGCCGTACCGATACAGCCACCCAGCACTGCTGCGTAAGCGCCATCGTTACCGGCGCTCTCGCCCTGTGCGCGGCGGGTGCCGAACTCCATGACGTTGCGGGGGGTGTGGGTGTTCAGACCGGTGACGCGGGTGGCCTTAGTGGCGATCAGGCTATGGAAGTTCATGGTCTGCAGCAGGTAGGTCTCGATCAAGATCGCGCCCACCAGATCGCACTCGATGCGCACCATCTGCACATGGGGGTAGCAGACCGTGCCCTCGGGCAGGGCGTACATATCGCCCTTCCACTTGTAGGTGCGCAGATACTCGCAGAACTCCTCGCTCATGCCCTTGGTGCGCAGCCAGTGGATATCCTGCTCATTGAAGTGATAGTCCAGCAAAAAGCGGGTCAATTTGCGCTGGCCTGCGCTGATGGAATAGCCCTGATTATCCGGGTTTTTGCGGAAGAACATATCAAACACCAGCGTGGTATTCTTAAAGCCATGCAGGAACAGGCAGTTTGCCATGGTGAATTCATAAAAATCCACCACCATCGCGGGGTTATCGTAGTCCTCATCGGGGATATAAGGCTCAACCTTGATCTCGTTCATGAATGTTTTCCTCTCTATTTATACCCGGCGTCAGCTCTTCCCTACTGCACGCCGCCTGCCGCTTGCCCGGCAGGGGGATCCTCCGCCCTGTCATGACAGAGCGTTTCTATCATGATAGCACGATTCCCCTGCCGGTGCAAGTATTTTCGCGCAAAAAGACCGCTGCACAAACGCTGTGCAGCGGTCTCTGCGCTTAAATCAATAGATTCTCTTCAGAACAGGCTTAGCCGTTCATGATGCTGGGGGTGGCGTTCTTCAGCACAACGTCGTGGCTGCCGCCCTCCACGATGGAGGTGGAAGAAACAACGGTCAGCTTGGCCTTCTGCTGCAACTCGGGGATGGACAGAGCGCCACAGTTGCACATGGTGCTCTTCACCTTGTACAGGGTGGTCTGCACGCCGTCTGCCAGAGGACCGGCGTAAGGCACATAGCTGTCCACGCCCTCCTCAAAGCTCAGTTTGGTGGAGCCGCCCAGGTCATAGCGCTGCCAGTTGCGGGCACGGTTGGAGCCTTCGCCCCAGTACTCCTTCATATACTGGCCGTTGATGCGCACCTTGTTCGTGGGGCTCTCGTCAAAGCGGGCAAAGTAGCGGCCCAGCATCACGAAGTCTGCGCCCATAGCCAGCGCGAGGGTGATGTGGTAGTCGTGGACGATGCCGCCGTCGGAGCAGATGGGCACATAGATGCCGGTCTCCTTGTAGTACTCGTCACGAGCCTTGGCAACCTCGATGACAGCGGTAGCCTGACCACGGCCGATGCCCTTGGTCTCGCGGGTGATGCAGATGGAGCCGCCGCCGATGCCGATCTTCACGAAGTCTGCGCCAGCCTCAGCGAGGAAGCGGAAGCCCTCGGCGTCCACCACGTTGCCGGCACCCACCTTGACGGTGTCGCCGTAGTGCTCGCGGATCCAGCCGATGGTGCGGCTCTGCCACTCGGAGTAGCCCTCAGAGGAGTCGATGCACAGCACATCCACACCGGCCTCTACCAGTGCGGGCACGCGCTGGGCGTAGTCGCGGGTATTGATACCAGCACCTACAACGTAGCTCTTGTTCTTGTCCAGCAGCTCGTTGACGTTTGCCTTGTGGGAATCGTAGTCCTTGCGGAATACCATATACACCAGATTGCCCTCGGCATCCACCAGCGGCAGGGTGTTGATCTTGTTGTCCCAGATGATGTTGTTGCAGTCGTGCAGGGAGGTGTTGGCCGGAGCGGTGACCAGCTTTTCAACGGGGGTCATAAAGGTGGTAACGCAGGCATCGTCCGGGGTGTGGTTGATGCGGTAATCGCGGGAAGCCACGATGCCCAGCAGCTTGCCGTTAGGAGTGCCGTCGGCAGTGATGGCGATGGTGGAGTGGCCGGTGCGTGCCTTCAGCTCTAGCACATCATGCAGGGTGGCAGTGGGAGCCAGATTGGAATCGGACACCACATAACCGGCCTTGAAGCTCTTGACGCGGCGCACCATGGCAGCCTCGTTCTCAATGCTCTGAGAGCCATAGATAAAGGAAACGCCGCCCTGACGAGCCAGTGCAATGGCCAGCTTATCGCCGGAGACCGACTGCATGATGGCGCTGATCATGGGGATATTCATCTGCAGCGGGCACTCCTCCTGTCCCTTGCGGTACTTGACCAGCGGGGTCTTCAGGCTGACCGCCGTGGGCACATTCTCCGCAGAGGAATAGCCGGGGACCAGCAGGTACTCGCCAAAGGTGCGGGAGGGTTCTTCGTAGAAATAAGCCATAATCAAACTCCTTTTCTCTTAGGGTGTATCTGAAAAGTCGAAAATTTAGTCTATTTCTACAAGCACAGCTGGATTTTGCGTTAAACAGCCTTGAAATCCACAAAGGATTCCTGCGGCTATTTGCCTTAAATCCCGCTTGTGCTTGCGAAATATTCGTCATTTTCTTTGTTTTCAGATACACCTTAACGCATCCGATACAAATCAGCATCAAAATCATTCATGTTTGCTGCTTATAAATTGATTGTATATACTTTACCACAAAGCCCGCAAGAATACAAACCCCTGCCGCGCCAAACTTTATAATTGTCCTTTGCGGAAAAACAGACAAATTGACAAGCGTTTTCGGGCATTGGTCATACTTTGATTTTTGAAGTATCACTTTTGCAAGCCAAATCAGGCTTACGGAATGCAAAAAAGCTCGTCCGAAACACCGGACGAGCCCTTTTGCACACGAAGCGGGACACTGCCTGTGCGGCGCATGGGTCATAGCTGTGAAGGAGAACAGCCGGAGGAGGAGGACCCGCGCCCAGTATCCCAAAAAACAAGAAGAAAAAGATTTCACACACAGCCTTGGGGCTTTGCCCTTGCTGTAACCATATTGTAACTCTTTTGAAACCATTTTGCAATAGGGTTTTGTAATTTATTTGTAATTTATTTTGTTAACTTTTTATGTCCTGCCCCGCCGGGCTGCCGCAAACATTATTTCCCTTTTTGTACCCGGTATGGTATACTGGCTATGAATATGCTGCCACAGGCAGAAAAAAGGAGTTTAGGATACGGTATGAAAACAAAATTGGGTATTGTGGGCTGCGGATTTCTGGGCAACATCGTGGCTGACGCGTGGAAGAAGGGTCTGCTGCCGGACTACGAGCTGGTGGGCGTGACCAGCCGCACCCGCGCCTCGGCTGAAAAGACCGCCGCCAACGTCGGCTGCGCCGTCTGCGAGGATATGGACGCGCTGCTGGCACTTGAGCCGGAGTACATCGTAGAGGCGGCCTCGGTGGAGTCGGTGCGCGCTATGGCCATCCCGGTGCTGAATCGGGGCGTGAATCTGGTCATTCTGTCCATCGGTGCCTTTGCAGATTTGGATTTCTACGCACAGGTCAAGGCAGCTGCCGTGGAGGGCGGTGCCAAGGTGCACCTGGCCAGCGGTGCTATCGGCGGCTTCGACGTGCTGCAGACTGTCACCCTGATGGCACAGGCGCAGGGTCTGCCGGAGACCGCCGGCATCGAGACCCATACCGGTGCAAAGGGCTTCCGCAACACCCCGGTGTGGGCAGAGCATCTGCTGACCGACACCGAAAAGACCACCGTGTTCACCGGCAATGCAAAGCAGGCCATTGCTACCTTCCCCCGCCGGGTGAACGTGGCGGTAGCTACCTCTCTGGCCACCACCGGCCCCGAGATCACCGGTGTGACCATGCACTCCGTGCCCGGCTGGGTGGGCGACGACCACTGCATCACTGCCGAGATCGAGGGCGTGAAGGC
>ERZ1673737.505-NODE-505-length-49317-cov-5.565507_pt1 | contig 49317 bp, 34 predicted proteins | sample MGYA00580211_ERZ1673737 | MGnify/ENA primary metagenome ERZ1673737 (study PRJEB41218, sample SAMN15661789) | gut metagenome | host: Homo sapiens | place: Canada: London | collected 2015-08-20/2019-03-30 | study: EMG produced TPA metagenomics assembly of... | reverse complement strand
CCATTATTATGGCAGCACGTAATGAGTGCTGGTTTAAGGATGATGAGCTTAGCAAGTAGGGAGTAGATAAACATGAGTGAACAAAACAATTCTGGAAAGTCACTACGTCTTTCCCTGAACAAAAAGTCTAGTAGCACTATGACCTTACATGGCGCTGGCGGTACTAAGAAGACTGTTCAGGTTGAGGTACGCAAACGTAAGGTCGTTATTGATCCACAAGAAATTGAGGCTCGTCGTCTGCGTGAGGAAGAAGATAAGCGCCGCTTAGAAGAGGAAAAACGTCGTTTGGAAGAAGAAAAACGCGCCGAGGAGCAGCGCCGCGCTGAGGCTGCCCGTCGTGCAGAAGAGGAACGCCGTGCCGAGGCTGCTCGACAGGCTGAAGCTGAGAAACAGCGCCGTGCTGAGGAAAATGCTAAGCGTAAGAATGTAGCGTTTGCAAAGCATAAGGTTGAAGACAAAGCCACTGAAGAGTTACGTCGTAAGCAAGAAGAGTTAGCAGCTCAAAAGGCTGAGGCTGAGGCTGCAAGATTAGCAGAGCAAGCTCGTCGTTTAGCTGAGGAAAACGAAGCTCGTTGGGCAGAACAAGAACAAGAAGGTTCTGCAAATGATGAGGACAATACTAAGTCTAAGTACGTACGTGAGGCTGAGGATAGACAAGAGCGCGAAGCTGAAAGCCGTGGTCGTCATCGTGATCGTGGTAATACAGACCGTCGTCAGAGTACTAGAAAGCGTGAAGAAGTTGAGCAGAATAGCCGTTCTAATAATCGCAATGGTAAGGCTGGCCGTAATGGTCGTGGCATTAAAGGCGCTGCTAAATTAAATCAGCAGCAACATGGCTTTAATCGTCCGCAGGTACCTGTAAACCGTGATGTTGAGATCGGTGAGACTGTTACTGTTGCTGAATTAGCAGCTAAGATGGCTGTTAAGGCTTCTGAGGTAATTAAGACCTTAATGAAGTTAGGCGAGATGGTTTCCATCAACCAGGTTTTAGATCAAGCAACCGCTCAGGTTGTTGCTGAGGAAATGGGCCACAAGGTTATTTTACGTAAGGAAAATGAGCTTGAGGAACAGATTATCTCCGATCTTAAGTCTAAAGCTGAGACTCAACCACGTGCTCCGGTTGTTACCATTATGGGTCACGTTGACCATGGTAAAACTTCACTTTTGGATTATATCCGTAAGTCTAAGGTTGCAGCTGGTGAAGCAGGTGGTATTACTCAGCGTATCGGTGCTTATCACGTTAATACCCGTGGTACTGGTGTTACCTTCTTAGATACCCCAGGTCACGCAGCTTTTACTGCAATGCGTGCTCGTGGTGCTCAGGCTACTGATATCGTAATCTTAGTAGTAGCTGCTGATGATGGTGTAATGCCTCAGACATTAGAAGCTATTCAGCACGCTAAGGCTGCCAAGGTGCCGATTATTGTTGCTATCAATAAGATTGATAAACCAGGTGCAGAGCCTAATCGTGTTATCAATGAGTTAGTACAGCATAGCGTTATTCCTGAGTCTATGGGTGGTGAAACTCAGTTTGTTGAGGTTTCCGCTAAGACTGGTCAAGGCGTTGATGACTTAATTGAAGCTGTCTTATTACAAGCTGAGATGTTGGAGTTAACTGCTGTCCGTGAGGGTATGGCTCAGGGTGTTACTATTGAGTCTCGCTTAGATAAGGGCAGAGGTCCGGTAGCTACTGTTTTAGTTCGTCAGGGTACCTTAAAGAAGGGGGATGTTATCCTTTGTGGTCTGCAATTTGGTCGTGTTCGTGCCATGCGTAACGAAAAAGGCCAGAATATGGATGAAGCAGGTCCGTCAATCCCTGTTGAGGTTTACGGCTTATCTGGCGTGCCGACAGCTGGTGATGAGGTGACTGTTGTTCGTGATGAGAAGAAAGCTCGTGAAGTTGCTCTCTTCCGTCAAGGCAAGTATCGTGAGATCAAGATCGCCAAGCAGCAGAAGAACAAGCTTGAGAATATGTTTAAGGTTGATACTGCCTCTGAGCTTAACGTTGTTCTTAAGGCTGATACTCAGGGTTCTGTTGAGGCTATCTCTGATGCCCTCTTGAAGCTTGGTACTGAAGAGGTTAAGGTCTCTATCGTTGGTTCTGGTGTTGGTGGTATTACTGAAACTGATGCAACTTTAGCTACAGCTTCTAACGCTATTATCATCGGCTTTAACGTTCGTGCTGATGCTCCTGCTCGTCGTATTATCGAAAGCGAGAGTGTTGATCTGCACTACTACAGCGTCATTTATGACTTAATTGATGATGTTAAGAAGGCTATGTCTGGCTTGCTTAAGGCTGACGTACGTCAGGAGATCATTGGCTTGGCAGAAGTTCGTGATGTATTCCATCATCCGAAGTTTGGTTCTATTGCCGGCTGTATGGTTACTGAGGGTATGGTTAAGCGCTCAGCTCCGATCCGCGTTTTACGTGATAACGTTGTTATCTACGAAGGTGAACTTGATTCCTTACGTCGCTTTAAGGATGATGTAGCTGAGGTTAAGCAGGGTACTGAATGTGGTATCTGTGTTAAGAACTATCAGGATGTACGCGTAGGCGATCAGATCGAGGTCTTCCAAAACGTCGAAGTCGCTCGTACCTTAGATTAGGAGCTTTATGGCAAAAAGTTACGGAAGAAATGAGCGCGTCGCGGCGGCTATCCGCCGCGAGGTTGCAGACATTTTGCAACATGAGCTCAAAGACCCGCGCGTAAAAAACGCTACGGTTACAGAAGTGGATGTGTCGCCTGATTTACGTAATGCACGCATCTATATCTCCTTTTTAACCGATGACGAACAGGCTATCAAGGAGGCCATGACTGGTCTTAAAAACTCCAAGGGCTTTTTACGTTCATCCTTAGCCACTCGTCTGAATTTGCGCTATATGCCGAATTTAGATTTGCGTTATGACGACTTGCCAAGCACAAGTATGAAACTTGATGCTTTAATCCGCAAAGGCTTACATCGCGATTAATACTAAAAGATCTCCTTATAAATTAAGGAGATCTTTGTTTTTTTCTCTTTTCCATTCCTGTTTTTTAAATATCCTGAAAACGTTTGCTTAAAGTTTGACCTATATAGATATTTTTTTACTCAATTTGTAGGAAAATATATTCTCTAAATGTATGTATGGAGTAACAAATATGGCCAATATTAAAGATATCGCAAAATTATGTGGTGTTAATCCTGCAACTGTTTCACGAGCTCTTAATGGCCAAAAAGGTGTATCTGCAGCTATGCGTGAAAAAATTGTCACGGCAGCGCAGAAACTCTCTTATAGCAAAAATCCATTAGCTGCAAGTTTAATTACCAGACATTCAGGAATGATTGGACTTGTAGTACCAGATATTACTAACCCTTATTATGCATGGGTCGCAAAGGGAGTTACTAAGGTTTTAGATGAAGCTGGATATGTAATTTTCCTCTGCGATTGTGATCGTAAAAACGAACTTGAGCGCAAATATTTTGAAAAACTTTGTGCTTATCGAGTTGAAGGCGTAATTTTATTGTCAGTTACTGCAAATGAAGAAGATTTACAGATTTTCTTTGATAAAGGTATTCGTGTTGTTTGTGTTGATAACCATATCAGCAAAAAAATCTCCACAGTAAGTAATGATAATTATCAAGGCGCTTGTGATTTAGCTGAACATCTAATTACCAATTGTAATTCTAAAAAGGTTGTAGCTGTTATGGGGGCTCCAGAGGCGATGACTACTATAAATCGTTTACGCGGTTATACTGATACCTATGCAAGCCATGGTCTTGAAAATGCTATTGAAGTTATGTCTATAAGTTCAACCTATGATGAGGGCTATCGCATTGCTCCTGAGGCTTTAGCTAAGAATCCTGATACTATTATTGCCATAAATGATACAGTTGCTTTAGGTATTTTTGCTTATTGTCAACGTCATAATATTAATATTCCTAATGATGTACATTTAGCAGGTTATGACGATATTGAAGAATCAGCTATGATAAGTGTGCCTTTAACTACGGTCCATCAGCGTAAATATGTCTTAGGTCAAAAAGCGGCAACGCAACTTTTACAAGAACTTTCAGATGAAGATCCGACACCAATTCGCATTGAGCTTTTACCTAAATTAGTTGTAAGAGCCTCTTGTGGAGAGCAGACCTATAACTAAAGTTCTAAGAGCTTGCTCTAAATGTTGTATTATATAGATTAAGCTAAATGTTTAAGCTAGGTCCTGTATTAAGAACTTCAAAGGAGTCCTAAGTGCCATTACAGTCCTTTCAAAAGCCGGTGAAGTCGGCGGTTATCGTCTCTAAAGTATATAAAAGACCGGTATCAGGGGCTATTCGTGAAATTGCCTCAATTTTAAAGGAGCTCGGGGTAGATGTTTGCTTAGATGCTAATACTTCTATTGGCTTCAATATCCCTGAGATTCCGGCAATTTCTCGCAGACAAATGCGTGATCGCGATTTAATCATTGTTGTCGGTGGAGATGGTTCTGTTTTAGGAGCCGCTAGAACATTAGTTGATTTAAAGGTTCCCATGCTTGGTGTCAATCGTGGACATTTAGGTCTTTTGACGGATGTAAGTCCTAGTGATTTACGCGAGAGCTTAGAAAAAATTGTAGAAGGTCGTTATTCAATTGAGCAACGCACAATGCTTGATGTAAGGGTTACTCGTGATAATGACGATGGTGTTGGTGAACTTATAGGGCAGTCTTTGGCCACTAATGAGACCGTAATCCATTCAGGAATGATGGCTCATATGATGGTCTTTAAGGTAAGCATTGATAATCGCTATATGTATACCCTAAGAGGCGATGGTATTATCATCAATACTCCCACAGGATCTACCGCTTATTCTCTTTCAGCAGGGGGATCGATTATTGAGCCTCATTTAGATGTTCTAGCTTTAGTACCGATGTTCCCGCAGTCACTTAATTGCTCACCAATCATTATTCCTGGCAAATCTAATATAAAGATTGAGTTTGAGTGCACGGATAATATTGCTGAACTTATCGCTATAAATTGTGACGGTCAAGTTACAATGCGCGCTGATACTAAGTGTACAGTTAGCATTCATCAGCATCATGTACCTTTAACCTTTATTCATCCTGAGGGTTATGATTATTACAGCCTCTTACGTCAGAAGTTAGGCTGGGGTCAGAGCCTTGTTTAAGGAGAAATAATGTTACTGTCTTTATCGGTACGTGATTTTGCCTTAAGTGAAAAAAACACTCTCGATTTTGATAAAGGTATGAGCTGTATTACTGGCGAGACTGGCGCTGGTAAATCGCTAACTGTAGATGCTTTAGCTTTAATTTGTGGCCAGAGAGCTGAAAGCTCCATGGTAAAGAAGGGCGCTTCTAAGGCTATTTTAGAGGCGGTATTTTCAAAAATAGATGAGAGCATTGTTAAGATTTTAGCGATAAGTGGTATCGACTGCGAGGATGATAATCTTATTATCAGCAGACAGATTTTTGTTGATGGTAAATCTAAGGCCTATATTAACTCTCATGCGGTAAATCTGAGCTTATTAAAGCAAATAACCTCATCTTTAGTAGCAGTACATGGGCAGCATGCAAGTATCAGTCTTTTAGATGCAGATAATCAATTAAGACTTGTAGATGAGGTAGGTAAATTAGGTTCTTTAAGAGAGAAATTAAATGAAGCTTTCTCTCGCTACAATCAAGAGCGTGCTTATCTATCTGAGCTGTCACAACAACAAAAAGATGGTGCATTACAATATAAAAATTGGCGCCATGATTTAGAGCTTTTACGTAATTTGAATTTATCTCAAGTTTCGTATGAGACTGTCTCTGAGCGCTATGATGAATTACAGCGTTTATTAAAAAGTTCAGATGCTGTCGCTCTTGCTCTCGCTTCATTAGATAATGATGAGCACAATATCATAGATATTGTGGCGCATAGATTAGATGATCTTAAAGCTTTAGGTTCAAGAGAGGGTAATTTGGGCTTGGTGATTGATAATTTCACTGAGGCTTTAAAATCTTTAGATGCAGCTAGAATTGCTTTGATGGGAGTGAATACCGAGGTCTCCCCTGAACTTTTATCAAAATCTGAGCAAGAATTGTCTCTTTATCATGAACTAGCTCGTAAATTCTCCGTCCCCCCTGAGCGTCTTTATACAGTTGAAGAGAGCTTAAGTGAGAATATAGAACAGTTTTTAGCGCTTAAGGATTTGATTGCGGCTAAAACTATTGAAGTTAAAGCTCTACGCGATGAATACGAAAAATTAAGTTTAGAACTCTCTGAAAAAAGGCAGTTAGCTTCCGTAAAGATGTCAGAGGCTATAACTTTAAAGATCCGTAAATTATCGATGCCTGAGGGGCAATTTGAGGTTCAAATTGTTCGTAATGAAACAATAAGACCACGTAAAAATGGTCGCGATGAAGTGTCGTTTTTATTCACAGCTAATCGAGGACAGGCATTACAAAATCTAGGTATGGTTGCCTCAGGTGGTGAATTGTCGCGTTTGGCTTTAGCCTTAGAGGAATTGACAGCTTCTGAAAATTCGATTCCAACTTTGATCTTTGATGAGGTTGATACCGGTATTTCAGGGCGTACAGCCTCAGCAGTAGGCTCTTTATTAAAAGAACTTTCAAAACAGGTTCAAGTAATTGTAATTACACATCTACCTCAAGTTGCCGCTTGTGCAGATAGTCATTTCTTAGTTGTAAAAGAGAATACTCAAGATAGTACTTACTCTGAGGTTAGACTTTTAAATCGTCAAGAACGTATTTATGAGTTAGGTCGTATGATGGGTGGTAATGTAGTTACTGAGGCAACTTTAGCAGGTGCTTTAGCTCTCTTAGATCAAAAATCTTAAGATAATGAGTCGTAAATATTAATTGTTTAGATTGTAGTAAGTAAAATAAGAGCATAATATTTTACATATATTTTTACTCTTTTTTGCTTATTTTTGCAGGTTGTCTTAGTTAATTTATGGATGAGACTCGTTTGCGTTGGGCTGAAGTTAGAGATGCTCGTGCCATTGCAATTTTAGAATTAGCCTCTGCTACTTATGAACATCGGCGTTTGCCTTTAGATTTTACCGTACCTGAGTTTACTAAGATCTGGCAAGACCGTATTAGATCTTATCAGTATCAAACCATTCTCTGCGAGAAAAAAGGCGAAATTTTAGGCTTTTTATCTTTTTACCATCAGGTAAAAAGAGGAGAAATTTGTTGTTTATATATCTCTCCTAAGTATTTTCGACAAGGCATAGGGCGGCGCTTAATAAGAGCAGCCTCCTTATTGGTACGAAAATTGCAAGGGAAAAGCTTAAAAGTCGAGGTTGAGGTGCTTAATTTTGGTGCACAGGCCTTTTATCAGACGTTACATTTTAGAGCACACGGTGTAAAATTGTCGCATCTCATTGAAATGAAAAAGGAGTTATAGCCATGCTTAAAATAGGCATTATCGGTTTATGTGGACGTATGGGCCATGCTCTTTATGAGTGTGCTCAGGGAAATGATGGCGCTAAGGTAGTATGTGGTATCGACACTAACGCTACAGCCTTGCCTGCAGGATGTAATGTTGAGTTAGTTGCATCCCCAGAGCAACTCTCTCAAGCCCCGGATATGTTCATCGATTTTTCTCGCCCGCAATGCTCCTTAGGTGTTTTAGAGTATGCAAAAGAGCATGGTTGTGCAGTTATTTTAGGTACAACTGGTTTTGACTATGCTCAAAAAGACAAGATCAAAGAATATTCTCGTCATATTCCGATTGTTTGGTCTGCTAATTTCTCAATTGGCGTTAATGTACTTTTAAATTTAGTTAAAAAATCCTCCGCTATCATGAGCGATGCTGATTTAGAAATTGTAGAAGCTCATCACCGTTATAAGGTTGATGCTCCTTCAGGAACAGCTCTTGCTTTAGGAGAGGCTGCTGCTGCAGGTCGTCATGTTAGCCTTAAGGATGTAATGGTATCAGGACGTCATGGTATTACTGGTGAGCGTCAATATGGTACCATTGGTTTTTCTGCTATTCGTGGTGGTGATATTGTCGGTGAACATAATTGTATGTTCTGCTCAGAAGGTGAGCGTTTGGAATTAAAACATATCGCTACTTCTCGTCAAAATTTTGCTCATGGTGCCTTTAGAGCTGCTTTGTGGTTAGAAGGTAAAGGCCCTGGTCTTTATTCTATGAGCGAGGTTTTAGGCTTAAATAAGCTGTAATCTTAGTAAACTTTAGATTCTGGTTTGATAGCAGATCTAGTTTCGGCTTATAATTCCAAAGATATATCTTGTCTTTGGAGTAAGCCGTGAAATTCAGTGTAATTCTGACCACTTTTAATCGACCTAAGGCTTTAAGCTTAGTTCTTGAAGCCTTAAATGCACAAACTTATAAAGATTTTGAGGTCATCATTGCCGATGATGGTAGTGGTAAGGATACCTTTGATTGTATTGCAGAATTACAACAACGAGTTTTCTATAAAATTATCCACGACTGGCAAAAGCCAGAAGGTTTTCGAGTTGCTAGAGGTCGTAATTTAGCAGCTTTGAGAGCTAGTGGAGATTATCTAATCTTTTTAGATGGCGACTGTGTTCCACGTCATAATTTCCTTGAAAATCATTATAAATTAGCTCAAAAGGGCTATATGGTAGCGGGTAATCGTTGTCTTTTAGATAAAGAGTTGACTTCTGCTCTTGAAGATACACAATTAGATATTGGTACCTTTAGCACGTGGCGTTGGTTTTTAGAATATACAAAACGTCATGTTAATCGTCTTTTACCTCTTATAAATTTAAGCTCAATAAATTTCTTCCGTTTTTACAATCAAGAAAGCTGGAAAAAAGTTCGTACCTGTAATTTAGGGGTATGGATGAGTGATTTTAAGCAGGTCAATGGCTTTGATGGCTTATATGAAGGTTGGGGTTATGAGGACTCTGATTTAGCGGTAAGACTTTTGAAAATTGGCGTTAAACGTAAAAGCGGTATTTTGGCCACAGGTGTCTTACATTTGTGGCATGAAAAGGCCGATCGCGGTACAGCTGATGATAATTTTAAACGTTTACAAGAGCGTTTGCATGATAATACTGTACGTGCTGTTTTAGGTTTAGAAGAACTTATAAAGGAAAAGGAGCAGACAGATGCGTAAGGTCCCAGTGTCGATTGTCTTAATTGCTAGAAATGAGGAGCACAATTTAAAGGAATGTTTGGAGAGTTGTGCCTTTGCTGAGGAAATCATTGTTGTTGATGATAACAGTGAAGATAAGACTGTAGAGATTGCTAAAAGCTTTGGTGCTAAGGTTTATACTCGTGCTCTAGCAGGTGATTGGGGCGCACAGCAGACTTTTGCTATTAGTAAAGCAACAAAGAGCTGGATATTTCTTATTGATGCTGATGAGCGTTGCTCTTTAAGTTTAGCTGAGGAAATTATTGCGACTGTGGAGCGTGGGGAAAAGTATGCATATTTTGTGCATAGAGAAAATCGCTTCCATTACAATCATGCCACCCATGGCGTTTTAAGACCAGATGAGGTTAGCCGTTTATTCCCGAATGAAGGAGTAACTGTTGAGGGGTATGTTCATCCGCAAATTAAACATAATTTTAAGAAAAAGTTGTTAAAGAGCCCTTTATATCACTATACCTATACTTCCTGGGATCAGTATTACCGCAAGCTCAATCAATATGCAGCTTTAGCAGCTCAAAAGCAATTTGATAAGGGGCGTAAAGCTAATTTTTGCTTTGATGTCTTATTAAAACCTATCTGGGCTTTTATCAAGGTTTATTTTTTAAACTTAGGCTTTTTAGATGGCAAGATGGGACTTATGCTAAGTCTTAATCATTATTCTTATACCTTACAAAAATATATTCGCCTGTATACTTTAAATAAGACTGCAGGAAAGCTTTAGGAGATCTTCATGAGAATTGCTATAGCTTGTAATGGCCTGCAGGCCTCAGGTGGCATGGAGCGTTACACGCTAGATTTAATTGGTGAATTATTAAAGCGTGGACATAAGATTTGTGTTTATACTAAAAAACTTGATAAGAGTTTAGAGATCTTAAAATTTATTGAAGTTAAGGTTAATAAATGCGCATTTGTGCCGCATAAATTGCGAGATTTCTTTTTTTCTAATTATTTAAAAAAGGCCTTTGCTAAAGAGCATTATGATTTAACTTTAGGTTGTTGTCGTAATGATGCTTGTGATGTGATTTTATGTGGTGGTACACATAAGGGCTTTGTAAAAGCGGTTAAAGGACAAGCTAAATTTTTTGATAGATTGTGGTTTAAACTTGAAGAGAGCGAATTTTCAAATGCTAAAATCTGTGTTGCTCATTCTAATTTGATAGCCTCAGAGATTGAAAATCTTTATGGTATCAATAAAGATAAGATCAAAACTATCTATCCTCCTACCTCAAATGAAAAATTTTCTGAGAGTGAAGAGACTGATAAAGGCCGTTTTAGAAAGCTTTATAATTTACCTGAGGATAAGATCTTATTTTTATTTCCAAGCTCCTCTCATTATCGAAAAGGTTATCCTCTTTTAGAGCGCGTATTTTCAAAACTAAAGCTCAATTGCCAATTAGTGGTTGCAGGGAGACCATTAGATAAAAGTGCAGATAATGTTATTTATGTAGGTTATATCAAGGACATTGAGAATCTTTACAAAGCTTGTGATTATTCCATCTTAGCTTCGCTTTATGAGCCTTTTGGTTTAGTTGGTATTGAAAGTACACTATGCGGAAGAGCGTGTGTTTTAGCGGAAAATATTGGTTGTTGTGAGGTTTTAGCACAACCAGCTTTACAAAAGTTCAAAGCTGATGATGAAGAAGATCTCAAAAACTTAATTGAGCATTTAGTCTTAAATCCTGTGCAACTTGAAAAACCCTATGCGCAGTATCTTTTAAAGGATTTAACTATTAGTGCTCATGTAGATGCATTATTAAAAAATTTGTAGACTATATCTTAAAAAAACTCCACTTAAATTAAGCTATTAACCTAAACTTAAAGAGGTTAAATCTTTTTGAGGAGTTTTTTATGAAAAAATGGCTATTGTCGACAATTATTTTAATTTCAACTTCTTTAGTAGCTTTAAGTGGCTGTGTTAGCTCCACACAGACTACAGAAAAATCTTTAGTAGCATATTTTTCTTATTCAGGAACGACGCAGACATTTGCAAATGATATAGCTAAACTTACTTTAAGCGACATCTATCGTATTGAAGCTGAGGTTCCTTACACTCAAGAAGATTTAAATGTTAAAAATAAAAATTCACGTGCATATTTAGAGCAAAATAATGCTGATGCACGACCAGCCATTGCAAATCCTTTGCCAAATCTTGATAAATATCAGGTTATTTATTTGGGCTATCCAATTTGGCTTGGTAAAGCTCCTAAAGTTGTCTATAGCTTTGTAGAGAAATACAATTTAAAGGGTAAGACTGTAATTCCTTTTTGTACCTCGCATATGACCGGCATGGGAGATAGTGCTGAGTTTTTAAAGGCTTTAGTGCCTGAGGCAATATGGAAAACTGGACAAGGCTTTACAGCAGATGATGATGAAATTAAGGTTAAGACTTTCTTAGATAAAGTAAATTAATATAAGAATCTAAACATTATTTTTGGTTCTTCAGTAATTCTGTGGCTAATTAAATTTCATTGTGAATTTTATACAAGTCATGTTACAAAAAAAGGATGGCATTTTATAAGCCATCCTTTTTTTAGAATTCTATTTTAATGCAAAATTACATTAAAGCAGCTAAGATACCGCCATCAACAGCGAGCTCTTGACCGGTTACGAAGTCAGCGCCCTGAGAGGCAAAGAACAGAGCTGCATGAGCAACCTCAGCCGGCTTACCCCAACGAGCTGCAGGAGTACGAGAGATAATCTTGGCATTGAACTCCTTATCAGCGATTAACGGAGTATTCATCTCAGTCTCAATGTAGCCAGGGATGATGGAGTTAGCCTGAATATTGTACTTAGCCCACTCAACAGCAATAGCCTTAGTGAACATCTTAACGCCGCCCTTAGAAGCTACGTACGGGCTGATGGTAGGACGAGCAACCTCAGACATTAAGGAAGCGATGTTGATGATCTTACCGCCACCCTTCTGCTTCATGCCTTCAAAGCAACCCTTAGTTAAGAGGTAGGTACCAGTTAAGTTAATACCGATAACCTTAGACCAGGTATCAAGCGGCATCTCCTCAAGAGGACCACGGAGGTTAACACCAGCGCAGTTTACTAAGATGTCAACGATAGCACCGTCAGCCTTAATACGAGCAAAAGCGTCGTTTACAGAGGTCTCAGAGCTAACATCACAAGGAAGAGCGTGAACGCGGTTCTCGTTCTTTACATCGATCTCTTTTGCAGCAACACCTAATTGCTCTGCGTTACGAGCCATAATATAGAGATTAGCACCTTCGCTGTAGAATAATTCTGCAATGGCGCGACCAATACCACGGCTACCACCGGAAATTAAAGCTGTTTTACCGGAAAGAATCATCTTAATAACTCCAAAATAAAAATAAATAATCAGACTTTTAGTCTGTGCTTTAGGATTAGCAATAATCATAAGCGACTAATGATATTAAACCAAAAAATAAAATTATAAGATGTGCGGTAGTTCAAATTATTGAGAATAGATCAGATCTTTTTAAAATATTTTTTGCTTAAATAAATTTTGTGATTTAGATATGTATAAAAAAATATTTATGTTGTAAATCAATAAGATATTTAAAAAATATATTACATACAAGATGCGCATTATTTCTTGAATGATGAGGTATATTTCAACTTAATAGATCAGATGACATTATTTTTTTTAATAAATCAAACGTTTAAATGTTATGCGTAACAAATAAATAAGTTATATTATTCTTGATTATGGAATCTAAAGATAAAAAAACTTGTAAGCAAATATAAGCCTTTATCAAATTTTGGGCACACAAAACCTCGTACTTCAGTGCGAGGATGTAGTGTGCCGATTAGAAAAATGAAAATTTTCTAATCTCTTGTGTTTTGCTGTATAAACTGTGGATATGCAGCCAATGTGGATGAAAACGTAGTGAAAAATATCCTAAGGATGGGAATGCACAGCTAGCTAAGGACGGAAATTCCGATATAGATCAGCACTACAAAAGCACTGAAGCTAGATAGTAATGCAAGCAGTATAAATCCCCTTGTTTTAACAAGGGGAGGAAGTCAACTTAGAGATTTTTAAGTTTAAAGTTAATGGGAACGGTTACCTCAAGATTAGATCCAAAATGGCTTAAATTAAATCCCAATAATTGTTTTCCTATACGCCTACAAGCTACATCTAAAAGATTTTTAGATGTAGATTTATGTAAGGTATAACTTAAAACCTCGCCTTGTTGATTTATTTTAAATAAAAGTTCACAGCGGCCTTCAAGTTTTAATTTGCGAGCTCGAGATGGGTAGGCTTTAATCTTGTTTATCTTTGATAAAAGTTCATTTAAAGCCTTATTGTAATTAGCTTTAGTAGCGACACTCGTATTTTGTACTTTAAGATTTTTATTGTTATCTCCATAGTTTTTATTTGCTTTTATCTCATTATTATTTAAATCTTTTTTTTGATAATTTTGCTTTTTTAAAGATTTTTTTTTTGGCTTTTTTTTAGGTACAGGTTCAATCTTGTTTTGATTTAAGTTCTCCTTTATTTTTTCTTGAACCAAAGGCTCATCTACTTTAGGTTCAATTATATTTTTATCTTGAGTTTGTATCTCTTCTATTTGATTTTTAGAGATAAAGTTTACCGTACTAAAAATGGTACTTTCATAAGGTTTAGTTTCAAAACTACTAATCTCTTTTATCGAGGTTTGATTTTTAAAAAACACCAAAGATATTCCTATAATTAAGAACAGGGTGCTTAGGGCGGAGATATATGATGATTTGCTTGATAGAGGATCTTTTAGCATATCTTTAAGGCTCTTTTATTGCCGTGACCGCAAAGCGACCAGCTCGCTTTTTTTGTGCAAGATCAACTAAATCAATGAAGCTTTGAAATTTAATATCTTTATCAGGATAAAGATTCAAATTGTGATCGTTTTTTACATCTAAAAGTGCAGATATTTCCTCAATGGTTATAATTTTCTCTTCATAGAAATAAAGATTATCAGCACTAATTTTGATAGTGATAATCTTATCTTGAGTAGCTACGCTAGCATTTTGTGATTTTGGTAAAACTATGTCTAAAACTGGCTTAGAAAAAGACATAGTTAAAATAAAAAAAATCACTAACATAAAGATGATATCGATAAGTGGGGTGAGGTCTAAGCTTACCTCTTCTTGCATAAAATCAGGTTCGCTATTTAATTTCACGACTCTCTCCTTGATGTATAGCATTAGCACAAATTTTTACAGCGCGATAAGAATGCTCAATAACTTCAATGTAGAAATTACGCATACGTAAAGATAGATAGTAGTAGATAATTAAAGAAGGTACTGCGACTACTAAGCCCATGACTGTGGTGATTAAAGCCTGATAGATGCCTTTAGCTAATAATTCAGGATTTTGGGCAGTTGAAAGCGAGATAGTATCAAAGAGTATCAACATGCCACTTACTGTACCTAATAGTCCTAAGAGCGGGGAAATTACGGTGATCATTTTGATCCAAGACATGCCATTTATAACACTTCTAAAATTGCGGTTGAATAAATAACCTACTTCTGCGCGAAGATCGTCTGAGTGTTTGGAATGATCAGCGACAATATCATGGATGATACTTAAAAATGGATTTGAGCCTTGATAGTCTTTTAAACAACGGTTAGCAAAGATTTTGACATTTAAAAAATCTTTTTGAAAAGTATGCCATGACCAAGTGGTATAGATAAGATTTTTTAAGCAAATAAAAATGGCGATTACAGCTAAAATGGCTATTACTACACCACAAGGTCCTATGAGTTTGTAAATATCAAAAAAGTTAATGTTTTGCATAAATTTTCCTATAAGCTTAGAACTTTTTTAAGCCAATGGGTTGCTGTGAGCATGCTGATAATTTTGTCGTTTGCATCAGGGTGGGTAGATGCTCTGGCAATTCTTTCTAAATGTTCTTTATCTTCTTTAAGGTGTGGCATGAGCTTATACATAGATGCTAAGACCTTGGGAGCTATTTTCCCCTGACGCATTAAAGTGCCGACAATATGATTGTCTTGTTGTTCTAGAAGTGCTGTGGCAGAAGTCATTACTTTTTGCGCCTCAGAGCTTTGTGGATTTCCTCCTAAGGTTGCAAATAAGGCTACTTTATGGTGTTTAAGCTTATGCATAAAATTTAAGGCTTTAGAATCGACCTTACCTTTGTCGACATAGAAACCAATAAGGATAAAATCATAATCATCAGCTAAAACTTCTTCTTTTTGAAGGTGAACTAAAGTAGATTTTCCGATACCTTTTTGTATATAACGGGCTAATTTATAGGTATTTCCACTTTCGGAACTTACGGCAATTAATGAGCGCATGACAATTCCTCCCATAATTTTTTAAAGGCATCTACTTGAGAGGGAATAAGTTTATGTTGCTTACGTCCTAGATAAAAGGAGTAAAGAATTTGACCTTTATCATCTAAAAAGGCGATTTGATGACTTTCAAGGTGCATAAATGGTACAGATAGAAGTGCAATTTCTGCTATATCTTCAAGCTTTAAATGTCCATTTAAAGGAGCATCTCCGATTAAATTAAAATAGCCATGTGCATTTTTACCAGCTAGTATTTGAGTTTTAATTTCGATAAAGCTATTTTTCACTTGAGTTATAAAGGTTAGATGTTCCTGTAAGGTCATAAAATTCCAAATTTTTTGAAATTTATCCTTATCAACTACTAAAGCCATATGTGCAGGAAGAGCCTCTATAGCTTCTTTATCGGAAACTTGTAGAGTTTTAGCAATAAAGCTTAAGCCCATAGCTTTACCACTAGCGATGATATCTAAGATTTGCTGTTCTAAATTATTCATTTTATTTTTTCCTGATTGAGATTTAAAATTTGATAACTTTCATCTAAAAGCTCTGGATCGTGAGTGATAATCAGTACCGCTTTGTGGGGATTTTCTACAAAAGTTTTTAAAAGTTTTTTTAAGGCCAAGAGATTGGCTTTATCAAGTCCGCTTGTAGGCTCGTCTAAAATTAAAAGCATAGGATTTTTGATTAAAGCGCAGGCTAAAACAAGGCGTTGTTTTTGGCCTCCTGATAGGGATTGCGGATGATATTTATCTAAGCCTTTTAAATTGAATTCATCTAAATATTTAAAAATTAACTTATCGTCAACTTGTTTACCGGCAAGAATGAGGCTTGTAGAGAGTTCTTCATAAACACTACGCATATGGAGCTGATAGTCCGTATTTTGTAGAACCATCGCACATATACTATGAGGATCTTTAAAGCAAAATTTGCCTTGTTGTAGTTTTTCAAGACCAAATATAAGCCTACATAAAGTAGTCTTACCTAGGCCGTTTTCTCCTAATAAAAGCGTTATGCCGGCTTTTAATTCAAAATCAAAGTCTTTGAAGATTGTTTCGCCATCTTTATAGCTAAAACCAAGTTTTTCTCCTTTTAAAATTACATTTTTATTTAAGATATTTTTTTCTTTGTAATTTAAGAGATTTTGGTTGAGTGTAAGAGCTCGTAGGGGAACTTGTGCTTGTAATTGATCATTTTTTAAAATCTCATAAGTTCCTTGTTTTATGATTCTACCTTCATCCATAACTAAAACTTGAGGCTTTAGAGCTTGTAGATAATGCAGGCGATGATCAACGATTAAGATACAAAAACCTTCTGAGGCTAATTTTTGTAAAATTAGTGTAAGCTCTTGAGTACTCTTTACATCAAGATTAGCAGTAGGTTCATCTAAAACGAGGTTTTTAACTCCAAGGGCAATTTGTGTAGCTAGACCTAACTTTTGTTTTTGTCCTTCAGAGAGAGAATTGATGCTATGTTCCCTTATAGACTCAAGTTTAAAACGCGCAATTACTTCTTCAAGACGTTCTAAAATAGTTTTGGGATCAAGATTTTGCCATTGCAAAGCAAAGGCTAATTCTTCTTCTACATTTAAAGCAAAAAAGTTACGCTCAGGATCTTGAAATAGAGAACCTAGATGCGAGGATATTTGGCTTATTTCTCCTAAAGAGCTTAAGTTTTCATTATCAATTAAAATTTCTCCATGCAAACTACCACCATAGTAATGAGGGCATAGACCGTTACAAAGTCTTACTAATGTAGATTTACCACAACCGCTACGTCCGGTGATTAAAGCGATTTCACCGTCATGAATCTTAAAATTTAGAGCCTCTACAGAATATTTTTGTCCATGTGGATAGCTGTAGCTGACATTTTTTAATTCGATCATCCGTGAATACCTCCAATAAAGGTACCACCGCTAATTTTTTCGATATAAAGCACGAGAAAAGCAGTACTTAGGGCAATAAAGATCAAAACATAATCCCGCTTTTTTAAGGTATGTTTTTTATAAACGGTGTAGTTATTCAGGCCTACACCTTTAAGTTCAGCAGCTAAGGCTAAATCGTCTGCAGTTCTTAAGGTCAAAAAGATCAGTGGAATAAAGGTTAAACGAATAAAAAGCCGCGGATTTTTGAAAATATTTTTAGGTCTTAATTGAAAACCTTTAAGCTTTAAAGCTTCATGTATCTGTTTGATATCTGAAATAAATGAGGGGATAAATCTAATCATGACAGCTGAAGGCAGATAGATTATCAAAGGCAAATGCAAAGATTGTAAGGTACTTAAAAACTTATGCATATTAAGCGTAAGCGCTAATGGCAATATGGCATTCATAGCCGCAGCCCCGCGCAAAAATGGGATTAAAGCCTTATCTAAACTTAGACTGTCTTGTGCAAGATTAGGATATAAAATGCCTAAAAAATGTACGCAAATTAAAGAAATTGTCATCATTACAGCCATAAATAGATAGCTTCCTAAAAGGACTTTAGGTCTATTTAAAATAAGTACATAGCTAAAACTTAAAGACCATAAGATGGTTAAGGCTTGGGGACTTGAGATAAATAAAGCTACAATTGCGCATACTATGGAAACACTGATCTTAGATCTGACATCAAAACTATGTAAAAAGCTTGAGTTTTTATTGATTGATAAGGCCTGCATGGCGTAACTCCTTAGCTGAGATAAAACCTGTATAAAGACCTATAAGAGCACCTAAATAGCCAAAAGAAATGATAGTAATTACCATAAAGAGCATTTGGGGCATTTCACGCATAAATAGATAGGACATTGAGAGTGAGGCAATGCGTGAGACAAAATCATAAAGAGCTACCGCCAGAATAGGGGCATAGCTACGTTTTAAACCACCACATAGCAATACTATAAATTCGACAAGCACAGCTGAGAGCAAACTCAAAGGAATGGAAGTAAAGCCAGCTCCTAAGAGTAAAAAACTTATAAAAGCTGAGACTAAACAAAATAAACTTAAGGTGCCGCTTTTTCTGATTTTGTAGATAAGAATGATTAAAAGCGTGGTAAAGACCATATTTTTAATCAAGATTGAGATGGGGTTAGGACCACCTCCGGCTAGGGCAATAATCAGTGTAATAATTTTAGAGGCGGCTGCAAATACCCCTAAAGTTACAAGATCGCGACAATTAAAATATTGTTTTTTCAAGTTAAAATCCTCTATAAAGGCTAATAACGCTTATAAAAGGCCTCGTTGAGGCCTTTTTAAATTAGAATGAGGCGTTAGCGGTGATTACAAAGTGACGACCTGGTTCTGATAAGGCGTTAGTTACTCTGTATTCTTTATTGAGAATATTTAGGACTTGGAAATTTACTGAATAGGCACGATCTTTACCAAAACTTAAAAGCATCTGTGCATTAGCAGTGGTGAATCCTGAATAGCTTAAGAGGCTATCATCGCTTGCTAAAGCTTTACGCTCAGTAGCTCCGCGCAAGTAAAGATCGCTATTTAGGCTGTAATTGTCATAATCATGGTCATAAGCTAAACCTAAGCGATAGGTAAAAGCTGGAGTATCGGTGTAGTAGGTACTGCTAGTGGGAGTTTCAAACTTACGACGTAAAAAATTCATACTAGCATAGGGTTTAAAGCCATTATCAAAGGTATATGAACCAATTACCTCAGCACCAAAGCTCTGAGCTTTAGCAATATTTTTATATTGGGCTGTATATGAATTTAGATATTGGGTGCTGATGTAATCTTTAATTTTGCTAAAGTACAATGCAGTATCAAGATCAAAACCAGCTTTGTTATAACGTGCACCTAATTCAAAATTATGTGAAGTTTCAGGATCAAGATTGCTATTAGCTAATGTAGTGATACCACCCATGGAGGAGTTAGTATATCTTTCTTGAAGAATAGGAGATCTGAAGCCTTGTGAATAGTTTAAGCGTAAACTTAAATCCTCAATACCTTTCCACACTGTGCCTATGTTAAAGACCGGACGGCTATCGGTATGATGAGCATAAGGGCTTGAGCTTGATGAGAATTTATTACCGAAATTTGTAATAGTAGTAGCAGATTCCTGATAATTTTGTAGTGCAGATTCTACTAATGTATAGCGTACTCCGTAATTTACGGTAAAGTCAGATGGCAATATTGTCTCATTACTTAAAAAGGCATAATAGGTATTTTGGTAGCCATTTAAGTTTGATTGAGATTGCTGTTGCACCTGCATAAAACCTTGTTTTACATTAACTTCAACGAGGTTTTTGGCATATAAATTATCAAAACTTGCACCTAAACCTGAGATTAAATAATTATAGTCACCTAATTGCCAATCAGCTTGAGCACTAAGACCAAGTGTTTCAATATGATTATCAGCATTGCTTTGCATCTTCATAGTCGGACTCATATCGACTAAGTTATACATGACTTTATTATTGTATTGGTAAAAAGCATCAAGGCGTAGACGGGATAAATAGTCATTTAGATTTAAAAACTCAGCAAAAATACCAACTTTGCGACGATCCCAAGTTGGAATATCAACTGCAAAATCCTTATAAGAGCCTAGATTATCTAAACCTGAATGGATGTCGGCATTATAGACATCAGCGATAAGACCTATAGTGGTATCAGCATTTAAATCATATGATAAGAAAGCCGATCCTGATCTATTTTGATAGCCTGTATTGGGAACATGCCCTTGTGCAGTTTTTAGATCGCCACCATTTGCAAAAGATCCTGAAAGTCTAAAATTAAAGCCATTATTAGAGCCATAGACAGAGGCATTAGTGCTAAAGCCTGCGGTAGCTTTACTGTCATAACTTAAGGAGAGATCTAAACCTAAGGGCTTATCAGAGTTTTTCTTAGTGATGATATTGATAACACCACCTAAAGCATCAGCGCCATATTGTACAGAAGCCGGACCTTTTATGACCTCAATTCGTTCAACAGTACTTGGATCTATAAGTAAAGGTGCTCCAGACATGGATTTATGCTCTGAGATCTTTTGTCCGTCAATTAAGACTAAGGTTCTAAAAGCATTTTCGCCACGAATACCGACACGGATTAAACCTTGAGAACCATCATTATTTAAATTCACACCAGGAATGTCTTTTAAAAGATCGCCTATTGTCTGTGCTCCGCTAGTTTTAATGTCTTTTTCAGAGACAACACCGACACTCATGGGGACATCACTAAGATCTCGCTCAACTAAAGTTGCTGTAACTTCAATATCTGCTGTTTTTAGATTTTCTGCTAAAACCACAGAACTGCTACTTAATAAGGTAGCTACGGCCAAAAAGATTTTGTTCTTTTTCATAAAATTTTTTCCTTATAAAAGTGTGTTGGTTAGGTGTTCTTATAAGTGGTTTTGATTTTTTATTAAGTAATTTTGGAGAAGTTGCGACATTGTTACAGACCAAAAAAGGCCTGCTTGAGTGAGATTTATATAGCGATCGGTGATATTTAAAAGACCTGCTTCTTGCCATTGCATAAAGACTTCATTGGCGAGCTTTAAAATATCAAGGTTATATTTCTTTTTTATGACATAACGGTCGATAAAACCAAGTTCTAACATCTCGCCTAAATTTTTATAAAGACGCCAGTTTTTAGGAGGCATGAAGATCATGGCAACAGGTTTTTGAGAGTCTTTGAGCTTTTTAAAATAGTCTTCATAATCACGACCATTTACAAAACTTACGCCTTGAATTTTGCCACCAGCACCAGGTCCAAAAGCTAAGGTATCAGCATCAGATTTTGCCAAGACATTGTAGATATTGCGCTCTCTTGGAGTACGAGCAAAATGACTTACAGAAAGTTGATGCCAATGATGTTCTTGTAAGAATTTGCATCCTTGTTCATAAAGACGAGCTCTTTGTTCTTTTGTGGGTAATTTTAAATCGCGACCTGTACGTTTTATTTTTTCAAGCGGAGAGTTTTCAAGCATGATGAGTTGATAGAGATCGACGCCATGAATTGGTAAGGAAGAAACAATCTCTAGATCTGTTTTAAAATTTTGATTTGTTTGGCCTGGAAGTCCAAAGATAAGATCGATTACTACAGCAGCTTCATTATAAGAGCACAATTTTTCTAAACGAGAGATAAGAGAGTCTTTTGGGCTTATACGACCTAGAGCTTGACGAATTTCTGTATCAAAGGTCTGTACACCTAGGGAAAATCGATTGGCACCAGCTTCAAGACAGGCTTCCATTTTATGATCGTCAAAATAAGAAAGACGTCCTTCAACAGTAAGTTCCACATCATTAGCTAAGGGTAAATATTCACGAGCCTTTTCTATAATGCGTTTTAAGTCAGAAGCTTCTAAGGCGGTAGGAGTACCACCTCCTAAATATAAAGCCTGAATTGGAGCTGAATTTTGCGCAGGGCGATCGGCCCATAATTGCATTTCCTTAATTACAGCATCTGTATAACGCTGAGACTCTTCTTTTTTGTATGGAGCGATATAGAACATACAAAAGGCACAACGAGTTTGACAGAAGGGTACATTGATATAGGCTGCGCTTGAAGTGGTACGTTTTACATAACTTAAAAGATCGCTTGCTAAGGGATTTATAGGAGGAGGAACCATTGTAGCTCCTCCACCTGAGTGGGCGAAACTCTTTTCAACAAAGGCCTCCGCCATGGGATCAGAGGATATTTGAGCCTTAAAATCAGTATCTAAAACATCATTTTCATTATGTTTTTTTAACATCTTATCAACAATATGCTTGGGCATACCTTTTGCCATTGAGGCCATGGCATTGATCCCTTGAGTCTTCATTAAGGTGCTAAAGCTTGAGGCACGTAATTCGTCCATTAAGGCATGAAAATTAACCTCATCTTTGTCATTACTATGCTTGGCAATTAAGGGCAAAAAAAACTCAGCATTAGTGGAGATAGGCATAATTCTCATCCTCGCAAAAACTTTTAAAAATTTGTAGTTAGCTTATGCTAACAATGGCGAGGGAGAAATATAAAGATTTAGGAAAATACTGTCAAGGCAAGACATTAACAAATAAAGAGAGGAATACTGTTTTCTTTTTTGCTTAAGTTAGCTTATGCTAACCATAAATAAGCCTTTTATGAGAATTTGATATAGGGATTGTCTATTTAAGAAATTGATAAATTTTATCAGTGTGCACTCATAAAGTGAGGCAAAAAATAGGGAGAAAAATTTTATTTCTAGAGTTTCTAAAAGTCCTTAAAAAACAAAATCCCCTAATAATTACTTATTAGGGGATAGACGGTCTAATTTTTAGCTAATTAGATTACGCCTTGAGCGATCATAGCATCAGCAACCTTACGGAAGCCGGCGATGTTAGAACCTAATACTAAGTTACCCTCAACGCCAAACTCACGAGCGGTAGAAGCGGCATTGTTGTAGAGGTTGGTCATGATGGTGTGTAACTTGCTGTCAACCTCTTCGAAGGTCCAAGCGGTCATACCAGCATTTTGCTCCATCTCTAACTGAGAAGTAGCAACACCACCTGCGTTTGCAGCCTTAGCCGGACCATAGCAGATACCAGCCTTTAAGAACTGGTTGATAGCGCCTAAGGTAGAAGGCATGTTGGCACCCTCAGCAACAACCTTACAGCCATTTGCTAATAAGGTCTTAGCGTCTTCCTCAAATACCTCGTTCTGGGTAGCGCAAGGGAAGGCTGCGTCAACTGGGTAAGTCCAAACTTGATGCTTGCCTTCAGGATACTGCTCAACTGGAGTGTACTGGGCAGTAGCAACTAACTCAGCATAACGAGTAAGAGAGGCACGCTCAACTTCCTTAACCTGTTTTAAGACATCGAGTTTAATGCCGTTAGGATCGTAAATGGTACCACGAGAGTCAGAAACGGTTACCGGGGTAGCACCTAATTCATAGAGCTTCTCACAGCAGTAAATAGCAACGTTACCAGCACCTGAAACAGCGCACTTCTTGCCCTTTAAGCTGTCGCCTCTATCCTTTAACATAGCATCAGTGAAGTAAACAACACCATAGCCAGTAGCCTCAGTACGAGCTAAGGAACCACCGTAGGTTAAGCCCTTACCGGTTAAGATACCCTCATAACGGGTAGTTAAACGCTTGTAAGCACCGTACATGTAACCGATCTCACGGCCACCAGTACCGATATCACCAGCCGGAACATCAATGGTCGGGCCAATGTAACGATATAACTGGAGCATGAAGGCCTGGCAGAAACGCATAACCTCATTGTCAGACTTGCCCTTAGGATCGAAGTCTGCACCACCCTTAGCACCACCGATAGGAGTACCGGTTAAGGAGTTCTTTAAGATCTGCTCTAAACCTAAGAACTTTAAGATACCCTCATTTACAGTCGGGTGTAAACGGATACCGCCCTTATAAGGACCGATTGCAGAGTTAAACTGAACACGGTAGCCTTTGTTAACCTGAACTTCACCCTTATCATCAACCCACTCAACACGGAAGCTGATGGTTCTCTCAGGCTCAGTCATACGCTCTAAAATCTTGCACTGCTCATACTTAGGATTAGTGTCAAGACACGGCTGTAAAGTAGTTAAAATTTCCTCAGCAGCCTGGAGGAATTCTGGCTGATAAGGATAACGAGCTTTAAGAGAGCTTAGGACTTTCTCAGAATAAGACATGGAACGGTCTCCTGTTTATGAAATTTTTGCCTGTTGAATTTTTTTTGTAAATTTACAGCGCAAATAATCTAACTGCAACAGAATTAGAAAAGAGCCCCAAAAAAGGGCAATGCAGGTTCTAAAATGGCGCAGAAAAAAAACTTTGAGCCACCATAAAATTTAGATCACTATCATAAAAATTAACTTATTGTTTACTTTGTAATAAATTTTGGATCTATAGCGTCTTATGATAGGGAATGATCAGGATCTTTTTGGTGCTTTTTCCCAAAAATAAGGCTAAATTTAACTAAAAATAAGATTTTATTTTTATTTTAATGATCAAATTTGAGGCGTAAAAATTTTTTTATTTGCAAAAAAAAGCCTCCGTTTTTTTACGGAGGCAAAAGTACCAACAGGCAATTGGATATTATTTTTGCGACATTAGGTATTCATGAACACTCTTTGCGCATTCACGACCTTCGGCGATTGCATAAACTACTAAAGATTGACCTTTACGACCGTCGCCTGAAGCAAAAACTTTAGGATTTGAAGTGCAATAAGCATTTTTTCCAGATGTAGGAGCTTGAATATTGCCACGTTTATCGGTTTCTACTTTAAATTCCTTAGCTAAATTGGCGCAAGGATGAGAGTAACCCATAGCAATTAAAACTACATCCACATCAAGAGTGCTTTCAGTTCCAGCAATACCATCAAAATGACGACCTTCGCCCCACTTAACTTTTTGTAGTTTTAAGCTTTGAACTTTGTTATCGCCTTCAAAGGCAAGAGTATTTGTTGCAAATAAACGGGTGCAACCTTCCTCTTGAGAGGTAGAGGTGCGTTTAATCTTACGCCAATCCGGCCAGACTAAAGATAGATCGACATTCTCAGGAAGTTCCTCATGATAATCTATCTGCACAACAGAGCGCGCGCCCTTTCTAATGGCAGTGCCGATGCAATCTGAGGCAGTCTCACCACCACCGATTACAGCAACTTTCTTACCTTTAACATTTATGGAGTTTTCTCCATCGCCATTGTTCTCAAGATTTTGGGCAATTAAAAATTCCAAAGCAAAGTGGATATTTTTGAGCTTGCGTCCTGGGATCTTAAGATCGCGAGGAGCCTCTGAGCCAGGAGCTAAAACTACAGCATCATAACTATTTAAAAGCTCATCGCCGCTGACTTCCTCTAAAGCATCACAACGAACACCGGCTTCTAAATCTTTTTTAGAGCCGACGATGGTTGAAGTTTTAAAGTTGATACCTTCAAGCTCTAACTGAGCGATACGTCTATCTAAGATGCCTTTTTCTAACTTGAAGTCAGGGATTCCATAGCGTAATAAACCACCGGCTTTTTTGTTCTTTTCATAGATAGTTACGTCATGGCCTAAGCGATTTAGATTTTGTGCGCAGGCTAAGGCTGCAGGACCTGAACCTACGATAGCTATATGCTTATGGGTACGACTTTTAACTTTAATAGCTTTTACATAACCATGAGAAAAAGCATATTCAGCAATTTTTTTCTCTATAGATTTGATACCTACAGGTTGTCTATGGATACCTAAGGTACAGCCCTCCTCGCATAAACCTGGGCAGATACGACCTGTAATCTCAGGAAAGTTGTTAGTAGATGAGAGGACGTTATAAGCCTTTTGCATTTGCTCTTCACAGACAAATTCGTTGAAATCAGGACTGTCATTGTGTAAAGGACATTGATGCATACAAAAAGGAATACCACAATCCATGCAACGACCAGCCTGAATCTTAGCCTCTTCATCACTTAAGGTACCGATTAACTCTTTAAAGTCATGGATACGCTCAGCTATAGGTCTATGAGCAACTTCGATCCTTTGAAATTCAATAAATCCCTTTAAAAAGCCCATTTTAACGTACCTCCTGCAAAGCTTTTAAGGCATGGTAGTATTCCATCGGGAAGACTTTGACAAATTTTCCTAATTGCTCATCGAAATTATCAAGGATAAATTTAGCAATCTTAGAATCAGTATGTTGATAATGAGCTTCTAAGAGTTGACGAATATTGTCCTCATCTTGTAAGCCTTTATGTAAAGGTTCAAGCATATCGGCATCCTTGGCAGCAACTACATGAGAAATCTTAAAGTCACCTTTGCTTAAGTGCTTTTTAAAGCTATTGTCGCTATCGTAGATATAAGCCATACCACCGGTCATACCAGCTGCAAAGTTACGGCCTGTTTTACCTAAGACAACTACAGTACCACCGGTCATGTACTCACAACCATGATCACCACATCCCTCGCATACGGCATCAGCTCCAGAATTTCTTACGGCAAATCTCTCGCCTAAGACACCGCTAAAGCAGCAAAGACCTGAAGTAGCGCCATAAAGACAGGTGTTTCCGGCAATAATATTATGCTGAGGATCGCCATCGAAGGCTTTGCTTTGATGTACAAAGATATGACCTCCAGATAGCCCCTTACCTACATAGTCATTAGCTTGACCTAAGAGATCAATGGTAATGCCTTTTTGTAAGAAAGCACCTAGGCTTTGACCTGCTGTACCTGAGAGTTTAAAGGTGATGAAATCATCTTTAAGATTTTCTTTACAAGCTGCAACAATTCCTGAGATATAGGTAGCAAAAGAACGGTTGATATTGATAATCGGGGTTTCAATAGTGACAGCTTTTTTGCTAGAAATTGCTTTGTTTACACTATCCTCAAAGGCTTTATCTAAGGCTTTGTCGATATCGTGAATTTGTGAAATTTCATGATGGCAACCCTCATTTGCTAAAGCAGGATCTTTAAAGAGAATGCGCTCAAAACTTAAATTACGAGCCTTTTCAAATTTAACTTCATCAATCTTAGTTAAATATTCAGTGTGGCCAATTAAGTCTTCAAATTTCTTTATACCTAAAGAGGCCATAATTTCACGGACTTCACGCGCAACAAAGTGGAAGTAATGCTCTAATTGCTCAGGAGTACCGATAAATTGACGTCTTAAGTCAGGATCTTGTGTAGCAATACCGGCAGGACAGGTATTCTTCTGGCACTTACGCATGATGGTACAACCCATACATACTAAAGGTGCAGTACCAAAACCAAACTCATCGGCACCTAAGAGAGCGCCAATTACTACGTCACGACCGGTCTTAATCTGACCATCAACTTGTAAAACTACGCGAGAGCGTAATTTATTCATCACCAAGGTTTGCTGAACATCAGCTAAACCAATTTCCCAAGCTGAACCTGCATGTTTGATGGATGAGGCTGGAGCTGCACCTGTACCACCATCATGGCCAGAGATAACGATATGATCAGCTTTACATTTAGCTACACCAGCGGCAACGGTTCCGATACCGACCTCAGATACCAATTTAACGGAGATATTGGCATGAGTATTAGCGAGTTTTAAATCATAAATTAACTGAGCTAAATCCTCAATTGAGTAGATATCGTGGTGTGGTGGCGGAGAAATTAAACCAATACCAGGTAATGAATGACGTAATTTACCAATATAGGCTGAAACCTTATGTCCAGGCAATTGACCGCCTTCACCAGGCTTAGCGCCTTGAGCTAATTTAATCTGAATTAAGTCAGCACCACTTAAATAGGAGGTGGTAACACCAAAACGACCGGAGGCTACCTGACGGGTACGCGATCTTAAGCTATCACCCTTATGTAAAGGTAAGTCCACTAAGATATCATCGCCTAAGATTTCTTTAGTAGAGGTCTCTTTAGTGATGACGGTATCACGACGAGGATCTTCACCACCTTCACCTGAGTTAGACATAGCACCTAAACGGTTCATGGCAATAGCCATAGTGGTATGAGCTTCAGTGGAGATAGCACCCATAGACATAGCTGAACAGGCAAAACGCTTTATAATACTTGCCTCACTTTCAACCTCATCAAGAGGGATAGCTCCTTGAGACTTAAACTCAAATAAACCACGTAGGGTCATAAGGCGCTTGCTTTGATCGTTGATAATATGGGCATATTTCTGATACTCGTGATAATCATCAGCGCGTACAGCTCGTTGTAAGCTTACTACAGCATCAGGTGTCCACATGTGCTCTTCGGCACCATATCTCCAGTTGAGATCGCCTCCATCAGATAAACTTGGATCGGATAAATTTATCTTATCAAAAGCTTGCTTATGGATCTTGACGGCCTCATTAGCAATCTCAAAAAGACCAACACCTTCAATAGGGCTTGGGGTATTGGTAAAGTATTTATCAACAAATTCTGAAGATAGACCAACAGCCTCAAAGATCTGAGCACCGATATAGGACATATAGGTACAAATACCCATCTTAGCCATAGTCTTATAAAGACCCTTATCGATAGCATGGATATAGTTATCGACATATTTTTGAGCACTTTGAGCATTATCAGCAAAAGCTTCAACAACTTTTAAGGCTACATAAGGATGAATTGCTTCAGCACCATAACCGCCTAAAAGGGCAAATTGATGCACAGTTCGTGCAGAGCCAGTTTCGACCACTAAACCTGTGGAAGTTCTCAAACCATGTTCAACTAAGCATAAGTGCACAGCAGAGGTTGCTAAAAGAGCAGGAATGGCCAGATGTTCGGCACTTACATTGCGATCAGAGAGAATTAAGATATTGTGGCCAGTCTTAACTGCATCAATGGCAGCAGCTCTAATTGAGGCTAAACGAGCTTCAATACCATCCTTACCCCAAGAGAGAGGGTAGGTGATATCTAATTCTTTAGATCTAAATTTATTTCCTGTATATGAGGAAATATTGCGGATCTTCTCCATCTCCAGGGCATTTAAAATCGGTTGCTCTACCTCAAGACGTATAGGAGGGTTATTGTCCATGATGTTAAGCAAGTCAGGACGTGGACCTACAAAGGAGACTAAAGAGGTTACCATTTCCTCACGAATAGGATCGATAGCCGGGTTAGTTACCTGGGCGAATAATTGTCTGAAGTAATCGTATAAAGAGCGCGGATTTTCAGATAAGACGGCCAAAGGTGCATCATTACCCATAGATAATACAGGCTCCATGCCGCTTAAAGCTTTAGGCTTTAATAAGCGCTCTACATCTTCGCGAGTATAACCAAAGACGCGCATCAGAGATTTTGTATCTAAATTTAGATTAGAAGATGCAGGAGTTTCTTTAATATCGTTTAAACGAATTCTGACCTTATCAATCCATTCTTGATAGGGCTTTAAGTTAGCAAGAGAGTTTTTAATCTCGCTATCGTCAATAATACGACCTTGTTCTGTATCGATTAACAGCATTCGACCTGGCTCTAAACGCCAGTTGTGCTGGATGCGGCTATCATCAATCTTTAAGGTTCCGGCCTCTGAGGCTAAGATGACTAAATCATCTTTAGTAACTACATAACGAGCAGGGCGTAGACCATTTCTATCTAAGGTAGCACCTATTTGACGGCCATCGGTGAAGCAAACTGCAGCAGGGCCATCCCAAGGCTCCATCATGGCTGCATAGTATTCATAAAAAGCTCTGAGCTTTTTATTCATGAGAAGATCTTTTTCCCAAGCTGAAGGGATCATCATCATGGCAGCTTGAGCTAAGGAGTAACCTGAGAGAGTTAAGAGCTCAAAGACATTATCAAAGGAAGCAGAATCAGATTGTCCTTGGAAAATTAAAGGCCATATCTTATCAAGATCTTTGCCAAATACCGGAGAGCTAATATGCTTTTCACGAGCTAAGATCCAGTTGAAGTTACCACGTAAGGTATTGATTTCACCATTGTGAGCAATCATACGGAACGGGTGAGCTAATGACCATTGAGGGAAGGTATTAGTTGAGAAACGCTGATGAATTAAAGCAATTGCAGATACACAACGAGCATCAGCTAAGTCTTTGAAATATTCACCTACCTGACGGGCTAATAATTGGCCCTTGTAGACAATAGTTCTAGCTGAAAATGAGGGAATATAGAATTCCTTACAGTGTTGCAATTTTAAATTTGCAATAGCAATAGAGCAGCGTTTTCTGATGATATAGAGTTTACGCTCTAAAGCATCTGTGACTAAAACATCAGGGCTGTGGCCGACGAAGATCTGTCTTATGACAGGCTCTTTCTCGCGGACTACCGGCGACATCGGAATATCTTTATTAAGCGGAACATCACGCCAGCCTAAAATAATTTGTCCTTCAGCTAAGATGGCACGTTCGATTTCTTCTTGACAAGCATGACGTGAGGCTTCCTCTCGAGGCAGGAAGACCATGCCAACACCATATTCACCAGGTGGAGGTAAGGAAACTCCGAGTCTGGTCATGTCATCACGATAAATCTCATCTGGTATTTGAATTAAGATACCAGCACCGTCACCTTGTAGAGGATCGGCTCCTACAGCACCACGATGAGTAAGGTTTTTAAGAACCTCTAATCCCTCTTGGACAATGCTGTGACTCTTTTGTCCTTTGATGTGTGCTATGAAGCCGACACCACAGGCATCGTGTTCATATTCGCTACGATATAAGCCTTGATTTGTCATTTTATTACCTAATTGTGGTTGGTACAGATACAAAAAAGGCCCTTATCTAAGGGCCTTTCTTGCATAAACGCTTGTTTTTACAAGCTATTTTTAATTTTTCCCTTAAATATTTATAAGCTGTAATAAAGCTCAAACTCTACTGGGTGCGGAGTGCTACGAACGCGAGTATCTTCCTTAGCTTTAATTTCAATATAAGCATCGATGCAATCCTGAGAGAAAACACCACCTTCGAGCAGATAATCGTGATCTTCCTTAAGAGCCTTGATAGCTTCATCTAAGCTACCGCAAACCTGCGGAATATTAGCAGCTTCCTCAGGAGGGAGGTCGTATAAGTTCTTATCCATAGCCTCACCCGGGTCGATCTTGTTCTTAATACCGTCAAGACCAGCCATCAACATAGCAGCGAAGGCTAAGTACGGGTTAGCGGTGCAATCTGGGAAGCGAACCTCAATGTGAGCAGTCTTCGGGTTGATTGCATAAGGAATACGGATAGAAGCTGAACGGTTAGCTGCAGAGTAAGCTAACATTAACGGAGCCTCAAAGCCCGGAACTAAACGCTTGTAGCTGTTAGTAGACGGGTTTGTGAAAGCATTTAGGGACTTAGCGTGTTTAATGATACCGCCGATGTACCATAAAGCTTCCTGAGATAAACCACCGTAAAGGTTTCCGGCAAATAAGTTCTTGCCATCCTTAGCAATTGACTGATGAACATGCATACCAGAGCCGTTATCACCAAAAATTGGCTTAGGCATAAAGGTTGCAGTCTTGCCGTTTTGGAAAGCAACATTCTGAACTACATACTTATAGATCTGAACTTCATCGGCCTTCTTAGTAAGGGAGTTGAATTCAGTAGCAATTTCGTTCTGGCCTGCAGTTGCAACTTCATGGTGGTGAGCTTCAATAGTTAAGCCCATCTCAGCCATAACCTTACACATCTGAGAACGGATGTCCTGTGAGGAATCAACCGGAGGTACAGGGAAGTAACCGCCCTTAACAGCCGGACGATAACCCTTATTACCACCTTCATATTGAGTATCAGAGTTCCATGCAGCTTCGACATCATCGATTTCAACCATGCAACCGCTTAAGTTAGATTTGAAACGGATGTCATCGAAAAGGAAGAACTCAGGTTCAGGACCGAAGTAAGCCTCATCACCGATACCAGTTGAACGTAAGTATTCTTCAGCGCGCTTGGCAACAGAACGTGGATCTCTGTCGTAACCAGTTAAGGTCTGCGGCTCTAAAATATCGCAACGAATAAGAATGGTCGGATCGGCAAAGAACGGGTCAATCTTAACAGTCTCAATGTCAGGCATTAAGATCATGTCAGACTTATCGATGCCACACCAGCCATCGATAGAAGAACCGTCGAACATTTTACCGCCTTCAAAAAACTTCTCGGTAATGCAAGAGATAGGCAGGGTGATGTGCTGCTCCTTACCTCTACTATCAGTAAATCTTAAGTCGGCAAAAACTACATCATTATCTTCGATGAGCTGTTTTACGGCTGCAAAGTCCATTTAGGCACTCCTGATTAAAATTCATTAAAAAGTACGAAATGTACGTTTTCTTTGTATGGCTTAATTTTGCGGTCTAACCATGATTAAGTCAAAATATATTTATGATAGCACTAAAAACAAACACTCTTTTGTTTTCAGTGTAAAAAAATGGTGCGTATGAAAATACCTTTAAAATCAATTGGATAAAAATATATAAGTAATTTTGTTTAAAACTTTTTTAGTTAAATTTGAAATTTTGTTAAAGAATATAAATAAAAAGTCTTATTTATTAAATAGTTAACTGACAAGAGTTTTTATCTTGCACCAAAAATTTACTTGCACAAAAAAAATACATAAAAATTAAAAAAAACGTTTTTTTTATAAAAAAAATTAGCTTAAATAAAAAAAAGAGACTTACGTCTCTTTTTTTAGCTAAATATTAGTCTATGCGGTCAGAGACCATACTTCTTGCGATATATAGCAATCTTGTAAGTCAGTATCAACTTCACGCACTAAATTAAAGCCTAATTTTTGATAGAACTTACGCGCACGATTATGACGATTTACTTTTACTTCAATGGTCAAGGGCTCAGGATGGATTTTTTTAAGCTCGTTTAAAACATGTTTAAATAATGCAGAACCAATGCCCTTACTTTGCTCGCGATTATCAACATATATTTTGGGAAGAAAGAAAAGATCTGGGCCTTGCTTAATAATGCACGCATAGGCAACGTCATGGCCGTCAATAGAAGCTACATAAATCTTTTTTTGTTCGTCATTTAATTCTGCACTTAAAGCTTCCTGAGAATAGAGTCTATCTAACATATAATCAATTTGTTCTGTAGTTAAGACTCCGTGGAAAGCATTTGGTAAAACCTCTTCGGAAAGATCTTGAATATAGTTGAGATCGGATAATGTAGCTTGTCTGATATATATACTCATTTAAACCTCCCAATTTAACTTATATTATCTATAAGTATAGGCTATATTTATATATATTTCTTTTGATATCAAATAGATTTTAATTAAATAAGGCTTTTAAAGTGTTAAAAAAATCTAGTTTTAGCTTTCTGTAAAATTAAGCTTGTTTTTTACTTTAAGTTATTTTGTGAGGATAAGAGTAGGCAGGGAATTTGTATACAAAACCCCGCTATCAATCGAAGTGATCAATAACGGGGTTTATACTAGGATTAACGGAGCTTTACCAAACTTAAATTAGGCTTTGTTTTGAGAGTTTTTTACGATCTCATGTAATTCCTGTAAGGAATGAACATTGCGATATTCATCCTCAGGTAAAGCCTCAATACAAGCAAAAGCTGCATTTAAGGTTGTAGTGTAGGCTACAGCATAGCGTAAGGCACTACGACGTAATTCACGAGAATCGATAACAGACTGACGACCTTCAGTAGTATTGATGATCCAGCTGTATTTGCCACTCTTGATAAAGTCAAGAATATTCGGACGACCCTCATAAACCTTGTTGACATGCTTAACTTTAACACCAGCTTCCTTCAAGGTAGTGTAAGTGCCAGAGGTAGCTTCTAAAGTAAAGCCATGAGCCTCTAAAGCCTTACCTAAAGCAGGTAATCTGTCCTTATCGGACTTCTTAACTGAGAGCAGAATGGTGCCTTCACGGATAACCGGAGATTTAGCACCTAATTCAGCTTTAGCATAAGCCTCAGGGAAGAGAGGGGCTGTACCCATAACTTCACCTGTAGAACGCATCTCAGGTCCTAAGAGAGGATCTGAACCTGGGAACTTAGCAAACGGCAAGACTACTTCCTTAACAGAGTAATAAGGAGGAATAACCTCTGAAGTAATGCCTTGTTCCTTTAAGCTCTTACCGGTCATAATACGAGCTGCAATCTTAGCTAAAGCTAAGCCTGTGGCCTTAGATACAAATGGTACAGTACGAGCAGCACGCGGATTAACCTCAATTAAGTAGATCTCATTTTCACGTACAGCTAATTGAACGTTCATAAGACCCTTAACATTTAAGGCACGAGCTAATTCTTTAGAAATAACAGTTAAGCGCTCTTTGATCTCGTCAGATAAGTGCCAAGGCGGTAATACACAAGAAGCGTCACCTGAGTGAACACCACATTCCTCAACGTGCTCCATGATACCTCCAATAACAACATCTTCACCGTCAGCAACGGCATCAACGTCGATCTCAGTGGCGTGATCTAAGAACTTGTCTAAGAGTACTGGAGATTTATTTGAAACCTTAACAGCCTCATTGAAGTAGTGAATGAGATCGTCCTCATCATAAACAACTTCCATGGCACGACCACCTAAAACGTAGGAAGGACGTACTACTAAAGGATAACCAATATCTTTAGCGCAGGCGATAGCCTGAGATAAGGACATAGCTGTACCGTTACGTGGCTGATTGAGCTTTAACTTATTAACGATTTCTTGGAAGAGTTTACGATCTTCGGCTCTATCAATATCGTCAGGGCTAGTGCCGATGATAGGTACACCTTCACGCTCTAATTTCTTAGCAAGCTTTAATGGGGTTTGACCACCAAACTGAACGATTACACCTTCAGGTTTCTCAATACGAGCGATTTCTAAAACATCTTCTAAAGTTACCGGCTCAAAGTAGAGACGATCAGAGATGTCATAGTCGGTAGAAACGGTTTCAGGGTTGCAGTTAACCATGATGGTTTCAAAACCGTCCTCATGTAAAACCATGGAGGCGTGAACACAGCAATAGTCAAATTCGATACCCTGACCAATACGGTTAGGACCGCCACCTAAGACAATGATCTTGCGCTTGTTTGTAGGATTAGACTCACATTCTTGCTCATAGGTTGAGTACATATAAGCAGTAGAGGTAGAGAATTCAGCTGCACAAGTGTCAACACGTTTATAGGTCGGGAAAACCTCGTGTAACCAACGACGAGCACGAACCTCATCCTCGGTAGTCTTAAGTAAGGTTGCCAAACGAGCATCAGAGAAACCACGAGACTTTAAGTCGCGCATCTCAGAGGCATCAATAGATTTTAAGGTACGGCCATCTAAGGATAACTCGATATCGATAAGTTCCTTAATTTGAGAGAGGAACCATGGATCGATCTTAGTTAACTCAAAGACCTCTTGTACAGTTAAACCGGTACGGAAGGCATCGCCAATGTACCAAATTCTGTGAGCACCAGCATTCTCTAACTCGTATAAAAGTTTAGTACGAGCGCCAGGCTTATCCATGTCCAAACGCGGATCAAAACCGGCTTTACCAGTTTCAAGACCACGTAGAGCCTTTTGTAAGGATTCCTCGAAGGTACGACCGATAGCCATAACCTCACCTACAGATTTCATCTGGGTGGTTAAGCGATCGTCAGAATTAGGGAATTTCTCGAAGTTAAAGCGCGGAACTTTAACTACAACATAGTCTAAAGAAGGCTCGAAGGAAGCAGGGGTCTTATCACCGGTAATATCGTTGCCTAATTCATCTAAGGTATAACCTACAGCAAGTTTAGCGGCAATCTTAGCGATCGGGAAGCCTGTAGCTTTAGAAGCTAAGGCAGAGGATCTTGATACACGCGGGTTCATCTCAATGATGACCATACGGCCGTTATCTGGGTTGATACCAAACTGGACGTTAGAACCGCCTGTTTCAACACCAATCTCACGTAAAACTGCCATAGCAGCATCACGCATGATTTGGTATTCCTTATCAGTTAAGGTTTGAGCTGGGGCAACAGTGATGGAATCACCGGTATGAATACCCATAGGGTCAAAGTTTTCAATAGAGCAGACGATGATGCAATTGTCTTTGCGATCACGAACAACTTCCATCTCAAACTCTTTCCAACCGATTAAGGATTCATCGATTAAGAGCTCATGGGTTGGGGAAAGTTCTAAACCCTTAGTGCAGATGTTCTCAAACTCTTCAGGATTATAAGCAATACCGCCACCAGTACCACCCATAGTGAAAGACGGACGGATGATGCAAGGGAATCCTACTTGTTTTTGAACTTCCCAAGCCTCAGCTAAGCTGTGAGCGATGCCTGCACGCGGGCATTCAAGACCAATATTCTTCATGGCCTTGTCAAAACGTTCACGGTTTTCAGCCTTATCGATAGCATCGGCGTTAGCACCGATCATCTCTACACCATACTTAGATAAAACGCCATGGCGATCTAAGTCTAAGGCGCAGTTTAAAGCAGTCTGACCACCCATAGTAGGTAAAATAGCATCCGGACGTTCTTTTGCGATGATATTTTCAACTACACGCCAGTGGATAGGCTCAATATAGGTAACATCGGCAATATCCGGATCGGTCATGATAGTAGCAGGATTAGAGTTAACTAATACTACCTTATAACCTTCTTCACGTAAGGCGCGACAAGCTTGTGTTCCTGAATAGTCAAATTCGCAGGCCTGACCAATAACAATAGGACCTGCACCTAAGATAAGAATTGTTTTTAAATCTGTACGCTTTGGCATGTTTGTCCCCTAGTCTTCGTTACGATATTGACGCATCAGTTCAATGAAGTGTTCAAACAGTGGCATCGGATCGTGAGGACCAGGACTTGCCTCAGGGTGACCCTGGAAGCTAAAGGCCGGAACGTCAGTACGCTCGATACCTTGTAAGGTACCATCAAATAAGGAACGGTGAGTAGGTCTTAAGCAGGCAGGCAAAGTCTTCTCATCTACAGCAAAACCGTGGTTTTGAGAGGTGATATAAACAACGCCTGAATTTAAATCACGAACAGGATGGTTGGCACCGTGGTGACCAAATTTCATCTTAACAGTTTGTGCACCAGAAGCTAAACCTAAGAGCTGATGACCTAAGCAAATACCAAACAAGGGGATCTTGTGAGAAATAAATTCACGGATAGCCTCTTGAGCGTAGGTACAAGGTTCTGGATCGCCTGGACCGTTAGATAAGAAAATACCATCAGGATTCATGGCAATAACATCAGCAGCTGGAGTCTTTGCAGGAACTACAGTGATGCGGCAACCTAAGGAAGCTAGGATGCGGAGAATATTGCGCTTAATACCAAAATCATAAGCAACTACATTGTACTTAGTACGGTAGGCTTTTCTATAACCTTGTCCTAATTCCCAAGTGCCTTCAGTCCAGGTATAGATTTCATCGGTGGTAACTTTTTGAGCTAGATCCATGCCCTTCATGCCCGGGAATTCCTGAGCTTTTTTAACAGCCTCTTCAGCAGTTAATTTTGGATCTGTAGATAAACAACCGTTTTGAGCACCCTTTTCGCGAATAATACGGGTGAGCATACGAGTATCAATACCGTAAATACCAGGCTTGTGATAGCTATTTAAAAAATCACTTAAGTTAGCCTGATTGCGGAAATTGGAGGCTACAAGTGACAGATCTCTGATGATAAGTCCCATAGCAAAGACGTCTCGAGACTCTACGTCTTCATCATTGGTGCCGTAATTACCAATATGCGGATAGGTTAAGGTAACCATCTGCCCGGCATAAGACGGATCAGTTAAAATTTCCTGATAGCCGGTCATAGATGTGTTAAAGACGACCTCACCTACGGTAGTAGTGTTTAAAGCACCGAAAGCTTTACCCTTAAAAACCGTACCGTCGGCAAGAGCCAAAATTGCGGATACTGCCACAAAGACCCCCAGAATGTGTATTGAGTAGACCTTGACGTATGATAAGAGCGTTTATTTTATTAGCCTTATCGCAGTCTGAAATATTTTAGACTAAAAGTAATTTTTTTCAATATGTAGAAACGGTCTCTTGATTTTTTAACCACATTCTTTGAATGTTATGTCATATCAGATATCTGGTATATAATTGATTAAATTTCACAAAATAAAAGGCTTGCTATGTTCTTCAAAAAAAACGTACATAAAAAAAATATTATGTCGAGCCTAATTTTTGGCATTTATATGGGTGTTTTGTGCTTGTCATTAAGTGCTTGCACAAATAAAGAAGTATCACAGTTAAAACAAGTTGAAGATCCTCTAACTATTGTCCCTGTTGGCATTGATGGGGAGGTTTTAGATAATGTCAATGCTCATTTAAATGAATTACCTCAGATTCCAGCTAAAAAAGCCCCTATATTTGAACGCGAAATTAAAGATAAAGTAAAACTTGCAATGCGTTCTTATGGTTTTTATCACCCTAAGATTGAGCTGAAACATCAAATTGATATTAATGATAATCATGAATTATTAGTGGCAATTGATCCTGGTAAGCCACTTTTTATTCGAAATTGCAATATTCAGCTTATAGGTGAGGGCGCATTTTATAATTCTTTTCAAAGAATTATTGCCAATAGTGGCCTGAAGTCTTATGGACTTTTAAGTCATGGTCGATATGAGAATTTAAAAACAGCTTTAAGAGAGAGAGCTTTAGAATTAGGTTTTTTTGATGCTGAGCTGATTATTTCTAGAATTATGGTATATGGTGAGCAAAATGCCGCCGATATTGAGGTCTTGTACGATACTGGTAAGCGTTATAGTTTTGGTAGTATTAGCTATGTTGATAAAGAGACTGAAAATTTATTAAAGCCGGTACAGACTTTACAGAATTTCCATACAGGCGACCCTTTTTCAAGTAATACCATTAGCAATTATGTCCAATCATTGTCGCAGACACAGTATTTTCGCTCTGTAGATGTAAGACCTATGGTTGAAAAACGTCATGATTTTCAAGTACCAGTGGAGATTGGATTACAAAAACAAAAGGCTAACTTAGTCCGTATGGGTATTGGTTATTCTACCGATGAAGATGTACGGGTGATGTTAGGTTGGGATAAGCCTTTATTGAATAGTTATGGTCATTCCTTAAGTTTTTACAGTAGACTTTCTTCTGTTAAGCAAGATGCTCAGGCTATCTATAAGATTCCGCGTAAAAACCCAAATTTAGATTACTATTATGTAAGATTAGCGCAGATTCATACTGATTATAACGACACTGTATCAGATGTATCTCATGCAAGTTTCCATTATGTGGCAAATATGACGGGTAAGTGGCGTCGAGATTATTCTTTACGTCTTGAATATGAAGATTATAAACAGGGTTTAGAGGATGACTATAGTTTAAATTTAATGCCTGGCGTGCTTTTAACTCGTCAAGCCTCCTCCGGAGGGTTTGACCCTCATGAGGGCTATAAGTTTTCCTTAGATGCTACCTTAGCTTCAGCAGCCATTACAGACAATAATTTTGCACGTTTTGTTGCTAGCTTCAAAGGTATTACCAGCCCAACTCCTAATACCAGATTCTTCTATAGATTCAATCAAGGTTGGATTTTAGGTGAAGATTCCTCTGAGGTACCACCATCATTACGCTTCTTTGTTGGTGGTGATCAAAGTATCCGCGGTTTTTCATATTTAAGCCATTCAAATAAGAGTAATGGTTATTTAAGTGGTGGTCGTTATATGAGTACTGGCACTTTAGAATATCAGTTTCCTATAGGTATAGCTAACAGTCGTATGGCTTTATTTGTAGATGCAGGTACAGCTTGTAAAGATTATTCTGATGCCCATTGGATTTATGCTCCTGGTATGGGGTATCGTTATATGTCAAAGTACGGTACAGCTCGTGTTGATTTTGCCGTAGGTATTGATAATGAAAATGATGATCGTTCCTTTAAGTTACATTTCTCCTTTGGTCCTGAGTTTTAAAGTTTAAAACTCAAATAAAAGAGAGCTTAAACATCTCATAAAAGCCTGATTGTTATAGATCTTAATCTTAAAAATAACAATAAGCTTTAATTTTGAGAATATGATGATTTTTTGGTACGAAACATAGTCTACTATCTTTGTAATAAGTATTAGCTTTGACTATTACTATTGAAGATAGTAGTTTTTGAAAATTGCGTTTTTAACGCAGAGATTTATATAAAAAAGGAAGCGGCGTTTCCTCGTAGGTCTTAAATCAGAGGTTTCCAAGCTAATTATTTATGAAAGCTTTTTTAAAAAAAATTTTTAAGCCTTTATTGTATATAGCGTTAGGTTTAGGGGGACTTCTAAGCTTAGGATTATATGCACTTATCTTTACTACTTCAGGCTTGCAATTTGCCATCGATAAAACTAATGCCTTAATCTCTGATTTTGTAAAAATTGAAGCTCATATTGAGAATGGTTCTTTATGGCAGGGCTTTAAAACTACTGGCCGTTTGAGTGTATATCTTCCTGGTATTATTACTATTAGTGCTGATAATTTTGCCATTGATTACGATTTAATTTTGCTTATTAAAGAGAAAAAATTTAATGTTGATAATCTAAGTGCTGATTATTTGCAGGTAAATTTACATTTAGCAGATAGTGAAGAGACTTCTGAAAATAAAGAGTCTGAGAGTGATACTCAAGATGAGATCTTTAAATTAAATTTCCCTGTTGCTATAGATATTAAGTCTTTAGATTTAAAAAACTTCTCTTATATGTCTGATATCGTAGATGTAGTTATCGATAAGGCTAATTTACATTTACAAGCTCAAGATAATTTTGCTTCAATTATCAAGGGAGATATCAATAACATTATTGTTTATTTAAATTCTGAAGGTAATGAAAATAGTGAAGATCTTGATGATGAAAGCGTGTCTAGTGATAAGCCTTTAATCGCTTTAAATGAGATTGAGCTAAAAACTCCTAAAGAGATGGCAAAAGTTCAGTATATAGATCCAGCAAAATTTGCCACAGTTAATTTGCCTTTAGAGGTATCAGTTGAGTCTTTACATATAAATAGCGGTCGTTATTATATGAGCGCCTTTGATACAGGCGTAATCTCTGATTTAAATTTAAAAGCTCATTGGCTTGATACTAAACTTTATGTTGAAAATTTAAGTGCTAAACATAATTTAGGTTCAATTTCAGTTAACGGTACCATGGATTTTAATGATTGGTACTATATGAATTTTAATTTAAGCGGTAAGGGCGAACAAAATTTAGTAACTTTACATAATTATGCTGGTTCTCTATATGGTCTTGAGGGCAGAGCTAAAGTCTTAGGTGATATCTCTAAATTAAGAGTTGAAGCATTAATTACAGCACCGGAGATTATCAAAGTTTCTGGCTTTATTCGTCCTTTAGATAGCTCTTTACCTTTAGCTTTAGATTTAAATATTCCTAAGCTTAGTTATCCCTTTGTAGATTTAAATGCCAAAGAAAAATTTTCTACAGATATTGAAGATAAGGATAGTTCAAAACAAAAAGAAGTTGATAACAAAGGAAATTCTCAGAGTTTAGTAAGTCCTGTTGTTGCTTATGAGCAAGATCCTACTCTTAAAATTAGCAATTTAAAATTAGCTACAAGTGGCGAGTTATTTAAAACTCTAACTTTAAATCTTAAAGCCGACTTAAATGGTATGGGCATGCAAGATTTAAAACTTGATTTAGATACTGATGCCAATTTAACGCAGGCAAAAATCCATAATTTAAATATTAAGGGTAAATATCAAAAATCACCTTTAGATTTTAATTATCAAGGCAATCTTGAGTATTTAAATAGCTATACCGTAGCTGGTAAATTTAAGTTGGAATCTCCAGATGCTAAAGGCATTCATCAGGAATTAAAAGGCAAGCTTTCTTTAGATAGTGATCTACTGTTTACCTATCAAAATCCTGAGGAAATCTTTTTTAATATTGAGAATCTTAATACTAATTTCCATTTAAATGGCAATCAAAGTGAATTGAATGTAGAAAATTTAAATGGTGATTTACAACAGGGCTTTGATATTGGTCTTTTAAAATTTGAACAAGCACGTAATCATTTATCCTTACATGGAAAGCTTTCAGAGGCCTCGGATTTTAATGGTTCTTTTGCGCTGAATTCCTTAAAGGATATAGTGCCTTCTTTAGATGGTTCTATTTCAGGTCGCATTAAAATTGAGGGCGATTATATGATGCCCGAAGCTACCCTTATAGCTAATTCAAAGCGTCTGAAATACGATAGCTTAGCAATACGTAATTTTATTGTTAATGCCTCTTTAAAACCTAAAAATGAGGAATTTGCTTTTACACTTTTAAGCGATACCTTGCGTTTGGGTAAAGGCGGCCCTTTATATCGTCAATGCTCATTTGATTTATCAGGAGCTTTAAGCTCCCATCGTCTATCTTTTGCCTGTGGTGGTGCTTATAAAAGCTTTGCGGGTGCATTTGGTAGTTATGATAAAGAAAAAAGCATTTATAGTGGAAGTTTTAGTGATTTAGTTATTGAAAGTACGCTTACAGAACCTATAACTTTAAAATCACCGGTGAATTTTAGTTATAACCTACAAAAAGCTACAGGTGAGGTAGGGGTTGTCGAGATTACAGATACTAAGACAGATATTAGAATTGATAAAACCACCATTACGCCAAATTTAATTAAGACTAATTTAGCTATTGATGGTTTTGATTTAAATTATTTAAATGTAATTTCCCCGCGGGATTATAATTTATCTGGAAAAATTAATGCCAAGGCTTTTTTAGAAGTTGTTAATGGTAAGAGCGATATTAAAGCTTCAGTAACCAGCCCTGATGGTATTATTAATATTCCCAATTATTATATAGCTTATGATGGTTTTACAGTTGATTTGAGCTTCAATCAAAACTTAGCCAAATTAAAAGTTAATAGTGCTTTAAGTAATGATGATGGTGATTTAGACATTGATATTGGTATTAAAGATCCTTTAAACAGAAAAGAGCTTTTTGGCAATATTAGTTTAGACGATCTCAATTTAGATCTCTTTGCAGCCGCAGGTGGAGTTTTTAATCAACTTCAAGGAAAGGCTAATATTAAAGGCAGTTTAGGCGGTAATTTAAGTGCGCCGTTATTCTTTGGTGATATTAAATTATTAGGAGCTGCTGAGCCGCATTTTAATATTGGTACCATTAATAATTTTGATATGCATGTTCATGCAAATGGAGATCATGGTAGCCTTTTAGGCCTGATAAAAATTAATGATGGTAATTTAAATCTCAATGGAAATTTAAATTGGGCTGATGGCGCTAATGGTAAATTAGAGGTTAAAGCTACTTCATTACCCTTATTTTTATTAGGTTATGGCGAGTCTTATGTTGATATAGATACTCAAGCTATTTTAAGTGATGCTTTATATATAAGAGGTCATGTTAATATTCCTCGTGCGAGAATCAGTGTATCCTCATTAGAAAGTCAGGCTCAAAATCCTTCTAAGGATGAGATCTATATTGAATATGGTGGAGCAAATGCTTTGATTAAAGAGCATCGTCAGCGTCAAGCTCCAATGGATATGGATATCAATTTGAGTGTGAATATGGGTAATGATGTGCGTCTTGAAGCTATGGGCTTAACCTCGCATGTTATAGGTTCGCTTACCCTAAAAAAGGATCGTAGCGATAAAGATATCAATGCAGAAGGAACGATATCTTTAGACAATGCTAAGGCTGAGCTTTATGGACACCGTTTCATTGTTAATTATGCAGATACTATTTTTAAGGGTAAAATTGACAATCCTCAATTGAGAGTAGAAGCGATAGCTGATCCTTTTGGTATTGAGGATGATGTAATTGCAGGTGTACATGTTACAGGTAATGCTACAGATCCTGTAATTGAGCTGTTTTCAAAACCAGCTATGTCACAAAATGAAATACTCTCATATTTGCTTTATGGTCATGGACTTGAAAAGAATACTGATGATTCATCAGGACAAAATTCTCAATTCTTAATGACCTTAGGTTTGGGTACTACCACAGGACTTGTAAATTCTCTTGCTGGTGCTTTAGGCATGCAGGGAGTTCAATTTGCTTCCTCTGGCAGTGGAGATGAAACTACTGTAGGAGTACAGACCTATATTACTAAAAATATTCGTTTATCATACGGTTATGGTGTTTTTACCTCTTTAAGTGAGTTTAGAATTCGTTATGAGCTTATGCGTAAGCTTTATGCGGAGTTTATATCTTCCTTAGATCAATCCGTAGATTTAATTTATAGTTTTGAATTTGACTGATAGGAGATATGCAAATGGCTAAGATCAAAGAATTAAGAGAACTTTATTCAAAGGCTGACTTAGACAAGCGTATTGCAGAGTTAGGTAAACAAATTAGTGAAGATTATAAAGATAAAGATTTGTTATGTGTATGCGTATTAAAAGGAGCAGTCTTTTTCTTCACTGATTTAGTGCGTGCTATTGATAATCCGCAACTTAAGATTGATTTTATCAGAGCTAGCTCCTACGGTGATGGTACTGCAAGTACTCATGAGGTTAAGCTTTTAAAAGATTTAGATTTAGAAATTAAAGGCAAAAACTTATTATTTGTTGAAGATATTATCGATTCTGGCATGACTATGAAGGCCGTAACTCAGATGTTTCGTGATCGCGGAGCAGCTTCTGTTAAGTTATGTGCACTCTTTGATCAAAGAGCTCGTCGTGAGGTAGATGTCACCATTGATTATGCTGGCTTTGTTTTAAATAAAGGCTTTTTGGTAGGTTATGGCTTAGATTTAGCTGAAATCTACCGCAATTTGCCTAATGTATCTGAGGTTATTTTTGAATAACAATGTAGAAACTGAGCTCATAGAAACACAATTACCAAATGATAATGTCTATGAGCTTGAACTTGAAGATTTATTACCTGACTTTGGTACTTTTGACTTTAAAACTACTTTGGATTTAAAGCCTAAGAGTTTTGCGCAGTTACAATTAAGAGCTCGCAATGCTGTAAGAGCATTATTAAGAGATAACGAGAGTCGTGTATTGTTGTTATGTGGCTCTTCCTGTATTGATAATTTAGGCACAGCACAAAGATTAGTGTCAGAGGTAGCCTCTTTTGAGGTGCCGATTATTTATCAATCAAAAAAAATTGAACTTTTTGGTAAAGACGGCAATAGTGGTATTTTGGGTGCAGGAGGCATTTTTATTTTAAATGCAGCCATCATCTTAAATCATCCTCAGTGGTTATTTAAATTAGATGAACTATTATCTCGCGGTAATTTGCGTTTGATTTTGTGTGCTGATGCCTGCGATGCTTCCGCTTTGCAATTATTATGGCCAACAGTTGAAAATGCTTTACATGCAGATTTAGTTTTAGAATTTGTAGCTCAAGGCGGTGGTTATTTAATGGGCTCTTTAGTTGCTGATTTTTGCAAGCGCTATAAGCTCAAGCCCTTTGATGCAAAAGCTATTGAACTTTTATGTACCTACAGCTGTCGTCAAAGCGGTGATAGGCGTTGGATAGGTTTACCTGAGCTTAAATTAAGAAGTCTTTGCCGTGAAGCTTCAGTTTATGCTAAAAATGCTATTGTTGGCGTTAGGGATGTTTTAAAGGCTATTGCAGCCGATGATTTTAGAGCTAATTATCTAGCCGAGTCACAATTAAGAGATCATCGTGATCGCCAGATATTAATTGCTACCTCAGGAGAGGTCGTCGGGCAAATTAATGGCCTATCTGTAATTGAAACCTCTGGTACTTCTTATGAGTATGGTGAGCCAGTACGTATTACCGCTACTTTAAGAGCTGGGGGTGAGGGTGATGTCATTGATATTGAACGTAAGGCTGAACTTGCAGGACAAATTCATGCTAAGGCGATGATGATTATCAATGGTTATTTAACTCGTGAATTTGGCTATGAACAGCCATTACCTTTATCAGCAAGCTTAGTTTTTGAGCAATCTTATAGTGAAATTGATGGTGATAGTGCTTCTTTGACCGGTTTATGCGCAGTTATATCTGCTTTTGCTAATGTGCCGATTAGGCAAGATTTAGCCGTAACAGGAGCTGTTGATCAATTTGGTGATGTACAGCCTGTAGGTGGTGTTAACGAAAAGATTGAAGGTTTCTTTAGGATCTGTCGTTTAAATGGACTTACAGGAACTCAAGGGGTAGTAATTCCTAAATCTTGTGTAAGTCAACTAGTTTTAAGACCTTCAGTGTTAAATGCGGTTAAAAAAGGTTTATTCCACATATATGCTGTTGAGCATGTGAAGGGGGCGGTAAAGATTTTAACCTCAATTCCATGGGGACAAAACGATGATGAGAATACTGTATGTGGTAGTATCTGTGCGCGTTTAGATGAGTTGTCATTAAATCGTGATCATCGTCCCTGGTGGCATTTTTGGCCTTAATCTAAAATAGTGCATAAATCTTGATATATATGTAATATTTTAGTGCAATTTATTTTTTCCTGCTCTTTTTAATAATTTCTCCTTAAGATAATGGCAATTATTTTAAGGAGATTTTTTATGAAAAAGCTTTTGGGTGTTTTAATTGCCTCTTTGGTTGTTTTTCAATCTTATGCACAAACTTCGTTAATTGTAGGTACTGAGCCAGCTTTTGCCCCTTTTGAATATATAAATGAAAAATCAGGCAAAATTGAGGGCTTTGATATTGATATTATGGAAGCTATCGGCAAGGCTCAAAATGTTGAGATTAAATGGCAACCAATGCAATTTGATGGCATTATTCCTGGTGTTTTAACCGGTACCTTAGACGCAGCTATAAGTGCTATTGTTAAAAATCCTGAGCGTGCAAAGCGTGTATATTTCTCTCCTGAGTATTATGTTGTTGGTCAAAGTATCATGATTCGTCGTGATAAAAGCAATGAGATCTTAGGCTTTGATTCTTTAAATAATCGTAGTATCTGTGTACAAATTGCAACTGTAGGTGCTGATAAGGCAGCAGCTACCCCTGGTGCAAAGGTCGTAACCTTTAATAGTGCTCCTGAGGCTTATTTAGAGCTTGATCGTGGTGGTTGTGATGCTTTTATTACAGGTAGAACTGTTCATCAGTATTATTTAGCTCAAGAGCATAAAACAGATTTTGTCTTATTAGATGAGATTTATGAAGCTCAGGGCTTAGGTATTGCTATCAATAAGGATAATTTAAAAATCCAGAAGCTTATAAATGAGGGCTTAGAAAAGATTAAAGCTAATGGTGAATATCAGAAAGTTGTAGATAAATGGTTTAAATCTAATTAACCTTTACCTGCCTGAGGCTTTTTATCTTATAGGTTTGGAGATGAAGGCAGGTTATTGACTTCTTCCTCTTGCTAAAGCAAGGGGATTGTTACAGCTTAGATTACTATCTAGCACGTTCGCTGAGTTTGCATATTGTTTAAGGCAAAAAAAAAGCAACCATAAGGTTGCATCACTTTTTTGGCTCCTCCTACAGGACTCGGACCTGTGACATACGGATTAACAGTCCGCCGTTCTACCGACTGAACTAAGGAGGAACTTAGAAAAAAGTTGTTTTGGTTAGTACCGAAAACGCAAACGATTATATAGACGAGTAAAACACATGTCAATAAAAAATTATAAAAAAAATATAATTTATTGTTTTTTATAAAAATTTAGTTGAAAGAAATTTATATGCATACACTATTTTTTTGATAAAAATTAATTAGTTGCAATAAAAAAGTGCTTATTTTTCTGTAAATTAACAAAAAAATATTTTAAATATATTAAAAATTTTTGAAAATTTGGGGATTTTGGAAAATTTTGTCTAAAAAATGACTAATTTTGGCAAGGTGAGAGGTTAAAATTTTTGATTAAAGTATAATCTTTCTAAATAAAAAATTTGATCTGCTTTCATTTAGGATTTAGCAAGTGGCTCTAAAACGTGATTTTATTTTAAAGTCTGATTTTAAACCCTCAGGTGATCAGGGACAGGCAATCAATCTCTTATGCGAAGGCTTAGAACATGGAGATAAAGCTCAGACTCTTTTAGGTGTAACCGGTTCAGGCAAGACTTTTACCATGGCAAATGTTATTGCTAAGTTAAACCGTCCAACTATGATTTTGTCGCATAATAAAACTCTAGCTGCGCAATTGTATGGTGAGATGAAAGAATTTTTCCCTAAAAATGCAGTGGAATACTTTGTCTCCTATTATGATTATTATCAGCCTGAGGCTTATGTAGCTGCGACTGATACTTTTATTGAAAAGGACGCAATGGTCAATGAACATATCGATCAGATGCGTCTTTCTGCCACTAAAGCTTTAATGGAGCGCAAGGATGTCATTGTAGTCTGTACTGTTTCAGCCATTTATGGTTTAGGTGAACCTCAGACATATTTAAAGATGATGTTACATGTATCACGCGGAGAGCATATTAGTCTTGATGATATCACCAAGAGATTGGCTGAATTGCAATATACACGTAATGATCTAGGTTTTGCGCGTTCTACCTTTAGAGTTAGAGGCGATGTTATAGACATCTATCCTGCAGAATCTGATGGTTATGCAGTAAGAATTGAGCTTTTTGATGATGAGATTGAAAAAATTAGCACCTTTGACCCGCTAACCGGCGCTCAGATTCAAAATATTCCCCGTGTGACTATCTTCCCTAAGACCCATTACATCACTCCTAAGGAAATTTTGAAGCACGCTGTAGAGGAAATTAAAAGCGAGCTTCAAGAGCGTTGCCAGTTTTTTTTACAAAATAATAAGCTTTTAGAAGAGCAACGCATTCGTGAACGCACAGCTTATGATATTGAGATGATAAATGAACTTGGTTATTGTTCAGGTATTGAAAACTACTCTCGTTATTTAACTGGTAGAAACCCTGGAGAACCACCACCATGTTTATTTGATTATCTTCCTAAAGATGGTTTATTGATTATCGATGAGTCGCATGTGACGGTACCTCAAATTGGCGCTATGTATCGTGGAGATAGATCAAGAAAGGAAAATTTAATTAATTTTGGTTTTAGATTACCCTCAGCCTTTGATAATCGTCCTTTGAGATTTGAGGAGTTTACAAAACTTCAGCCACAAACTATTTATGTTTCAGCGACCCCAGCCGAATACGAATTAAAAGAATCAAGTCAAGTTGTTGAGCAATTAATTAGACCTACAGGTTTACTTGACCCTCTAATTGAAATTCGTCCAGTCGCAACGCAAGTTGACGATCTTATGGGCGAAATTAGAAAGACCACTGCTAAAAATGAGCGTGTTCTAGTTACAACTTTAACGAAAAAGATGGCTGAAGAATTAACCGCTTATTTAGATGAGCATGGCATTAAGGTGCGTTATTTGCATTCAGATATCGATTCGGTAGAGAGAATGGAGATTATTCGCGATCTGCGGCTTGGAGAATTTGACGTCTTAGTCGGCATCAATCTTTTACGTGAGGGCTTAGATATGCCAGAGGTGTCATTAGTTGCAGTTTTAGATGCAGATAAAGAGGGGTTTTTGCGTTCATATCGCTCTTTAATTCAAACCGTAGGTCGAGCGGCGCGTAATGTAAATGGTAGAGCAATCTTCTACGCTGATAAGCTTACTGACTCTATCAAAAAGACTATGGATGAAACTATGCGTCGTCGTCAAGCTCAGGAACTCTATAATCAAGAGCATCATATTATTCCTAAGCAAATTGAAAAGAAGATTGTGGATGTAATGGAGGCTGCAATTACAGATACTAATGTCTTTAAAGCCCCTCAAGAGTCACGTCAGCGTCCTATTTCAAGAAAAGCATGGGAAATGAAGC
>ERZ1673737.502-NODE-502-length-49358-cov-23.936190_pt1 | contig 49358 bp, 40 predicted proteins | sample MGYA00580211_ERZ1673737 | MGnify/ENA primary metagenome ERZ1673737 (study PRJEB41218, sample SAMN15661789) | gut metagenome | host: Homo sapiens | place: Canada: London | collected 2015-08-20/2019-03-30 | study: EMG produced TPA metagenomics assembly of... | reverse complement strand
ACCCGTACGTCAGTTTAGCAAACTGGTGGTTTCAGCCACTCACCCAAACTTCCTTAGTAACCAACATTTGTTCTCAAATGCGGTGCAAATGTATGGCAAACTTTTGGACTATGCAAATCTTTCCCGCATATTTTTTTCAGTATTTTTGCAGGGAAATAGATAACACGTTAACACTCAAAACACAATACCCTGTTTAATTTTTCTTCAAAAAGTATTTTCTCAGGCTCCTTTTAGAGTATCCTCGTTCAGTTTCCCTATCTTTACCGGTGCACACCCCGTTTACTTCCCATAAAGAAAACAGGCCTTTCCTCCCTAAGCATTATCTTATAAAACTCTTGCTTGCCCATTTCATGCTGTACCAACGGCGCACAAAAATAGCCCCGCGGATATTCTCGTCCAGCAAAAACGCTACCCACATGCCGCAAATACCCCAGCCCAACGGAATGCCGAACAGATAGCCAAGCCCTACAGCTACACTCCACATCACCACCAGCCCCACATAGAACGGATAATTCACATCGCCCGCCGCACGCAGCGCATTGGTCGCGAAGATATTGACAGGACGCCCTATCTCCAGCACAATATCAATAACCAGAATAGTAACCCCCATCTTTATAATCTCGGCATTGGACGTCAGCCAGCCGAAAATAACATGCCCGAAAAGGGCAAGAATACAAGACAGAATCACGGTTATCATCACCGACTTCTTCATTACATACTTCCCCATCAGGAAAGCCGCCCGCAGTTTCTTCTCCCCTATCAGATGCCCGATGCATATCGCCCCGCCCTGTGCCATGGAAATGCTGAACAGATAAGCAAACATGATGATATTGACACAATAAGTACGCGTGGCAAGCTCTTCCACTCCCAGCATATTGATAAAATAAGTAATCACCACCTGCGACGAACTGTAAGAAAGCTGCTCGCCGGCAGAAGGCAACCCCACCTTCATCAGGTTCTTCAACTCCACCCAAGGGAACGGACGGAAGTAAGCCGGCGGAAAACGGTGGATATGCTTGCGGAACAAGATTACAAACAGAATCACCATAGACACCCCTCTGCTGAAAGCCGTAGAGATAGCCGCCCCCTCCACTCCCAATTCCGGAAAGCCGAAACGTCCGAAAATCAAGGAATAGTTGCCTATTATATTCAGCACATTCACCACCACCGTCACCAGCATCGGATACACCGCTTTGTTGGCGCTGCGCAACGAAGCGGAAAGAGTAAGCGACAATGCCTGGAAAAAGGCGAACGCCCCTACAATACGCATATAGTCCATGCCGTCCTGCATCAGTTCGGGCCCCAGCCCCATCAGCCGCAGGATAGGCTCCGCACACCCGAACAGCAGCATGCTGATACCTACACCCACCACGAAGTTCACCAGAATGGATACCCCCACCACCTGCACCACCTGTTTATGCAGCCGTGCGCCGAGATACTGCGAACACAGTACGGAAGTACCGAGATTAATCACCTCAAACACCAGGAAAGTCAGCATGACAATCTGATTGACCATCCCTACGGCAGCCACACTGTTGTCCGAATGGCGGCTCAGCATAACGGTATCCACCGCGCCAAGCATCATAATTAATAATGTCTCTATGAAAATGGGAGCCGCCAGTCTGGCAAGCCGTTTCTTCAGATTCTCCTGCTGTATCATTGTTATAGAAGCGCTATGATAAAAATCGCGCAAAGATACGGAAAGGAAAGGGAGAACAACTTGACACATATCAAATATTTTTTGCTACCTTTGCCACGCTAAATGACACCCAAACCCGCATAACCGTTATGAACACATTACTCAAAGAAACAGTGAATGCAACCGTCAACTCCCGCTATCCCGGCATGGCGCCCGAAGGCAGACGGCAATTGGAAGAAATTCTGGTCCGCAAAGAAGTGGAAAAAGGCGAACTTCTACTGAAAGAGGGACAGGTAAGCCATAATATCGTACTCGTCGGCAAAGGCATGCTGCGCCAGTTCTATTACAAAAACGGGAAAGACGTTACCGAACATTTCTCTTATGAAGGATGCATCGTCATCTGTATTGAAAGCACGCTGAAGAAAGAGCCCACCCACCTCATGATTGAAGCGCTCGAAGACAGCGTGGTCTACCTGCTGCCTTATGACAAGCTGATGCTTCTTACCGAAATATCGTGGGAAATCAATATGTTCTATCGCAAGATACTCGAATATTCCCTTATTGTTTCACAAATCAAAGCCGATTCCTGGCGGTTCGAGACAGCACGCGAACGCTACAGCCAGCTGATGGAGCAGCAGCCGGAAGTCATCAAGCGCGCCCCTCTGTCGCACATCGCCTCCTATCTGCTGATGACTCCCGAAACCTTAAGCCGGGTACGTTCGGGCATACTCTGATTTTTACGGGAATGCCCGAACCGGTCATAATCTGAATCCATATAGAAATTTACCCTTTCTATATACGGAGTCCTTTTAAATTTTCTTCAAGAAGAACTTCCCAAAGAAGCTGAACAAAATTTAAACAGGCTCTTAAACCCGTCTTATCTCAAATCTTTTTTTGAGATAGCTTGTTATCAAGCTCATTATCCAACTTAAAATTCAGATTATGACTACCATATACACTTTTGCGCAAAGCGCAATCGAAGAAGCCAGAAGCGCCGGCCGCTACGGCACAGCCAACCTATACTCCGGCGCCATCAACAGTTTCCGGAATTTTACCGGCGACATCCCCCTTACCTTCAAGGAAGTGACGGCAGGGATGATAAAACGATACGAAGAAAGCCTGTTGCAGAAAGGCCGGAGCCACAATACCATCTCCGCCTATATGCGCATGCTGCGTTCCATATTCAACCAAGCATACCAGCAAGGCGTTCCCGATACGGTACCTGCCGACGAACTGTTCCGCTTCGTATTCACCGGCTACGAGCCTACCGCCAAACGCGCCATCTCCCCCGCCCTTATACGGCGTCTCTCGCAACTGAATCTGGAACACTCCCCCAACCTGCGCTTCAGCCGCGATTTATTCCTGCTCAGCTTTTACCTGAGAGGCATTCCGTTTGTCGACCTGGTCCATCTCCGCAAGACAGACATGAAGCACAACACCATTTACTACTACCGCCGCAAGACCCGCCAGCAGCTATCGGTCTACCTCGAACCGTACGCCGCCGAGATTCTGCGACGCTATGCCGACAAGCACTCCCCCTCTCCCTACCTTCTGCCCATACTCTCGTCGGTCGGTCCGGAAGGCTACCGGCAGTACAAAAGCGCCCTGCGCCTTTACAACCAGCACCTGCACCGGCTATCCAAGATGCTGCGCCTAAGTGTGCCGCTCACCTCCTACGTGGCACGCCACAGTTGGGCCACCACCGCCAAAGAAGAAGGAGTAGCCATTGCCATGATAAGCGAAGGCCTGGGACACAGTTCTGAAAAGGTGACACACGTATACCTCGCATCTTTTAACAATAATGCAATGAGTAAAGCCAACCGGAAGGTTATTTCCACCATTCATGCCAAAAAGAAAAAGGGAAAAAGAGGGAAATAGAATAAAAATAACATGTAAATTAATATTACCTACTATATAAAATTGTTTCATAGATAGTTTATTCTCTTACTTACAAGGTAAGAGAATGAATAAAACACTGTAAAAAAGCTTTTTATAATAACATGAAAAGCGCTTTTCCCATTGTATCCCTTATGCTTCCATAAAGGCGTGGAAGCGAAATATCATTTTCGAAACTTTGTTAAACAAAACAAACCTTTCTAATCAATCATGTAAATATTTAATACTTTAAAAATATGTTTTATGCCTTTTTATGAGTAGTTATAATAGGTATTTGAGTTTAAAAAATAAATATTTTTTTGCTTGTAATGATAATATTTTTCATACCTTTGCAAACGGAATAATGGTTCTCTTACCTTGTAAGTAAGAGAGCCCATAATTAATCATAACAAATAAAACAGGAAAATCAATTATTTTATTTACAAAAATTCAATGATTGACAAGATATTACGAAGATCATGAAACAAATTTTACGTTTCAACAAAATTATCAAGAGTATCATCATCACAGGTGATTTATGCATTCTCAATGCACTCTTTATAACCTTGTACTATGTATTGGACACAGATACCCAGCGTATCCTTCTCTCCGATTCACTGCCGCAATTGTTGGTATTGTTGAATTTGGTCTATCTCTTATGTAACTATTCCAAAGGAGTCGTGCTTCACCGCCGCATCGTACGTGCCGACCATATCGTAATGCGTGCCGTACGCAATACATTCTGCCATGCGGTAGTATTCATCAGCCTTATCACGCTGGTGCATTTCGGCAGCTTATCCACACGCTTCCTCATTATATTCTATACGACATTCCTTGTACTGCTTGTATTATACAGACTTATATTCAGGCATTTCGTCAAGATATACCGCCGCAAGGGAGGCAACCGGCGTACTGTCGCGCTCGTGGGCGACGGTTCCAATATGGTCGAACTCTACGAAGAGATGACCGCCGACCCTACTTCCGGCTTCAAGGTAGTAGGCTATTTTGCCGAGCATCCTTCCGACAATTATCCGAAAGAATGCTGCTATCTGGGCACTCCCCAAGAAGTAATCCCTTATCTTAAGAAAAGTAAGGCCGAACAGCTGTACTGCGGTCTTACGTCCTCGCATAGCAAGGAGATTCTGCCTATCATCAGCTACTGCGAAAACAACCTGATTCATTTTTACAGCGTGCCCAATGTACGCAACTACCTGAAACGGCGCATGCACCTTGAACTGATAGGAAACGTACCCGTATTGGACATTCGTCAGGAACCGTTGGCACAACCCGAAAACCGGTTGGCAAAACGCCTGTTCGACATTGTATTCTCATTGCTGTTCCTATGCACAATCTTCCCTATCATCTTCATTATAATAGGACTGGCTATCAAGATAACCTCGCCCGGACCTATCTTCTTCAAGCAGAAGCGCAGTGGCGAAGAGAACAAAGAGTTCTGGTGCTATAAGTTCCGTTCCATGCGTGTCAACAAGGACAGCGATAAGGTGCAGGCTACTTTAAACGACCCGCGCAAAACCCGTCTGGGCAATTTCATGCGCAAAACAAGCATCGACGAACTGCCGCAGTTCATCAACGTTCTGTTGGGCGACATGTCCGTAGTAGGTCCCCGCCCTCACATGCTGAAACATACCGAAGAATACTCCAAGCTGATTGATAAGTATATGGTACGCCACCTTGTCAAACCCGGCATCACCGGTTGGGCGCAAGTCACCGGCTTCCGCGGAGAGACCAAGGAACTCTGACAGATGGAAGGACGCGTGGAGCGCGACATCTGGTATCTGGAACACTGGACATTCATGCTCGACCTGTACATTATCTACAAAACCGTGAAGAATGCGGTAAGAGGAGAAAAAGAAGCTTACTAAAACGAGTTGAAAGCTGAGAGTTAAAAATCAAAACACATGAGAAAAAGAAAAAGTCTGATTATTTTATTGTTGTTGCCGCTATTGCTGGCAGGGTGTCAAAGCTATAAAAAAGTTCCTTATCTTCAGGATGCATTGCAAGAAGTTGCCGCCGGAGATACCGGCACGGCTGATATGCCGTTGTATGATGCACGCATTATGCCAAAAGACCTGCTTACTATCGTAGTGAGTTGCCCCGAAGAACCGGAATTGGCGATACCGTTCAATTTAACAATGACAATTCCTCTTAGCAAAGAAAATTATTTAACTAGTCAACCTGTATTACAACAATATTTGGTAGACAACAAAGGAAATATTGATTTTCCCGTTATCGGCAATATCCACATAGGTGGTCTGACAAAAAGCGAAGCGGAAGAATTGATAAAAACAAAACTCCAACCTCAATTCCGCGAAGTACCCATTGTCACCGTACGCATGGTCAACTACAAAATCTCCGTTATCGGTGAAGTTGCCCATCCCGGCACATTTACCATCTCCAATGAAAAGGTAAACATATTCGAGGCACTTGCCATGGCAGGAGATATGACCGTATATGGTATCCGCGATAAAGTAAAACTGATTCGGGAAGACAATCAGGGAAAGCGCGAAATCATTACCTTAAACCTGAATGACAGTGATATCATCAATTCGCCCTATTACTATTTGCAGCAGAATGACATACTTTATGTCACTCCCAATAAAACGATTTCCAAGAACTCCGGCATCAGTAATAGCACTACCATATGGATCAGTGTAGTAGGAACGCTCGTTTCATTGGCAAGTTTAATTACCACAATCATCAAATAACAACAACCGGAAAGCATCATCATTATAGTTTATTCAAGATTTTATGAAAGAAGAACTTTACGACGACATATTCGAAGACAAAGAGGAACAGATAGATTTCAAAGCCAGTCTTTTCAAGTATATCATCCGCTGGCCTTGGTTCGTTGCATCCGTCATTGTCTGTATGGCATGTGCATGGATTTACCTGAAACAAAGCACCCCTGCTTACAACATCAATGCATCTATCATTATCAAGGATGAGAAAAAAGGTGGTATGTTAGGAAGCGAATTTTCAGGACTCGAAGACCTCGGGCTGCTCAATTCGTCAAAAAACATTGACAACGAAATAGAAATTCTGCAAAGCAAGTCCTTGATAAAGGATGTGGTTAATGAACTGGGACTCTATATTGACTACACGGCTTCCAAAGGCTTCAAAACCGTAGACCTTTACGGCGCATCGCCTATACTTGTCCATTATTCTCCCAAAGATGCCGAACTGCTCGATGCACCCATGTTGCTCACTGTCGGCTATCAGAAAAACGGACAGATAGAAGTTAACGTAACTACCGGCAAGGGAAGTGACGAGGAAAAGACTTTCAGTAAAAGTTTTACCGAATTGCCGGCAGTATTGTCCGGTGAAAAAGGCACTATAACTTTTATGCCCAATTCACAAGCTCCCATTACAGAGGACGGAAAGCTCGAAATCACAATCCAACATCCGCTTGCCGTAGCAAAAAGCTACCGCAAGGCACTTGCCATTGAACCTACCAGCAAGACCACCTCTGTGGCTACCATATCAATAAGCAATACGAATAAAAAACGCGGCGAAGACTTTATCAATAAACTGGTAGAGATATACAACCGCGATGCCAATGACGACAAGAATGAAGTGGCTCAAAATACCGCCCGCTTTATCGATGAACGTATCGCCATTATCAATCAGGAATTAGGAACTACCGAACAGGAGTTGGAAAGTTTTAAACGCGAATCCGGGCTGACCGACCTTAGCAGTGATGCCAAACTTGCCATTGCTGAAAAATCCGGATACGAAAAGCTATGCGTGGAAAACGGCACACAATTGAACCTGATAAAATATCTGTCCGATTATCTTAACAAACCGGAGAATGCCAATACTACATTGCCGGTCAATGTAGGCTTAGATGACGAAGCGCTCACATCTTTAATATCCCAATACAATGCACTGATTCTGGAGCGCAACCGTCTGCGCCGCGCTTCTTCCGACTCCAACCCTGTAGTCCGCCGGCTCGACAGCAACATTGACGATATGCATGCCAGCCTTTTGACTACCATCAACAGCGTATACAAGGGATTGCTCATCACCAAAGCCGACCTCGACCGCCAGGCAGGCAAATATGCCGGTCAAATCAGCAATGCTCCAGCACAGGAACGTCGCTTTGTCAGCATCCAGCGCCAGCAGGAAATCAAGGCGGGGCTTTACCTGATGCTGTTGCAGAAACGCGAAGAAAACAATATCGCGCTTGCCGCCACCGCCAACAACGCTAAAATCATAGATGACGCATTGGCGGATGATGTACCCATATCGCCTAATAAAAAGATAATTTACCTGGCAGCCCTGGTACTCGGTTTCGGCATTCCGGTTGCCGTCATCTATACACTGAGCCTGCTCAGTTACCGCATCGAAGGACATTCTGATGTCGAAAGACTTACGCGTGTTCCTGTTATCGGTGATGTTCCCTTGAACGACTCCAGCGAAAAGCATGCCATCGCTGTCCGCGAAAACGACAACGACATCATGGCAGAGACTTTCCGCAGCCTGCGCACCAACCTGCTTTTCATGTTGGGCGACCCTGACAAGAAAGTAATTCTTGTTACCTCTACCATGAGCGGTGAAGGAAAGACATTCATCGCATCCAACCTGGCTGTCAGCCTGGCATTATTGGGTAAGAAAGTCATCATCGTGGGGCTCGACATCCGCAAGCCGGGATTGAACAAGGTCTTCCGCATACACCACAAGGAAAAGGGAATCACCGGTTTCCTCTCCGCTCCCCAAAGTACCGATTTGCGTTCCATGATACTGCCTTCCGAAGTATCGAACAATCTTCATGTACTGCCCGGCGGAGCCATCCCGCCCAACCCCACGGAGCTGTTGGCGCGCAAATCCCTGGACGATGCCATCGAACTGTTGAAAAAAGACTACGACTATGTCGTGCTCGACACCGCCCCTATCGGCATGGTCACCGACACGCAGCTCATAGCACGCGTTGCCGACATCAGCGTTTACGTATGCCGTGCCGACTATACGCATAAGAACGACTACCAGCTCATCAACGAGCTGTACGCCAACAAGCGTTTGCCCGGTCTGTGCACTGTTATCAACGGACTGGACATGAAAAAGAAGAAGTACGGCTACTATTACGGCTACGGCAAGTACGGCAGGTACTACGGCTACGGCAAGAAATATGGCTATGGCTACGGGTACGGTTATGGCGATACTTCCGATTCGAAATAAGATATTCACCCCATAAGCCTGGGGAACTTCTACATGCAATGCTGTCCTTGTTTCCGGGCTTATTTTTTGTTTGTTTGCTTGTATGCTGTGGCAGCAGAGCGCTGCTGCCCGGCATACTTTTTAACCCAACCGAACGTAAAAAACAATGCAGAATACGAATCACATAGAAACAAAAACCAATACAGCATCCCGCCAATGGCTGGTGGCCTATGTACAGTCGTGCCTTGAGAAAAAGACTGCGCAACGGCTTGCCGCTATGGGCATCGAGTGCTACCTGCCCGTCCAGAGCGAGATCCGCCAGTGGAGCGACCGCCGCAAACGGGTAGACCGTCTTGTGATTCCCATGATGATATTCGTGCATGTCACTCCGCAGGAACGGCCGCTCCCCCTGAGCCTGCAGGCGGTCAGCCGCTATATGGTACTGCGCGGCGAAAGCACTCCCGCCGTCATCCCCGACGAACAGATGGACCGGTTCCGCTTCATGCTCGACTACAGCCCCGAAGCGGTGGAAATGTGCAGCGCCCCACTGGCTCCCGGCGATGCCGTGAAAGTAATAAAAGGGCCGCTTGCCGGACTCGAAGGGGAGCTTATCACTGTGAACGGGAAAAGTAAAGTTGCTGTGCGGCTGGATATGTTGGGGTGTGCGCATGTGGATGTGCCTATAGGATTTGTTGAGAAAAGGGGAGGGGGAGGAATAGAAGGACAAAAGAACAAAAAGACAAAAGAGATACAGAAGACAAAAGAAATACAAAAGACGAAAGAGACACTGAAGGCAAAAGGGATACAGAAGAGGAGGCAACAAGAAGAAAAGGCTGTACGATGATTTTACTTATCACCCTACAGCCTTTTCAGCATCCCGCTATCAGAATTCCTTCCCTACATCAAAGCAGGGACATTGCTTGGTCCACTCCATGGGTTCCACTTCTCCGTTTTCGTTCAGGTCGGGACTGAGGTCCCTGTGCCCCACTACACACGTACCGGGATAATCCTGTAACAACTTTCCTACCAGCACACTCAACGAATGTCGCTGCCACTCTGTCCTCGTATCTTTCGGATTTCCGTAACGGTCCAGCCCACCTTCATAACAGATGCCTATCGAGTGAGCATTGTAGCCCCGCGCATGCGCCCCTACTTTGCTTACCGGACGGGTAGCCAGGACTCTTCCGTCACGCCGTACATAGAAATGATACCCCGTTCCGTCGAACCCTATAAGCCTGTGAGAAGCCTCCAGCGCCTGTTCGGTCAACGCATAGTTCTCGCGCGTGGAGCTACAATGGATTACTATCAGGTCAATCGCTCTCATCTCCTAAAATGTCATCGCATTCGCACCAAACACACCCAGCACAGCCGAAGCCACTGCAATTACCACTTTCAAAATCGTATCCCAAAAACCTTTACTTTTTCCCATACTTTTTTTTTCAATTTAAAAATTTAAAATTCATCATTCAAAACACCTTATCCTTATCCCAACGGGTTCTCTTCCTCACCGCCGGCATTTCCGCCGCCGTTGCCGCTGCCGCCCGATGTCTTGTTGTCGTCGGACACCAGCTCGAAATTGATATTGTTGGGTGCGCCCTTCGTGGTGGCAACCGAGTCGTTCACCAGTCTGAGCGTAGTGGCGACCTTGAAATTAATCCGCACCTTGTCAATATTCTTCACCGTACAATCCTTGGGATTTTCCGTAGCCACACAGTGAAACGAAGTGCGGAAGATACCGAAATCATCCAGACGGACACTGTTGCCGTCGGTCAGCTTCTCGCGCATGTTTCTCACAATTGCCTTGCCCACGTGCAGCACATCCTCTGCCGACATACCTCCCAAAGCCTCTATTTCTTCCGAGATGCGTTTCAAATCATACATCTTCGCGTCGCGCGGTTTTCTTTTCAGGATATAAACCAACGGAGACGTCTTGTCGCCAATCTTCTTGTAGCGCTGTGCGCGTACTACCAATGCTGTTGCCATAATTCTTAAGTTTTAATTGTTAATTGTAAATCATTCATCGCTCAATCCGAAGGGGCCCTTTCTTCTGACTGGCGATACAAAGATAGCACCTTCCCTACCCGCTTCCGCCCCTTTCCGCTCCTTCGCACATCATTGCACACCATAAAGCGTTTTTCTGCAACTTATGACACCTTACGACGCGATAAACTCTCCTTTTTTCTTTCGCAAACCACTAATATTCACTAACTTTACATCATAAAAACAAGTAATAAAGAATATGGAAAAATCCTCTTTCATCCCCCGCAGCTACAGCAAAAGCGAGCTGGCAATCTTATACAGTCCCAACATCACACCCAAAGCAGCCGTCCGCAAGCTCAACCGCTGGATAGCCTTCAAACCCGGACTCCTGGAACAGCTTGTCGCCACCGGCATGCTTCCCAATGCCAAGTGCTACACTCCAATTCAGGTACACGTCATCGTAGAAGCATTAGGAGAACCATAGCCCCGAAAAGCCAGGCATTTAAAAGCCGAATGCCCGGAGTTTGCATCTGAAACTCCGGGCATTCCAGCCTGAAACATGAGGCATTCCGGGAGCAAACACCCGGTCTTTCAGGAGCAAACTCACGGGGTTACCAGCCCCATCCACGGCAGCCTGTCCTTATCCAGGACCTTCCCCTGCATCTCGGTCATTATCTGTTCCTCCGACTCCCGCTCGTCATACCGCCCGCACGGCTGCCTCACAAACAGCACGCTTCCCGTCCGGCACAAATCCTGGTCGCGCACCTTCAACATATCCAGCCGGGTATAGCGCCTGTCCGGCTCCTCGATACGACTTATGGAAAAGATGAAATCGGCAAGGTTCGCCCAGTTGGCGCTGCCCGAAATGGTATACATGTCTATCTCCTCCAGCTCGTTCTTCCCGTTCAGCTTTTTCAGGCTGCGGGGATGCGCCACGATAATCACCCAGACACCGTTGTTACGCCCCCACGCCTGCATCTGCGTCAGCATGCCCTTGATGGCCTGCGTCTCCGTGTTGTAGCGTCCGGTTTCCATTTCCATAAAGAGATATGGGTCGATGATGAGATACTTCAGCGGCATGGTACGTTTCACCCGCTCCGCGCGCTCTATGATGTTGGCGGGCGTGGGCGAAACCTCGTGCAGGTCCAGATGCACCATGTGTCTGTCCATGAAAGAGACGATGGGCTGCAACTGTTCGCGGGTGTATGCCGCCGTGTTCACCTTGCCCAGCATCAGGCGGATAAGATTTGCCATGTGTTTGTTCTTGTCGGGAACCTCAAAGGAGAGGTAGCACACGTTACGCCCCGTCTTGGCCATGAGGCGGCAGGTCAGGTCGTTCAGAAAATCCGTCTTGCCGCTGTTGGGCTTTCCGGTGGCAATTATCAGTCCGCCCTGGTCGGTTGGATGGAACACCCGGTCGGTAAGCGGACCGTAACCCACATCGTAACCGTGGTCGTAATTGCCGTTCAGCACGTTCATAATCTCATCCGCACGTTCGCTCACGGTGATGATGTCCGACGTACGGTGCGGACATGCCGAGCCGATAATCTCGCGCACCACATCGGCGCCGTACGCCACAAGCACGTCGGATATGTCCTTGCAGCCGCCGGGCAGGACGGTGAACAGGCATCGCGTACCGAAATAGTCGGCAAGATGCTTCACAAGCGTTCTTCCGGGCAGGTCGCTGTCGCCGCAAATCACCAGCTCCTGCACCCGGTCCAGCCAGGGGCGGAAAGCCTCGAAACCTTTGGAAAGGTCGCTTGCCGCGCCGTTGGGCACGCTGATGACGTACGGATAGCCCGCCTCGCGCAACGTCAGCACATCCCTTTCCCCTTCGGTGACAATCAGGCGCGGAATACTCTCTTCGGCAATCAGCAGCGGGTTGATGCAGTCGATGTTGTAAGGCGGGCAAGGCGTGGTGGGCGAATCCTGGCTCCAGCATTTGGTATAGCCGGAAGCGGTGGCATCGCACGAGCGGTACTTCACGTTGACGGGCTGCCCGTTGATATAGTTCACATAGGCGATGCACTGGTACATCATCCCCGCAGCATTCTTTTTATCCTTTCCGTCCTTGCTGTCCTTGCCTCCGAAACAGCGGTGCACCAGGCAACCGATACGCGCATCGATGGCTGTTTTCAACGAGATTCCCATATCGGCAAGATAACGGCGGGCGGCAAGCTGTCCGGTATCGGTGGTCTCCGGGTCATCGGTCAGCGGTTTGATTTTGGCAATTACCTCAGGCGACAGCCGTTTGTAGTCTTCGGGAAGCATCGATACCTCAAATGCGGCGTTCCCTCCGCCTGCCGATACCATACTGCCCGTCTCTCCTTTCCCGGCACTTCCCTTTGCCATCGGCGAAGCTCCCGCCGGATTCCCGGCATCCTGCCATCCCGTACTTCTGCGCTCTGTCCAGAAGTCCTTCAGCTTCCCGTGAAAGTCGCACCCCGCATAAAAGCAGCAGTACAATCCCGTATCGCGCGAAATGGCAAGATGTTTTTTCCCGCACTTGGGACACTCTGCTATATAATTCTTCCCCGCTCTTCTACGCTCGGGAAAATCACTCAAATAATAAAACGGCTTCATCCTCCGAAATTTATAATTTATAACTCATAAATCAAAACTCTCCCCATTCTCCGCTCAGCACGTTCCACTCCGCTTTCGCCCCCGGCCGGGGCGGCGCATCGTCCGGTATGTTCACCATCCCTTCCAGCGGGTCGTCGTAAAAGCGCAGGCCGCTTTCCTTATCCGTCCACTCAAACTCGCTGAGCGGATGGTTGTTGCGTTGTTCGCCCCGCATGTCGGCAATGCACTGCAACCGTTTCCGCCTTCCGGCATCCGCGGCATCTTTCAGCATCCGCAGTCCGCCGGCGGATTTCAGCAGGTTGCTCAGCCAGCACAGCCGCCCGACATGGGTGGATTTCATAAAGCGTTCCTGGCTTGCGAAGTAAGGCACCAGCAATTCGTTCACCAGGTACACCAGGTTGGCGCAGGCATCTTCGCGCGCCAGTCCCTCCTTCTGCTGGAAGCTGTCGATGAGCGGAGTTAAAATCCGCATCTTATCCACCCGATTTTTGTTGATGAGGTGAAAGAAATTCCGTGCGGCTTCCAGGCTTTTTTCCGCAGAAGAAATCCTTCCGGAGGAGGTATTATTCTTATTATCCTGTATAGTATATATATTATATATATCCTCCTGCGGTAATTTTACCGGTAAAGTTACCGGTAAAGTTTCCGCGGAATCATCCATTTTTTCCTTCTCTTTCCAGAGGCAGGAATAGAACGAACTCATCCCGTACACATTGTCGCCGGGTACGATGCCGAACGCTCCGCTCAGCCTGACCGCTTCCACCAGATACCGCGCGTTCTTAAACTTCAGCGCCTTGCTGATATCATAGAAATTCTCCACGGGATAAACCGCATCCTCGTTCATGTAGGCGGTCATCCCTAACATCAGTTCCAACAGCTTTGCAATGGTGGAATCCGTAATTTTCCGACTTTTCCACTGCCCTATGGTCTTTTGCAGCTCCCGCACGGAAAGAGTAGTTTTATGTGCTTTCATAGCATTTATATTTTAAATTGTTTTAAAAACTGTTGCAAAGGTATACCTTTGTACCCATATTACCTGTACCCACTATATGGGTACAGGAATCAAATATTTCTATTTTATTAACTAAAACAAATTTATTATGAAATCGAACAGATTTATTTCCGATCATCCGGAATTCGGTGCGTTCCTCAAAAAAGAACTGAAACAGCTTGATATCCGAAGAGAAGCATTCCGTTCCACCTGTCACATGAAGCAAAACTATCTTGAGGACATAAAAAAGGGCTCCATAATTATGAGGTAGACAGCTACGAGATCATTCTGAGCGCATTTAAAGAGTTCACAACGCCTGAAAACGCACAACGCATCTATCGGGAAGGAGTAAAAACCTTATTTCCTAAACTGAAAGAGTAAAAATCATTACTTTCCGAAGAAGATACATTACCTCTTTTATATGCTTTTTTCTTCGGAAAGTTTTGTTTTTTTATGATTAATCTGTAATTTTGCAGGACATTTATCAATTATTGTTTTGGATTTCGTTTATCCTTTGAATTTGGGATAAGCGAAAGCGTAGCGTACACATTTCATACAATATATAAACAAACAATTGCATGCATAATTACAATACATTTGTCCGCAATTGCTACGCCATTTATCTCTTTAAAAATCTACGTAAGCACAAGATATTGTAATCAAATATCAGAAATTTCTACAACACTAAATTATGCTCAAAAAAATCTTCCGCTTTATTCTGAAGCAAAAACATTATATTTCTTCAGATAGTTATATTTCTTGTTTTAAGTCTATAGGAGATAATTGTATTATCGGTGCTGGTTCTACAGTGACATACGATATTCCTTCTGGAAGTGTAACCGTAGGAAATCCTTGTAAAGTAATCTGCTCATTGGATGACTATTTTGCAAAACATTTAAAAGTGGCGCCTTTAGAATTCAAAGAGAATATCATGTATTTTTATCAAAGATACGGACGTTATCCCTATAAAGATGAGCCATCCGAAGAGTCAATCTATTACAACGGAAGGCCTAATTTTCTCCCCCCCTACAAATTTACTTCGTACGAAATTCTTTTGGATTGGTGTAAAGATTCTATATCAGAATAAAAGAGCAATATCCCGTATGCCGAACTTTGATTTAGATTATCTAATAATTAATATAATACTTCTATCTTGCTTCGCTTATTGCGGAAACAGGATATCAAAAGGAGCCCCGTATAAATCTGCAACTTTACCATGCATCCTCTTGTTCACTTTAGTACAGGGTTGCAGATATATGAGAGGAAATGACTACCAACATTACACCGAAGTATTCAATGGAGATACACCTGATACAACCGGCTTTCTCTTTATTGCTATCAACGATACTGCTAAGTTATTAGGCTTTAATGCATACAGCGTATTCCTTATTTATTCTTTTGTATTTATTTTATGCGCCACATATTTTCTAAAAGAATACAAAGCCTATGCCAAATGGATATTTCCATTATTCATTATGGCATATATGCAATTCGAAGAATATATGATAAGGCAAGCTTTCAGCTATTCTTTTTTCTTTCTATACATGAATAGCCTGTTTAAAATAAAGCCTAAAAGTGTAATATATATATGGAGAAAAAATAAAAAATCTATTTTCCTATGTATTTTCTGGGGGATTATTTGTCTAAACATACATTCTGCAAATATTGTAAACATATTAATAGTAACAGGATTGTATATCTTTATGCATAAGCCTTTGCACTACAGCATCACAATACCAATTTATTTGCTGTGTGTATATATTCTTCCTAAAATATTTGATTTTTCTATTTTACAACCTATTTTAGATATTTTTTCAAGACATAATGAATTAGCTTCTGCCTATGCAGAAAACTCATCCAAGTGGTTTTCTTCAGAAGGGATGAATGAACTATATACTAGAAATGTAGCAGTACAAACTATAGAAACATTAGGGACATCTGCACTTTTATATTTAGGCCACAAGACAATATTATGTCATAAAGTACAACAATCTATGAATGCTACTTTATTTAACTCTTTTTTTATAGGGGTCTCAATCCTTTCGCTATTTAGAAACCTTGAAATTCTGAACAGAATAGGACAAGTATTAGCTTATTCATGGATTTTTCCAATATCACTTATATTATATTACAAAATTCCCCGATGGAATAAATTTGACAAATTAGTAAGTATTTTTCTTGTATGGTTTGCATATGAATTTCTTAAATACTTATTCTTTCCGCCTACAGATAAAACCGCATTTATTTGGGATGCCCCTTTCACTGTATCCTTTTTTTAAAACATATTAAAATTCAAAATAGTAAAATGAAAACAAAACTATTAATTATTGATAGAGGACAATTAGGCATTCTTACAGACACTTTAAAATATTGTGAATATTTGCATAGCCATTTTAATATTACATACATCTGTTTTGATGAACATCGCAAAAAAATAGAAATCCCTCAAGTAAAGATCATTTATGTTTCTTCATCCGGTGGAAAATTATTTAAGAATGTTCGTTTTCTCATAACTTGTATTCTATACTGTCTCTTCTATAAAGGTAAGATTTTTACTGTCTATTTTCCTAAATGTCATTGGCTAAAAAAAATTCTACCCTTCAAAAAAATGCATATTGATATCCGAACATTATCTGTACACAAATCACTAGAACAACAACAAATAGAAAATAAAAGTATAGAACATGCGGTTAATGTATTTGATAGTGCCTCTTTTATATCCAAAGGCATTAAACAAAAACTTCACTTAAAAACAAATTTGCCTACATTCATCCTTCCTCTCGGTGCAGATATCATTTCACATACAGATAAAGACTTTAATTGTTTAAAACTTCTTTATATGGGCACCTTAAGTAATAGACATATTATTGATACAGTAAAAGGAGTGAAAATGTTTAAAGACAAATATCCAGAAATACCTCTTATATATAGCATTATTGGAGATGGCGAGGAACTTTATGAAATAAACAACTATATACATATGCAAAAGTTAGAAAGCACTATACATACATATGGTAGACTGCCGTACAGTGAATTAAAACCTTTTCTTGATACTCATAACATAGGTATATCTTATATCCCTCAACTTGAATGTTATGAATATCAGCCACCAACAAAAACATTTGAATATGCTCTATCTGGTCTATATACTATAGCAACAAATACCTATGAAAATAGACAAGTCATTCATTCCAATAACGGTATACTCATCAATGATACAATTTCTGATTTTGCAAAAGCTCTATATGATACTTATCAACACAGAAGAGAATACAACAGCCAAACAATACGAAAATCTATGGAAAAATGGCAATGGGAAAAAATCATAACAGAATTTTTCATACCTATTTTATCTTTTAAATAATCAACTTAAAAAACGAATAAATATGAAACAAAGACATAACAATTTTAAACGGGTTTTTCACAGATGCTGTGAGGAGCTCCGAGCAACAAAAGATATAGCACAAATCATTTCTCTTAAGGCCGCTTACATTGCTTTTCGAGCTAAAATAGATATCCAAATCATGAATAGAAATGGATATAAAGAAAATGAAAAAATAAAAAAAAGATTAATAGAGAAGCACCAGATTATGCTAGAATATTTTGATAAAGAATATGAAGAGTATTGGAAAAATTACCAATGCCCAGAAAAGAACTTAACAGATTGTGAACCTAATTTACGCAATAAAATATGGGTATGTTGGTGGCAAGGTCTTGACAATGCTCCACAAATAGTACAACGTTGCGTAAAAACCATAAAACAAAATGCCGGAAAATACGAAGTAATTATAATTACAGAAGAAAATTGTAGAAACTATGTATCATTTCCTGAGTGGATAGAACAAAAAGTAAAAAGTGGAATTATTACCAAAACACAATTTTCAGATATGCTCCGCTTGAATTTATTAGCCACATATGGTGGGCTTTGGATAGATTCTACTTTCTTTTGTACAACTCCTAATTTAGAACAATACATGCAACTTCCTTTATGGACTATAAAAAGACCGGATTATGGGCATGCTTCTGTTGCGTGCGGCAACTTCGCAGGTTATTCTCTAGGATGTAGTTACGAAAACAGATGGGTTTATAAAGTACCTAGAGATTTCTTGTTTAATTACTGGAAAGAACAAAATAGAATGATAGACTACCTACTAGTTGATTATGCCATTGTATTGGCACAAAAGCATATAACGCATATAGCGGAATTATTTAACCAGATTCCTTCCAATAATCCTTACTGTGACGAGTTATTCAAAATCTTAGGAAAGCCTTATGATGAAAAAACATGGAAACAAATTTCTCAGAATACTGCTTTATATAAACTTACATGGAAGCAATCTTTCCCTAAAAGTATAAATGGGAAAGCCACTTTCTATGGAAAAATAATAGAAGGAACACTATGAAAATATTATTAATAGATGTCTATCACTTCAATAAAGGAGGAGCAGAAACAGTATGTTTCAACACAGGGGAAATGTTAAAACAAAATGGACACGAAGTTATTTATTTTACTTTAAAATGGGAGAAAAACACTCCTTCCCCGCAAGAAAAGTATTTTCCAGAATCAAAGGAAACAAGGAAAGGGGTTTTCAAGCAAGTCATCAACTTACGTAATTACTTTTATTATCCAGATGCAGCAAAAAAACTAGAACAACTCATTCTTAATGAGAAACCAAATATCGCACATATTCATTTAATGTGGGGACAGATTTCACCATCTATTTTTCCTATATTAAAGAAATACCAAATACCCATTGTGTTCACAATGCATGATTACAGAATAGTATGCCCAGGATATTTATTTAAAAGTGGGAAAGATGAAATATGCGAAAAATGCAAAGGAAAATATTTCTATCATTGTTTCTTTAATAAATGTGCTAAAGGTAGCTATTCGCTTAGTTTCTTTATGGCAGCAGAGCAATACTTTAGAAATACATTTTTTAATCCCAGTAAATTTATCAATGGTATATTATACGTAAGTGATTTTTCACGAAGAAAACATGAGCAATATATGCCTGCTTTAAAAAATATACCTAATCTAGTAATGCACAATTTTTCCCTAAACATTAAAAAAGAAGGAAAAATCCCGAATAAAAATAAATATTTCCTATTTTTAGGAAGATTATCAAATGAAAAAGGTATCCAAACTCTTGTAAAAGCATTTAAAAAAAGCCCTAATTGTGAACTTATCATTGCAGGAACAGGACCTTTAGAAAGAGAATTAATACAATACAAAGAACAAAATAAGTTAGATAATATTTCTTTTGTTGGTTACAAAAGTGGACAAGAGTTACAAGAGTTGAAAAAGAATGCATATTTCGTTATCGTTCCATCCGAATGTTACGAAAACAATCCTATGGCAATTATTGAAGCTTACGCAGAAGGAGTCCCAGCCATCGGGGCAAACATTGGAGGAATTCCTGAAATTATTATTCCCAATAAAACAGGATTCATATTTGAAATGGGAAATGTTACCTCATTATCAGAAACGATAAAACAAGCTTCTTCTTTATCTGCTCAGGAATATAAAATCATGAGTGACAATAGTATCAAATATGCTCTTGAAGATATGAGCAAAAGCAGTTACTATAATAGGCTTCTTCCTTTTTATCAGAAAATGATCAATCTGATATAATAAAAACATAAATATAAATATAAATATTATTTTTTATGAAAATCACTGTTACTGGAACCCGTGGTATTCCCAATATTATGGGAGGGATAGAAACACATTGTGAAGAACTATTTCCTCGCATCGTAAAAAAAGGATTCGATGTAACTATCATACGACGAAAAAGCTATGTAAAAGACTATATATCAGAGTACAAAGGAATAAAGCTCATTGATATAGAAACACCCCAAAAAAAATCTTTCGAAGCTATTATCCATACTTTCAAAGCCATATGGAAAGCGAAAGCTATAAAAACAGACATTATACATATTCACGCAATAGGTCCTGCACTACTTACTCCAATGGCAAGACTACTTGGCATGAAAGTTGTATTTACTCATCATGGACCTGATTACGACCGTGACAAATGGGGAATCATTGCCAAAATAATTTTAAAATTAGGCGAACGATTGGGAACGAAGTATGCCAATGAAGTGATTGTTATCTCAAAAGTTATCAATGACTTATTAGTGAAAAAATACAACCGAAGAGACTGTCATTTAATTTACAATGGAGTCCCTGAACCGGAAATTTGTGAATTTCCCGAATACTTTAAGGAATTAGGAATAGAAAAAGATAAATATATATTGGGAATGTGCCGATTTGTGCCAGAAAAAAACTTACATCACCTAATAGAAGCTTTTACAAAAACAGAACACAGAGGTTATAAGTTAGTACTTGCTGGAGATACTGATTTCGAAGATGATTATTCACGAAAGTTAAAAGAAACAGCTCGTAAAAATGGAGTAGTCTTAACAGGATTTATAAAAGGGAAAAAACTACATTCTCTATTAAGTAATACACACTGTTACGTACTCCCCTCCTCCCACGAAGGATTACCTATTGCCTTATTAGAAGCTATGAGTTATAAAAGACCTGTTATAGTCAGTAATATACCTGCTAATTTAGAAGTAGGATTAAAACAAGAAAACTATTTCAAAGTAGGGAATATACAAGAATTATCCCAAAAGTTACAAGCTAATCTGGATTCAACTTATCAAAAGGTAGAATATGATATGAGTCCATATAATTGGGATAATATTACAGAACAAGTAGCTAATATTTATAACAATATCAATAAATAAATACAATCTCATATTATAATCATAGCAGCATCAGAAACTATTCGTAACCAATAAATATAGTTATGGATATTTGCTGAATATCCATAACTAACAATAAAAACTCATTAAGTTCCTTACTGCCACAACTGTATTGTGCACACTGCCGGAGAGAAACAAGTGGTAGTGGAAGGACAGGACGGTTATATCATTGCCGAACGGAACGGTGCACTGCTAGTATGTAGCTTGAAAGAAGAACAAAATATTAAACGTTTTACCCTAAAACAAAATTAGTTATGAAAAGAAATTCAAAAATGTTTCTGTTTATAGTCATGCTACTATTAACAGGAAGCAGCTGTTTTTTAATGACCAGCTGCCAAAAAGATTATGACGGTCAATTGGAAATCATCCGTAACCAACTGAAAGCGGGAGAAAACAGTTACACCGAACTTAAGGAGTAGATAACCAGTCTTGAAGAAAGGGTTACCACTATCGAAAAGCAAATAGAGGATTTACAGAACGGAAACAATGGAGGCGGTTGCGATGTCGATTGCGAAGCTCAGTTGAAAGAACTGAGAGAAGCATTGGAAACCGCCAAAGCCGAACTGCAAAACAAGATTAATGACTTGAACGATAAAATAAAAGAACTGCAAGAGCAGATAGATAACCTAACCGGCAATCAGGGCATTACCGACGAGGAACTGGCTGAAAAGCTGACAAAACTGGAAAACAAATTCCAGGGACTGCTTAATGAAGTGGAACAAAATTTGAGTAGCAGAATCGATAATTTGCAAAGTCAGATTGATAAATTGAAGGAACAGATTGATAAATTGCAGGAACAGATCGATGAACTTGCCAATCGCATCAAAAAGATGGATATTATTCCAGACTTCAACAACCAAAGCGTTCTTCTGAAACAGGATGGCAGCAAGTATACCTTGAAAATCAATGTAAAAGTGATGCCTGCATCAGTAATAGATGAAATGATAGAACAGAAGGATGCCATTTCTATTGATAGTCGCAAAGTGACTCCCGTGACACGAAGTGCGGAAGCTGGTCCGGAGTTTACCGTAGAAAAAGTAGAAAAGTATGATGAAGCAACATTGACTGTAACAGCTTCTGCCACAGAAGTGGAAGGATTGCCGAGTTCTGTTGCCAAAGATTTAGCATGTCAGGTTGCTGTTGTATTTAACAAAAACGCAGAAAACGGAAACTGCAGTCAGAGCGGATACTGCGGAGTTCGCTTCTCTCCCAACGATGTTGTGGACGGAAATAAAGATTATGACTTTTTCCAAGAGAATATTCCAGTAAATGTTGCTACCGGATCAGACTTAATCGACTTTAACGATACGGATATCTATAAACGCAATATTCTTGCCGATATAGAGGACTTAGGAAATAATCTTGTGGAGATAATAGGCACACAACCGGTTTTGGAAGGTGAAGATGTAAAAGCCAGCCCGAAAGATGACGGAACAAAAAAGCTGAATGTAATATACTCTTATATAATGGCGTATGATAAAAATGGAACTGCGGTAAGCCACATGGACAGTCATATAGGAGTAACCACTGACGGAAAAATATTTATGAAACAACATCTGAATCCGGGTGTGAATGTTACTTCCATCGAAGGTTACAAAGTAGTAGTGCGACTGCAAGCCAGTGAAAACGGATATTTCTACGGAAAACCGGCATTCGTCTGCATTGAACTGTTAAAGAAATAACCGATCCAATCACTTAAAAAGTACAGTATTATGAAATTGTTACAGAATATAGCAGCCGCTTCATGCCTTATATTCTTATCCGGCATGAATGCTTCGGCTCAAGAAACAATAAAAGTGGATGATCCCTGGAAGGATTATCCCAGCAAAAAAGCTTTGTACAATGATTACTCACGGTGGAGCATAGGTATTAACGGCGGTGTTCCGTTTTTTGCAGGAGACTTCCGTTCCGTAACCAAAGGTAACGGTTATTGGGGCGGAATGGTAGGACTGCAAGGCGGATACCAGTTCAATCCGTTGTTCGGTATACGGCTGTCTGTGGACTATGCCGCCAACAAAGCCGGTTCGCGAGATTATGAAGACGACTTCATCCTCATGCCGAATGCAGAAACCTATTACAATGTAGATTTTCCGGAAGGAGCCAAATACTACAAAGAGCTGCGCAGTGACATCAGAATGTGGAACTTCGGACTGAATTTTGAAGTGAATATGTTTAACCTGTTCCGACGCAGCGATGGCAATCGCCGATGGGCATTACTGGTAGCTCCGGGTATATACATGCAGAAATTCTCAACCGAAGTGGAAGAAAAAGGCAGTGGAAACCGGTTTGCAGATAAGCTGAGCAACAAAGTCAATTTGGGATTGGGCGGAGATGTTGCATTGCGTTACCGCATCAACAAACATTTGGACGCCCAGTTGAAAGGCGGCATGATGTGGATTAACAACAACAAATTTGACGGCATCAAAACTATCTGCAACTGCAAGAGAAATACGATGTTTACCGCGCAAGTGGGTCTGGTATGGAAAATAGGCAATGGAAAGAGCGGAAAGAAAGACAACATCATGTACGCTCCGGGCTATCTGCCTATGTGGAAGCGCGCTACAAAGACCGTTACGAAAGTGGTGCACGATACTATCTACATCGAACAGAAAGTGCTTGAAAAATCTCCGGAAGTAGTGGTATGCAAAGGTTTCCCGAAAGACTTGCCCGCCGTATACTTTGAACGCGGAAAGTGGAAACTGGATACGGACAAGTATGCACGCGAACTCTTCACCATTGCCAAAACACTGAAAGAGAATCCGGAAGTACAGATTGACATCTGCGGCTATGCCGACCATACGGGCGGAAAAGCCATAAACAAGAAAGTGACGCTGAAACGTGCCGAAGCCTTGAAGAAGTTCCTCGTGAAAGTGGGTATAGAACCCGAAAGACTGCATACGTATGGTCTGGGCAAGGATATGACCATTGAAAAGGAACTGCGCTACACCGAAAAGGCACGCCGCGGCGAAGTGAAAGAAAAAGAATAGTCCTAACCTACTTTATAGGTAATTAAAATAGTCTGTGTCAGCAAAGTTTTATTTTATTCTTTGCTGACACAGTTTTATTTACGCCATTATTCTACATCATTATGTAAATAAAAAGTTGTTTTTTATTATTTTAGTTAGTAACTTTGCCGCGCATTAGAACTTATCCATTTTACCTGTTCCACGTAATTTCCAATGTGACAGGCAATAGCGTAGCATGCTCTACAAAGAACAACACTTCATATAAACATATTATTCTTTTATTTTATACAATTGAAGTAATTAATAACTACTTTGAAATAATGAAACATTTTTTTAGTCTAAGACCTTGGATATTGGCAGCGGTAGTTCTTGCTTCGGCAGGGACTACCGTTGCCGCACAAGGCAAAATGGAGGCCTATCCGGCCAATGAGAAATGGTTTGTAAGCGGTTCGGTAGGAGCCGGAGTATACGTAGGCGATTATGACATGCACACGAAATTCGGAAACCGCATTTCCATTACGGGCGACGTAAGCGGCGGTAAATGGATTACTCCCGTATTAGGCGCCAGATTGCAGATAAGCGGAATGCACGCTTCGGGCGAAGCCAAGAACGGAAGCAGCGAATCGTGGAATTTCATGATGTATCATGCCGACATCATGGTGGACGTACTGAACTGGTGGTGCGGTGTGGACGAGGAACGTACATACAGCCTCATTCCGCTGGTGGGCGGCGGTGTGGCCAACGCCCCCGGACTGAATACCACCACAGGAGTGCTTACCGTAGGTGTGCTGAACCGCTTTAAGGTATCGGAACATCTGGACATCAATGTCGAGCTAAAGGGTAATCTCGTAGGGGACAAGCTGGACGGATACGCCAGCGGAAAGAAAGGGGAAGGTGCAGCCGCACTGACTGCCGGACTGACCTACAACTTCTGATATACAGAATATAGAACTAAACATTGACAACTGATGACAAATAGGACAAAGGTACTGTTTCTGTTGCTGGCGATGCTGGGCGCGATAAGCGTCCGGACATACGCCCAACAGAAAACCTCCGAAAAGATTTCGCCCAAAGAACGGTGGGCGTTTGAAACTAATGCAATGGACTGGCTGTTGCTGTTGCCGAATGCCAAAGTGGAATTTGACCTTTCAAATTCTACCGACAACCGGTGGGTAGTGGGCATAGGCGCCAAATGGAACGGCAATGCCAAAATCTGTATGAACGAACGCATACAGATGAAAATCAACGATTACAGACTGGAAGTGAAAAGATATGCCAAACCTTCCTTTACCGTAAAGACGGGACAGTCCAAGATTCCCAAATTCTGGCGTACCTACTACTGGGGCTTCTATGCCGGATACAGCAAGTTTGCCGGAGCATGGGGCAAAGGCATCGCCGGCGATATGTTCCATGCCGGACTGACCGGCGGATGGCAACTGCCCGTATACAAATGTAAACAGGGCGCAATAGACCTGGACCTGGGTCTGAGCGTGGGAGCAGCCTATGCCGAATATGACAAATATAAATATGAAGATAACCACCTGATACGTACAAAGAGCAGAGACAGGCATTTCCTGCCCTACCCCGTAGTGAGCGATATACGCGTAGGATTCGTGTACCGCTTCAGCTCTATCAGAAACAAGTACAGTCAGAGACAAAAATAAGAGATTCGTATGACAAAAGATTGTAAAAAGAAAAGTATATGGGCGAGGCTGATAGTGATAGCTGTACTGGCATGCACGGCAAGTAATGCGCAGGCACAGCTCATTGCCGGAAGAACAAACGCACTGCTTTGGGGAAACCTGACTCCGAACTTCTCGCTGGAACTGGTGACATCGAACCGGACCAGCGTTATGGCGGGAGCTTTCTACAGCCTTGACCAGAACCCGCTGGATTGCAGCATCAAAGGTGCGGAAGCGCAAGTGAGATACTGGGTGAGCGGACGGGCAATGGTGCAGAGCTTCATAGGCCTGGGCATACAGGGCATGAGGTATGACGCCACATTCTCGGATACACACCACTTCGGCGATGCCGTAGGCCCGGGAATGGTGTACGGATATGTACTGCCGCTGGGCAAACGCTTCAACATAGAATTCAGCGCCGGAATATCACTGATGTGGTACAGGGAGAAACGCTACGAGAAGGGATTGCCCGAACCGGGAGACTACAACACCACCGGACACAAGGTGATGCCCATGGGACTGGGAATTTCGTGTACTTACATTTTTAAATAATACGGAGAATGATTACTGAAAGATTGAAAATATGGATCCTGCTTCTGGTTGTGGCGGGATGCGGTACCGGCACTGCCCTGGCGCAGAAAATGGTGAAGGTATCGGGTACCGTATATAACATTGCCGAAAACCGGAAAGTGCCTTTCTCGGACGTAACGGTGGATGTGTATGCCGCCAAGACCGTAGCCGTGGGCGAGGATATGAAGAAGATACTGGACAGCAACGACCAGGAGAAAACATTGCTGCTGGACCAGGAAGGGAAAACGACCACCGACGAGAACGGGTATTATGAAATATTGGTTCCGGACAACGGTGCGCTGATTTTCAAAGTGGGACTCTCGCCCTCGGTATTGAAGGAAGTGAGACATCAGATGAAAATAGATGTGAGCATCGACGAGGGAGTGATGCTGGAGAGTGTGACCGTAACCGCCATGCGGCTGGTTCTGAAACCGGAACCGAAAGCGCCGAAGATTATCGGAAACATGCTGATTCCGTACAATACCTTCAAACTGCCGCCTTACTTCGGCAACCGCTTCTCGCGACTGATTATACAGCCGTACGTACTGGACTGCGAAACGAACGATACGATAACCTTTGCACGCCCGTCCGTATACGACGGCAAGGAATATGCCCTGACGCAGGAACGCAAAATGGGCTATGACATGAACCGTGACCCGCTGCGTCCGTACATCAAAGCGGAGGCGCTGACTACAAGGGCCATGAACCTGGACTGGACGGATACCATCATTGTGCCCGACCCCAACCGGAACTACAGTTGCTTTGCCATCGTGAACCTGGAAGATTACAGCGCGTCGAACTCCAGAACGTACCAAATCAATACGTGCCAGACCAAACGCCCGATGAAGTTCCTGCAATACAACCTCTTCTCGGAGCAGATGGATCCGTTGCAGCACAAGGAAAGGGCACAGATAGAGAAAAGAAATACGTCGGACAAGATACAACTGTCTTTCCTCATCAACTCCGACCAACTGACGGACACGCCCGAAAACAAACAGAGCCTTGCCATGCTGAGAAACAAGCTGAAAGAGATAGCCGAATCTCCGGGTACGGTATTGAAGGAGTTTCACGTGGCAGGTACGGCTTCTCCGGACGGCCATTACAGCAGTAACCTGAGCCTTGCCGAAAGACGTATGCGCAAGATTGAACAGGAGATTACCTCCATATTGCCCCAATATACCCTGGAACGCGTTTACCGCAACCCGCATGCCGAAGTGGCTCCGTGGGAAGAAGTGGTGAAACTGCTGGAACGTGACGGCAAAAGCACGGAAGCCGGCAAGGTGAAAGAAATTCTGGCAAAGCATAAGGATATCGGAGCGCAGGGCAGAGCGCTGAAACAACTCGACTGGTACGCTACCGTCATCGTGCCTTATCTGGACGAACTCCGCGTGGTGAACTATAACTGCCTCTACGAGATATACCGCGAACCGAATGACGAGGAAGTCATGGCACAATACAGGGAAAAAGGGCTGAAAGGCAGCTACACACGTTATGAATACTGGAAGCTGTTCCAACTGATAACCGATGAAAAGGAACTGGAAGCTCTGTACCGCCGTGCCTACGAGGAATCACTGGAACAAAAGCATCCGTGGGCACTTGCCGGCAACAACCTGGCGGCTTCTTACCTGGAGAGGGATACCGTGGATACTTCCATACTGGAACCGCTGATAGACCTGAGCATCCACTCCACCGACTATTCGCGCATGAATGCCGACGGAAGCCGTACGGAAATCGTGAACCGGCTGGAAGTGGTGACCAACCAACTGTGCATGTACATCAAGAAGGGAGACTTCGAGCACGCCAGCGTATTGGTGAAGATTCTGCCGGAGGATAGCAAATTCGACCTGCTGAAAGCCTATACATGGGCTTTGGGCGGCTACTTCCAGGGCGGAACGACTCCGGAAGAAAAAGAACGTGCACACAAGACTTTTGAAACCATCAAGGCTTCATCGCCCCAGAACGAAGTGGTGATGTACATGGCGCTGGATAACCGCGCCGGCAACGCCGCCGCCAAGGCTTCGCTTGCCAAACTGCCGCAGGACAGCGCACTGACCTGGTACTTCAAAGCTACCTTGTCTGCCAGAGAGGGTGAGATAGAGTTCATGAATACGGTGATTGCCCTGTCCGAATGTTTCAAACGCGACAAGAGCTTCGTGGCTACCGCACAGAACGACGGTGAATTTAACGAGGATATCATACAGGCAGCTATGGATATGTCTAACCTATAACCATAATAAGGATTGAAAATGAAATTGAAATATATGATTCCGGCACTGTGCATCTGCACATGTACGGCAATGCCGGAAATGCTCCATGCGCAGGACGACAGCCTGAAGAAGGACAGCACCGAAAGGCCTTTCAATGCAATGGACTATGTATTGCAGAAACGGTATATCCCGCAGGGAAGAGAAGTGAACAACAGCCAGCCGGGCAAGAATTTCTCCCTGTCGGTAATGGGCGGTGTGAACAAACTGAGGGGCAGTTCTTCACTGCCGGCATGGTTCAACGGCGGTATTGCCCTGACTAAGGATGTAAGTTCATTCAACTCCTACCGGGTGTCTCTGCTGGGCGGCTTCAACGATGAGCTGAAACAGGGCGGCATCGAGCTGGACCACCTGTTCAACTTGTCCGATTATATCGGCGGGTACAAAAGCGGCGCACACATCAGCCTGTATACCGTATTGGGTATAGGCGGTTATGTGAGCAAGCGCGACGGTATGGATGCCAAAATAGCCGGCGGAGTGCACGGCGGCTTGCAGGCACGCTATCATCTGTCGGGAAACTGGGACTGGTATGTGGAACCCAAACTATATCTCTATACCGACGGAATAGACGGTGCGGACTGCCCCAAACGGTATGACGTGGGATATGGCGTGTACACCGGACTGACCTACCGCTTTACCGGTCTTCCCATCAGGATGAAATCGGAAGATATGGGCGATAATATGTTCATAGAAGCGGCTATCGGTACGCAGGGTGATTTCGGAAAGCCCGTGCGCAACAACCTGCCGGCGCTGCAACCGTTGGGTCCTGCTGCTTCACTGGCGATAGGTAAATGGTTCATGCCGCTGGGATGGCGCATCAGCGGCTTCGGCGGTTTCCACTATACGTTCAATTCGGACAACTTCAAGAGCGAGGAAGTGTATGGAGGCGGCAGAGCGGAAGTGCTGGTGAACCTGAATACACTGATTTCACCGAGTGTGGACGACCCGAGACTGGAAGTGAACCTTTCCGCCGGCTACGAATTCGGAGCACTGGCGCACAGAAGCAGCGACTATGCCAAGAAGCTCCGTACATTCCACGGTCCTACGGGGTCTATGCAACTGGTATATTTCCTGTCAGACCAAATCGGTATCACGGGTGAGGCGCGATACAGCAAGAGCTTCTATACGCAACCGTTCAAGAGCGGCATCACACAGGACAGACACATGCAGAATGTAGGCGTGATGTTCGGTGTGCAGTACCGTAGAAGAAAGGCCGACTTCGATGCCAGACGCGGCTTCTTCCAGCCTTATAACTTTGCGTATGCCACCGTGGGAACCAACTTCCCCATGCGCACCGCAGGTGTGAAGATGAAGGATATTCCCGATATGCTGGGACAACAGATAAGCCTGGGTGTGGGACGCCAGTACACGCCGCTGTCTGCCGTAAGAGGAAGCATCGAGATTGGGCGGTATGCTTATCAGCACGGGGGTGTGTATCCGCTGTCTGTCACCGCCGACTACATGCTGAACCTTACCAACATGATAGGCAATTATAGCGAAAACCGCATATTCGACCTCAACGCCTTTGCCGGTATCGTCTATACGCACCACGAAATGGAAGACAAGAATTACTTCGGCATCCAGGGCGGTCTGCAACAGAGCTTCAAGCTGAACGACCGCTGGAACATCTTCGCGGAAGAGTATCTGAGAGGTTATAACGGCAAGATTACTCCTTCGGCACGTACCTACACAAGCGGAGAATATACGTTTGTCTTAGGAGCTTCCATAGGAACAAGTTACCGTTTTTAAAGCAATAGATAAGCATCATGACTATCGCCATTGATTTTGACGGCACAATCGTAGAGCACCGTTACCCTAAAATAGGGAACGAAATCCCTTTTGCCACCGATACGCTGAAGATGCTGATTAAAGACCGCCACCGCCTGATACTGTGGACTGTACGTGAAGGAAAGCTGCTGGACGAGGCCGTGGAATGGTGCAGGGAACGGGGCGTGGAGTTTTATGCCGTCAACCGGGACTATCCCGAAGAGGATGCTGCCCATCACGGCTTCTCGCGCAAGGTGAAAGCGGACCTTTTCATTGACGACCGCAACCTGGGCGGCCTGCCCGACTGGGGAGACATCTACCGCATGGTTCAGGAGAAGCTGACGTATGAGGAGCTGTATCGCGATACCGATAAAACTCCGCAACAAAAGAGAGGCGGTTTCTGGAGCCGGTTCAGGAAATAATCCTTTTTTGATATATATCAAACAGTACCTTAAAATAACTCTTTAAATTTGCAACGTCATTTAGAAAACGATAGAGTAAATTAGTTTTTGAAAGAGAAAGGTTAGTTTTTTTAGGGTACACTAAAAAAATACCGGGCAGCACACGGAGCACAGGAAAAGATTCCTGCCGTAGCTGTCCGGTTTTTTATTTGCCTGCCGGAACCGGGAGGTTGCCGGATATTACTGTTTCCGGTATTCCTTGGGCGAAAAGCCGGTGTGATGCTTGAAGTATTTGCCGAAGAAAGACTGATTGGCAAAGTGCAGCTCGTCGGCTATCTCCTGAATGCTCTGCTCGGAGGATTTCAGCATGGCTTTCGCTTCCAGAATCACGAGGCTGTCAATCCACTCGCCCGCCGTCTTTCCGCTCACCTCTTTCACCACGGTAGAGAGGTGCTTGGGCGTAAGGAACATCTTGTCTGCGTAAAAGGACACGCTCCTCTCCTCTTTGTAAAACTCGTACACGTACCGGATGAAGCGTTCGAACAAATCTTCCTTGCGGCTTTTGGGAGTGCGCTCCTTCACGGCATGTCCCTGATAGATGTCGTATATCTCGTAGAACAGCGCCATCAGCAATCCCTGCGTAATCTCCTTGCGATAGGGATTGTCCTTCAGCTTCACCTTGCTCCACAGGAAAGAGTGATATTCCTCGAACGCCTGCAACTCGTCGGCAGTGACAGCGATGCAAGGCCGCTCCTTTATCATGAAGAACATGGGAAACAGTTGCTGCATCGTGGGTATCACCAGGTCCATGAAATCGCGGGACACGGCTATGAAGCTGCCTGAAAAATCATCGGAACGCTCGCCCTGCTGCACAATCTGCTCGGGCAGGATGATGCAAAGCATCCCTTCACGCATTTCATAATCCCGCAAGTTGATATTCAGCTTGCACCAGCCTTTCCGGCAGACGGCAAAGCAGGCAGCGGTCAGACGCGTTGGATATGGCGTGAAAGGGATGTCCCTTATATCATCGAAAATAGCGAAATCATTGCCGATAAAGTCAATCATGGGCAGGTGTTGTATACCGGAGATATCAACGTTGCGTATCTGTTTTGTATTCATTATTCATGCGCTTTGCCGGCAAATATAGGATTATTCACGGAATTATTGGTTTAAAAATCGTGAATGTTATCCTAATTCATTATTTTAAAGCCGATGAAGAACGTACGCGGCTGCGTGGGACCGTAGAAATAACCGGCATCGCGGAACTCGCCCTTATCCAAGTCTTTTTGGAAGCTGTTGAATATATTCTGCACACCGGTGTTCAGTTGGAACTTGATATGGTCGTGCAGCACGAAGGTATAGTTCAGCTTCAGGTTGAGGTCGAAGAACTGGGGCGTGGTCTCCATGCGGTCTTCCGCGATGTACCCGGCATAGTGCGGTACAATCATCTTGCCCGTATACGTGCCGGAGAGGGAGAAGTCGAAATTCTTCAGCGGAGCGGACGAGAAGGTGAAGTAGCCGTAATAGTCGGGCGTGCGGGGCATGCGCTTGGTGGTCAGGTCCTTGCCGTCCACCTGTGTCCAGACTTCCTCGCGGGTGTAGCGGCTGCGCTGCGCGGTAAAGCCCAACTGGAGTTGCGCTTCCTTGCCGTGGGCAATCTTGGCGTCGAGGTTGGCGCCGTACACGCGGGCGCCGTTGCCGTTGCGGCGTTCCTTGATTACATCGCCCACATCGTTTTTGCCGATGTCCTCGAGCACGAATACGTGGCGCAGGTCGGTATAGAAACCCTCTACAAGGATGTTTGCCTGCCAGTGTCCCAGGTGGGCAGTCCAGTCCACCGAGCCGCTGTAACTGTTGGAACGCTCCTCGCGCAGGTTGTCCGCCAGCTTGATTTGTACGCCTTCGCCGCCTACTGCGGTGACGTGCAGGTCTTCATCGTAGGCCTGCGGGGCACGGAAACCGGTGGAGTACGTCAGGCGCGCCTGGAAGTCCTCGGTAGGCTTATAAAGCAGGTTGACGCGGGGACTGAATATCAGTTTGTCTATCAGGTTGTGCTTGTCCAGGCGGGCGCCGACGAGCATGGTCAGTACGTTCATCTTCCACTCGTTCTGCACGAAGGCGCTGGCGATGCGTACATCCTGCTGCATATCGCGGTGATAGCCCGTCATGACATCGTGCAGGGAGTTGTTCTGATACTCCAATCCGCCCGTGAAGGTGGCGGGGGCGAAAAGGCAGTTATTCATGTTGCCCACGTACATGCCGCCTGCCACCCACGTCAGGTCGTCCGTCTTGCCGTAGGCGTTCATGTCCTTCTGTGCGCCGTAGTAGCTGTTGCGGTCGGTGTGCTGGATGGAGCCGTACAAGGAGATTTTATGCTTATACTCGCGCCAGAAGAGGTCGTAACTCAGTCCGCCGCTGTTAATAATGTGCTTGGTCTGCTCGGTGATGTCCGCCTCGTGGGGCTGAAGGTCGAACTTGTTGCCGCCGCGGCGGAACTCGTTGGTGGTGTGATACTCCAGGTTGATACGGCTGAAATGCGTGGGACGGTAGTAGGCGCGGAAGCCGAAGGTGTTCATGTTCAGCTTGCCCAGTTCGGAGAAACCGTCGCCGTCACGGTCGTACGGATTGCGGTTGCGGTAGCTTTCGTAGAGGGCGATGCCGTAGGAGTTGTCTTTTGACACCAGGGATACGTTCCCGCCCATGTACTGCTCCCAGGACTTGCCGTCCATGTTGGAGAACATGCTCGACACCTGGAAGGAGTTGCTGATGGGGTCTTTGGTGATGATATTGATAGTTCCGCCCACAGCATTGGCGCCGAACAGCGCCGAACCGCCACCGCGTACCACCTCTACCCTCTCGATCATGTTCACCGGTATCTGCTCCAGCCCATATACCCCGCTCAGCGCACTGATGACGGGACGGCTGTTTATCAGGATTTGCGAGTACGGACCTTCCAGACCGTTGATACGCACCTGGGGAAAACCGCAGTTCTGGCAGTTGTTCTCCACCCGCAGGCCCGACTGGTAGTTGAGCGTCTTGGCAAGGTCGGTGGAGTTCACCATCTCAAAGAGCTTGGCGCTCATCACGTTCACCACCACGGGAGCAGCCTTGCGACTCACCTCGTTGCGGTTGGCGGACACCACGACCTCATCGGTCATGAAGCTTTCCTCTTCCATCTGGAAATGCACCACCGCTGTAAAGTCCTTGTTTACTTCAATCGCCTTTTCCTGTGTCTTATAGCCTACGGCGGATACGCGCAACGTATATTTGCCCGCCGGCAGGTTCTTGAACTCGAACTGACCTTCTTCATTGGACACTGTTCCCTGTCCGCTGCCTACAATCAAAACGGTGGCATACGGTATATTCTCTTCCGAACCTTTTACAAGAACATGGCCGGAAATCATGTTGCCTTCCCTGATAGGGTTTGCGGCAACGGCTGCGCCGATACCTGCCACAGCAAGCATCAACGCCAATATAATTTGTTTCATTTGAATAATCGCTTTTATTTCAGTTACTTAATGATACCAATTCTGTACCGGTACTTGGTACGGCAAGTACCAAAGGCGGGTACGACGGATACCAAACATTGGTACGGCGAGTACCAAAGATTGGTACATCGAATACCAAGCATCGGTACAACGAATACCCAACGTTGGTATGGAGCATACCAGGCGTTGGTACAACACTATCAAAGGGTAACGGAATAAGGGGGAGCGCGGAGAGAGGGCATCCGACACGCTTTTCCCTTTATGACGGGCGTATCGGTTTCGCTTTCCATCACCTGCAACAGAGAGCGCATCGGGTGTTGCAGCTCGCAGCAGTCCGGCGTGTCCGAACTGAAGTGCGACAGCAGGCCGATGACAATCAGCGAGTCGGTGGAGTGCGAATGCTGGTTATGGAAAGGGTGCGAGTGGGTTATCAGCACCCCGTTGACGTAGTGGACGTGGGTAAACGCCGTTATGCTTGCCTGGTACGCCACGAAGAGCGCCAGCAAGCATAATGCGCATATGGTTCTTTTTATTCCTCTCACGTCTTACGGTTTGTTTCTTGAGTTAGGGACGGCAAAGGTAATACTAATTTCGGTTTGTACCAAACAGAAATTCATAATCGCGCTTGGAAGCGGGAACAGCCCACTCCTCCGGAATGAATTTCCACTGGCCGAGCGCACGCGGCTCGATTACCTTCTTCTGCTCGATGTACTGCATCAGGTAATAGCGCAAATCCTTGTCGGTAGAGCTGATGATGCGTTCCTTCAACTCGTCCTGGGAGATGCCCGCACCTTTCGTCAGCAGTTCCCCGCCGCCGTTGCCGCGATAGGAGTTCAGGGCTACCGTGTACATCTTGTCCATGTGGAACGGAGTGCCGTCAGCCATGCTGAGGATGGTTACCTTACTGCCGCACGGCTTCGTGACGTCTACCGTGTAGATGATGCCTGCGGCGGAGTCGAAATTGAAACTGAAGTTCTTGAAGGCAGCCCTGTCCGCAGCGCCTTCGCGGGGTTGGTCGCGGAGCAGCAGGATGTGGTCGTCGGGCGAAGTCATGCGGTTGGTCCATAGGTCGTAGGACATCTCCAGGGCATCGTGTACTTCCTTGCCCGAAAGTTTCATGGTATAGAGCATGTTCTCGTACTTGTAGAGGTTGAACATGTCGTACACGTAAATATCCCCTTCCTTAATCTGCGTGTCGTAGGACAAGGGAGCCGCCAATGAAATATCGGCACCGCTGATGTCCAGCTGCAAGGTATGGATGAGGTCGATGAAGGCGGAAGAACCGAAATAGGCGGGACGGGTGGAGACCGTCTTCGTGAAGCGTCCGATTCTTTTCGATACGAAATCCTGAATGGTGGCGTACTGCGGCGAGAAACGTTCCATGAATTCACCGCTGATACCGTAGGGGGCGGTTTCGGTGAGCACGCCGTCAATCTGCTTGTCCGTAACCTTGCCGTTGCGCAGGGTCACGGTAATGTCGATGTCGCTCACCACAATGCCGTTGCTGGCGGGGTCCATCACCAGTACGGAGTCGCCTGCCACGTTCTGCACCTTCTTGCATTCGCGGGCGTGGTCGTGGCCCATAAGCACGATGTCGAAGCCCGGAACATTGCGGGCTACGTCCAGCGAGGCATTCTCCCGGTATTTGCCGCCCATCAGCAAGGCGTCCTGCCCGGCATGGAACATACCGATTACAATATCGGGACGCTCCTTTTCGCGGATTATCTTCATCCACTTGCGGGCGGTCTCTTCCATGTCGTCAAAACGAAGCCCCCGCCACAGATTCTCGGAGAGCCACACCGGAATGGCGGGCGTTATCATGCCGAGGACGGCAATCTTCACTCCGTCGCGCTCCAGCACCTTGTAGGGCCGGAAGTGGGGTTCGCCCGTAGCGGTATCGATGATGTTGGCACCCAGCACCGGAGCACGGCAGTCGCCCGCCCAACGGTCGAAAACGGCACGTCCCGTCTCTACATCGTGGTTGCCCATATTGGCGGCATCATAGCCCATGAAGTTCAGCATATCGGCGGTTACGTGGAGCGATACCGTGTCGATGTAGTTATAGTAATAGGCGGTAGGCTGGCCTTGCAGGATGTCGCCGTTGTCCAGCAGAATCAGGTTGTCCTTATAGGTTTCGCGCGCTTTCTGCACGAATGCGTGCACGCGTGCCAGGCTTCCGGCAGCCTCCCGCTGAAGGATGAAATCGTGGGGATAGAAATTACCGTGGATATCACTGGTCTGTACTATTTTCAGTTTTACTTCTTTATCCTGCGCGGCAACTGCTCCAATCAGCAGGAACATCCACGCAAGACAGCAGGTCAGTCTTTTCATTCTGTTGTTCTGTTAATGTATAATATATAATGTGTAAACGGCGCAAAGATATAATAAAACTCACAAAAAGGCGGTAGGGAAAGATTGTTTTTCGTACTTTTGGCGCTCATTATCAAAAAAAGAAGCTGACATGACACAAATCTTTCACAGCATGATAGCTGCCATTCTCGGCATATCGGAAAAACAAATCGGGCAGACACTCTCCCTGCTCGACGACGGAGCAACCATCCCGTTCATCAGCCGCTACCGTAAGGAAATGACGGGCGGACTGGACGAAGTGCAGATAGAATCCATCCGTACCCATTACGAAAAACTGAAGGAAACGGCGAAACGGAAGGAGACCATCGTCGCCACCATCCGCGAACAGGGGAAAATGACCCCGGAACTGCAAAAGCGCATTGACGACACGTGGGACAGCACCGCCCTCGAAGACATCTACCTGCCCTACAAGCCCAAACGGAAAACCCGTGCGGAAGCCGCCCGCCAGAAAGGACTCGAACCGCTTGCCACCCTGCTGATGCTCCAGCGCGAGCCTCATCCCGAACAGCGTGCCGCCGCCTTCGTGAAAGGCGATGTAAAGGATGCGGACGATGCCCTGAAAGGCGCACGCGACATCATAGCCGAACAGGTGAGCGAGAACGAACGCGCCCGCAACATGCTGCGGAACACCTTTGCACGCCAAGCCCTGCTGACCGCCAAAGTGATAAAAGGCAAAGAGGAGGAAGGTGCCAAATACCGGGATTACTTCGACTGTTCGGAACCCCTGAAGCGATGCAGCTCGCACCGCCTGCTTGCCATCCGCCGCGCCGAAGCGGAGGGTCTGCTCAAGGTGAGTATCAGCCCCAACGACGAGGAGTGTGTGGAACGGCTGGAACGGCAGTTTGTACAGAGCAACAACGCCTGCGGGAAGCAGGTGGCGGAAGCCGTGCAGGATGCCTACAAGCGTCTGTTGAAACCGTCTATCGAGACTGAGTTTGCCGCGCAAAGCAAGGAGCGTGCCGACGATGAAGCCATCCGCGTCTTTGCGGAAAACCTGCGGCAGTTGCTGCTGGCATCACCCCTGGGGCAGAAAAGGGTGATGGGAATAGACCCCGGATTCCGCACCGGCTGTAAGGTGGTGTGCTTGGATGCACAGGGCAACCTGCTGCACAACGAGAATATCTACCCGCATCCGCCGGTGAACCAAAGCAAAGAGGCGTTTGCCAAACTGCAGAAGATGATAGAGGCCTATAAGGTGGAAGCCATCGCCGTGGGCAACGGCACTGCCAGCCGCGAAACGGAAGATTTCCTGAAACGGCAGACGTTCAACCGGGAAGTGCAGATTTTCATTGTCAGCGAGCAGGGTGCATCCATCTACTCCGCTTCCAAGATAGCCAGGGATGAGTTTCCGGAATATGATGTAACGGTGCGCGGTGCCGTATCCATCGCCCGCCGGCTTATGGACCCGCTGGCGGAGCTTGTCAAGATAGACCCGAAGTCCATCGGTGTGGGGCAATACCAGCACGACGTAGACCAAACCAAGCTGAAGAAATCCCTCGACCAGACTGTGGAGAACTGTGTAAACCTGGTCGGCGTAAACCTGAATACGGCAAGTAGCCATCTGCTGACCTATATATCGGGACTTGGGCCTCAACTGGCGCAGAACATCGTGAACTACCGCGCCGAGAACGGAGCATTCGCATCGCGCAAGGAGCTGATGAAAGTTCCGCGCATGGGTGCAAAGGCTTTTGAGCAATGTGCCGGCTTCCTGCGCATACCAAATGCCGGAAATCCGCTGGACAACACGGCGGTGCATCCCGAAAGCTACCACATCGTGGAGCAGATGGCAAAGGACCTGGGATGCAGCGTGGCCGAACTGATTGCCGACAAAGAATTGCGCCGGAAGATACAGCCGGAACGCTACCTCTCTCCCACCGTCGGAATGCCGACCTTGAAGGATATCCTGCAAGAGCTGGAGAAGCCGGGGCGTGACCCGCGCGGACCTATCAAGGTGTTCGAGTTCGATAAGAACGTGCGCACAATCGATGATTTGCGCATAGGCATGGAGCTGCCTGGCATCGTGGGGAATATCACCAACTTCGGCGCTTTCGTCGATATAGGTATCAAGGAAAACGGCTTGATACACCTCTCCCAGCTTGCGCAGAAGTATGTATCAAACCCTAATGAGATTGTATCCATCCATCAGCAGGTACGCGTAAAGGTGCTCAGTGTAGATACCGAACGGAAACGTATACAACTGACGATGATTGGGGTTAGCGGTTAGCGATTAGGGGTTAGTGATTAGGGATTAGTGCCTTGCGGTGTGAGTGCGCAGCCTGCTAATCACTAATCGCTAATCACTAACCCCTAATCCCTATATATCAGCTTGTCCTTGTCATTGCCGAAAAGGTTATCGCCCAAAGTTGTAATCTTATTGCCGGTGGCAAGGACATGACGAAGATTGTCGCATCCCATGAATGCACCGTACTCTATGGCAGTTACACCGGAAGGAAGTTCCAACGTGCCGCACAACCGTCCGCATCCGCTGAACGCACGCTGGCCGATGCTCTTCAAGCCATGGGGCAGTTTGATATTGAGCAGGTATTTCTTTTGGGTAAACGTGTATTCGGGGATAGTTGTGGCATTGCACTTGGACAAATCCACGCTCACCAGATTGGGCATGTAGTTGCGTATCAACGTAAAGTCCGCCTCGTCCATCTTGCCCTCTACCGTAAGGAAGTTCACATCTTTGGGCTGTATGCCTGCACGAAGCAGTTCGCTGGCAAGGCTGCCCATGGTGGCTATCTGCACCAAAGCTCCTACCGGTTCGCCCTCTATGAAAGCGAATGTCTCCCACCGCTTGCCGCGACGATAGGAATCGCTGCTGCCCTGAGGGACGAATATCGCCGTTACACTGTCCGCCAGAGCTTCGGGCAACAGGTTGGGGGGAGTTTTCTTGCGTATGCGGCAAATCTTCAGATTGGTGCATCCCTTGAATGCGCCGTCTTCGATGTTCTTGGTCTTGTCGGAAAGGATTACCTCCGTCAAGGATGTTTTTCCGGCAAAAGTGCTGTCGCCAAGCTGCTTGCAGAAAGCATAGGACGGGATGCAATTGGCGGGATAGATGTAAAAGCGGTCGGGATGCGTACCGTTCTTTCCGGCGTACATACTGATGGATGCATTGGAGATGTCCAGTATTTGCAGTTTCTTGAATTCATCGCGCAGGTGGCGGAAATCCACTGCATTCAGCTTGCCTTGCAGGACAAGGTGGGTAATCTCGTTCGCTTCTTCTTCGGTGAGCATTTCCACCAAAGTACCGGGTTTGGCAACGGTATATCTCCTGGAAGTCTGGGCGGAGACGTTCGATATCATAATGCCCAGTCCGGCTACTAAAAGTATCTTTTTCAGGTTCATGTTTTGTGTCAGATTGATTTAATTTTCAAATATAAGAAGAAAGCGCCAACCGTGAATAATGATTTCTCTTTTTATTGCTATTTTTGTCGGATATTAATTAACCGAACTTATTTTTTTCATGGAAACCATCGGAAATGAATCCAAAGCCAAACGTTTTGGAAAAGCGGCAATCGACATTGTTTCATTCGCCGCGCTTGCCGTCATCATCATTACAATAATAAGCGTCCCTTTCGCAACCGTATTGCTGAAGTTAGGAAAGGAAGAGGCCGATACGATGTCCTATTTCATATTGAGCGAGACGCTGATGCTGGCAGGCGTATTCCTTTCCGCATGGATAGTATGGCATTTACGCGGCTTTTCACTGGAAGGGCTCGGACGCTCTTTAACGATGCGTTGGAAGGACTGGCTGTCGGGAATACTGCTGGCAACCGTTCTTTATGCAGTAGGGTTCGGCATATCCTTGTGGGCAGGTGCGGTAGAGATTGCAGGAGTGGCATTCAATCCTTCTTCCTTACTGATCAGCCTTGTATTCTTCCTGCTGGTAGCCGTGACAGAGGAACTGGCATTGCGGGGATTTGTATTGGAACGCCTGCTGCAAAGCGGGGTGAATAAGTTTTGTGCCTTGTTCCTCTCCGCCGCCCTGTTCTCCTTGATTCATATAGGCAATCCGAACTTCGACTTTCTGTCTTTTATCAACATACTCCTGGCAGGCATCCTTTTAGGTTCATCCTATATATACACACGCAACCTTTGCTTCCCGATAGCTCTACACTGGTTCTGGAACTGGATACAAGGCCCGGTATTAGGCTATGAGGTCAGTGGAAATAAATTCTGTAACGGCTTGCTGGCCCTTCGGCTGCCCGAAGCCAATCTGATAAACGGCGGCGCTTTCGGCTTTGAAGGCTCCGTACTCTGTACGGTACTGATGGTAGTGGGAACAGGAGTGATTTTAAAATTAGCGATTAACGATTAGTGATTAGCGATTAGGGGTTAACGATTAGGGGTTAAGGGTTGGTGATGAGAGTGGGATGTGGTTTGATAATTTCTTTTAGGCATGGATTACACGGACTATACGCATTTCATGGATTTTACGGATTTCACGGAAAAAGAATAAGGGGTAATATACCAACTGTTTTGATAATATTACCCCAAAATAAAGTAAATCCGTCAATCCGTGCCTAAAAAACCAACAAATAAGATAATATTACCATAATCACCTTTTTGTTTTGACACACCATTAATCACTAATCGCTAACCACTAACCCCTATTTATTGTACATTTTTGTTCTCAGTTCCTTGATGTGGTCGGAAGTGATGTATTCATCATACTCCATCATCTTGTCGATGATGCCGTTCGGAGTCAGTTCGATGATACGGTTTGCCACTGTCTGGATGAACTCGTGGTCGTGAGACGAGAACAGGATGTTTCCCTTATAGGTCTTCAGGTTATTGTTGAATGCCTGAATGGACTCCAAGTCAAGGTGGTTGGTCGGCGTATCCAGAATGAGACAGTTGGCATTACGCAACTGCATACGCGCAATCATGCAACGCATCTTCTCGCCACCCGACAGTACGCTTGCTTTCTTCAGCACCTCTTCGCCGGAGAAAAGCATACGGCCGAGGAAACTCTTCATATATACCTCATTGCCCTCGCCAAACTGGCTCAACCAGTCTACCAGATTCAAATCCGTATTAAAGAAAGCAGTGTTGTCCAACGGCAGATAAGCGGTGGTAATCGTAACACCCCAGTTGAAAGTTCCCGCATCCGGCTTCATATTTCCGTTGATAATCTCGAACAAAGCGGTCATGGCACGCGGATCGTGTGAAAGGAACACGATTTTATCCCCTTTCTCCACATTGAAGTTCACATCACGGAACAGCACCGTACCGTCTTCCAGCGTTTTCGTCAGTCCGGCTACTTCAAGAATCTGATTGCCCGGTTCGCGTTCGGGAGTGAAGATGATGCCCGGGTACTTACGTGACGACGGTTTGATTTCTTCCACATTCAGCTTCTCCAGCATCTTCTTACGGCTGGTAGTCTGCTTGCTCTTCGCCACATTGGCGCTGAAACGGCGGATAAACTCTTCCAGTTCTTTCTTCTTCTCCTCGGCTTTAGCCTTCTGGTTCTGCTGCTGACGGAGAGCAAGCTGGCTGGACTCGTACCAGAAGCTGTAGTTTCCGGCAAAGAGGTTAATCTTTCCGTAGTCGATGTCCACCGTATGCGTACAAACGGAGTCGAGGAAGTGACGGTCGTGGCTCACTACCAGAACGGTATGTTCAAAATTGGCAAGATAGTCCTCCAGCCAGGTTACGGTTTCCATGTCCAAGTCATTGGTAGGCTCGTCCAGCAGCAGGTTATCCGGATTGCCATACAAAGCCTGCGCCAGCATGACACGTACTTTTTCCTTGTTGTTCAACTCGCCCATCAGCACATAATGCTTGTCTTCCTTGATGCCCAGTCCGCTCAATAAGGCGGCAGCATCGCTTTCCGCATTCCAACCGTCGAGTTCGGCGAATTTCTCTTCCAGTTCGGATACCTTCAGACCGTCTTCGTCCGTGAAGTCCTCTTTGGCATAGAGTTCTTCGCGCTGTTTCATAATGTCCCACAGCACGGTGTGCCCCATCATCACGGTATCCATCACCGTATAAGCATCCCACTTGAAGTGGTCCTGGCTCAATACGGACAGGCGCTCGCCCGGTCCCAGCATGATAGACCCCGTTGTCGGGTCCAAATCGCCCGAAATAGTACGCAGGAAAGTAGACTTTCCGGCACCGTTGGCACCGATTATACCATAACAATTACCACTTGTAAACTTCAGGTTTACATCATTAAACAACACTCTTTTACCAAATTGAACCGATACGTTCGAGACTGTAATCATCTTTATATTTACTGTTTTATTATGTACTACTTACAATTTAATACCTATAACTCTGCAAATTGCGGGTACAAAGATACGAAATAATACGGTAAAACAGCTTACAACGAGTTAACTTATTGCATGATATGAAGTTAACCCGATACATACAACAAAGGTAACTGACTGCAACCTATCGAGTTAACTTACTGTCCGCACAAGGTTAGCGCTCTATTTATAGCACATTACGCTGTCAATCTGACATAAAAATATTACCTTTGCAGCGTTTTTGGCAAAAGCCGTCAATTTGGCAAAGTTTTTGCTATTAAAACCGTATCATATTAACTTAAACCCTTAACAACAATGAAAGCAAAATCATTTTACAAGAATAACAAGCATAACAATATGGACTCTAAAGAAAAAGAAAACATCAACGAAGAAGAGTTAAAAGCACAAGACGCTCAAGACGAAACTTGTGAAGAAACAACAGAGAAAGAAGAAGAAGAAGTTGCCCTGACAGAGGAAGAAAAACTCGCTCAGGAACTGGAAAAGGCCAACGCTGAGATTGAAGACCAGAAAGACAAATACCTGCGTCTCTCTGCCGAGTTCGACAACTACCGTAAACGTACGATGAAAGAAAAGGCCGAACTCATCCTGAACGGCGGAGAAAAAAGCATCAGCAGCATCCTTCCTATCGTAGACGACTTTGAACGCGCCCTGAAAAACATGGAAACTGCCACTGACGTAGCTGCCGTAAAAGAAGGCGTGGAACTCATCTACAACAAGTTCATGACAGTTTTAGGCCAGAACGGCGTCAAAGTAATCGAAACCAAAGAACAACCGCTTGACACGGACTACCACGAAGCCATTGCCGTAATTCCGGCTCCCGACGAAGCTTTGAAAGGTAAGATTCTGGACTGCGTACAAACCGGTTACACACTAAACGACAAAGTAATCCGCCATGCCAAGGTAGTGGTTGGAGAATAACATACACAGTTATATGGAAAAAAGAGATTATTACGAAGTTCTGGAAGTCGAAAAGACAGCATCGGCTGAGGAGATAAAGAAAGCCTATCGTAAGAAAGCTATCCAGTATCACCCCGATAAAAACCCCGGTGACAAGGTAGCCGAGGAGAAGTTTAAAGAAGCGGCAGAAGCATACGATGTATTAAGCAATCCGGACAAGCGTGCCCGTTACGACCAATTCGGCCATGCCGGAATGAGTGGCGCTGCCGGCAACGGCGGACCGTTCGGCGGTTTCAGCGGCGGCATGTCCATGGATGATATCTTCTCCATGTTCGGTGATATATTCGGCGGACACAGCGGTGGTTTCGGTGGCGGTTTCAGCGGGTTCGGCGGATTTGGCGGCGGTGGTGCACAGCAACGCCGTTATCGCGGTTCGGACTTGCGCGTAAAGGTAAAGCTGAACCTCAAGGAAATTTCTACCGGAGTCGAGAAGAAATTCAAACTGAAAAAGTATGTACCCTGCAGCCACTGTCACGGAACCGGTGCAGAGGGAGACGGCGGCGCGGAAACCTGTCCTACCTGTAAGGGCAGCGGTACGGTAATCCGCAACCAGCAGACCATCCTCGGCACAATGCAGACGCGTACCACTTGTCCTACCTGTGGTGGCGAAGGCAAGGTCATCAAGAATAAATGTAAGGAATGTGCAGGCGAAGGTATCGTTTACGGCGAAGAAGTCGTTACCGTGAAAATTCCTGCGGGTGTAGCCGAAGGCATGCAGCTCTCCATGGGCGGTAAAGGCAATGCGGGCAAACACAACGGCGTACCGGGCGACCTGCTGATTCTCATAGAGGAAGAGCAGGACAAGGAACTGATTCGCGATGAGAATGATTTGATTTACAACCTGTTGCTCAGTTTCCCGACAGCCGCATTGGGCGGTGCAGTAGAAATACCCACCATTGACGGCAAGGTTAAGGTAAAAATCGAATCGGGTACACAGCCGGGTAAGGTTCTCCGCCTGCGCGGCAAAGGACTGCCTAACGTAAACGGATACGGAACCGGAGACCTGCTGGTGAATGTCAGCGTATATGTGCCCGAAACACTGAACAAGGAAGAGAAAAAAGCGCTGGAAGAAATGGAAAGGTCGGATAACTTCAAGCCGAATACTTCTATCAAGGAGAAGATTTTCAAGAAGTTCAAGAGTTTGTTTGATTAAAAAACAATGCTTTCCGGCATAAAAAAAGCTACATTTGGAATGTAGCTTTTTTATGCCGGAAAGAAAGTGGCCTCTATTTCAACAAATGCACAAACTTTGCCGGCAACTCTGCTTTATCGGCGCAAACAAACAGCTTCTGACCCTCAGCGTCCAGTAAGAAAGATACACCACCCTGCGAAGCAACAAACGACTCCACACCCGCCGCTTCTTCTACAAAAACACAGCCGGGGAACAGAGGTGCAAACACTTCTTTGGTCTGTCCTTTCCACTTCTTGAATACGATTTGCATAGGACAAAATGCCATATATCCTGCTGCATGCAGGCGCTGCACTAATTTACGTTCCGACTTTGGTGCTGTATACAGAACACACCAACGACTCATATCATTATTAGCCATCATATTGCTTTGTTTGCTTTTCTCCAATCTTTAAATAAATCCTTCACAAATAATATCCAGCCAACACATCCCACTCCTGCCAAGAATACAAAACCTATAAGAATCATAATCTTATTAGGCTTGGCGGCACGCAACGGAACCGTAGCCGGTTGCACAACCGTATATACCGGAGTAATCTCCTGCACTTTGGCTCTTGCCATCTGCAATTGTCCGGAAACCTGGGTATAAACAGTATAAGCCAGCTCAACTTCGTTTTTTAAACGTTCCTGCTCGGCACGATAGCTTAACAGAACCACATTCTGGTTGGCATCTGCAAAAGTAGCATATTTTTTCTGAGCTTTCTCATAATCCGCCTTTGCTTCTTTATATAACTTTTCTGTAAAAGCTAAATCATGACGGGCTTTATTGGTACGGTAATTTGTGATATAATTCTGCAAACAATGCATCACGGTATCAGTTAACGAAGCCGAAATCAAAGGGTCCTGCATAGTAACCTCCAAAGTTGTAACCCCTGTTTTTTTATCAATCGTAACCAAGATACGCTTACTCAAAGCATCCGCTACCTTCGCCTCATCCAATGTCAGGTGGAACGGATCGATTTTTCCTTCCTTCTTCTCCGGTTTATCCTTGAATAAAGACAAGGTCCAACCCAAAGCCTTGAATGGCGCAGACATTACAGCACCCATCCATGACGAACGCTGGTATTTATCCAGATAAGCATATAAGGTCGTATCTATTTTACCTTTCTGGTCTTTGACCCTTACATCAAACAACTCCAGCAGAAAAGGGGTTGACTTAACGATATCGGGATACAGCTCGGGCGACAGGGCATCTTCTCCGACAGAACCGCCTAAGTTGATGCCAGCCATAGCAGCCAATGCCCCCATACTCCCGGCATTCACTTTACTTGCACTTTCGGGAGCCAATGTCACTTCCGTAGAATACTCTTTAGGAATGCTGAATCCTACAATCAAGCCAATCACTGCCGCAATACCGCATACCTTATAAAGCATTTTACGCTCGGCCCACACTTTCTGAGCCAACTCAATCAAATCGATTTCCTGTTCCTCCGGTTTTTGCGGAGCCTTTTGTATTTTACTTTCGTCCATTGTCCTTATCACTTAAAGAGATTAACCAAAGTAGCAATCATTGTGCCTAAAGTGGCAATAGAAGTACCCATACCTACCATTTCGGCCACGCTCATACGCTTACTCGGATCCTTAGTCGGGATGATAATCTCACACCCGGGCTCGATTGCCGTCTTACTACCGGAGCGTATGCGGGATACAGTACCATTCATATAAACCACAAAAGCACTGCGCTTCTTGGCATTCGAAGCATATCCGCCCGCCTGATTGATGTAGTAACGGCTGTTCTCTCCCTCTTTGTACAGTACGGTATTAGGATACATCACGGCACCGTTGATTTTCACTGTGCTTACATATTCAGGAATAAACAATACATCCCCCTCGCGCAACACCATATCATAATCAGAACCCGGATTTTTCAAAGCCTCATCCAGATGAATACCTACCGTATATACATATAAAGTAGTTGAATCTGCACCGACCTTTATAGCCATGCGGGTAGCATCTTCCTTTCTGCGAAGCTCTTCCTCCGACATTTTACGGATAAGACGGGCTCCTCTTACATAAGCATCGGATGTAACACCACCGGCTTTAGCGACCAGGTCGCTCAAACGTTCATTCTTCTTGGACAACGCGTAAGTACCGGTAAACAATGCCTCTCCTATTATCCCCACATTTTTCTGCTTGCGATAAGCAGGGCTTTTACGGACATACACTTCATCAAAAGGCTCCAAATAGAAATTCTCGCTCCCCGCTCCTATCAGCAAGCCGTCTTTCAGGTCAAAGGTAAATGTCTGGCCTACAATATTACTGTCGTCCGTGCTTTTGGGAGATTTAATACGGCGCGATACATCTATTTTCGTTGTAGAAGCCGCTTCAAGCAAGCCACCCGATTCCAAGACCAAATCCTCGATGGTCATCTTATCGGCATAAAGATAAGTACCCGGATCAGCAACCTCACCATGGATAGTCACTGTAGGCTCTTCTTTCAGATCCTGAATGCTGGGAATATAAAGTATATCATTCTTTTGCAAAGGAATGTCCGCAACCACACCTTTCAACAAGCCTTTCAAATCTATGGAAATAACCTCGCGCGTCAAATCCTCATGTTCACGATTGATTACGGCACGATTTAGGAAAGCATCTCCACGTACACCTTCCGCTTTCTTTATCAACTGTTTCACGGTATTCACCTCTCCGCTCAGCTGATACAAGCCCTCACGGTAAACAGCACCGCGAATCTCTACACGATTCTCGAAACGGTTGAGAACGGAATCCACCGTAAGCACATCACCGTCTTCCAGGCGGAATACCGAATAATCCATTTCGTCCACATTGAAAATCTGATGTTCGCGTCCGCTCTTGCGTACAAGACGGATGGCTTTTTTATACGCATCGCCCGTAAAGCCGCCGGCATATCTCAGCAACGTACCGATTGTTTCCGTAGGCTTCATTTCATAATACATAGGACGCTTTACCTTACCCAATATCTGCACCAGAGTCTGATAAGGATTGACAAGAATCACATCACCATCCTGAAGACGGATATCATCCTTCAGCCGACCTTCCATGATAAAGTCGTAGATGTCCAAATCTGCAACCGTCTTTCCGTCGCGTATAACTTTTATGCTTCGAAGACTACCGATTTTATTTACTCCGCCGGCCCAATACAAGGCATGGAAAACTGATGCAAATGAAGAGAGGGTGTAAGTACCCGGCACGACAACTTCACCCATAACATTCACCTGAATGGAACGGATTTCGCCTAACGTCAAATTTATTTGCGTATTGGGAGTTTCTCCCGTAACACCGGCATATATCTTGGCAAATTCGCGTTTCAAATAATCATTGGCTTCCTCTACGGTCTTTCCACTCAGATAAACCGGTCCTAACTTTGCAATTTGCACAGTACCCTCAGGCGAGATTTTTTCACGAATCGTAGTCTGGGAAGCTCCCCAAACATCAATAATAACTTCATCGCCCGCCCCCAAACGATAATTGTCGGGCGTTGCCACATTTATATTGGGTTCAAAAGTCAGATATTCGTTATCGAAAATATTATGTCCGAAAATTTGTTGTGTAAAAGCGTCTTCCGCGCTTTTAGGACCATTATAACCATAACCCGGCTGTCCATTGTTATTCAACCCCGTTCCATATCCGTTGCGTTGCTGGGCCGATTTCGCCCGCAACCCTTTAATACTTTGCTTTTGGGATCCGAGATTATCCAAGCCTGATTCATTCTGAGAGATATTCTTGTTTTTGTTCTCGTAAGTTTTCTGCGTACGTAAACGGGAGTTCGCTTCTCCCATGAAATTGGCATTTTCCTCAGAGCTTCCGTCCGATTTGCCTGAATATTTAGACTGTATTCTCTGGATTTGTTCTTTTGTGACTCCTTTCTTCATCAATTCAACCAACATCTCCTGTTGTGTCTTCCCCTGACTCTGAGCCTCTTGCACGTACAGAATGACTTGTTCATCCGTCATTTGTTGGGCAAATACCACACTTGATACCGTAAATACCAACAAACACAATAGTATAAATTTACGCATAAGTAAGATCTTTGATTAATCTTTTAGTTATCTAGTAATGTTTTTAATTGGGGACAAAGGTAATATATTATTTTCATAATATACATTTATTTCCTTTTGAAGTTTTGGAAAAAGAATTAATTCCGGGCTTCAATACAACCGGTATTTTGCCACAAACACCACTTATACCAAACAGTACTTTTCCAATCACCCAATAGAGTTAAACGTCTTTACCATACGGCTTTATCCATAATATCTCCGATAAATACACAAATATAGAAAAAATGCCAGATAGAAATATTTCTAAAAAATCAGGCAATTCTTTTTGCAAATTCAAATAAAGATGTACCTTTGCACCTCGTAATCGAAAACCCATTGCCGCTATAGCTCAGTTGGTAGAGCAACGCATTCGTAACGCGTAGGTCGCCA
>ERZ1673737.495-NODE-495-length-49621-cov-4.189646_pt1 | contig 49621 bp, 52 predicted proteins | sample MGYA00580211_ERZ1673737 | MGnify/ENA primary metagenome ERZ1673737 (study PRJEB41218, sample SAMN15661789) | gut metagenome | host: Homo sapiens | place: Canada: London | collected 2015-08-20/2019-03-30 | study: EMG produced TPA metagenomics assembly of... | reverse complement strand
GAACCCATATTGATATATAGCAGAGCATAGTAAAGCTGGGGAACATCCAATCACAAGCCCCGTGTTGTCAGATCATAAAGGTGATTTCACCAACAGGGACACCACAAGGAGAAAATACACAAATTGAGCAGACCAAACACATTGTAACACCATAAAAGGCCCCTACACACAATCTCAAATCAATTGAAGCTGGATTGAACCTGAATTGCTGCTGGTCCAGAAACGAAGTGTGCATTCCGAATCAGGACTAGCGCACCAGTCCCGTGCGGTTCTTCCGACTCGACGCTGCGAAAGCCCATCGCACATCACCACGCCCTTCTTGGCAACACTCCGCTCCAATTCGCTGGTCTCGAGAGATACACTTCATAAGAGACCATGCAGAAGTCCCGTACCATCAACTCTGCCCTAGCCCGGCCATTCGCGCCCCGGGTTCAGGTTCAGTTCCAGCGCCGCAGCCTCCAGGATGTGGCCATAACCCGCACTGGCAAGCCGCTGGTGAAGGTCCAGGGTGGCCGGTAAGTGATCAATTGAAGCTAAGAGGGTCTATTGTTCTTGCTTGCTAACGCGCTATCTGTATAGATCCTCGCTTGGAGGTAGCTAGCCTTCCCACTTTGATCCTCGGCCCATTGCTCACTCGTTTCTAGGTCACACTGCGACCGTCTTCGGTGCCACTGGTTTCCTTGGTCGTTACATTGTCAACAAGCTCGGTAGGTTGAGGCTGCAATATCGCAATTGGATCGTGACTGATGGCCCGCAGCTCGCCAGGGATGCACCGTTGTCGTTCCTTACCGTGAGGAGATGTCGAAGAGACACTTGAAGGTCACTGGTGATCTTGGCCGTGTTGTGTTCTTGGTATGAGCTTGCTTGTATGCGTGCTTGGAGGAAGTATCTAACTGTTGTAGGAATACGACCTGCGCAACACCCAGTCCATCGAGGAGAGCGTTCGTCACTCCGACATTGTCTACAACCTTGTCGGCCGCCAATACCCCACCAAGTTAGTGAATTAGTATATATCGCTGAATAGCTGCTGACGATATCAGGAACTTCTCATACGAGGATGTCCATGTGGACGGTGTTGAGCGCATCGCGGATGCTGTCGCCAAGTACGATGTCGACCGCTTCGTTCACGTTTCCTCCTACAATGCCCGCCGGGACTCGCCCTCCGAGTACTTCGCTACCAAGGTCAGTGATCTGCGGAAGGTTCGAACAAGAAACCCGCGTGCAAGAGACTGATGAATACAGGCCTGGGGTGAGGAAGTCGTCCGCAACATCTACCCCGAGACCACCATCGTCCGTCCCGCTCCCATGTTCGGTTTCGAGGACAACCTCCTCCACAAGCTGGCCAAGGTTGGCAACGTCTTCACTGCCAACCACATGCAGGAGCGCTTCTGGCCCGTCCACGTAAGACAGTCTCAACAGCACTAAATGACCAACTAACAAATATAGGCCATCGACGTCGGAACCGCTCTGGAGCGCATGCTGCACGACGACACTACCGCCGGTCAAACATTCGAGCTGTACGGACCCAAGAACTACTCGACCGCCGAGATCGCCGAGCTGGTCGACCGCGAAATCATCAAGAAGCGCCGTCACATCAACCTCCCCAAACCCATCCTCAAGCCCCTCGCCCACTACCTCAACAAGTATCTCTGGTGGCACACCATGTCCGCTGACGAGGTGGAACGCGAGTTCCTCGACCAGGAGATCGACCCCACAGCCAAGACCTTCAAGGACCTGGGCATGGAGGAGACTGCCGACCTGGCCAACCTGACCTTCCATTACCTGCAGGGCTACCGCAGTGCTTCCTACTATGACCTTCCTCCCGCCACGGAGCGTGAGGCTCGTGAGGAGAAGAAGTACCTGCACGTGCTGGACGATCAGTAGTTTGTGTTTTTAATGTGTATATAAGCCGATTCCTAGACTCAATCTGATTTCCTTGTGTTTGGAGTGGTTCGGTAGATTAGGAGGCCCTGCCTTCATACAGATTGCAGGGGCCGATGCCTTGTCATCCCTATAGCGTTGGCAAGGAGTGATCCCAGACTTCGTTGCTTTCATCCCACTATCGAGTATCAGTCCAGCAAAGTTGAACTAAATGAGGATAAAGTCATTGCGCACAATTCCATTGCATAAAGCAATACCCAACTAGCAACAGCCAGCAACAGCCAGCAACAGCCAGCAACATATACATACAACAGTCTACAATATCCAAAGAGAACCAATCAAAGACCAGGTAACATGAACCTCGGAGTCTCCCCGCAACCGATAAGATATCCAACCTCCAATTTTCAACTTCACAACTCCAACACTCACACGATGCCCCCAATTCTCCTTCTCAAAACGAGGTCCTCTCCTAACGACGGCTACGAAGAACTCTTCTCACAAAACTATGATCCAACCTTCGTCCCCGTCCTCGAACACCGCTTCCACACGGAGAACTTGAACAAAGTGCGGGACCTATTTGTCTCTGGCGCATTCGGGGATACCACCCCCAACGACCAAATCAATGGCAATGGCAATGGCAACGACACAGAACATAAGAACCGAAAATACGGCGGTCTAATCTTCACCAGTCAGCGCGCCGTGGAAGGATTCGCAAAGATGATCGAAGATGAGAAAGATAGTAAGGACTGGACTACACTACCCATTCCTTCTATTCCCTACACCTAATCCCCCAAGTCACAATGTATAGAATATATACTAAACCACACTCTAAATCAAATAGCAACCTTCATCCCCACAACCCAACCCCCATTAATCCTCTACACAGTCGGACCAGCCACAGCCCGCAGCCTAACAACCCTCCGCAACAAACACCTCCCAAACGCAACGATCTACGGTGCCGATGCGGGCACGGGTGAGAATCTGGCGCATATGATCCTTGAGCATTATAATGCGTTATACCCTGCTTGTGCCTCAGCCTCGGCGTCCAATTCCAAACCAGCACTCCTCTTCCTCGTCGGTGAGGTTCGGAGAGATATCATTCCGAAGACATTGATGAATCCCGAACTTGCGGGTGGGAGGATTGGAGTTGAGGAATTGGTTGTGTATGAGACTGGGGTTATGGGGACCTTTGAGGGGACTTTTAGGGGTTGTTTACAGAGGATTCGAGACCAGGATCGAGATCGCGATTTTGGTGTGGTGAAGAGGGAGAATGTGGTTTGGGTAGTGGTGTTTTCGCCCACGGGGTGTGAGGCTATGTTACGGGTTCTGGAACTAGGGCCGTTCTCCTCTTCTGGGTCTGCATCTGTATCTAGGGATATGGGAGAGAAGGAAGGACGACGGGTCTTTGTTGCTACGATTGGACCTACGACGAGGGATCATCTACGACAGGAATTCGGGTTTGAGGCGCATGTTTGCGCGCCGAAGCCTAGTCCTGAGGGTGTTGCGGAGGGGATTGAGAGGTTTATGAGTGAGTTGTGAGGGTTTGTGCTAGATTGCTCCGTGGGAGTTATGTATATCTTGCAGAGAGCATTTACTTATGAGTAAAGATGTAACTTATTATAAGGATACGCTTACATGGATACGGTTACTTGAATAATCATATTGGGAGTGGCCCTGCTACCTCTAACATGATATCAAATTACACGCTGTCAAGTCAAAGTGCATGCAGAATAGAATAGAATGACTCTGAGATACTCGATAGATGGGTTCGAATATCCGAATTTACCGCATGATTTCCTCGTAGATCAAGACTAAATAGGTTAGTACATATTAAAGTAACGAAAATTATCCAGACTCACCCTTCAACTGCTCCTTGCTCAGCGCATCCTTGTTCTTGTCGAAATCAAAGAATCCATCGGGAATAGGTGGCGCAGTTGGCTCATCATCGGGATCGTGGTATGGTTCGAGGTAGGGGTGGCGCAGGGCATCCTCGACGGAGATACGCTTGGCTGGGTTGAAAGCGAGTAGCTTCTCGAGCAGGTCCAGAGCCAGATCGTTGCTCTTGGGGAAGAGGGCGCGGAAGGGAATCTTCTTCTTAAAGGGGAGGGAGCGGATGTATTCACGGGCACGGCGGGATTTGATGCCGTAGTAATCTTCCATAGTGGGTGTGCCGAGGACGTCCAGGATAAGGGTCAACTGGTGGTGATCTGGAGAGGGTTAGTTATGCTTCAGTTGAGGAATGGGGTTATGTCTGAAGCATACAATCCTTTCCAGGGAATAGAGGCTTCCCGCTCAGCATCTCGGCCAATATGCAGCCGACACTCCACACATCAATGGCCTTTGTGTATTCCTTGAATGTCAACATGATTTCGGGCGCACGGTACCAGCGCGTAGCCACATATTCTGTCATGAATCCGGAATTGTCGTCGGTGGAAGCGGCCGAACGTGCCAGACCGAAGTCGCAGACTTTCAAATCGCAGTTGGCGTTGAGCAGGAGGTTGGAGGGCTTGAGATCTCGGTGAAGAACGTTGGCGGAGTGCATAGCCTTGAGAGCTCGCAGGGTCTGGTAGATGAAGTATTGGCAGTGGTCGTCGGAGAGATCTTGTGTGCGGATAACGCGATGCATGTCAGTTTCCATCAGCTCCTACAGGTTAAAATTAGCACCGATCTTCATGCATGCATCATTTCTTGATCGCTCGACCGTACTTGGATCAGATAAACTTCGTTGAATCCCTCGTAGTTGCGGGGTCGTTGGATGTCCAGGATGGAGATAATGTTTTCGTGGTTAAAGTATCGCAGCAGCTTCATTTCACGCAGTGTACGCAGGCAGAACATGGAGTGGTCGAATGGTGTGATCTTCTTGATGGCGACCTTCTGACCCGAGGGCTTGTGAATGGCAGAGCTAAATATGTCAGAGGAGCTGTGGAGAGAGACACTCGCACCACTCACCAAACAACTCCGTAGGCACCTTCGCCAATAACATCTTGGATTTCATATTGATCGGATACATTGAAGGAGATCTTTCGAGATCCTCCCGCGGGAGGGTTCTGCTGTCCCATGTCGACTGGGTTAGAACGCTGAGGCTGAGGCGTTTGTGTATTAGCTTCAAGGTCTTCAGGGAACATCCATGGGAGTTGGAGCAAGAAACGACGTAAACAATCCATGGGAAACGAAATGGGGGCCGGGGAAAGGAAACAAGGTTGACGAGGGCACACGAACGGAGCAGTCGCAAAGAAATCCAAGCAATGGTAAAAAGCAGTCTCGAGCTCAAGACTTGAGCTCGGTAGCGCGAAGCAAGCAAACGCAGAAGGGGACCGATGGACAAGTCTTACTTTCGTTTGCGCAAGTAAATTGGCACTCAAACTCCAAGGCGACGGTGTAGAGAAGAGAAGCAGAGGAATATGACAATATGACCGGTAGGTGTCCAGATCCCGAGAGACCGGGAAGCTCACAGGTCTAAGAACGTGGCATGGTTAGTGAGATTCAGCCAAGACGCTTCAAGCGAGGGTCATGCGGATCCCTTACAGAAACGTGGGAAAGGGAGATGGAGAGACCGAGACAGGAGAGAGACAGAAGAAAGAAAGTGAAGCTGGAGAAACAACTCACGGGTAAGGATAGTGGGGCAGAAGCTGTGGAGGCTAAGACAATTTGGAATTAATGAACCCGGAAGAGTACTAGTAGATGGAGTAGAGTAAAAGTACGGAGTAGTAGGGGGAGATGTAGATATTGGAGAGAGAGAGAGAGATGCTAAAGAAAGATATTAAGATCTAAGAAGTTTGATGTTATCCCCCTGAACCTTGGGTCACCTCTCCCCACCTGAGGGGTACTTGAGGGGTACTTGACCGGCCTGGCCAACCCATACACAAAGGCCAAGTAGTCTGCAGGTACCCCCCCGCCACAGCGCCAAAGTCCTTCTTGTCGCATCATATTTGGCCTGGTTTCAGGGCGCTACTGCGTGGGAGACGAAACTTGTCACAATCACAACTCTGGCAGTGGGGCTCTGATTGGAGCATAGTGTGGTTTCACTAGTCTCAAGGGGAACCCCACTGATTGGATTTGAGGCAACTATTAGAGGCACTAAGATCCGTGTAAAACAGTCTATGTTACGGATAGGGGCTAAAAATGATGAGAATATAATTTATTATAAAAAAAATGCCAGCGACGAGGTTCGAACTCGCGCGGGTTGCCCCACCAGGGTTTTATTCCGAGGAATCTTAAATCTGGCACCTTAAACCACTCGGTCACACTGGCCAGAATAGGGTTATTTTCCATTTTTGGCCTCATCAATTAGACTCCGAGAGGCTGAAAAAGGTACTTTCTCCACTATTTACGGATACTCAAATGGATATTACGAAGAATACGGGAGTACAAGGAGACACACTCATAAAAACTCATTGACTCTTAGATAATCCCAGAGCGTGTACAGTAGGCTATAACCCCACCATCTACTAGATAAATCCAAACATGCCACTCAATTCTCCCAAGGTGATGGTACAGGGACTCGCGGTGATATGGCATTTCATAGGGCGGACGACATTACTGCACGACCTGATGTCATCGTCAGTGCTGGCTGACACCGCCAGAGCAAAGGACTCAAACCTTCTCCTGCAAGGAACCCATCCACTGGTCCAGGCTGACGCTCTGGTCGGCACGGTCCTCGACCAGCATGGTCAGCGCCCAGAGGCGCAGACCCGGCTCGCCGTCTTCCCGCACCACATACAGGTGCGGCACGATCATGCTGCCCACACCCTTGGCCCGGTGGTCCCGGCTCTTTTCCACCACGGCCCGCACGCGCTGGCTGAACTCGTTTTCCACGTCGGGGAGAAGCTGCTTGCCTACCCTCAGCTGCGTCTTGTCGGGCACACCAAAGACGTCCTCGATGAGCTGGGGAACGGCGTCGCGGCCAACCCAGAGGAACTGGGTTTGGCCATCGTCGATGAGGTACAGGCCGTAGGGAACGATGCGGCCGGAGGACAGGTTGACGGCAGGGGGGAGGACGATCTCGCCAGTCTGCTCGTCCGGCACACCGGCGTTGTCGGGCATGTCATGGAGGGAGTACATCCGAGGGTAGATGTATTGAATGAGGAGCGGCAACGGCAAGGTCGACAAGAGACAGAGTGCTGCGGAGCGCATATCCGTCGGAATCTGGGCAGACTTGCGAAGACCAAGCTAAAAAAAAGTCAGTATAGGAATGTAATGGGAGACGGGGCAAGAAACTCACATTCTTCATCATTGCAAGGAACAGGACGGGCAAGGCTCTCAGGTTGGCAGGGAACTGGAGGCCACCGCCGCTGACGCTGCCACCGGCGAGCTCCTTGCGGTATGTCTGCAACAGCTCCACCATCTTAGCCTGGAGAGCTTCGCGAGCAGGCTCGAGGCCGCTGCTCAATGTGCGCTCGACGGCCTTGTGACTGAAGAATGTAGCGATGGCCTGCTGGTCGGCCGAGGCGTAGATATCCGCCAGGTTGGTGGTTGTGGGCAGGGCGAGGGTCAGCACACGAATACGACGTTCACCGTTGCAGGTAGTGTGGAGGACGGCTGCCTGCATGCAGACGACGGGTTTCGTGACAGTCTCATCAATGGCCACCTCGACCACGTAGGCCTGGTCACGAGGGAAGGCCGGGAAGGCACAGAGATCCGAGCTACGGTTGAAGAAGTTACCGTAGAAGGTGCTCATGCGCAGACCTGTGGTAGCACGCACACGGAGAACAGCCTCCAAGCCGATCTCTGAAGACAGGTAATCGGAGAATTCACGGGCGTACTTCATGGCATCCTCCTTCCGTGCAGCACTCCAGCCAGGGTAGAAGTAGGTTTGACCACCAGTATAGCGGGGCAGGTTGCTCAGAGATGCCACATCCTGGTATTGGGATGAGAAGAGGAACATGTCCACGGAAACCTGTGCCTTGGAGCATTCTACTGCAAAGCTCTTGTAGAAGGAGTTTCCTGTTTGAAGCAGACTTGACTCTTTGCTGGTGCCCAGCACCTTCTTGTCTTCTCTCATTGTGAGCGCTCCGTGACCGATGTTAGGCAATGACGCACTCAAAACAGTCATCTTTCCTCCGACAGGAGAGATCAACTTATAACCGGCGCGCAATGCCGAGCCCATGGCGCAGCTGTTGTTCTGGGTGTTCTGGAACATTTCCTGCAGCTTGTCAAGGAAGACCTCGATGTTCTCCCGGCATTCGCTCAGCGTCACCAGGAGATCACCAGGGATTGGGAGGAAAGGTTCATCCAAGTCACTGACAACCAACATCCGGGGATCCGAGGTCTCTGAGTTGTCCCGAGGGATGCTGAAGTAGTGCAAGCTTGAGTCCACTGCAATGAAGCCGAGGCGTGTCCGCCGGTCTGCGTTGGGAATGCGGTCGAGACTCTCCTTAATGGTGCGTGCGGTGGTTGCCAAAAGACCGCTGGTCACAGATGAATAGCTCACATCGATCAGGAAAAGGTAGACGAGGGGCTGCGGTGGGCGGACCATATACTCTTGCGGCGCGACGAATTCCACCATGCTGTGATTGAGGTCGGGGCGCAGCGCACGATCAGCAGGCTTCTGCAGTGTAGAATCCCAATCAAAGGCCTGGGGCACATCGTTTGTCAAGTTGCACATGTTACAACGCCAGCGGTGGCCATGGTCGAGGAAGGTAACAAAGGGGTTGATATAGGAACGGCAGCGACGGCATCGTGAGATCACTTGGTCGGGAATCACAGGAATGGGGTCCTCGGCGTCGTGAAGAGAAGCGTAGGGTTGGATGACGAGAGCGAAAGGCAACTTGGATTTCTTCAGGAGAGAATTGGTTGTTGGCACTGCGTTCAGCGTAGAGCGCATATATTTCGTAGGGCAGTTAGCCTCGGGAGACGGGTAAACGCTAGTCTGTCAATTGTCAGCATCTCGACCATTTGCACGTGGCACGTAACATACTCCCGGGGGCAAGATAATTGGTGGAGGAGGGTAGTCCAGTTCAGCAACATTGAATGGCTGAGACCGAAGGTCTGTCGGATAAAGCTGGTTGAGCTGGACTTGGGGTCGCATAGGGGCTTGGGCCACGGGTTGCGGGGGTGGCATGTGGTGCGGCTCGACCATGCCCATTGCGCCGAACTGCTGTGTCATCTGCGAGATATCAGGAACAGCAGGCGCACCGTACGCTGGTGCTGCGGCCTGCATCTGGCTGGGGTCTGCACCGTAGACGGGTTGCTGGTATCCTGCGGCCTGTGGCTGTTGGGGGTAAGCTCCGTAGGCACCCCCGGCCGTGGGCTGTCCACCAAGCGCAGCATTGGCTCCGGAACCGAAGTCAAAGGCTTCGCCAGCGTATGCTCTCTTCTTCTTTCCACCAGCTGCGGGTGGATGCGCACCTTGCCCAGGGACCGGGGACTGTGTGGGTTCCGGGGTACCGTAGGCGGGTTGGCCGTACCCTTCCTGGGGAGGATAACCCCCTTGTGGTGCTGCCATAGAGGTCGGATAGGATGTGTGAAGGTAGACTGGAAGATTGGGGAGAAGGAAAGATCGCACCCGGCACGGACTCGGGTTGTTGATACGAGGTGGTTACAGCTCCTGGACCCCCACAATCAGTTTCTCGTCGACCAAACAACTTTGGAGGGGAGAACAGCTTACTCACAGGAAAAGCTGCACCGACAAAAACAGTGAGAAGAAGGGACGTGACAAGAGGGCTCACCAAAAGAAGCCAAGGGAGTGTGGGAGAGGCGGTGATGGTTTACGGTGGCCTTTAGGTTGCGTTGCTCCAGCCAATCACAGGCCAGATACCATGTGACGAGGGGATGTTGACTACCCAATTCTATAGTTCAGCTCTTGATACAAAGCTGCTGGAAATATAATATAGACAATTGATAATAGCCGATCCTATGGGTTTACATTGTCGAGAGTCGGTCAAATTGATAGAGCTTGACCTCAATATGGTGTTCATGGTTACAAGATCTTACTGTAGATTGGGGGTATAACATACATTCATACATATGCTGCAGGCAATGCCACTCTCTGAATGATATTTTGTCTCTTTTGTCGTCTCTTTCTACGTGAAAGGAAACCGAGATCGAAGCAACACGTTGGCTTACCAATATAAATCACAGCTCACTCTTATATAGTTCACCCTATGACGACACTTTATAAACTGCAACCGACGTTGCGAAAATGATCGAATAGGGAGACTTCTATCACACCTATCGGAAGACATGACATATACATGTACGATATTCGGGATACACAGGTATATAAATGCGGCCTGTACTAGAATTGGTCCGTGAACCCTAGTCTACGCACGGATTGAATCGATACTTTGGCGACTGGACGACCATGATATAATTTATCAGTGACGGCTGCTTGCCAATTGGGCTTAGCTAACTTACAGCTATACACGTAGTAGAGAAAGAGACCGTAGAAGCGTGAGGTGGTACTCCAGAATGCCCACCAAGGACGAAACCAATGGTTGCCCTGCCAACAACACACACCACAAGAGAACTCCTCCACACGTTCCCTAACCTCAAGTTTTGCATTAACCGTCGACAAGTAGGTAGTTTCGTTTCTTTGCTTTGGGGGATTTGATTGTTCTCTTTTTTTATTTCCCTTTTATCGTCTGTCCTTTCCTGCGTTGCATTGGATTATATCGCCCAACAAAGGATTGAATGACCATCACGCCACAATGAGTGTCCGAGTCGTCGCACGTGTCCGCCCTCTTCTCAAGTCCGAACGGGATCTTGATGTAATCCTGCGTACAGGATCATCTGCCACCGACAAATCTCGTCTGTCCACCGTCGGCGAAAAGAGTGACAAGAGCGACAAGAAATTGGCGGCTTTGAGGGATAGGGACAATGTCGTGCGGATCCCCAACCCCAAGAATGAGGGTGAGGAATACGCATTCCAGTTCAATGGGGTGTACGACGCGGAGGTGTCCCAGCAGGAGCTGTTCGATGCTGAGGGTGAGTCGTGTTCCGACCCCGTGGGCAACCCAATGGGCCAACATATTGACTAGAGTGACAGTGGCACCGACAATCAAGCACCTCCTGAATGGCTTCGACGTGACATTGTTCGCATACGGTGTCACCGGAACAGGCAAAACACACACAATGCGCGGCGGCAAAACCCTGGCGGACAGGGGTGTAATTCCTCGACTACTCAGTGGTGTGTACAGGCGCGCTCGGAAGATTGAGAAAGACAGCGAGGGAGAGACAACGGTGCGGGTTTCTCTGAGCTATTATGAAATCTACAACGACAAAGTGTACGATTTGTTCGAACCACCCGAGAAGCGCACGATGGCTGGCCTCCCCCTTCGCGACAATGGTGGAAAGACTGTTGTCTGCGGCTTGAGCGAGAAGCCATGTACAACTTTGAAGGAGTTTGAGCAGCTCTATGACCAAGCGAATACTAATCGGTCGACTTCTGCGACGAAGGTATGGTTTTGATGCAAAGACAAGCAGTTGGCTCTGTTGCTAAACATACTTCCAGCTCAATGCGCACTCCTCTCGATCGCACGCTATTCTTGGTGTGAAGGTTACCATCTCCTCGCCTGAACATACTCGCGTGAGCACTGCTTCCGCTATTGATCTTGCAGGTTCTGAAGATAATCGGCGGACGGAGAACGACAAGGAGCGTATGGTGGAATCAGCCAGTATCAACAAGAGCCTTTTCGTCTTGGCGCAGTGTGTCGAGGCTATCAATAAGAAGCAGCACCGCATCCCGTACCGCGAGTCGAAGATGACAAGAATTCTGTCTCTGGGACAAAACAACGGGTTGACTGTGATGATCCTCAACCTTGCTCCTGTTCGATCTTACCATTTGGACACCATCAGTTCCTTGAACGTCGCCAACCGTACCCGGAAGATCGAGGTTCGAGAAGTGGAGAATGACCCTATGTTCAAGGGCCCGGCAAGACCAGCTGTTCGGCCTTCTCTGGCAAGTGCGCGCCAACCCTTGCGTCCGCTCACGGCCTCTGTCAACGTGAACATGCCAGCCCCTGCTGCTAAGGACCCAGCGGAGAAGGATGACACCAAGCCCGTGAAGGCATTCAGTGTGTATTCCGACAAGCCACAGACCAAGCTCATTAGCCAGCTGCGGAAACCAGAAGGTCCCAAGCGCACCTCCCTCTCTAATGCGCCTTCGAGTCTTCCATTGAAGCCAGCTCGTCAACCACTAGGCGCACAAGCTCCTGCGCGCCATGCTGATTTCTCGACTGCCCGGATAGAGGAGATGGTCGAGAAGAAGGTCGAGGAGATTTTGGCGGTACGAGCCGTGAGCGAGCAATCGAAGCAATCACAGGTTCGCGAGCTCAATGAGCAATTGCAGCGACGATTGGAACAATTGGAGCAGCGCATTGATGGTACTGAGGATGCGCGGGCTGAGGGTCTATCGTACCTACTCATGGCCAAACAGCATCAAGCACGCGGCGAAGACGGCTCTGCACTGAGAATGTACCAGCTGGCAGCTCCTCACTTTCCACACAATGAGAAGCTGGCTGGCAAGATCGCCGCTTTGAAGGATCATGTTCATGCTAAGGCCTGGGAGAAGCAAGGACCCTCCCCACCTAAGGGCAGACTTGGTAGCATGCTTTCTCTCAAAAAGGAGCCCATCAAGACCCTCGGAAAACGCCATGCCGAGGATGACGATGATTACATGGACCAGACAGGTGGCGACTTCTCAAGTGACGAAGAGATCATGCGTCCACGACACAAGAAGCGTGCTTCAGCTAAGCCCCGTCACAGCGAGAACGAGGATCCCACTTTCCTTGATAGCGAGGATCCCTCCATCTCCCCTCGTACAATGCATCTGCTGTCCATCATCAACTCAAGGGACATCAGCCAGATCAAGTTGCTCAAGGGCGTAGGCGCCAAGAAGGCAGAGGCACTTGTAGACTGTCTCTGCGAGATGGACCAAACGACAACAGACGAAAACAATGGCGAAGTGATCTCAGACCAGCCCCAATTCCAGGTGAACAGTCTGGCACAGCTGAGCCAGCTGAAGGGTGTCGGGGTCAAGACAGTGGAGAACATGAGACAGGGAGTTTTGGCTTGATTGTTGCATTTTTGATACTCGGGCATAATTGGGGTTTTTCATGCATCATCCACCTTCAGCGACGGTGCTAGGGCGTTTTCATGTTTATACGTTTGTACTTTTGAGAGTACTTTTGACAGATATTTTGGCGTTGGTGAATTGATCATCTTTCATTTGGAGTAGTTCTTTCATTTTGGGATATGGATCCTGTCCAAGACATTATCAAAGACATTATGACGCTTAATGCTTAACGTTAGTTCTATTGAGGGTTGAAGATCTCCTTTTGTGCTGGGTTTTCAATAATCAGGTAGTGTTGGCGCAAGACCAGCTGGCAGTGCCTGAGTCTTCGTGAATGGCGACACCTGATACCCAGAGACCCAATCCACACTAGATGAATATTAGTTCTGAAACGCAAAGCCAAGCTATAGACATTATCAAGGAGACTTACAATAGCACAGGCAATGGCCAAGATGCCAACATTGATAATAGTCAAACAAATCTTCTTCCAGTTTTTGAAGTATTGACCTTGATTCATGTGCAGCCAAAAGATAGCAGGGAGACCGACTGTTAGTATAATGTTAGTATTTGTTTCCATGTCAGAAAAGGTAGTTAGCAGAGAAGGGGGTAATCATACAGCTGAACCAACTTCCAAATAGTGCACTCTGTAAAAACAGTGTTAGCCAGAATTCCCCATAAAGTATGATACACCTCAAAACTTACAATAAGACTGAGCAAGTCGTTGAAGACAGGAATGGACTCCGCCACAACCCACGAAATAACCCAGACTCCAAGACAAATAGCAACCCAAGATCCAATCGACAGGAAGCTTCGGTTGTGCATGTTGTCGGAGCCACGGAACATGCGCACATAGATGTATTTACAGGCGACATGCCCCAAGACGACACCAGAAAGGATAGTCTGTCTATGATTAGCAGGTGTGGCTAAAACGTTAAAACAATATTAGACTCACAGTTGGGATGGCCATACCCCAGGCAATCTTTCTCATCAAGGGGCTTAGAGATGAAATGGCGGGCGACTTGACGTCGGGGCCCACGTAGTGATAGATAATCAGCGCGCTGACCAGGTACAGAACCGTGTCGACGATCTGAAGCATAGCTAGCGACTTGTTGAAGGTTCTCGGGTCCTCTGTCTCAGACATGAAGCCAAAGTATGCAACATGGGCGACTATATATCAAATTAGCTTGGCTTTCGGCCATGGTTGATGTCTCATGAGATGTTAACATACGGTAGGCGAAAATGATATTGGTGACCGCCAGGAAGCCCTCGCGGAAGCTAACAGTTGTGGTGACTTCGTTCGGGACCCAGCCCTTACTCTCGACTCCCACGGTAATCATGGTGATAATTGTTGCAATAAGCACACTCAGGAATGCTGGATAATTGTCAGTCAGACTGTATATCAAGGTATTAAGCTCCATCTGTACTCACAAGCGACAGACATCCAGTAGACCTTATCCATAGTACGCGGCAAAGCGCCCAAGAAACAGATGATCAGTCCAACGACACCAAAGACCAGCGTACAGGTGCCGTGATTAGTCAATGCATTCATCAGGATGTTGAACATGAGAATGTTGCTAGCCATAAGGAAAATGAGCAGCAACAGCTGGCCGATTCCGAGTAGCTCGCGGCCGAAACGGCCCATCAAGAGCTCGCCGGCGTCTCCCATACTGTGAATTGCAGGATGACGGAGTTTGAATTGGCCAATGGCATAGCCCGTATACCATGACAGAGCGGAGATGAACAGAATCATGATGGCAGCACTGTATTACTATTAGTCAATGTGTTTTTGGGAAAGATGCTGAAGGAGATACATACGGAACCATTCCAAGAGTGGCCACAGCAGACGGGAGAGAGAGAATTCCAACAGAGACATTCTCAGCAATCATGACTGCAGAATATTGTTAGTATCAAAGCTGAAACGTTAAACATATCTAGAGTTAGAGACTCACGCATGCCGCAATGCCTAATAACTATGATTAGCAATGTCTATTGATATCAAAAGCCAGAACGAGTCACATACCACCACTTCATAGTCCGATACTTAACCTCAGCAGTCTCCTCATTACCAAAAGGCTCCAAGTCCTTCGCGTCGAAAGGCTTCTCATCATTTTGAAAGGGTTCGTCAATGGCCTTGCCTTGAACGGCATATGAGTCTTGGTCACTCATGGCGGGCAGACTTTGTCCTGCTCGGCGCTTTTCCCTAAGTATATTGGGGAATAGCAGCCCGAATGAATAAGCCAAGCACTTATACCAGCATTGATAGCACAGATGATTCAGAGATCAGATTTTCGTAATTGCAAATTTACCCCAAAGCCAAGGAAAAATCTGAATGCCGGGGAATTGGGTGGAGCCCTTGAATTTTTCCCGCGCGGATGTCGGCCGAAACCGGTAATTTTTTGTGTTGCACGGCTGTCCTGGATCTTCAATTTGAAAATTGGGGTTGACGATCGTTTGTATCAGATCAAATAATGTCTTCCAAACGATTATCGGAAGTTTGGCACAATGGGTGCGAAAAGAGCGGTGGAAAGGGTGTCAAATTAGCCGTTTTCGGCATGCCGATGTTTCCCGCCAAGTTTCCCGATTGGCGTTTTTCGATGAAAACAGGCGATTCGTTGTTTTTAGCCATGTTGTTTTTGTTGACATATTAGATAAAAAATAAGTTTTATAGTCTATAGCACAAAATAAGTAGTGACTAACCCATAAGTATTGATAACTTATAACGTATTTCACATGCGAGCTGCGCACACAAGCGAGCTGCGCACCCCAAAACACCATAGTAAATGGGATAAATTACAACTTGATATCTCAACAACCACGTTTTTATTTTATTTTATTGCTTTTCGATAGCTATTGATAAGACTTTTCAACCCTATATATCAAATTCAAGGAAATCGGTACGCTGCATTATCATGGTATTCGAAAATTACGTTGCTATGAGCCAGAAATATATATATCTTATTCACTGAGTTATCAAAATTCTTTAAACTTCCTAAAGAGCCTAGATATCACCCTAAAAGCATTGTGCTACAAGGCAAAGTCCCTATAGACCCCCGTTGTTGAGATATCAAGTTGTAATTTATCCCATTTAGTATGGTGTTTTGGGGTGCGCAGCTCGCTTGTGTGCGCAGCTCGCATGTGAAATACGTTAAGTTAGTTAAGTTAGTTAGGTTAACTTATAGTTAGGTACTAGCAAATCTTGGCGGTTGACCAATTGTTCTCGACAATTATACTGAATTGTCATTATCTGGTTCTACGAAGCAGATGATTTGGGCTACAGGTTTTCTCTGGTTCTAAAACATACGCTATTCTTCTCTCTTTTGAAATCCATATATACTTCTTCGGTGCCAAGGTGACCGCCTTGTCAAAGCCTCCATGCATAGAAATGAGAGAAATTATATAAACATTAAAAATCAACAATATAACTTTTAATACCGTAATATATACTCTAAATGCCACCGTCTATGGAAGCCACTTTCCCCTCATCTCACACCTTGTTCAGCCTAAACCCACCACCAACAACAACTCTCGCCAACACAAACAGCGTTGATCCAGCAATCATAACAACACCGCAGAAGATTTGCAGTTTAGTATAAGAGCCATGTAGCACATCCGGAACCAGAGCACCACCAATCGGAGTGCCGGTCAAAGCCGCGAAGGAGATGATAGCAAAGAAAGTACCATTGCGCACGCCTACCTGGCGTAGATCTGAGATCTGTGCTATACATGCTGGGGCGAGGGAGACGAAGGCACCAGAGCCGAAACCATACAAAGCACTGAAGACGATGGCAGGGGCGTTGCCTCGCGATGGTAGCCAGAGCGCTAGGACAAGGATTGCAGAGAAGAAGGTTGTGACAACCATCATGTTGTAACGGCCGATTTTGTCGGCGAAGTAGCCTGGAAGGGTACGGCCGAAGATACTATTTAATTTAGTTAGATTAAGCCCCCATAAAGAAAAAGAAAAACTAGAACTTACCTAGCAGCGTTCAAAATGGGAATCAGATATTGAGCCAGTCCGGGGGACATGCCGTATCTTTCCGCCTGAGTAATAACAAAAGTGAAAGGCAAGAACATTCCCCAGAAGAAACAGAAAGCACCGGCAAGTGTAAGCGAGAACTTCAGCTCTGCCAATGGTCGCAGGAAACTCAGGATATCAAAAGGCTTGGGACGGTGCGTCAGCCTCGACTTGAGGGTGACATTGGCAATACCCAACATGAAGAGAATGAGGAACGCGCAGATACGCATAGCCCAAGGGAAACCGACTTCAGGAATCAGACGGGTCACCATGATGGGGAAGATAACACCACCCAGACTTGATCCGGAGGCTGTCACGCCCAGCGCGAAGGCGCGGCGTTTGGCGAACCATGTGCTGACAGAGTTGACTGAGGCGTTGAAGATTGCACTTGCGCCGATTGGGCTGCAGATTCCTTGTGCTAGGATGAATTGGTAGTATTCCGTTGAGAGGGAGGCCATCATTAGACCGAAGACGTGGAGGAATGTGCCTAAGAGGAGGATCCAGCGGGGTCCGTAGCTGTCGAACATTGTTCCAAAGATTGGACCCTATGAGGTTGTTAGGTATTGGTTTTCGTTGCTGTTAAATGGATATTGGACGTACGCAGAAGAACATAATGAATGTTTCTAGCGATGTGATCCATGTCACTGTGCTGGTGGAGTACTCGCTCAATTGGTGACTCTCATAGTATGTCTGGAAGACTCCGATGCCTGGTGGGAGTTTAGTCTCTTGCAATATCATACAATCAGGTGACACGTACAATTAATCCAGCCAAAACTAACGAACAGACCGGAGAATGCTCCCAGAACAACCAACCATGCTTCCGCGCCTCCATCAGGCGGCGGGCCAATTGCTGGCGTTGCGGGCGCTGGGCCAGCAGCGACGGACTTTTCAGACGGTTGTGCGTCGGCTGCAGGTTCTGTCTTTTCTGGTCCTTGGATTCCCTTTTCGGGGTCTTCATTCCCTTGGACACTCATGGCGGGGGTTGAGTTGTCAGATGGAGGTATGTTTGTAGTGGCACTATCGATGGACGGAGGGTTGGTGGCCGTCATTATTAGGAAGGCTCTTTGGGTTCTCTATAATCGTCCTTGGGACGAGGATATACAATTGTTCGCAATCTGTTTTGAATAATGGGATTAGAACTGATGTTTGGGACATAAAAGTGGATTTATAGACTTCGCGGAGACGGGACGTACAAGATTAAGAAACAGCGCTGTGTAACGAAGAAACAGCTTTATTCAAAATGCGATGCGACTCACTTGAAAATAGCAAACGGAGTAATTTCCGGTAGGGCGCTAATCCTCCGAGACTCGAAGGTTTAGATATGTAACGAAACAGACCCTTAAAGTATATAGGTGGGTTTAAGATCAAGATCAAGATCAAGATCAAAGAGAAAAAAAAAAAAGATAATATAAGGAGTCTCGGCCATCGCGTCTCACTAAGTCCGAACAGTGCTTAATCTTGGTCATTTTTCTGATATTTGGAGCTAAACTATGCAAAGACATAGTGGCTCCGCTATTATTGGCTCACCACGTTATTATGCGATCTGATTTGACCCTGTGGAGAACCGAGGAGAGTCCGCGGGTCTTTGGGCCCGGGGAGAACAGGTCGGAGATGTGCCTTGGTCCGAAAGGCCGAGGCGGCTTTAAGGAATTGTAAATCCTCATATTTTCCACTGAAGGATATACATCATTTTAAAGGTATGCTTCTTAATATCGAACTACTTTAGAGAAGTACTCCATCCCTAACCGCCTTCTCATAATAATTTTAGTTAGAGACCCTCTACAGTTCATTCAGGCTTACAAGATGACAACTTTTATATTAAAGGATACCTAACGTTACCACCCTTCTCACATGATATTTCTCGTTTTAATTAATTGCGTTTTTACTTGTTTTCTTTAATCTGATGCTTCTTGTAGTATATGTGAGTTGAATAGTAAGTTAATTAACTTAGACTATTCGAAACGGTATAGGATCCACGTTAAAGTCAAGTCCATAACCTTTGAGGGCGTATAGATCTTTATAGTCCCCCAATAGTCTCTTATTCTGCATACAATACCTTCAATCAAAGCGAAATATCCTTAAGCCAGGCATACAATCTGCCAGTCATGGAGTAAGATCTGAAGTACGCGTTGAATTTGGGGGCCGAATCCTTCTCAGCCCCAGGTTCTTTGAGACAGGTTTCCTTTTACATTCGCCCAAGTGAATAGAATGGCAACATAGCCTCTCCTATCAGACATGGCAGAAAAAGAAACAATTGTCCTCATCTATGGCGCTTTCGCAATCTGCGCCGACTGGAAGCAGATGGCCTCGGATTTTGACCAATCCTTCCACGTCATGATCCCTGACCTACCCGGCCATGGAGATGCCGCAGAAACAGGATTCACGATGGGTAAAGCAGCCGATACAATCCACATATTCATCCAAAGCTCTGCAACAGGCGGAAAGGCCATAGCCTAGGTGCTCAAGTCGCAATCCAAATAACAGAAAAGTACCCCAACATCATCAGAACCCAGATAGTATCAGGCTTTGAAATCCGCACCCTTTGGGCAGTCGACCGTGTGGAGGATCTGGTTCCTCGCCCGGCAATCAGGTGGATTATGGATGGTGCGCACGGCAGCTTGCGAAGACTGGGGTGCGGTGGTGATGTACTCCTTGTTCTTCTTGATGTTGTTGGCAAAGAAGATAAGGGTTTTCCGTACATGTAGAACGTCTTTGGCATCGAACGAGAAGGGGGCTTACTTGACCTGGGATGCTTTGAACGTAACAATGTTGCGGGTACGCATCAATCGGACAATCCACCAAAGCGCGCGAGTATTGAAGAGGGAGGACGCGGTAACATTGTGCTGTCCAACCGTGGGGCGCGCAGAGTCAGCGAGAGCGGAACTCCATTTTGGGCATTGTCAAAGCCGGATAGAAAAGCGAATATGAGCTTTGGATGACCAAAGGAGTTCGCACTATCGGTTGCAAATTGGTCTATCACATCACGAGAGAGTTGGAAGCTTGGGTCGGTACTGTAGGTCTTGTGCAGTGAAGCTGTAGTGGCAAAGCCATAACAACTAGCAATCTTTGAGGCCGAGTTGTCGAGAGCTTTGATGAAATCAGGGACATAGTTGACATTGCCAACCTGCTTGGAGCGTCGATTTGAAGACATGGTGGTTGAAGAGGGAGATGTAAGAAAGGTGATAGCGGTGGGTCAAATGATGTAGTGGAAAACGCCGCGAGGTGAAACCGATGTTGTGGGTGAGGATGCGGTTCTTCGCGGCTGTAAAGGCAAATCTAGTCTGTGTTAGTAACAACTCATAAAAGCCTCAAATTCTGAGGTACGTCACATACAAGAGAGATGAAGGTGGGAAAATAGAAGAGAAGGTTTGAAGAGGAGGAAGAAGAAGTATATATACCTTCCTAATCTAGTACTTGTGAGGATATTAACCTCTACAAGCTTACTTTCTGAGGTACGTCAGAAAGTATAGGTACGCTTGTCGGTCGGTCCAAACTCTATACTATAGTCTCTACACTATAATACACACGTAGTGGGCTCTCCGCAGAAAAAGCGTCGTGCATAACTGATGCATGACACTTAGCCTGGCATTGGTGTCCACATGGCTCAAGTCGACGAGTACACGGGAGATCACAATCCCCTTCAGGGCTCTTCTTCTCAAAGTCCTACGCCAACATCAGCCTCACCACGCCACTTCTATGTTACTCCCACTCACTCTAGACTACGGTCGCATCAATATTTGAGAAATGGAGCCTAGAAGTAAAGAAATAGAGATTGACCAAGTGGCACCAAGAGAAAAGAAATGCTCATACTGTACAGGATGCAACGTAATACTCATCCCAAACGGAGACCGCCCTAGCCCTACAGAACCCAATGCGAAGAACTCCCATAGACTATGGTCTACATCTAGTTGCGACTGACTTCCTCAATTTCCACCTTACCATCTTTGCGGATCTTTGCAACGCTCTGGCTAGTTCCCCGGATTTCCTGCTCCAGTTGCTCGACCGAGCGTTCAAGGTCCGAGGTATAGCTAGCGGACTTGTTAGAGTCTGTCTTCTCGACCTCACTGGCCTGGTAGGGGGCTGAGGACAAGCCCCGAGGGGTGCCGGCAATCTCGTTGACTTCCTGTCCTGACAAGACGTCGTTGAGACGAGGACCGCGGGACTGGATAAGGATGGTTGTTGGGCCATCGAACTGCATGAAGAGCTAGATAATAGAGTTAGCTGGTGAACATCAACAGAAGAAGAAAGTGACATACCCTATCTCCCCAGATAGTCATGCGAGACCAGGTACGCAGCTTGTGGAAGAACTGCATGGTGGTCTTGTATGCCTTGGAATCGGACATGTCGCGGATGAACTTGGCCTTTTGGAAGATGCTCGGGAGAGTCTTCAAGCCCGGGACTTGGAAGCTGAGGGTGGTGGATTTGAAGCGGTAGGGACGGGGAGGGTTGGAGGACATTGTGTAGGCGAGCACGTTGCTATGAAGGATTAGCCACGTGCAACACGGGCTGTTAGTATAGAAACATACCTGGGGTGCGCAATATACTGTTCGCCCTCCTTCAACTCAACCGAATAGAGCTGCCCGTTACCAACCAAGGCTATTAGTCCTCGGCCGGTCACTTCGGAACTGCCCCAATGAGATAAGCTCTGCCTAAATTAGCTTCATATCTCGCAGGCAAGTAAGGTCTAACGAACCAGGCTGGCATTGATAGTCGGCTTTATAGACAGAGACCGGCCCGTCCATGCAAGCAAAGCCCGTCGTTGGGCAACCATCCAGTCCACGGATCCATTGACATTCACAACGGCGAAGGAAGTGTTGGGTGACCGAACGGAGACGAGAGCTGTGACGGGGGTGGCGGAGGAGACCTATACACACGTCAGACTATGGCTCATTGACTTCCACCTGAACTTATATGCCCAATATACCTTCTGGTAAAGGAAGGGCACTCCCACGACAGCCCTGCGGAAAGGTTCTAGAACGCTCAATGTTGAAATCACCTGGGATCGGCATATTAGCAAAGATTATTGCCCAAGTCTGCACAAAGATAGCATTGCCTACATTATCCGCCTTTCCACTCAAGCCAACCAGTGTTCCTCGTCGTGTGTACAAGTTTTGCGACGCCGAGAGAGAAACCGAAAGGAGCGAATACGGAGCGCCGACAACGTCGAATCGCGCATCTATTTCTCATCGCTATTAGCCTATATCCCAATGCCAAGGTTTGACCGCGGAGGAAGCTCAATTACCTCGTGATTCAACAGAGCTGGGCGTGTTAGCGAGGGGCAGGTGGTCGTTGACCGAAGGCACCCCCGAGGGTGCGGCGCGAATCTGAACATAGCGCGTTTGCCTACGAGGAATGACTCGTGTCCAGGACAAAGGCCGAACGCCTTGCTGTAGGGAAGGACGCATGGTGCCCAGGTGTGAATGGCGCAGACAGAGAGAGTCCTGGCGAAGTTTACGTCAGGAAAGCGCGAGAGTCGGGAAATCGTGGCGCCGAACACCTACGGAGTACACAACTGACACTCGGAATTGCGACATTGGATTATTTCTGTATAAAGTGGGATAGTTTTCTATTTCTGCATCTCTACTCTTTACAGAGTACTCTGCTCTATTCCGGCATTGGGGACCCCGATAGTTTTTCTCCGAACCCGGCGGCCTTTCCCCCCCCGCGAGCTATCGGGACAGCTGCCGACAACGTCACTTGTGCTCATTATGCACCCCTGAGCTCTCCAGTGACTCAAACAATTCCCGCAGACTGATTCATATTTTACCAAGCAGCCATGCTGCTCAGAGCCGCGCGATCGCCGTGCTGGCGCACGGCGCAATTCGCATATCCGAGCTTCACCGGCCGGTCACGGTGCACGCGACTTAACGGAACGCAACTGCGTGTATTCACATCGGGCGGTATCCCATTGCGGAACAAATCTACAGAAAATAAAGATCAGACATCTACGAAAGTCGGTGCTTCTACCCCAGACCCGTCGCAATTGGCCAGCGCCAACATCGTCCAAACGCCGAAAGATGGCGATGCGAAGACACCAAAAAAGGACTTGCTGAGTGAGCCTATGGCTGCAACGAAGGAACAACGGAAGGCGGATTGGGCCATTATGAGGGAAATGGCCAAGTATCTGTGGCCGAAGGTAACACCCGAGTGCTATTAAATACAATGATCGGGTATTGATTAGCTGCAGGATGATTGGGGTACGAAGCTCCGTGTTGGTTCGGCATTATCATTGCTTGTTGGTGCAAAGGTTGGTTCATTTCTAGAAATGGAAGTGTTCGGCGAGACTGATATATTCCATGCAGATTCTCAATGTGGAGATCCCCTTCTACTTCAAGAGCATTGTCGACTCGATGAATGTAGACTTTGCTTCTGTCGGTGGGACTGCCTACACTGTGGCTGGGTCGATGATTATTGCCTGTGAGAGAGGGACTATCGCAGAAAAAGAGAATCCTGGCTAATTTACATTTTAGATGGTGTGACTCGAATTGGAGCTACATTGTTCCAAGAACTCCGCAATGCGGTCTTTGCTAGTGTTGCACAGAAAGCAATCCGAAAGGTGGCTTCGAATGTCTTTGAACACCTCTTGCGACTGGATCTCAACTTCCATCTTTCCCGGCAGACCGGCGGTCTAACCCGTGCGATAGATCGTGGTACTAAAGGCATCAGCTTCCTTTTGACCTCCATGGTCTTCCATGTGGTACCGACTGCGCTTGAAATTTCGCTTGTCTGCGGTATTCTGGTATGCTTTGATGCCGACATTTAAGTGAATTCAACTAACCTCCTAGACCTATCAATATGGCCTCCAATTTGCTGCCATCACCACCACAACCATGATCGCATACACAGCGTTCACCATCACTACCACTGCGTGGCGAACCAAGTTTCGCCGACAGGCTAACGCAGCTGATAACCGCGGCGCAACTGTTGCCGTGGACTCACTTATCAACTACGAGGCTGTCAAGTACTTCAATAACGAGAAATTTGAAGTTGCACGATACGAAAAGGCCTTGAAGAATTACGAAGATGCATCCATCAAGGTCACCACCTCCTTGGCATTCCTCAACTCCGGTCAGAACATGATCTTCTCCTCTGCGCTGGCCGCAATGATGTACCTGGCCTGCGATGGAGTTGCAACCGGGGCCTTGACCGTCGGTGACCTGGTCATGGTGAACCAGCTAGTCTTCCAGCTCTCCGTTCCCCTCAACTTCTTGGGTTCTGTCTACCGCGAGTTGCGCCAGTCCCTGTTGGACATGGAGACTCTCTTCAATTTGCAGAAGGTCAATGTCACAATCACCGAACGACCCAACGCCAAACCCCTGCAGCTCACCCAGGGCGGCGAGATTCGCTTCGAAAACGTTACTTTCGGCTACCACCCAGACCGCCCAATCCTGAAGAATGCCACCTTCAGTATTCCCGCTGGACAGAAGTTTGCCATTGTCGGCCCTAGCGGCTGCGGCAAGTCTACAATTCTGCGTCTTCTGTTCCGCTTCTACGACGTCCAATCCGGCCGTATCCTCATTGACGGCCAAGATGTCCGGGATGTGAGCCTTGACAGTCTCCGCAAAGCCATTGGAGTGGTGCCGCAGGATACACCCCTATTCAACGACACAATCGCGCACAACATCCGCTACGGACGGATCGATGCATCCGACGAAGAAGTGCGCCGCGCCGCCGAGCGGGCCCACATCCACAAGCTGATCGAAGGTCTACCTGAGGGCTACCAGACCGCAGTAGGTGAGCGCGGCATGATGATCTCCGGTGGGGAGAAGCAGCGACTGGCAATCTCTCGGTTGATTCTGAAGGATCCGCAACTCCTTTTCTTCGACGAGGCAGTAAGTACTTATTTTTACACCAGGTGACCAGTCAACTCATCTATATCTAGACATCCGCCCTCGACACCTACACGGAGCAGGCCCTCCTCCAGAATATCAACAGCATTCTTAAGGACAAGAGCCGTACTAGCGTTTTCGTAGCTCATCGTCTGCGCACCATCTGTGATAGCGACCAGATCCTGGTGCTGAAGGAAGGCCACGTGGCAGAGATGGGCTCGCACCGTGAATTACTCGATCGTGAGGGCATCTATGCGGAACTATGGAATGGTGAGTACTTACAGTGTTGCGTGTTTGGATTATTGATTGCTAACTTTATCATAGCCCAGGAACTGTCTATGGCCCAGGATTTGGAGCTGGAGCGGAACCAGGGAGAGGATATTGATAGTAAGGCGTAAATGATATATGATTGTAGAGATTGGAATACATCAGGGTTGGAGATAACTTACACTGTCAACTTAGCGTTATGTGTTTCCCACGAACAAAGCTCAATCGTTACCTACCTAAACCCGTTCTAGTAGAGTATGCGGCGGTCTTTGAAGATGGGATTTGTCCACTCGCTGTCTCTTAAGCCAGCAACTACGGGCCACCACAGTTATATAGATCCTTACAGGCTATCAGGGAAATCGGTGACGCTTTCTTTATTGACCGGCTATCAATGCATGAATATCTTATAAGAAGAATAAGAATGGTCTGAAGGGACCCGGTTGAACCTCAGGCCATAAAAAGATTTTAAACATCTACTGGGTTGAAGATCCATCGGCTGAATCCCTGCATATAAGCCCGATCTAAGGGAGTCACCCTCCCGCAAATGACGGTACTTGGATAAATGATCCCTTTGATAGAGCCAGGCCTTTTGTGATAGGACAGGGCTATCTAAAAAGAGGGCTGCACGTGACAGTACTAGCGTGTTGTCTTCTATTGACATAGCTAAGGCTCACGTGAGTAGGTCAGTGGGCTTATCTATATTGCTCCCGTTTTGAACAAAAAGCGGCAAGTTCAGAGGGGAAGTATATAAAGGTTGAAGTTACATTATCAACTTAGCGTTAAGTGTGTTTCCCGCGACGAACAAAGCTCAATAGTTACCCGCCTAAACCTGTTTTAGCGTATGCGCGATTAAATTAGTGCTATCCGTGCGCGGGCTAGACTTCCAGCACTGAGCTATACTCCGTATAACGTTAGTAGATGTGATACATAGGATATGGATATGCCTAGAAGAAAGAAAGAACAATTCTAGAATAGAGCTTCCTAACGGAGAACTACCTTCTTTTCGCATACTGTAGTTAACAGTGACGAGTTTCTATAAATCTGAAACGACGACGCGGTGTCATCGGCCCTGACTAGTGAACTCCAAACTCCACAACCCACGTTCTCTCCCCACCCCTTTCTCTTCTTCTGTTCTTTGCTTCTATCTTTGCTTTATCTTTGCTTCTATCCTCCGTCGCTATTCGCTCTTTACCGGGGACCAATTACCCCTTTCTCTCATTCAAATCCGACACATTCCTTCCGGAAACATTCCATGCGACCCTCATATTCTCCTGAGATCCCAGCGCCTACTGAAACAAGGTAAGGGAGACACAGACACCCAGATCCAGATCAGATCAGCCCAGATCAGATCCAGACAATCTAGGCCAATGGCTCTATTTATGCATGTACCAGGAACTGACAAATGCTCACACAGCAACGTCAACATCCGGCACCAACCGCTCACGTTCCCAATTGCTGCATAAGGGAACGATTATCAACAAGTTTCCGTTTCCGCAACCACGTTCTGAACATTCAAAAACCAATACAATATTCTCCTCTAATCTGATCCTATTCGACTGCACATTTTATTTCACAATGGGTCTCATGGACAAGCTACAAGCCAGTACGTCTCTACCCCCTGCCAGTCCAGTCCCTCTCCCTCCAAACTCCCCTCCCACAACCCTAAGACACAACAAACCCTCGAACTCGGTCAATGCACACACATCTGAACCAGGCAGACTCAATGCACACACTGCCACGGAAGTATAACTAACAAACCCACAGAACTCGAGCTCTACCGCCTCGAACAACGCTACGCCCGCCGCAAGCACCGCAGCACCTTCTCCACGGGCGCGCAATACGTCGACGGCGAATATGTCTACTCAACCGGTGCGAACTCGCCTACCAGTACCGTCTCCAAACACTCTACCGGTAGCTGGCGGCCCACAGGGTGGGGGAGTGGCAGTAGCCAAGCTTCACGGTGAGGGATGAGCTGAGCTCTATATTTACTCTTCTATCTCTGTGGTCTTGCCTGAGCCATTTACGCGGGGTTATTAGTGCCGTTTCTGTTTCGTTTTTAGCATTTTCCTTTCCTTCCTTTCTCTTTCTCTTTCTCTTTTTTTGTTACTTTCACTCTTTGCGTGATGCTTCCGCGGAGTCTCGACGAATTTTGGGTTCTTGTATAGTCTCCATGTCTTTTGCTTCTCTCTTTCCCACTTTTGTTGGGATTGTTTATGGTCTGTCTCATGTGCTCCATGTGCCGGGAAACCGAATTGAAAAAAAGTGTACTCTTTACCCAAAATCATTTGGGTTAGATGTGCTAATTCTGTGATGTGTTCTACTTCTCTTTCTCGTTGCATTTTTACTTTGATTTTCTTCGTTTATAGTCTTCATGTTGGGACTGAATGTTCGAAATATTTATGATTTGGCTCTTATCTATACCTTCTGTATTTCGAGTTTCGATATAAAACATGGCTACATCCTAAATCTATTTTGAAGCATTGCCATAAGGAGTGGTTCCGTTGCTAATGGTAAATGAAAAAAGGCTATTGTCCAAAGAAACCTCGCATGCTGGGTATCTCCAGTTAAGTAAGTGCAAGGAACAATGAAGCTATGCATGGAAAGGACCAGCAAACCCCCTATTTCTTCTTCCGCCCTCCGATACCCAATCGTCCCAGGTTAGGAAGACTCGACTTATGCTTATGGGATGGGCCCGGAATAACAGTCTTCGTCACACCACTATCCAACCCACGACCGGCAGCATTGCCAATTCCAGGACCAACAGCTCCAGCATTACCAGTAGGATTCATAGCCGGAGCACCGCGCGGAGCATCAGGGAGACCGGATCGATCTTTGGACCTGTCAGCAGCGGCGGCAGAGAGTGCAGCGGTGAGGGTAGGGTTGAGCAGGGTATCCGAGGGGTCGAGGGAATGGCGCTGGGAAGCCTGTGAGCGGCGAGCGCGTTCCTGGACGGATTTGAACTTGTCGAGGAGGTCAACCCAGCGGATGGTGTTCTCGTCGCGGGTTTTGAGGCGAGTGCCGGAGGACCGGTCGAAGGAGGATGGGGCGGTTTGAGCGGTGCTGGGGGGTTGGGCCTCAGTCAGTTTCATGGGGGACACAGGTGAGCGGGGAGTCTCGCGGGGTCCATACCTGCGGGGGCCACTGTGGAGGAAGCCAATGTTGCTGACACTGTTCAGGCGGTTTTTGAGGGCTGCGAAGGCGGAGCTCTGGGGGAGGAGCATGAGGACGCCGTAGAGACATTTGTAGAGATAGGGATATTTTTCGGGTTCCAGAAGTTGGAGGCGGAGGTCTGTATATCTGTTAGTTTTTGGATTATTAAAAGATAGAAGAGACATACAGGTGAATACTGGAGACTCAAGGAGTTGCACCAGCTTATCGATTTGAATCAGCATGTTGATTGTCATCTCGAGTTCGGCACTGTGCTAGTGTTAGCAGGAGACCATAATCTAAAGAACTGGTGCACTGACAAGATCTGAAGTAGGTTGTATGCCTGCTCATACGCTTGAGCAAGAAGACAGAGAGAAAAGGTGGACACAGCGTTGTGGCACCATGACCTGAACAGAGCAACAAAAAACATTTGCCCATCCTGAACAACTTGTGAGCCTCGGTACAAAGTATAAATGTCGGGGGGGTACTACTTTTGAATCGAGATTTCTCAAGCGCTTTCTTAACTCCGAGAGCTCTGGCGCAGTGATGAGATTGTTGTTCAAATTCTGCACCATGATACTGGCAAATTCGAGATCCTGCACCTGTTAGCATAGAACGTTGTAGAAAAATCAGTTCACATACTTCCTCCTTCTCAAGACAGTCTGCCAGAGTCCGGTAGATACGCTCCGGGCTCAAGTTCAAACATAGCTGTCTTATAATCAAATTTCCGCGCACTTCAAGCAAATGCCTGTCAGTAGAAAACAGCTGCAGTAGATTCACCATGAAAGAAGTGAAGTAGCTATCCTCGCTGTTTCTGGAGATCTGTGAAAGAAGCTGCAAATCCTTGGTTACAACAGCCTCTGCAGGGTCTGATAGCGTTTTCAGCAATGCCGGGAAGGTGCCATCATTGAACGCGACGACCTTTCGTGGTGCTTTGCGGTGCAGCATGATAAGCCACGAAAGAGCTGCCACTCGCGTAGCTTCGTTCTCGTTGAGGAATTGTAATGTGAGGGAGTTAACAGCAGCGGCGTAATCAAGGTCGGCAGTAGGGAGGGGCGTGGAGACACCGCTGCTTCGTGGTGTGGCTGCAACGGATGCTTCCTGCGCTGACTGCTTTCTGATGTCGATGCTCGCCGTCTCCGAGGGTCTGACTCCGGGCGTAGATGACCTTCGCTCTATGGTCTCTTTGCTGGCAGTGGTAGATGGAATCTTCGATGAGGCTTGAGTCTCCTCAGTTGTATCATCAGATAGAGAATAGATATACTCGAGGAGTGACTTGTTGACTTGGTTTGCTGCTTGTCGTACTCCATCTGAGCCACTAGACATTGCTGGAAGCACCTGGGTCAGAAGACGCGGAACGAAAGGCAAAATATCCTCCGGGCTGATTTCAAAGAAAGCATCAATCCAACGAAGGGCCGTCAGTTGCATTTCTTCCTCATAGGTGGTGTTTACAAAGCCGACAAGGATGCCAAGGATCTTGGGATGATCGATCTGTACATCCTGTCCCGGGATCCAGTCCCCGTCGGCTTGAACGATCTCCCCATCGAAGATTGACTCCGAGTCCGAGTCCTCAACGGCGATGTCACCCTTGGAATCACTTGCTCCATCGGCGTTGACATTCTGCTCGGTCGAGACGCTCATGGAGTCACTGGCAGCGGAGTGTCTGTTGCTTTTCTGACCCTTCCGGCTTTCCTCAATCCCCTTCTTCAGTCGTGTAATCCTCTTGATCTCCGCCAAAAATCGATCGAGAAGGTTTTGGGTCGCAACATTAACGTCTTTGTTGGGCCCGCCAAGGAACTTTATCAGTCCCTCCAGGAAATCCGGTAAATAGCTGACAAGCTCTAGATCAGGAATTGTATCTAGAAGAGTAAGCCACGAAACCAAGAAGTTGCGGGTGAACGGCTGGATCACATGGATGCGATCCTGGAGCAAGGGGATAAATCTCGCAAGAGAGAACGCAGTAGGAAGGTCGGGGTCATCCAAAGCGTCCGGATCCGTTCGATCCTTCTCAGATAGTTGTAGAATGGACACATAGGAAGCCGCCGATTCAGCCACGATATCCTTCACCAGCCGATCCAGAAGCTCCGCGCCATTCTTGACTGACAGTTCCGAGTCCGATGCAAGCTATGCCGCCCATTAGCTATGCAACACCCCACCTCAAATATCGACACTCACCTTAGCTAAAGCATCAAAGATCTCATTGAAGAAAAGCAGAATTTCTCCCTTGGCGACCTTAGCAATATTGTACATGCTCTCGCAAGCATAGTACCGCACTCGCGCATCCTGGTCCGAAAAGCATGCCAGCACAGGCGGAACAATCTCACCCAAGTACGGAGCAACCCCTTCCTATACCCGGTATCAGTACCATCTCCCCGCAGTGCATGGTTAAATCGAACTCACCGATCCCAGAGCGATCGAGGCAGCCGCCAAACCGATCAACCCTCCATTCCGAGCGTGGGGCTGGTGCACAGCATAGGCATAGTCGTGACAAAGCTGTTCAACGATCTTCTGGATTTTCTCCTGCTCTCCTTGGAAAACGGCGTCGCGGACGACTTTCTCTAGCCTGTCAAAACATCAAAGGTCAGTATACGGCTTGGCTCATCGCTGTAGCTTGGGATCTCAGGCCTAACATACTCCAAAGCTCCCTGCTTCCTTTTGTCATAGAGCTTGTCGTTCAGCAACCGCTGGATTGTTTGATCCATCGCTCCGAATCGCGTGTGATGCGGGTTCTCCTCCGGCTAAGGCTAAGCAATGGTCATAGTGAAAGGGACGCGCTGAAATGGGTAACACTGTCACGAGGGAGGTTTTCATACGCCACAAATCAGATAAGGCCCGGATCGACTTTGGAGTGAGGTCAAAGTGTTGAAAACAGATGCGTTGTCAACGCGGAGAGTGTGATGTCAGCAGTGGGTCTGGACTTGAGCTGCATTGACCGCCCTTTGTTTATCAAACTTCAACTGACAGGCAGCTACAGTCCCTACTGACACTTACACTTGCAGACCGAGATTTATGCATGTCGCACTGACAAATTACTACTTTACAGATGATGCTTGAATCTTGTTCACTACGGTGTCGGCGAGCAAGTGCACAAGACCTAGAATTTCAACCAACTCTATGGCCACGGATGCAAGCAAAAGACCAAGAAAGTCTACTTAACTTTTATTACTGACCTCTTACGATATTGAAAGATAGGAACAGTGAAAGGCCATTTGATATGTATTAAAATCCCGAATTCGTTTTATGATCATGATCGCTCGCTTCCAATTGATACGCTCCAAAACATACAAACTGACCAAATGCCAATAATTGTAATAGAATCCCGAAACTGCCACTATCAATGACTGATGTACTGGAAAACAGCAGAGACATCCTGTTCTCCGGTCTCCTGTCTCAATAACAGATCCTGGATTTGATTGAGAGGCCCCTTCTCGCCAGTATTAATCAAATGGTTCCACGAGCTCGTGTCACCATACAGCATAGCCGGGGCCTTGATGTATTGTGTGCCGTCGGGTCGGCACCGTTTGCATTTGAAGGTATCGTGGGTGTCACTGCGCGTGTCGGGTTTGAACTGGAAGAGTTCACGCAGGGAATCTAAAGAGAAATGACGCTCGACATCTTCTGCAGAGTCGACGACACACGATGATAGTGACTGTTTGTGGGACTGGCGCTGGAAGATCTTTTCTTCAATCGAACCAGTTGCAATGAAACGGTAGACGAAACAGTCCTTCTTCTGACCGTCACGCCACACTCGTGCCAGCGCTTGCTGGTCAGCAGCTGGGTTCCAGTCGGGATCGAACAGTACCAGGCGGTTGGCACCAATCAAGTTCAGACCACATCCACCAGCCTTACTACTCAGAAGAAACACGAATTCTTGACCATCTGGGTCGTTGAACTTGTCCACCAGCTTCGAGCGTTTCTTGATGTTCATTGTGCCGTCAAGTCGTAAGCAACCATACGCACGCGATCGACAAAGCTTTTCAAATAGATCCAGCGTCTGGGTGTAGTTGCTGATGAGTACGATCTTATCGTTTGTGTCTTGTCGAATCCGGGCTAGCATGCGGTCAAGCACCATCATTTTTCCAGAATACCAACTCTTGACCTCTCGATCACGACCCCGAGAATCTGGAGGCGAATAGTCTTCTGGGAATGTATGCTCGCACCCCGGAAGATCGTTTCCAAGGTCAAGGAGATCAGGGTGATTGCAAAGCTTCTTCAAAATGCCAATTGCTTTCAACGGCTGACTACCCTTACCACGGAGAAGGCTTCGAATCTCAGGGCTTTGGATGAAATGGTCGTATAGACCCCGCTGGAACTGGGACATATTGCAGAACACGACATGCTCATACTTGACTGGCAAGTATTTGGAGAGGAGCTCATTGGTTCGGCGAATGATGAATTTGTTGACAATACCGGAGAGCTCGTGCAGACGTTCATCACCCAGCTTCTTCTCTTCGTCGGTACCTGCGGCATCTCGACCTCGCAGGATCGGCAGCTCAAATCTCTTCCGGAACTCGGCCTGCGAACCGAGGAGATTCGGGTTGGCAAAATGAAGTAGAGCGAAGTACTCAGACAAGTCATTCTGAATGGGCGTTCCGGAAAGAATCACTCGGCGAGTAACGTTCAGACTGTTCAAAGCAGTCCATGTCAAGCTTTCTTTGTTTTTAAGTCGATGTCCTTCGTCGCACAGAAGGAGTCCAATGGGTGCATCCTTCAACGCATCAACATACATACGGAGCGTCTCATAAGACACAATGAGGCAAGGCCTGACAATGCCACGCCCTGATGCGATAGCCCATTGCTTGATCTGGGCAGTGAGCTCTGTCTTTGATGCCTTTCCATCCACTGCGAAGGGGGTCGTGGCGTCCTTTCCAAGCCATTTTGTCAACTCGTTGGCCCAATTGCCGACCAAACTTGACGGGCATGCAATCACACATTTCTGAATAGTTGTTTTTCCAGCCTCAGATGACTGCTTCAAAAGTGTCCACATCAATGCAATGCATTGAAGTGTTTTCCCAAGACCCATACCGTCTGCCATGATGCATCCATTTGCATTCTTATCAACCAACCCAGTGGTACATCGATATAGAAACTTCACACCCTCCACTTGATGTGGCCGTAGCACTTTGCAAAGTCTCGGATCAATCACAACGGGGACCTTCGGTCGATCCACCACATCCTTCTTAAGCCCCAGAATATCTGCCAGACTCTTATGCACAATCGGCTCATCCAATTCTGGCTTCTCTTCGGTCGGCGCCTCCGAAGCCTTAGGCTCAGGCTCGGCAGGAACGTCATCTACCGTAGGGTCGTACAAGACGATCGCAAACTCTCCACTTGGATCATGTAGCGGCTTAACAACAAATGTCGCACCCTGTCTCATGCCCAATGTCGGGGCAGCCCGGCCAGCATTGTAGCCATCTCCAGCTTTATTGATGAACGGGATCTGAAATCGCGATCGAAACGCCATATCTTTGTCCCGCGGCTTAAACACCGGAAACTTATTGACCTCCCTCGTCGCCAATGCAAGCCGGTCTTCATTCGTGTATGGTTTCTCCGTTCCATCTTCCACGCTCCCATCAGCATTGGCATAATTAACCTTGCGCTTCTTCCTCGACGGTTTCTCAGATGCTCGCGTAGGTGTCGCCGAACCAGGACATTTAAATGGTCTTGCGAGACGGTCGATCGAGTTCACGGATTTGGGTTGTAAGGGTGTTTTGAGCGTGCCCTCGCCACCAGCCGGTCGTGGTCGATACCTGGGATGTCAGTGTTAGCAAAGAAACACGTCGATAAATCCAAAATGCCTTACATTGATCTAATGCCAAAAGGAAATATGCAAAAACACAAAAACAACTATAAACAGCCCCAAAGTCGTTGGTGGTGGATGAGTCGGAATTCGACGCGATCCTGCCTCGCGTCTGCCTACACCAAATAGACACGGCCCCACGTGACATGCCGAGGGCAACCCCCACTACTAGAAAGCCGGGGGTGCTTCGGGCATAAATGGGCTTGGATGTGAACATTCCATTCCTCTCACTCGGATCCAGATTGGGATCCCATGACTTCCGACTTCTGGGCCGGCTACCTAAGCGGAGCACTGGGAATAATTATCGGAAACCCTCTTGATGTCATCAAAGTCCGGCTGCAGGCGGGAGATGTGCATGCAGCTGCATCACCAACACATCTAACCCGCCTAGAAAAAGCAACCTCACTAGTCCGGGGTCTGTGTTAACTTGCACCACACGCTCAAACCACAGTAATTAACATTTTACTCTAGGTGCTGCCGCTCCAATCTTGGGATATGGAGCTCTCAACGCCATCCTCTTCGTGGCATACAACCGATCACTTACAGCCCTAGACGATTCCATAACAGACCCTACCAATCCAGTCGGTGTCTCACCGTACAAGATCTGGCTTGCCGGAGCCGCAGGCGGACTGGCCAGCTGGACAATCTCATCACCAACGGAATTCATCAAGTGTCGAGCGCAGCTGGATCCCCGGGCCGAGGTGTCATCGTGGGCGGTGGCTAAGGATATCATCCGCACGCGCGGCTGGGGTGGTCTTTACTTTGGTGGAGGTATTACTAGCGCCAGAGATGCAATTGGCTATGGATTCTAGTATGGAAACGCCCACGCCACCCCCGGATCTATACCCCGGTGGATAGATATATACTTTTCACAGAATATGTTTTACTGATCCGTGACAGTTTTTGGTCTTACGAACTTTGCAAACGATTTATAAATTCCGATGATGATGGTGCATATCAATCCGCTATGAATATTTTGCTTTGTGGGGGTGTTGCTGGTGTTGTTACTTGGGGTTCTGTTTTCCCCTTGGATATGATTAAGACGAGGTTGCAGGCGCAGACCATTGGGGACCATGGCCAGGTCACCGAGACCCAGGCTTTGTTAAGACGTCGGACCTTGAGCTCTCTCCAGATTGCCAAGGAAACATATGGGGCCGAGGGTGTCAAGGCATTCTACCGTGGTCTTGGGGTTTGCAGTGTTCGAGCATTTATTGTGAATGCTGTACAGGTATGTTCCCTCCCCTTGTGATTTTTGATATAGCGACTAATCTTGGATATAGTGGGCGGCATATGAATGGTTCATGAAAAGCTTCAACCAATTGGGCACACAAGTGAAGTTGCAACCGGGGATATGAAGCTAGTGTACATGTATAGAACCCCCACACGTAAAAGCGAAGACCATCTACAAACCGAACATACCGAAAGCCCATTCAGGTTAGATTCTATTTGGTATTGAGGGATTTCTATTGGAATTACTCGGAAGTATTGCTAGGGGGTAAATTTCCAGCCGTTTTCGCCGACAGTCGGCGGTTTCAAGTCACCCGCAAACCGGAAGAGCGGAAACCCGGCGAGTATCGGCAATATAAAAAAAGTGCCGCACGTGACTCTAGGAAAATCAACAGTCTAGAGATGGAAACTTATGTTCGGTGCTGAAAAGAGAGTCGTGGTCGCGTAGCAGAGAATTGCTTCTTTTGTTGTTTTCCCGGTAGGTCGAAGTCGAGCTTTGTTTAATCCTCCATCACGTCGGGGTTCTCCTTGGATCGTTTGCCGTTGTCTGGCACACCGAGTCCAATGGCACGTTCGGCGAGTTCCTGGCTGTGAGGCTCTTCCTTGAGGATCTTGAGTCTGACAGGTGCATGGCATGTTAGATATGCGATCTGAGACATGCGACGGACCGCAACTTATGTATACTCACCTCTTCTTGTGGTTCTTGCCCTTGGTGTGTGCCTTGAGGTTGTAATCACTCTCAAACCACTTGGCGCACTCCAGGCAGTAGTGCTTGCCTAGACCAGGCAAATCCTCATCATCCTTGGTCTCCTTGAAGATCTCAAGGTGACGGGGCGAGTCGATATCCCGGAGGACTTGGTCGTAGTCTCTGGAGGGAAGTTAGCACACACATCTCATTTGCATGGATGTAGGGAACACAAGGGTTAGTTCCATATTGACATACCTTGTGCGACGCTTGGTCTTGATTCTTCTGAGAGCACCCATTGTAGCCGACAACCTCGGATGAGCCGGTCAAACAGTACAGTAGATGCAAGTGAAAAAAAAGATACTACCGATTTCCGGAGTGAAAGAAGACAAAGCGGGTCTTTCGAGTTCAGTTGTGAGGGACGAAATTTCCGCTGACTGTGGGTCACAGGCCCCGATTGAAACGCCTGGGCTGTGGTTGGCTGCTTCCCAAAGGCGGCAGCTTGGCGACGATGCGGGATTGCCGTCGGCACGCCTCGGCTCAGCGTCATCGGTTTACGCTGTATTATATGACGTCTGCATGCGGTAAATCGCTCCGTATATCCTTGATCTTATATGTTCCCAGTGTATAGTATATTCTAATATAGCAATATAGCAGGGGCTATTCAGGGTACTGTTGAAACTCCAATGGAGTACATTACATGTGTATCAGATCAAACCACATGCCGGAATAACAGACCGAGTTGATGACCTTCTTTGCCTTTGGTCCGAACTGGGGGAAGGGGGATGTAATTGGGAATGCCATGATTGGTGGCCGAATTATACCCGTCACATGTCTGGTATCGCCATTACACTCTTTGAGAGTATTCACATGATAATGTTGGTAGAATTAGGACAGTCAGGTTAGAATGAAAGTAAGTACTCTGAAATAGGCACTATTCCATTCCTAAGACTCGATAATTGTCGGAAGCATCTATGTTGGACTATGTTAATCGCTTTGCCGTCGCATGCGGGAGGCTTAGCTCCAATACCGTACTGTATCGCCGGGGTAACAAGCGGTTACGGCTCTTGTCTCGGGCCCCGTAGAATCTTTCTCCCACTCAAAAGCAAGCTTTTGTCCAATTCTTCCTTCCTTTCTTTCCTCTCTCACTCTCCACTCTCACTTTGAAGGTGGTTACTAGCTCTTGGATGTACTATCTCATCTTATAGAGCTTCCATCATGATCTCTCCCCGCCTTGCGCGCGCCGGTGCGCTGGTAAGTCTATTTCCCATATCCTCGGCTCGTCGCGGCCGCGAGAGTGGCATCCTGCCAACCTCGAAACAATGCAATTTTGATGAATCTAAAGCTAATTCTTTGCGTGAATAGGCCTCCAAGTCCCGTCTTGTAAGCATCACCATCAAGCTCCAGCCACACGTGGCACACACAGCTGTTGGCGTGGATCGTCATACCCTGCAGATACTAACATCTGGGATAGCTTTTCGGGACCCGGGCCTACGCTACCATTGGCAATGACCCCCTCGACAAGAAGGTCGAGATGACCAACCACGAAACTGTGAGTGGCTAGCCGCAAGTTCCACTATCCAGTCGACTAATTCAGGATAGGGCCACTACATCAACTACAAGAAGATGTCCGAGAACCTCGACATTGTCCGTTCTCGTCTTCAGCGCCCTCTCACTTACGCCGAGAAGGTCCTCTACTCTCACCTTGACGATCCTCATGGACAGGACATCCAGCGTGGTGCCTCCTACCTCAAGCTCCGCCCTGACCGCGTTGCTTGCCAGGACGCCACTGCCCAGATGGCTATCCTCCAGTTCATGTCCGCTGGCATGGATTCTGTCCAGACCCCCACCACCGTCCACTGTGACCACTTGATTGAGGCCCAGATTGGTGGTGACAAGGATCTTGCTCGTGCCAACGAGATCAACAAGGAGGTCTACGACTTCCTTGCCTCCGCTACTGCCAAGTACAACATCGGTTTCTGGAAGCCCGGTTCCGGTATCATTCACCAGATCGTTCTGGAGAACTACGCTTTCCCCGGTGGTCTGATCATCGGTACTGACTCTCACACCCCCAACGCTGGTGGTCTCGCTACCGCTGCCATCGGTGTCGGTGGTGCTGATGCCGTCGATGTCATGGCTGGTCTCCCCTGGGAGTTGAAGGCCCCCAACGTCATTGGTGTCCGCCTCACTGGCCAGATGTCCGGCTGGACCACCCCCAAGGATATCATCCTGAAGGTCGCTGGTCTCCTCACCGTCAAGGGTGGTACCGGTGCCATCATTGAGTATCACGGTCCCGGTGTCGACTCCCTGTCTTGCACTGGTATGGGTACCATCTGTAACATGGGTGCCGAGATTGGCGCTACCACCTCCATTTTCCCCTTCAACGACCGCATGTACGACTACCTGAAGGCGACCAAGCGTCAGCACATTGGTGACTTCTCCCGCGAGTACGCCGCCCAGCTCCGTGAGGACGAAGGTGCTCAGTACGACCAGCTCGTCGAGATCAACCTGTCTGAGCTCGAGCCCCACGTCAACGGTCCCTTCACCCCCGATCTTGCCACCCCTCTCTCCAAGTTCAAGGAGGCTGTCAAGACCAACAAGTGGCCTGAGGAGCTCAAGGTCGGTCTGATCGGATCTTGCACCAACTCCTCTTACGAGGATATGTCCCGCGCTGCCTCCATCGCCCGTGATGCTCTCGACCACGGCCTCAAGTCCAAGTCTCTCTTCACCGTTACCCCCGGTTCCGAGCAGATTCGCGCTACCATCGAGCGTGATGGTCAGCTCCAGACCCTCGAGGAGTACGGCGGTGTCATCCTTGCCAACGCCTGTGGTCCTTGCATTGGTCAGTGGGACCGTAAGGACGTGAAGAAGGGTGAGGCCAACTCTATCATCTCCTCCTACAACCGTAACTTCACTGGCCGTAACGACGCCAACCCCGCCACCCACGCCTTCGTCGCCTCCCCCGACCTGGTCGTTGCCATGACCGTTGCCGGTACCCTCAACTTCAACCCCGTCACCGACTCCCTCAAGGACAAGGATGGCAACGACTTCATGCTCAAGGCTCCCACCGGTGAAGGTCTTCCCAGCCGTGGCTACGATGCTGGCCGTGACACCTACCAGGCTCCCCCCACTGACCGTGCCTCGGTCAGCGTTGCCGTCTCCCCCAGCAGTGACCGTCTTCAGATCCTCGAGGGCTTCGCCGCCTGGGACGGCAAGGATGCCACTGACATCCCCATTCTCATCAAGTGCCAGGGCAAGACCACCACTGACCACATCTCCATGGCTGGCCCCTGGTTGAAGTACCGTGGCCACTTGGACAACATCTCCAACAACATGCTGATCGGTGCCATCAACGAGGAGAACGGTGAGGCCAACAAGGTCAAGAACGCCTTCACTGGCGAATACGACGCTGTCCCCGCCACCGCCCGTGACTACAAGGCCCGCGGTATCAAGTGGGTTGTCATTGGTGACTGGAATTACGGTGAGGGTTCTTCCCGTGAGCACGCTGCTCTTGAGCCCCGCCACCTCGGTGGTCTCGCTATCATCACCCGCTCCTTCGCTCGTATCCACGAGACCAACCTGAAGAAGCAGGGTATGCTTCCTCTGACCTTCACCGACCCCGCCGACTACGACAAGATCAAGCCCGAGGACAAGGTCGACCTCCTGTGTACCCAGCTCGAGGTTGGCAAGCCCATGACTCTCCGTGTCCACCCCAAGTCCGGTGCCCCCGCCTTCGACGTCTCCCTCAGCCACACCTTCAACGAGTCCCAGATTGAGTGGTTCCACGACGGCTCTGCCCTCAACACCATGGCCCGCAAGGCTTAAATGGTTCCCTCTTTCATGACTCTCAACAATTAAAACCTTCAAGTACCTTGGTTATTACCCAGGTACCTGTGTAAACTACGTTTCTCTTGTGTGTTGAACAATTCAGATACATGCTTCTGAGAAACACGGTGTGACGCGACGGCCCATTATAATGGATTGTCTGTGGTGCGCGTGTCTTTTTCGAGCAGGGTATGAGGAGTTGCGCCCTGGGAAAAATTATGAATGATCCTGTGTTTTCTGCGTTGATTCCCGATATTTGGGTGGGTTCAATGGATATACTCTGATTTCTGTTTTTGTATGTTAGGAATGGCATGCATACACAATTTCCTGTTAACTTCTTTTACTCCCATAACTGTAATTTTGTAAATTGTAAACTCAAGTCCATCTACATAACGACATCCGGCCAGTTTATGCACCTCGGACAAAGCTGAGATAAGCTACCGAGGCCCATCGCACCCCGCGTTGCAACTCTTTTCAATATAAAACCATAGACAGTCGGAGTCATCGGGAAGGAACTTGTCTCCATAAACGAGTTCATTGTCCCTGGCAGCTCTCTCAAATCATCTACACCAGTCTAAACATCTTTAATAATAACTGATCACCGATTGGTCTCTACCTTCACTTCCACTTGACCAGAGTATCTAGGCTCCCATTCATCTCAAACATGGCCACACAACTCGTCCAACTCCCCGAAGTGGAGCGCCTCAGCGCCTCAGTCATTCGAATCCTAGGCGGAAACCCAGGAAAGGTGAGTACATGTAAGTGCATCAAAGCACTAGACAAACAAGCTAACCCAACCCAATCCAGTTCACACTCCAAGGTGACAACATCAACCAACCCAACATCCCTCCAATCCAATCCTAATAGAATACAGGAACAAACACATACCTAATCGGCCGCGGCCACAAAAGAATCCTAATCGACACAGGCGAAGGCAAACCGACGTGGGCCTCAAACCTCCAAAAGCTTCTGACAGAAGAAAAAGCCACAGTCCACCAAGCCCTCCTAACACACTGGCATCACGACCATATCAACGGACTGCCCGATCTACTAAAGATTTGCCCCAATGCCCAGATCTTCAAGAATGATCCCGACGATGGCCAATCTGATATCACGGAAGGCCAGGTCTTCTCCGTTGAAGGTGCTACCTTGACGGCGTTCCATATGCCTGGCCATACAGTTGACCATATGGTTTTCATGCTTGAAGAGGAGGGAGCTATGTTTACGGGTGATAGTGAGTATTTCATTCCCATTCCATTCCATCTGCCCAGTAACCATGAACATACACTAACAGAAACCCAGACGTCCTCGGCCACGGCACAGCCGTCTTCCAAGATCTAAAAACCTACCTCCAAAGCCTGCACCGGATGCGCGACCGTGTCTCCACAGGCCGTGGTTATCCAGGACACGGCGCCGTACTGGAAAACACCGGTACACGCATCACGGAGTACATCAAGCACCGACAACAGCGGGAAGATGAGGTGTTGCGTGTACTGCGATATGGCAAGCTTGATGTTACAGATGGGGAGAGCTCACCGGAGCGGAAGAAGGCGTGGTCGCCTATCGAGCTTGTTCGGTGTATTTATCGGGATGTTCCTGAGAGTTTGCATTTGCCTGCTTCTAATGGTGTTTTGCAGGTTCTTATGAAGTTGGAGGGGGAGGGGAGGACGGTTCATGATGAGGGGTCTGGGGGGTGGAGGTTGGGTGGGAGGTCTGCTTTGTGAATTTGAGGATTCATGGTGATAGGTTGTTAGATGTGTAGATACGTTGCAGTGTTTGGTTCCGGGGTTTTGGGTTTAGGCATCTGAATCATGACGTTTAGCCGCTGTGTATATCGCTAGGAGTCGCGGATACCCTGGCTATTCTGGCACTTTGTAACTCTTGAGTCCGTCGTCTCTTGAAGGTATCATGTGTAGCTATCCATCTTAGCTAGAACTAGAACTCGATCATTTTTATAGATCGCCATTGCCTTACGTAAGGCCAGCGACGTCAGCGCTCGGTCATTGGGGATGGGCGAATGTGCTGTGACTGGCTGGGCTGAGATGCCCTTAGCCCTGTCTGTCAGAAAGTAGACCTTCCAGGGCTAATAACTCGTATAAATTCATCAATCCTCCTTTCCCTGCTTTCACTAATGTAATCGTTATTGAAGCACTCCACTGCATTTCCAAGTTTGTTCGGGGTGACCTCACTTGGCTCCCCGCCCTTGCTGACTTTCCGCCTTTCCCCTCCAAGACTTTTTTCCTTGGTTAATGGCACTTGGTAGCTGCCTGCTCCTTCTCCAGATCATCTTGCGTTGTTCCTGAAGGGTTTGATCTTCTCCTCGCATAGCTGGAACTACAGCTTGGCCTGAACCTGGCACCCTGTTCACCGACCGACTCACGTCTCCGTATTCGCATTCCGATCCCCGAATTCCCGTCATGTCTTCCTTTGAGGAAGAGCCGAAGCAGAGTGAGGCACGTCTGCTTCTGGTTTCCAACCGCCTGCCGATCACCATCAAGCGATCCGAAGATGGAAAATACGATTTCTCCATGTCCTCCGGAGGGCTGGTCAGCGGGCTGAGTGGTCTATCCAAATCCACCACTTTCCAGTGGTACGGCTGGCCCGGTCTGGAGGTCCCCGAGCCCGAGATCCCAGTGGTCAAACAGCGCCTGAAGGAAGAATACGGCGCTGTACCCGTCTTCATTGACGACGAACTGGCAGACCGCCACTACAATGGATTTTCAAGTGAGTAGCTGATCCCCGCAGAGCTAGTCGCATATATACTGATATTCCGACTTTTGCATAGACTCCATTCTTTGGCCGCTATTCCATTACCACCCCGGTGAAATCACCTTCGACGAGTCTGCCTGGGAGGCCTACAAAGAAGCCAATCGTCTGTTCGCAAAGGCCATCTGCAAGGAAGTGGAGGATGGCGACTTGATCTGGGTTCACGACTACCACTTGATGCTGCTTCCTGAGATGCTTCGCGAGGAGATCGGTGACAGCAAAAAGAATGTCAAAATTGGCTTCTTCTTGCATACTCCGTTCCCTAGCAGTGAAATCTATCGGATTCTGCCCGTGCGCAATGAATTGCTTTTGGGAGTTCTGCATTGCGATCTCATCGGTTTCCACACTTACGATTACACCCGTCACTTCTTGAGCAGTTGCTCGCGCCTGCTGTAAGTTTCACTCTTTCGGGTTTATGTGGGTTGTTGCTAACAGAACCAGCGGCCTTGCCACTACACCAAATGGAATTGAATTCCAGGGCAAGATTATCACCTGCGGGGCATTCCCCATTGGCATTGACCCGGAGAAGTTCAAAGAAGGGTTAAAGAAGGAGAAGGTCCAGAAGCGCATTGCCACCCTCGAACAGAAGTTCCAGGGCGTCAAGTTGATGGTCGGTGTTGACCGTCTTGATTACATCAAGGGTGTACCTCAGAAGCTTCATGCGCTCGAGGTATTCCTCAGCGACCACCCAGAATGGGTTGGAAAGGTTGTTCTGGTACAAGTTGCTGTTCCTAGTCGACAGGATGTCGAGGAGTACCAGAACCTGAGAGCTGTGGTAAATGAATTGGTTGGTCGGATCAATGGAAAGTTCGGTAAGTACTGTCTCTCAATTTTGAGCTTGAGCAATGGCTAATTGAACCCAAGGCACGGTCGAATTCCAGCCTATCCATTTCTTGCACAAGTCCGTCAACTTCGACGAACTTATTGCGCTCTATGCTGTATCAGATGCCTGCATTGTCTCGTCCACTCGCGACGGTATGAACCTGGTGGCCTACGAATACATCGCCACACAACAAAAGCGCCACGGAGTCTTGGTCCTTTCCGAGTTCGCCGGTGCAGCCCAAAGTCTGAACGGCAGCATCATTGTCAACCCCTGGAACACGGAAGAACTCGCAGGCGCCTACCAAGAAGCCGTGACCATGAGTGACGAGCAGCGAGCTCTCAATTTCGCCAAGTTGGACAGATACGTGTCCAAGTACACCAGGTACGTAGTAATCAGCCAGTCCACGGTATTCTTGACTAACATCCGCCAGTGCCTTCTGGGGCCAATCCTTTGTCACCGAACTCACCCGCATTTCAGCTCACTCAGCCGACAAATTCCAATCCAAGAGACCGCTCGGCGAGGGTGTTACCAAGCAGGCCACGTAATAAGTTCATCTTTAACGCTTGCAAGACACCCTGTGCTGCCAGTACCGGTTCTCTGGCTGCGATCGGAACGGCCTTCCGAATGAAACTTAGATACGCTCACGAACATGGATGAGGCGAATGCTATTTTCTTGGAGTTTTTCTACTCTTTGTTTTATCTTTTCTTATGCGTTTTGTACGGGGTGCATGGGGTTTATTTCGCCCTGATCAAGGTCTCTAGGAATAATTGCCGATACAATTAACGTTATTCGGTTTAGATTACAAACGCAAGTTCTCTACTCAATCTTTCTTTTGATTTGACTTGACTTTACTTGACTTGGCTTTGATGTAATGTATTACTCTTTGTATACTAGATCGGAAAGGGGGTTCTATGGTTGCAGTGCAGTTCGCTGAGACTTCCAGCATCTGGACAGGTGGCAGCGACGTCATGTCGGTCTTTAATGCGATGCTTGCTTTTGTCCTGCTACTTGTCAATTACTTCAATATCTTTCTCAGATATTTATACGTGGTTTGTAGGACACGTTTGAGGCGTTTTGACACGCCGAGGTACTTTGGACCGCATGGAAACAGCCCATGAAATTCAAATTTCTTCAATTTCGACCAAACAAGAGTAATAGAATGGAAAGACAACCGAATAGAACAATTCACAATCTGTTTCGCTATGTTCCATCTAAGTACTGTAGTTTGGAGATCTATACTACCAGATGCAAACAGTGCAAACATGCTTCCCCGAGAAATTCTCGAAATCTCAACTGCAAACACCTCAAGCTCACAACCATTGGGAAAGCACCATCACCACCACAACCCATTCCGTGTGCTCCGCTCCCCCGACTCAACCTCTCTCAACAACCTAACCCGAATCCACCAAGAGAGCAGCCACCAGGCACCCAAGCCAACCACAATGGCACCAAACCATCTCCTCCGGGCCGCAATGCCACTCCGAGCATCAATGACACCACTGTCCCTGACACGCCCAACCCTCCTTCAAACCACCCAAATCACAACCCCACTCCGCCAAAAGACAACAAGCACAAAACCCACATCCACACCCACAACCGCAACCCCAAACACCCTAACCGTGCCGCCCCGCCTGCGCAACTACGCCTCAGTCCTGAAGACCGGCACAGTAGTCTCCGTCGGCCGGATGGATCGCACAGTCCGCGTCTGCCACAGACACAACACCTACGACCGCCACATCGGCAAGTACTACCCAAAGGAAACGCACTACCTAGTTTCGGACCCGCGCAACAGCCTCCGCGACGGCGACGTAATCGAGTTCTCATCCGGCGCGCCCAAGAGCAAACACGTGCACCACGTCGTCGAGCGTATCATCACGCCGTTCGGTGTTGGGGTCTCCGAGCGGCCGGCTGTCTTGTCGCGTGCGGAACGGGATGCTGAGCGTGAGGCGCGCTGGGCGGAGAAGTATGTGCGTCGTGAGGCGAGGATTCTTGGGCGCGAAGTTGATTTGCGCGCTGAGGCGATGGAGATGGCGGCTAAGAGGGGGGAGGCTGTTGATGAGGCTGTCTGGGAGGGGTTGTCTACTGCTCAGTTGATTCGCGAGTATCATGGGGGCCAGGAGCGTGTTGGGAAGATTAAGAAGCTTGTTAGGGAGAGGATGGAGATGGAGTAGGCTGGGTCGCTTTTTAAAGTGGTGCTTGATGCTCATCTCATTGAGCTTGTTCTATATTTGTCTGGGGCTATCCCTTTCTGTGGTTATATTCCACTTGTTTCATCTGTGGTGTTGCATGTCGGATTCAATGTACTGTACTATACCGCCTCAATTTATTTCTTTGCATTGTCATAAGAGACACCAATGTAACAGACAAAGGATGATATTAATAGTACGCAAGAGCTAAGCATGAAGCTACGCAAGCTATATTAGAGAATTATCCATAATGGGATTTCTCCCTTACCACCTTCATGCCTTGGTCGTTGCAAGACTCAAAACACGAGACAAACCAGGTCATTGTCCATGTCTCACACCTGTCCAGTCATCTCAAAACCAAGCGGGTATACCAATGCGAGTCCTTTCATAGTCTGGTATGTCTCCGATGCAAGATAATGGGCATTGTTGTTCGCTTCGACTTCGCATCTTACCTCTTCTTGATACTATCCTCCACGTCACATATACTTTGTGATATCTTGTTATAGACTCAATCAGAGGTTGCAAGGGAAACTATTACATGTTTGGTTTTAGGGCTCCTCAGGTATAAAAGGGCCAGCCAGTCCTGGAATATTTGTAGATACACCACACATAATTCATCAAGATATCGGATATCTCAACATCAACCAGCGCCAGATCCAACCTTTCAGAACAAACCCCATTATTGACGGGCTGAACTGTTTCAATCATGGCACGCATAAACTACTCTTCTGCGCGTACTCACACCGGACTTGCATAAAGCTAACTGATTTCCAGCGCAAGGTGAAGGGCGGCTAACTTGTCCGCATAGTCTCCAAATCTGCCAGAGATGCCGCAGTTGTGACTCAAGTTAATGACCATGAGCCAACAAGCAGCGATTCTAGCAAAATAATGGATGTTTTTTCCGAGAGTCACCGGATCAGAGATGTTCAACATACCCACAGCTTTAGCCGCTTAGTTGAATTGCACATCCAGGGAAACCGTCTAATAGTCTAGTACTTGCCAAGGCTCGCGGAAGGAATCCGACTTAGCTAGGAAGATCTGGGAGAACTTGATTTGTCGAATATCCAGTTTCACAAATAGCTGATTGCCTGTGTAATTCATGTCTATAATATACTTACATTATCCCATGCCAACATTCTAGATGCTGATTAAATATAAGTTAGCAAGGCACTGACATGTAGTCCCAGTATCCCGTATAGAAGTAAGTCCGGCCGACAACAATCTCCCGGGGAATAAGACAGGAAATGTAAAAAAGAACAAACAATCCATCGCCTAATTAAAATCAATAATATCCTTGAGGTTATCAAGCAAATCAGAAGTATCATCATCATGCCATTCAGCAGTGAAACCCACGCCAGCCTCAAGCGTAGAGAAAGAAGACGCCTCCCTCTGTAGCGAGAGTGGTGTTTCACCAGCCATGTATTTCAAAGGCTGAATCATAAAAGAAGAGATGGAGGAATTGCGCTTGGAACGGTCCTGGCTTTCGTCGTTCCGGCGTTCGATTTGATTTGGCTTTCGTTTCAGGCTGCGGGCCCTATTTCTTTCCATTGTCGTTGACAGTGTGCTCTGCTTTGGAGGAATCTTGTGTGTTGGTACTGCTTGCTCTGCATATTCTGGGGGAGTGTCATCCTGAATTTCGATTACCTCGTGTTGAGTCTGGGGGGTTGATGGTTTGGTTTGGCTTCCAAGAGAGGACTCAGCTTGAGGAGCAGATGGTGCTGAAGATGTTGCATGCTTCTTCGCGATGCTGGGGACAGCTTCGAAGGTATGTTGTGTTTGCTTTTCTGTCATTGGAGAGTTTGGTCTTGCGAAGCTGGTGCCTGGTTCTCCGAGGAGGAGTGATGGAGAGATCAGATCGTTGAAGTCATCATCATCATAATCACTCGAATGGATTCTCAATGGGCTCAACACTCGCTTGGTCTTGCTCGAAAAGATACTTGTGCTTCTGTCTGATAGAGCAAACTTTGCTTGGGTTGAAGTTTTCTTTCCGACCTGAGACGTCAAGCTCTTTGCCGTGGAGGAATTGTCAGTTTTCTTGGGTTCACTGGTGCGTTGCTTTGCCATTTGGCTCCCTGGATTGAAATTGGTCGTGGGAATAATTTTCGTGATACTGTCAGAAATTGTCAATTGATTGAGGCCACTCTCCTTCTGGATAGCAGGGATGGACCGCTTTTTGGCAGGCTTCGGAGGCTTTTCCAGGCCATCCCGGCAGCAGAAATGCTTGCAGCTGGGACCGTCAGTCAGATCTTGGATACAGCAATGGATCTCGCAGACCTTGTCTTGTCTTTGCACCTGTGATTGCAAGCCCATTTGCCATTAGCAAGTCGAATCGGCTCGGGGTTCTCGTCTTCTTGATCTTTCACGTCTGCGGCCCGTTCGTCGTCTCGAGGGGTTGAGACTTTCGTTCCTCGCGGTGGCGGACTTGGAGTGGTATCGATCGAGAACCAGTCCATCTCAACATTTGGCTGAAACGTCGGCCTGGAATAATGCTTCGGTTTGCTTGAGCGGTCATTCACGGCCAGAAAATCGTCTAGTTGCAGATCGTCGCCATCGAAGTCAAAATCCTCGAAGTCTCGGCGGGATTTGGGAGTATTTCTGGCCACGGCTGAAACGTTTGAGCGAGACATGCTCGTCGCTTCGCCTGCATCCACGACCCTTTTTTGAACATGGTCTTCCGCATCTCGGGGAGGTCTCGACGTGCAACTGCTAGCAACCATCTCTCGGATGCTTGAAGGAGAAATGTTTGCCGTTGAGTGGCCTGCTTCCGTTGAAGTGAGATTCCCTCCTCGCACAGGAGCAAACGACAGAGGCGAAAGCTTAGGTCTGAGCTCAGCCAGCCTTGCCGTTCCAGCTTTATAATCGTTAGCACAAAACCAAAGTCTGAGAGAACATCTTACCAATATCATCGCACATAACATGGCAAATAACAAATTGCTCAGCACTTGTCAACTCCGCAGAAAGATCAATATCCAACCGTTCCTGAAGCTTGCTCGCACCAGTACGTCGAAAGTCAACCATGCGGCCATCGGACGTCTCGGTCAAGCAACAAACATAAACCGGGCGTCGTTGAAAGAAAGTCGGAATCTTATCATTCATGAACGCAACCTCAACCTTGAACCGAAGAGTGACACCTCCATTCTTGACTTCCTATATCAAATCATCAGCGAGAACGAAATCCAAAATCATAATCATTCACAAACCTTCCCCAACATCCTAACAGCAACCCTCAACTTGGGAAACTCCTTCAGCCTAGAGAGTAATTTCGCCCCAAAAGGCGGATTCTTACTAAGAACCATATCAATCCGATAAGCCTCCGTTTCCTCCAGAGATTCTATACTGGTAATACCAGCAGCAGCTAATTTCCGAACAGCAACCACGCCAACTTGCTCAATCTGCTTCATCTGGAGAGGAGAATGATCCCAAACTTTTGCACCGAAGCTTCGAGCAAGTTCCAAGGCATTGAGGATAGCGATTGAGTCTCCGCGCGCAATCTGGCAATCGATTAAGCAGCGGACTAGTCTGTTGACATGGGAAAAGACGAGGGTTTTGTCTTGGGCGAAGGTAAATTTGTACTTTTGGAGCTGATCACTGTCTGGGTAATCGATTGCTCCGAGTTCGGATTGGAGGAGGAGGGAGGTTTTGTGGCATGGGAGGGCTATGTCGACTTTGATGGGGAATCGGATGCCTGGGTCACGGTTGATTTCGCGGTAGAGGGACTTTTCACCTCCTTTCAAGCGGATCTCGCGGAATTCGTCGCCTTGGGAGATAACGTTGAGCTAATATAAGTTGTCAGCACGGGTTCAAATCAGTGGTGTGGGAGAATATCACAGTCTCGGACAGTGTTGCTCGTGGCTTCAATGATAACAAGACTTTCATAGTCTCAAATCGGATGTAGTACCGAGCCATGGCATTGCCAAATTGAGTTGAGCGAAGACTATCAGCTTCAACAAGCCCAACCTCCCTCAAGAGATGAATGTCCTTCGCACAAATCTGTCGCAAAAGTTCATCCTCGTCCTCCTGATTCGCACCCTCTTTGAGCTTGTAGTGCGTCGGGTTCCGACGAAGCCTGACAAACAAAAACGTCCCAGCAAGCCATTTGACAGCGGAGTCAATGTCGGAGATATTACCCAGCCCAATCTCGGCATTGAGGTGATCAATCAG
>ERZ1673737.493-NODE-493-length-49754-cov-6.042536_pt1 | contig 49754 bp, 38 predicted proteins | sample MGYA00580211_ERZ1673737 | MGnify/ENA primary metagenome ERZ1673737 (study PRJEB41218, sample SAMN15661789) | gut metagenome | host: Homo sapiens | place: Canada: London | collected 2015-08-20/2019-03-30 | study: EMG produced TPA metagenomics assembly of... | reverse complement strand
TTGCTACTAGTTGTGAAGGTTAACCTATTTTTATTATTAAGCAATATATAGAACAGCAGAACACACTGGATTAGAAAAATTTCATTTTTCTAATCATCCTACTGCATCCTTAAACTTAAGTACTAGGATTTGTGTGCCCAAAATTTGATAAAGTTAAAGAATCGGTCTTAATATATAGGGGACAAATATTGATAACTTGATGTTTAGTCCACATTAAAAGGCCTAAGAGCATGATGCTTATTCAATAAGGAGCATGCTTTTTTTATCCAGACTTTAGAAGAGAAATTTAAAAGAAAAGCGCATAAAAATGCGCTTTTTCAGTAAAAAAGATGCATCAAAAACATGCGTCAAATTTAAGCGATTATTTTGATATTTGTACTTAAAGAAAAAATTTTCCTTAAACTTATAGCTGTTTCTGTAGTCCCTAGAGGCGCTATATTTAATATCTCAAAAATATTATCTATAACTTTAGCCTCTTTGTTATTTAACTTTTCACAAGTTCCTCTTCCTAATCTCATATATAGATTTTTATATGGATGTTTGTGAAAAAAATTAAACTCCCGTCTAAAGACAGGAGTAAATTTACTTAGAAGATGTTTTCATCATCAATATTAGAAGTATCAATCTCTGTTTGTGTTGGTATATTTTGCTCAGTTTGTTCATTATCATTTTCAGAGCTTAAGTTTTTACCGTTTAAAAGACAGAGGTCGTTAGCACCTTCAGGACTTGTACAGTTTGAAACATTTTTGGGACGTATAATTTCTGCAGACGGAATGCCTTGTTGAGCACGCTTAAAAAATTCAGCCCAAATTGGCAGGGCTGTATAAGCTCCGCCTTCAGGACTTATACGGGACCAGCCAAGGTTTCTATCAGTATCAAAGCCCATCCAAGCAGTTGCAACTAAATTGCCATTAAAGCCTGAGAACCAAGCATCATGTACATCATTAGTAGTACCTGTTTTGCCGTGAAGATCTTGTCTTTTGGTGATGGCAGAAGCTCGTCCTCCAGTACCATAATAAGGTCCCTGAATACCGTTGCCACCATAAATTACGGATTTGAGCATATCGGAGATGATATAAGCGTGTTCATGAGTTAGAACCTGAGGTGCTAAATTTTCATCGATTTCAATATCTTCACTAAATTTTAGGGGAATAGCGTTAATAACGCTATTTTTAGCTAAAGGAGCTGCTACCTTAGGTTTATATTCATAGATTTTTTGTTCATCTTTGAATATAGAATCTATGAAATAAGGATCGATCTTAAATCCGCCATTAGCAAAAGTCGCGTATCCTGTAACTAAGGTTAGAGGGGTAACCTCAACACTACCTAAAGCCATAGATACTACTTGTTGAGATTTTGGAATTTCAAAGCCAAATTTCTTAACATGTTCAACAACGTTGTTAACTCCAAGTTGCATAATCAGGCGAATAGATACAACGTTTTTTGAACGGGCTAGACCTTCGCGTAAGGTCATAATGCCATCGTAGCGATTAGGGGTATTTTTGGGCATCCAAAAAGTACGAGAACCAGGATCCCAGATTTGTAACTCCTTATCTTCAACAGCAGAATTGATATTGATGCCAGAGGCTACAGCAGCTGAGTATAAGAAAGGTTTGAAGTTTGAACCTGATTGGCGTTTTGCTTGAGTAGTACGATCAAATTTGCTCTTGGCAAAATCATAACCACCAACTAAAGCCTCTACTTTTCCATTGATAGGATTTAAGGCAACTAAAGATCCTTCAGCTTCTGGAAGTTGAGCTAATTGTAAGACCTTATTTTCATCTATATAGTAATAGATGAGATCTCCTTTTTTTAGAATATCTGATGGTTTTTTAGGGTTGGGTCCTTGTGATCTATCATTACGGAAGGGAGCAGCCCATTTAAGTCCATCCCAACTTATAGTCAGAGTCTGATCTTTGGTATCTAAGATAGACACTTCTTTTTTGCTGTCATTTATATTTTGAACTAATGCAGGGCTTATAAAATGATAGATATCATATTGTCTTAAAAAGTCGCTAATCTTATCAGGAGCGTTATCAAAATTTTCAATCTTATCAATATTGTTGAAAGCGCCACGATAACCATGTCGGCGATCATAGGCATTTACGCCCTTGAAGATAGCGTAATGAGCATCTTCCTGTACTTTTGAGTTAACAGTAGTATAGATTTCAATACCGTCAGTATAGGCTTTCTCACCATATTTTTCTAAGGCAAATTGACGTGCATTTTCAGCAACAAAGGGAGCATAAGCTTCAAGAGGGGCCCCATGAAAATAAGTCTTGTAAGGGGCATTATCTGCTAAATTAAACTCCTCCTCGGTTATATAACCTAAGGTTTTCATTCTATTTAAAACTAAATGGCGACGATCTCTTGAGCGTTCAGGATAGGAAATTGGATTTAAAGTAGAAGGTGCTTTAGGGAGTCCAGCTATAGTAGCGATCTCAGCTAAAGTTAAAGATTTTAAATCTTTGCCATAATAAGTTTGGGCAGCAGCAGCTACTCCATAACTTCTATGTCCTAGAGCAATTTTATTTAGATAAAGCTCAAGAATTTCGTCTTTAGTTAAAACTTGTTCGATGCGCAAAGAAATAAAAATTTCACGAATCTTACGTTCTAGGGTTTTATCGCGAGTTAAGAAGAAGTTACGGGCAACTTGTTGAGTAATTGTACTGGCACCTTGAGAAGCCTCAGCATTAGAAATTGCTACAAGTACTGCGCGCATAATACCAATAGGATCGATGCCTGAGTGCTCATAGAAACGGCTATCTTCAATAGCTAAGAAAGCCTGTTGCATTTTAAGCGGAATTTCTTCAAGTTTTACAGGGATACGTTTACTCTCGCCATATTCACCTATGAGCTTATGATCCGCAGTATAGATTTTCATGGGAGTTTCAAAAGAAACCTCTTTAAGTTCGGCTACATTAGGTAGAGAACCTAAGGTTTCATAGTAGAAGGCACTAACCGCAGCTCCTGTTAAAGCTACGCATAGCAGACCGCCCCAAAAAACGGTTTTTATTACCTTAATGAACACAATCAAACCTCAAAAAGTTATAAATCGGCATGATATTTTAACAAATATAGAGACCTCTTAAGCTTAAAAAACGCTTAAATCAGCCTTGAGTTTAGAAAATTTAAATTGTCCTACGTGTTTTGCTTTTATATCTCCATTTTGGTCGATAATTATATAAGTGGGGACACCTATGATTTGATAGTATTTTATAAGCTCTGAAATTTGAGGATCGTTTTGGTTAGTTACATCAATACGGATAAGTTTTACATTATCTGTCTGTTCTTTGAATTCATTACTACTATAGATGTCTTTATCAAGAGCATGGCAATTAGCACACCATTGAGCACTAAAAGTTAATAAGAGATTTTGGCCTTTATAAGTATCAAGATCGGAAAGTTTTGAGATAGTAATAAAGCCCTCAGGAAGTTTTTTATCTTGTTCTATAAAGGGAAAAACTAGAATAAAACTTAAAAAGAAGGCTATAAATGTAATTAAAATTTGACGTTTTTTTTGTAGCTTTGCGCTATTTTTTAACATAACAAAGCTTATGTAAGCGATGCTAAACGCAATTAAAAAAGTTAGGATTACAGTGTAAAAATTTCCTAAAAGGTGAGAGCTTAAATAAAATGCGGTAAAAACTAAAGGAAGAGCTAATAGATTACGAATGATTTTACCAAAGCGTCCAAATGAACCAATGAAATTTCTGCCAAAAAGGCCGATTAAAAGTAAAGGAAAGCCCATACCAAGACCTAAGCTTAAAAATAATAAGCTTCCTAGGATTTGATTACCTTGTGTAGTCACATATAAAAGAGCTCCAGCTAGAGGAGCACTGGTACAAGGAGTAGCTAATAGGGCACTAAAAACTCCAAATACAAAGGCAGAACTTAAAGAGCCTCTTTTTTGATTGGCCATTTTATTTTGCAGGTATAAATTAAAGGCTTTAGGCATTTTTATGCTTAAAATTTCCATGCAATCTAAGGCTAATATTATAAATAAGAAGGAGATAGCTACTAATGTAAGAGGGTGTTGAAAAAATCCTTGGGAGGCCATGCCAAAATACGCAAATATAAATCCTATAACGGTATAGGTTAAAGCGAGCGCAAAGATATAGGTTAAATTTAATATTAAAGAATCTTTTAGATTTTTACTTTTAGTTCCGATGATCATAGCTGAAAATATAGCTAACATCGGTAGAACGCAGGGAGTAAGATCTAAACTTATTCCTAAAAGAAAGCTAAGTAACAAAGTTAGAAGAATATTATCTTCAAGATTTTGATTAAAAAAGCTCTCTTGATTTGCTAAAGAGGCTTGGAGATCGTTTTGAATTTCAGGTAATTTGATTTTACTTATACTTTGGGGATAACAAATACCGTTGCGATCACAGCCTTGATAGGCTAAAGATAAGACTGCATTAGGTTTAGCTTGTAAAATTTTGATATTTACATTTACCTTATCAAAAAAAACTTCATGTTCACCTAAAGCATCTTTTATTTTTACAGGTTGTTTATCAAAACTAATTTCATAAATAAAATCATCACCTGATACTTTAAAACTCTTTTTATAAAGATAAGCACCAGTCTCAATAGTAAAGCTAAAGATAGCTTTATCGTCTTTAATATAGCCATAGCCTTGATAAGGTAATTGCTGCTGAATTCCAGAGGAAAGATCAAATAGATTATCTATCTCCGAGGAGTCAATCTTTGCAATAAAAAGCAATGGCAAAGTAAAACATAAAATTATTTTTTTGAGCATAAATTTAACCTGTAACTAGGTGTTAAAGTTAACAAATAACACAGCTATCAGCATCATTAAGATTTTTTTTAAATTTTGTCTATATTTATTTATAGAAAAACTAAAAAAAGAGAGGAAAAAAAATTTTTTAGCTTAGATATAATAAAGGTATTTAGTCTATAAAGTAATATCCAGCTTTTTTGAGCGCTTAAATCCTTTTTTAATGGGAATTATATTTTATGAAAAATATTTTTTTTGCTTTATTGATACTGTTTATCTTAGAGCTTGTAGTCTTAATTCAGGTGGGATCGGCTATTGGTGCTTTAACCACGATTTCTTTAATGTTTATAGCCATGGTTATCGGTGCATTTTTAGTAAAATTACGTTTTGCTCAGATTGCTAAGCAAATTAGAGAAGAGCAACGCTTTGATCCTTCTTTAATCTGGATCCCTTTAGCTGGTTTTTTATTCATTTTCCCTGGTTTTATCTCCGATATCATCGCCCTTATCTTGCTTTTACCTCCAGTACATAAGCAAATTGGTAATGTTTATGTCAAAAAACATCCTCATAATTTTACTTATGAAGAGCGTTTTTATTCTCAAAGTACAGAGAACAATTCTACTAAAGGCCGAGTTATAGATGGTTCTATAGATAAGGACCCTTCTGATGACAACGAGCAACAAAAGTAAGCTTAATATTTACCCTAAACGTGCAAATAATCTTTTAGGTTATTATTTGCTTTTAGTTTTAGTGTGTTTTGTTTGGGGTGGAACTCCTGCAAGTGGCAGAACTTTAGTTCAGCAGGTATCTCCGTTTTTAATTACAGGCATGCGTTTTGTCTGTGTCGGAGCAATCCTAGGCTTATGGCTTTATCTTGTTGATGGAAAAAAAGCTCTATATGTAAGCAAGCATAATCTGCTTATCTTAGTGTTTATGGCTATTTTAGGCATAGGCTTACACAATACTTTGTTGTTTACTGCTCTAACTATTACCACTGCAACAAATACAGCTTTAATTGAAAGTATAGGCCCTACAATTACCACTATTTTAGCTTTTTTATTTATAGGCGAGCGGTTAAGTGCTTTTGGTTGGCTTGGAATTTTTATTTCTTGTCTTGGTGCTGTATGTATTGTCTCTCAAGGTTCGTTATCTTTACTTTTAGCTTTAGATTTTAATGAAGGCGATATTTTAGTAGTAATTTCAGAATCTATGTGGTCAATATATGTGGTAGTAAGTTGGAAATTGACTAGAGATATTAAGGCCTCTCAAGTAACTGCATGGACTAGTATAATCGGTGGTCTTTTTTGCTTAATTTTAGGTGCTTTAAGTGGGTCTCTTTATTATGAAGATTTAACTTTTGAATCTTGGGTGTCTTTTATTTATTTAGTTGTAGCTTCAGGTATTTTTGCTTTTATTGCTTGGAATTATGCAGTCACAAAAGTGGGTGCAACAAAAGCCGGTGCTTTTGTTTACTTAGTACCACTTGCAGGAGCTGTGATAGGTGTTAGCCTTTTAGATGAAAATATTAGCTTAGGTCAAATTTTAGGTGGAGTAATCATTGTTTTAGGAATGCTGATTACGGTAAAAGCAAAATTAACTTTATCTTCAAATAAATAAAAATATTTTTGTAAAAAATTCTTCAACTAAAGCTTTGTTATTGAATTTTAAGCAAATAAATATTTCAAAATTTTATGTAAAAACTCTTGAATCCATAAAAAATAATCCCCATTTACTAATTTGTTAAAAATCATTTTGTCATATCGCTAAAAAGGCGGTATTGACGGGGCGATAATCGGGCCCTATGCCGATTGCATGAGAAAAATAGCGGTTAGAAAATAAAAACCGTGGAGACACAAATGAAATTAGTTCCTTTGTATGATCGCGTTATCGTCAAACCTATCGAGGAAGAACAGAAGTCTGTTGGCGGTATTATTTTAGGTAATGCTGCAGAGAAATCCAGCCGTGCTAAGGTTATTGCTGTAGGTCAGGGCCGTCTTTTAGAGAATGGTTCTTTCGCCCCGATGAGTGTTAAAGAGGGTGATACTGTTATTTTCAATGAAGGCTATGGCGCTAAGAAAGTTAAGTTAGATGGCGAGGATGTCATCATTCTTTCTGAGACTGATATTTTTGCTGTTGAAGCCTAATCATTAAACCGATTTTTTTATTTAAGGAAGTATTTTAAAAATGTCCGCAAAACAGGTATTGTTCGGTAACGACGCCCGCATCAAGATGCTCGATGGCGTAAACATTTTAGCTAATGCTGTTAAGGTAACCTTAGGTCCTAAGGGTCGCAACGTAGTTTTAGATAAGAGCTATGGTGCTCCGCTCATCACCAAAGACGGTGTAACTGTTGCCAAAGAGATTGAGCTTGAAGGCAAGTTCGAGAATATGGGCGCTCAGATGGTTAAGGAAGTTGCTTCTAAGGCTAATGATGCTGCCGGTGATGGTACCACTACCGCTACTGTTTTAGCTCAGGCTATCGTTAACGAGGGCTTAAAGTCAATTGCTGCTGGCATGAATCCTATGGATTTAAAACGCGGTATTGATAAGGCTGTTGAGGCTGCTGTTGAGGAATTAAAGAAGTTATCTACTAAGTGTGAGGATAAGAAGTCCATCGCTCAGGTAGGAACTATTTCTGCTAACTCTGATACTACTGTTGGCAATTTAATTGCTGACGCCATGGAGAATGTTGGCCGTGATGGTGTTATTACCGTTGAAGATGGTCAGGGTTTAGAGGATCAGTTAGATTTAGTTGAAGGCATGCAGTTTGACCGTGGCTTCCTCTCTCCATATTTCATCAACAAGCCTGATACTGGCACCGTTGAGTTAGAGAATCCGTACATCCTTTTATGCGACAAGAAGATTGCAAATATTCGCGATCTCGTTTCTATTTTAGAGAATGTTGCTAAGCAGGGTAAATCCTTACTCATTATCGCTGAGGACGTTGAGTCTGAGGCTTTAGCTACCTTAGTTGTTAACAACATGCGCGGTGTTGTTAAGGTTGCTGCTGTTAAGGCTCCAGGCTTTGGTGATCGTCGTAAGGCTATGCTCCAGGATATCGCTATCTTAACTGGCGGTACCGTAATTTCTTCTGAGTTAGGCATGGAATTAGAGAAGGCTACCTTAGATGACTTAGGTATTGCTAAGCGTGTTGTTATCAATAAGGACAACACTACCATTATTGATGGTGCAGGTGAGGCCGATGCCATTAAAGAGCGCGTAGCTCAGATCAGAAAGCAGATCGAGGAATCCACCTCTGATTATGACCGCGAGAAGCTTCAAGAGCGCGTAGCTAAGTTAGCTGGCGGTGTTGCAGTAATTAAGGTTGGTGCTGCTACTGAAGTTGCAATGAAGGAAAAGAAGGCTCGTGTTGAGGATGCTATGCATGCAACTCGCGCTGCTGTTGAGGAAGGTGTTGTTCCTGGTGGTGGTGTAGCTTTAGTTCGCGTAGCTAAGATCATTGCTGGCTTAAAGGGCGACAACCAGGATCAGGACGTTGGTATCAAGGTTGCTTTAGCCGCTATGGAAGCTCCTTTACGTCAGATTGTAACTAATGCTGGCCAAGAGTCTGCTGTTGTTGCTAACGAAGTTCGTTCTAAGGAAGGTAACTACGGTTATAATGCTGCTACTGAGCAGTATGGTGATATGATTGAAATGGGTATTTTGGATCCTACCAAGGTTACTCGTTCTGCATTACAGTATGCAGCTTCTATCGCTGGCTTAATGCTTACCACTGAGTGCATGATTGCTGATGCTCCTAAGAAGGAAGGCGATGCTCCTCAGGCCCCTATGGGTGGCATGGGCGGCATGGGCGGTATGATGTAATCTAGCGCAATGACGCAATTTAAACTGTAAACAATAAAGGGCTCCAGTGATGGAGCCTTTTTTTGTCTAAAAAGAGGCATTTATTTAGAAGTACCTGTTTTTTTTCTATTTTTGATAAACTCTATAGAATATTTTTATTTTGTGTATCGCTGTTTCTATCAGTTACAATATTTACAGCAAAAAATTGGGATATTTTTATGTCATTAGCTCACCCTGAGCGTATTTTTTTAGTAGGACCAATGGGTTGTGGCAAAACTACCATTGGTAAAAGTCTGGCGCTCATAAGTTCTAGACCATTTATTGATCTTGATGAAGAAATTGTTGCTTTTTGTAAGACTTCTATTCCTGAAATCTTTAAAAAAGAAGGTGAAATAGGTTTTAGAAAGCAAGAAACTTTAGCCCTAAAGCGTTCATTATCCTATGAGGCTGTTATTGCCACCGGTGGTGGTATAGTTGTTACTAAAGAGAATATCGATCTGTTAAAAAATAATGGTCTGGTAGTTTATCTATATGCTGATGTTGAGACTCAGTATCAACGTACTTTAAATGATAATGGTAGACCTATGATTTACGCTGAGGATCGAAAACAGCGTTTGAGCGATATCTTTGATTACAGAAAGCCCTTATTTGAAAGTGTGGCTGATATTACTGTCGATAGCGGTTCACATAGTGTTCGCGAGTGTATTGAATTGATTCAAAGTAAATTAGAGGAATTAACATGCAAAGTATCACAGTAGGGTTAGCAGAGCGTTCATACCCAATCTATATAGGTTCAAATCTCAATTACGGACCATTGGTAAAACAGGCTCTCTCTAAGCAAAAAGATGTATTGATTGTAACTAATGATACGATCGCGCCTTTATATTTAGATAATGTAAAACATTCATTAGAGGCCGAAGATTTTAAAGTCTCTCAATGTATCTTAAAAGATGGAGAGTGCTATAAAACTGTTGATTCTTGGATGCAGATCCTCTCTACTTTACTTGAAGATGATTTTGGTCGAGATGGCGCTATTGTAGCTTTAGGTGGTGGTGTCGTTGGTGATATGGCTGGTTTTGCTGCAGCTTGTTATCAGCGTGGTATCCCTTTTGTACAAATGCCGACTACCTTATTATCAATGGTTGATTCTTCAGTAGGTGGAAAAACAGCTTTCAATCATCCTTTAGGAAAAAATATGATTGGTGCTTTTTATCAGCCTAAAGCTGTAGTTATTGATATTGATTTCCTAAAGACTCTGCCTAAGCGTGAAATTACTGCAGGTTTAGGAGAAGTTGTTAAAACCGGTATTATTTACGATAAAGGTTTCTTTGAGTATTTAGAGCAAAATTCAGAAAAAATTTTTTTAAATGATCATGAGGTAATTGCTAAAACAGTTAAACGTTGTTGTGAGATCAAATCTGAGGTTGTAGCATGTGATGAACAGGAACATGGTCTACGAGCTATTTTGAATTTTGGTCATACTTTTGGTCATGCTTTAGAGGCTTTTTTAGGTTTTGGTACATGGCTTCATGGTGAGGCTGTAGGTTTAGGTATGGTTATTGCGTCTGCCTTAGCTCAAAAACGTGGACTTATTTTACCTCAAGAGCATGAACGTATTGTAAATTTGGTGGCAAAATGTAATTTTCCGGTAACCATTCCTGAAAATATGACAGAAAAAGATTTTATCTGTTTTATGCGTCATGATAAGAAGGTTCGCCAAGGTGTAATTCGTTACGTATTACCTGAAGGTATTGGTAAAGCTAAAGTTTTTGCAGATATTAGCGATGCAGAGGTCGAAGCTTTGATCTTAGAGCTTAAAAAGGCCTAAACTTTAAGTGTAATTTAATGTGATTTGCAATTGAGGCTTTTATGGAAACTCCAGATAATTTCAGACCCAAAATTCCTACAAAAAATAACAAAAAAAGCTTAAAAGGGGCTTGGTTATTTGTAGTTGTAACATGTCTTGCTATTATCATAGCTTGTCTGGTGCCTGTGCTTTTAGGAAAAAATCCTTTAGATTTAATTTTTGATCCAAAGGTAGAAAAGCCTCAAATTACAAGCGTAGAAGTAAAACCAATTCAGAATACAGAACAATCCTCGGAAGCTTATGAGAAAAAAACAGAGCAGTCTTTAGAAAATAAAACGGATGTTGAACCTTTAGAGTTAGTACCAATAAAAGAGCACGACCTTAAAGTAGATCCTTATCATGGAGATGCTCAAAACTCGAAACTTGATGAGGGCGTATTGCCAAAAAGCATTCCTCAGGGGCTTGAGGCTAGTACTCCAAAGGCTACTACACATAATCGTGTTACGTTAAGAGGTGATACCTTAGAGCAAATTGAAGGCGACTCTAAAGATAGTTTATCTTTAGAGGATAAAAGTGATAATTAGTTAAAATAATCAAAAATTTTAATCCTAAAATAAGTCTTTATAAAAAATATTTTTGCCATTAAATCAGGCAATAACTAACAGGGAATAAAAAATGACAGACAAAAACTTTAAAATTGCAGGTTCTATTCTTTCTGCAGATTTAATAAATTTAGAGCGCGATGTAGGAGAAGCTTTGGCTTGCGGAGTTGATGTCATTCATTTTGATGTAATGGATTATCATTTTGTTCCTAATATGACTTTTGGCCCTGGTTTTTTAGCTGCTTTAAAGAAGCGTTATCCACAGGCTATCTTTGATGTACATTTAATGGTAAGCCCTGTAACTGAGGCTATTGTTGAGGATTACATTAAAGCTGGTGCAGATTGGATTTCTTTCCATCCTGAGGCTTGCATTCATGTTGAGAGAATGTTGACCTTTATTCAGGATCATAATGTCAAATCAGGTTTAGCTTTAAACCCTGCGACAGCACCACAATTTTTAGATTATTTATGGGATAAACTTGATTTTGTCTTGGTTATGACTGTAAATCCGGGCTTCGGTGGTCAAAAGGTTTTACCTGCATGTTTAAAGAAAGTTGCTGATATCAAATGTATGGCTTTTGCAGCTGATGCTAAGATCGATATTGAGGTTGATGGAGGCGTAAAAGCTACAAATATTGGTAATATTGCCGAGTGTGGAGCAAATGTATTTGTAGTAGGTTCAGCTTTCTTTGGTGCAGATGATAAAGCTATTTCTTTAAAAGAATTACATGAAGGTCTTAAGATTTAATGATGCTTACTAAAAAGCCGCAGGCTTTATTATTCGATCTAGATGGAACCTTAGCAGATACCATTTGTCAGCTAGCTAAAGCTGCACAAAAAACTGCAGAAGCTTTGGGTATAGATGTGCCTTCTGAGGAAACTACAAAAGGTTATGTAGGTAATGGTATTCAATTATTATTGTGTAGAATTATTGTTGGATCTTTTGAGGCCACAACAGCAGACGTTGGTGAGGATTTATTAAAAAAAGCACGTGAACTTTTCAATCAGTTTTACACTAAAGGTTTAAACAAGGATTTTGCAGTATATCCTTATGTAGAAGAAACACTTAAATGGTGTCAACAAGAGAAAATCAAACTTGCTGTTGTGACAAATAAGCCTAATATGTTTGCAAAGCCATTATTAGAGTATATGGGGCTTGCTTCATATTTTGATTTTATTTTAGCTGGAGAGGTTTTAGATAAGAAGAAACCTGAGGTTGAGCCTTTATTATATGTTTTAGATAAACTTAAGGTAAAAGCTCAAGATGCAGTCATGGTAGGAGATTCCGCTAACGACATGATCCCAGCTTTACGTCTTGATATGCCTTCGGTATTCTTTACTTTTGGTTATTGTCGCGGAAGTATAGATTCTAGTAAGCCTTCATATAAGTTCTCGTCTTGGCAAGAACTCTTAGATCTTTTGAAAACTCTGTCATAGATCATAAAAAGGGATCGTTCGATCCCTTTTGTCTTTTAAATCTTATACAATAAGTTTTGTTAAATTTTGTTATAAATGAGATTTAGATCCCAGAATCTATCTTGAGTAAAGATATTCTTAATGAAAATAATCTAATCTTAAATATAGTATTTATTTTTTATACATATTGTTTTAAGTACAACCGGGTATGAAGCTAAGGTCAAGTGTGAGAAGTTATGGAAGATCAATGCCGAATAAATCCCCGGAGCGCCGATCGGCACTTTAGAGTATTGCAGATAACAGATACGCATCTGTTTTCTGAGCCTAATGGTGATTTGCTAGGGGTAAGAACCGCACAGAGTTTTGCGGCCGTATTAGATGAGGTAAAAAAGCAAGAAATCGATTTTGATTTCGTGCTGATGACGGGTGATATTTCTCAGGATTATTCAGTAGAATCCTATCAGCGTTTTGCTAAGATGGTAAGATGCTTAAACAAACCTGTATTTTTCTTGCCGGGAAATCATGATGATGGTCCCTTGATGTACCGTATCTTTAATGGTTTAGGTATAAATACTAGTAGAAATATAATATGCGGTAGCTGGCAGTTTATTTTATTGAATTCTGAGGTTTATGGGGTTGCTCATGGATGGGTGCAGCGTGATCAGCTAGATTATGCCGAAAGATGTATTAAGGAAAATCCCCATTTAAATACCGTAATTTGCATACATCATTTACCTCTTTTAGTTGGTAGTGATTGGTTAGATACGCAAACTTTGCATAATCAGGATGAATTTCAGGTATTTGTCAGACGTTTCCCTACAATTAAAGTTGTAATTTCAGGGCATGTACATCAAGAAATAGATGAAATGAAGCAAGGTGTTAGATATATAGCTACACCTTCAACCTCTATCCAATTTGTCCCTCGTTCGCGGGATTTTGCTTTAGATTGTAAGGGGCCTGGATGGCGTTATTTTGCTTTTAAAAATAATGGCGATTTTGAGACATTAGTATGCCGTTTGGAGACAGATGCATTTCATCCTCGTAGCGATGTAGGTGGTTATTGATGTTAATTGCTTATATTCATGGTTATCTGTCAGGATCAAATGCAATTAAGGCTCAGATTTTAAAACGTATATTAGCTGAAAATTATCAAGAGCATAAATTTATCTCTTTAGATTTTCCTGATACCCCTAAAGAGGCTTTAAAAAAACTTTGCGATTTTTGTCAAAATTATAGTTATGACCAATTAGCTTTAGTTGGTAGTTCTATGGGTGGATTTATGGCTACAATTTTAAGTAATCTTTATAACTTGAAGGTTGCTTTAGTTAATCCCTGTGTCCATCCTCAAAATTTTTGTAAAGAGCTTTTAGGCCCACAATACAATAGTTGTACAGATACCCATTTTATTTTGACTCAAGATATGATTGATTATTTGCAACAGCTTGATATTGAAGCTCAAATTAAATTTAACCCTCAAAATATTTATGTCCTCTTGCAAAAAGGTGATGAGGTTTTAGATTATAAGCAAGCACTATCTTATTATCAAAATGCTAAAATTGATGTTTTTGCAGGTGGGTGCCATGCTTTTGAAAATTTTGAAGCAGTAGTCCCTCAAATTATGGATTTCTTGACAAAAGATGCATGATTTTCAATGATAATCTGGCTGTAATCTTTTTAATCTTAAGTCAAAAAATCTTAGATCATTTGTAACTATAAATAATTAGATGTTATTTTAATTTTATAAAGAGTCAGCACTGCGAACTCACTGAAATTAAATAGTAATGAAAGCAGTAGGGAGCCCCTTGCTTTAGCAGGGGGAGGAAGTCAAGATGATATGAATTTTAGGTGGTTAGGATGCGCATTCTTTTAGTTGAAGATGATGAGCAGATTGCAAAAGCGGTAGAAAATGGCTTAAAAAATAAAGCCTATGCAGTTGATTGTCTCAATGATGGAAATGAGGCTGAATATGCCCCTGATGATATTAGCTATGACTGTATTTTATTAGATTTAGGTTTACCTGGTATTGATGGGGTCACTCTATTAAAAAAATGGCGTTCGCGTAATATAAATACCCCTGTGATTATTATTACGGCGCGTGACGGTTTGGATGATAGAGTTTCAGGTTTAGATATTGGTGCTGATGATTATGTGGTAAAACCTTTTGATTTATCGGAATTATTAGCTAGAATTCGAGCTGTAACACGGAGATCTTCGGGGGCTTCACAACCTCATTTGAGTAATGGTATTTTAAGTTTAGATCAATTAACTCATGAGGTTTTAGTTCATAGTGAAAGTGGAGAGCATAAAGAACTTTTAACCGCTCGTGAATATGCATTATTAGAGGCTTTATTAAATCGTCCCGGAGCGGTTTTATCTCGAGAGACTCTTGAAGATAGAATTTACAGTTTTGGGGATGAAGTTGAGTCTAATGCTATTGAATTTATTATTCACAATCTACGTAAAAAAGTGGGTTCAACTAATATTAAGAATGTCAGAGGTGTAGGTTGGAAGGTCGCAAAGGGCGATTAGTTAGATCTCTTAAACTGAGATTATGCCTTATATTGTGCATTATAGGTATTATTTTCACTGCAGTAGTCAGTGCGCGTTCTTATCATAAAACTTTAAATGAGGCACGTTTATATATTGACGAAGAGATCTCGCAAATTGCCGATATAATCGTGGCATATAACATGCCTTTACCTAAACGCTGGTCTGGACCTATTTTTTTTGATAGCAATTTTTATAAAAATCGACCCCGCCGTCGTAATAATGAACTTTATGATGGCTCATTACTACAGCCATCACTATCAGATTTATTTGAGCGACATCGAGATATTATTATTGCTCCTTTATATACTCAGCCAGGTGATACCATCTTCATTCCTATGAATATTGATGATGGTTTGTATTCTATTTTAATCAATGACAATCGAGTACGTTGCTATATTGCAACTAATAGACAGGGAATTCGATTTGTAGTTGCAAGATCTTTATCGATTATTGATGAAGCAGTAGTTAGGGCTTTTAAAGCTTCATTGCTGGAGTTTTTAGTACTGATTGGGATCTATATTCCTACCGTGTTATTGATTATGAACTTAATGTTTTTACCTGTAAGAAGACTTGCTTTTGATATTGATAAGCGTAAAGAAAATGATCTGCGTCCTTTAGAAGCTGAAAAAATTCCGTCTGAATTAGATGTATTTATTGATGCTTTAAATAGATTATTTAATAAAACTTCTGATAGCTTACAAAATGAAAGACGTTTTATTGCAGATGCAGCACATGAAATGCGTACCCCATTGACGGCATTAAGTTTACAAGCTGAGGCTTTTAAAGAAAAAGGCCTTGATGTAGAGCAAAAAGAACAGCTTTTTGAATTACGCAAGGCAATTAGAAGACAACGTGATTTAACTACTAAACTTTTAAGTTATGCTAGAAGTCAGTGTACACAAAATCATGAATATCAAGATCTTGTGGTGAAAGAGTTATTTATTGATATTTTAGATGAATTGGGCGCTTTAGCTGATGATAAAAATATAGATTTTGGAATTGAAGGCGAAGTTGATAGCGTGATTCATAGCGATAAAAATACGCTTAAAACTATTTTAACTAATTTATGTAGTAATGCAATTAAATATACACAAGAGAATGGTCAGGTTGATTTAAGCTGTGAAGAAAATAATCGAGAAATTATTCTTTCAGTTAAGGACAATGGCTGTGGTATTCCAGAGGATAAACTCAATTTAGTTTTTGAACCTTTCTATAGAGTTGGTGGGGATACTGCTAAAATTTCAGGTACAGGCTTAGGCTTAGCAATAGTCAAATCTTCAGCTGAGGAATTAGGCGCTAAGGTTGAGCTTAGCAATGTAAAAGGTGGCGGCCTTTGGGCAAGAGTAAAATTTCCTAAGTTAAATAATCGATAAAAATTTCTATATATGCAAGATAAAAATAAAAACGCTTATACCGGAGCTTCTATTGAGGTTTTAAAAGGCTTAGAACCTGTTAGACGCCGTCCTGGTATGTATACAGATACAGTCAATCCTAATCATTTAGGTATTGAAGTTATAGATAATAGTGTTGACGAAGCTGTAGCCGGTTTTTGTAATAAAATTTTAGTAACTCTGCATCAAGATGGTAGCTTAGAGGTTGTGGATAATGGTCGAGGCATGCCGGTTGACCTTCATCCAGTGGAAAAGATCCCAGCAATTGAACTTATTTTGTCGCGTTTACATGCAGGAGGAAAATTCTCTACAGATAATTACCAATTTTCAGGTGGACTACATGGTGTAGGTGTCAGTGTAGTTAATGCCTTGTCTACAAAGCTTAAAGCTCGGGTTAAGCGTGATGGTAAAATCTATGAAATAGAATATGCTAAAGGTGAAAAAGTAACTTCTTTGCATGAAGTTGGTGCTTGTGCTAAAAAAGACACAGGTACAGGAATTCACTTTTATCCAGAAGCTGATTTTTTTGATAGCCCTAGTTTTGATGTTAAAAGATTATGTCATCAGCTTAAAGCTAAAGCTGTATTGTGTGAAAATTTAACCATAGTTTTTGTTAATGAAATCAATAATACAAGCGAGCAGTGGAGTTATAGCGGTGATTTAAGTGAATACTTAAAAGCACAACTTGACGGCATATTTGAACCAGTTGACACTTATCATGAGAGCGTAAAGGGTGAAGATTGGCTTGTAGAATGGGCTGTTTGTTGGGAAAACGATAATAAAGGGATTCAGAAAGTAGGAGAATCCTATGTCAATTTGATCCCTACCGTAGAAGGCGGTACGCATGTAAATGGTTTCCGCTCGGGTTTAACCTTAGCTATGCGTGAATTTTGTGATCTACAAAATTTATTACCACGTTCTTTGAAAATCGCACCTGAGGATGTTTGGTCAGGCTGTATATATGTGTTGTCTTTGAAGATGCATGAACCTCAGTTTGCAGGACAGACTAAAGAAAAATTATCTAATAGACAAATTGCCGGACAAATTGAGCAAGCTGTACGTGATCATTTTTCTTTATGGTTAAATAGCAATGTTGATAAAGGCAAGATTATTGCTAATTTAATCATCAATAAAGCTAAAGAACGTGAGAGTCAAGCTAAGGTTGTTGAGCGTAAAAAGACTGTGCGTGGACCACAGCTTCCTGGAAAATTAGTGGATTGTACATCAACAGATCCTAGTTTAGGTGAATTGTTTATTGTTGAGGGTGATTCTGCAGGAGGATCAGCCCGTCAAGCTCGCGATGCTAGTTTTCAAGCCATTTTACCTTTACGAGGCAAGATCTTAAATACTTGGGAAATTGGTGGACATACTGCTTTAAATTCTGAAGAAATTAGAGCGATTACTGTAGCTATGGGTATAGATCCTGATAGCGATGATTTATCGAATCTGCGTTATAACAAGATTTGCATTTTAGCTGATGCCGATGCTGATGGTTTACATATTGGTACATTATTATGTGCTTTATTTGTAAGGCATTTTACGCAATTAGTTCGTAAAGGTCATGTTTATGTAGCTTGCCCTCCTTTATACCGTTTAGATTGTGGCAAATTTAAGGAGTATGCTTTAGACGATACAGAGCTTGCTCAAAAACAAAGTAAATTTATGCGCAAAGGTTTTAAACGTGAAAATATTAAAATTCAGCGTTTCAAAGGTCTAGGTGAGATGAATCCTGAACAATTGCGTGAAACAACTTTAGCTCCTAAATCTAGGCGTTTGATGCAATTAACTTTAGATTCTGATTTTGAAGATGAAACTTTTGCTCTTTTAGATATGCTTTTATCTAAAAAGAGAGCCTCAGACCGCCGTCAGTGGCTAGAAAATAATGGTGATAAAGCAGAGTTTTTAGACTAATTATATATAAGAATTTGACACTAAAGAAAAATTACACGTATTCAAAGCCTTGATATTGTGAAGTTATTTAAAAAAACGTTACATCTTTTCTTTATTTAAGAGTTTGTTTATAAGTTGTAAATTTCGTGTAAATGCGATTTTCATCGAATTTCCTTTTTTTGACGCTGGTTTTATACTGTTATAAAATACGTATAAGCATCTAAGGCATACAAATTTTAATATAAAGATGTGAGAATTTATAACAATCGAGGATATTTATAATGGCAGTTAACAAACAAGCGTCAGGCAAACATTGTCGTAGCGCAAAATGTGCCGTAAAGGGAAATGTTTCTATGCAAGAAAAAAGCTCTCATGCACAGGCCGTAGAAGAGTTCAAGACCGATATTGTTAGACATTTGCGCCGCACCATTGGTACTTCACCTGAAAAAGCCTCTAACTTGGCTTGGTGGCAAGCATTGGTAGCAACTGCTAATGAGAAAATTTTTGAGCATTTGACTGATACTCAGTACACTCATGCACAACAGGATACTCGAGCAGTACATTATTTATCAGCTGAATTTTTGATGGGTCGTTTAACTATCAATAACCTCTGCAATTTAGAGAAATATGATCTCGCAAGAGAGGCTTTTAAAGAGTTAGGCCTAGATATTGATGAAATTTGCCAAGAAGAGCCGGATATGGCTTTAGGCAATGGTGGTTTAGGTCGTTTAGCTGCTTGCTATATGGATTCCTTAGCAACTTTAAATTATCCATGTGTAGGCTATGGTTTACATTATGAAAATGGCTTATTCCGTCAAGAAATTCGTGGTGGCAAACAGGTAGAGCGTCCAGATAGTTGGCGTGAATATGGTTGTCCTTGGGAGGTTTGCCGCCCTGAGTCTTTACAGAATATTCCTTTAGGTGGTTATGTTGAGCATCAGCAAACTCCAGATGGTTCTACTCAGGCTGTATGGCATCCTAATCGTACTATTAAAGGAGTACCTTGGGATATTCCTGTAGTTGGTTTCCGTGATTCTTCTGTAGCTATTTTACGTCTGTGGGAATCTCGTCCTACAGAGTCATTTAACTGGGACGTATTTAACGCTGGTGGTTATATTGATGCTCAGGAAGAGAAATCTGAGGCTGAGACCATTTCTAAGGTTTTATATCCTAATGACTCTACTGATGCTGGTAAGAAATTACGTTTAACTCAGCAGTATTTCTTCTCCGCATGTTCCTTACGTGATATTTTGCGTCGTTATAATCGAACTCATCACCATGATTATAAAAATTTTGCAAACAAGATCGTTATTCAGCTTAATGATACCCATCCGGCTATTGCTGTTGCAGAACTTATGCGTTTACTCATTGATGAGGAAGGTTTAAGTTTTGATGATGCTTGGAATATTGTCTCTAAGACCTTCAATTATACTAACCATACTTTATTGCCTGAAGCATTAGAGAAATGGCCGGTATGGATCTTTGAGGAATTATTACCACGTCATTTAGAAATTATCTACGATATTAACTATCGTTTCTTAAATGGTCCTGTACAGGATTTGTGGCCTGATAATAATGAGATTAAGGCAAAGCTTTCTATCATTGAAGAGGGTCCAGTACGTAAAGTACGTATGGCTAATTTATGTGTAATTGCTTCTCGCCGTGTTAATGGTGTAGCTGCAATTCACTCAGACTTAGTTAAGAGTGATCTTTTCCCTGAATATGCCGCCTTATGGCCTGAGAAGTTCTGTAATGTTACTAATGGTGTAACTCCTAGACGTTGGTTATTAGCTTGTAACCCTGGTTTAGCTAAACTCTATACTGAGGTTGCTGGTGATGATTGGCCTTTACACTTAGATAATTGCGAAAAGCTTAAGCCTTATGCAGATGATCCTAAGATGCAACAGCGCTTTATGCAGATTAAGCATGATAATAAGGTTGCTTTAGCTGCTGAAATTAAACGTCTTGTTGGTGTGGATGTAAATCCTAACGCCATGTTTGACGTTCAGGTCAAGCGCTTACATGAGTACAAGCGTCAGCACTTGAACTTATTGTATATCATGTCTCTCTATAAGAAATTATTAGAGAATCCGGGCATGAAGATTGTACCTCAGGTATTTATCTTTGGTGCTAAAGCAGCTCCATCATATACTTTGGCAAAAGACATTATTTATGCTATTAACGCTGTTGGTAATCGTATCAATAATGATGTACGTATTGGTGGTCAGCTTAAAGTAGTCTTTATGCCTAACTATCGTGTAAGTTTAGCTGAAAAGATTATTCCGGCAGCTGATATTTCTGAGCAAATCTCTACAGCAGGTTATGAAGCCTCTGGTACCTCTAATATGAAGTTCTCTATCAATGGTGCTTTAACTTTAGGCACAATGGACGGAGCTAATATTGAGATCGTTGAGAAGGCTGGTATTGATAATAACTTTATCTTTGGCTTAAGCGTAGATGAGGTTAAGTCTTTAAAGAGCCGTGGTTATAATCCTTGGGATTTCTACAATTCAAATCCTGAATTAAAGAGCATTTTAGATTGGCTTGATACCGATTACTTCACTCCAGGTGAACCTGGTGTCTTGTCATCTATTAAGCGTTCTTTACTTGATCAAGGCGATCCTTTCTTGGTATTAGCTGATTTCGTCTCATATCAAGATGCTCATGTTAGAGCAGAGAAGATGTATGCTGATAAAGCTCGTTGGGCTAAAGCAGCTATCATCAATTCCGCTTCAATGGGTAAATTCAGTTCTGATCGTTCTATCAAAGATTATGTTGATAATATTTGGAATCTTCAGGATTGCAAGATCCCGGTAAGTGAAGAGTAGTCTTATTTAAGAAAAAGGGAGCAAATTGACATGCTCCCTGTAAATTGGTTGGTTTCAATTTACTGTAACTTTAAGGCTGAAGACCTAAAATACAAAGGTATTCAGCCTTTAATTTGTGGTATTTTTATTTGTTATAGGAACTAAATTTTAGGGCCTGATTGTGCCATAAGGCCAATGTGAAATCCCTCCCATATTTAAGATATAGTTATATCCCAAACGTCTTAATTTTAAAGTCGCATCTAAAGCTCGTTTTCCTGATAGACAATACACGATAATAGGTTCGTTTCGATTAGGCAGAAGAGAAGATACAACCTCTTCTTTGATAGAATCTACGGGTATATTGATAGCATTGATGATATAACCTTGTTTGTATTCATCAACTTCGCGCACATCAACAAGTTTTACTTTACCTGTTTCTAAAAGGATATTTGCAGTAGGATAGTCGATATTACTAATACCTGGGTTGATGGTTATGTTTTTAGGACTTGCTTGAATATCTGGCGCAGTTGGCCATAGAGAAGGTATCATGTATAACTCCAAATAATTTGGGGTTATTTTAAAATTATCCTGCTAAGATAGCAGGATAATTGCGAAATTTTGTTAGGCTTTGATTCTATTAACAATGGAGGTAGTAGAAAATCCTGAAACTATAGGAAGAGTTAATACTTGACCACCATTTGCTAAGACCTCTTTATGTCCAGCAATCTCTTCTATTCTATAATCTCCACCTTTAACTAAAATATCAGGTAGGACTTTAGCTATAAGTTGTTGTGGGGTTTCCTCATCAAAGCGTACGACATAATCTACGCAACCTAAAGCAGATAAAACCACCATTCTGCCTTCTTCATTGACTATCGGACGAGTTGGGCCTTTGAGAGCTTTGACAGAGCTATCTGAATTGACTGCAACAATGAGAATATCTCCTAATTTTCGAGCTTGTTGCAAATAAGTTACATGCCCTTTATGCAGAATATCAAAACAACCATTGGTCATAACAATTTTTCTGCCTTGAGCCTTAAGGGCAGGAACTATTTCAAGTAGGCGCTCATAACTTACAACACCTTTTTCTAAGTTGCATTGATGATTGCCTTCTTGTAAAACTTGGCGTAACTCTTCTGTGCTAACAGTTGAAGTTCCTAATTTACCGACCACTATACCAGCGGCACGATTGGCAATCTCACAGGCTTCAACTAGATCTGCACCAGCAGCAAGGCTTGCTCCAAGGACACCAATAACAGTATCGCCAGCTCCGGTGACGTCATATACTTCCTGAGCTCTTGTCGGAAGGTGTACAGCACGCATATTTGGACGAATGAGAGACATTCCATCCTCTGAGCGGGTTACAAGTAAGCATTCAAGATCAAAGTCAGCAATTAACTTTAAAGCTTTTTGTTCTAAATCTTGATTATCTTTAACTTTGCCAACAACAGCCTCAAATTCAGACATGTTTGGCGTAAGCATAGTCGCCCCACGGTAACGATTAAAATCTGTGCCTTTAGGATCGATTAAAATCTTCATATTAAGGGCACGAGCTTTTTGAATTAGCTCTTGTATAACATTTAATGATCCTTTGCCATAATCAGAACAGATTAAAACCTTAGTCTCAGGATCGATATTATTAAAAGCTGTAAAAAATTTATCTTTTGGAATATCGTTGAGCGGATCTTCAAAATCAAGACGTAATAGTTGTTGATTACGACAGAGAATACGTAATTTAGTGATAGTGGGATGATTTTTAGAGAAAACAAAATTAGGTTTAATCTTTTTGCTACGTACTAAATTTTCTAATTTTTCTGCGGCCTCATCCTCGCCTACAATACCAATAAGCTCGCAATGTGCCCCTAAAGAGGAAATATTTAAAGCCACATTAGCAGCGCCTCCTGCTCGATCTTCTCGGTTTGTAACTCTAACTACAGGAACCGGAGCCTCAGGAGAGATTCGATTTGATTGCCCCTTCCAGTAGCGATCAAGCATGACATCACCAATTACAGCTACCTTAGCATTATTAAATTGAGGGATATTTAAAGCGCTCATATATTTCCTAAAAGCTTGTAAGATTTATGCTTATTTTAACCTAATTTTTATAATCAAATAATGCCTGCAGCCATGAGATCGTGCAAATTAAATGCACCTAAAGGATGACAAGCCTCATCAACAACAATAATGCCATTGATCTTCTTTTGCTGCATCAATACTAAAGCATCAGCTGCAAGAGTTTGTTTATAGGCCAAACCTTTAACCTTTTTAGACATAACCTCAGATATAGGTACATCTATAGCAATATTCTTTTCTAATAAGCGACGTAAATCTCCGTCTGTAAAAATGCCTTGTAATATATTAGCCGCATCGACTACAGCAACCATGCCAAGGCCCTTTTGCGACATTTCAAGTAAAGCTTCTTTTACAGTACAGTCATCATTTACTTTAGGTAGTTCATTGTTGATATGCATGAGATCTTCACAGCGAACAAGAAGTTTTCTTCCCAAAGCTCCACCAGGGTGAGAGAGTGCAAAGTCTCTTTCGGTAAAACCACGAGCTTCAATCAAAGCTACAGCGAGAGCATCACCAATTGCAAGTTCGGCTGTGGAGCTTGAGGTTGGAGCTAAATTTAAAGGGCAAGCTTCTTTTTTGACATGAGCACTCAATGTAACGCAAGCAGCTTGTGCTAAGGATGATTGCAAATTACCTGTAATTGCGATGAGAGGAATTTGGCGGCGGATTAAAATTGGAATTAGAATTTTTAATTCTGAACCTTCACCTGAATTAGAAATAGCAATTACACAGTCATTTTTGCCTATCATTCCCAAATCACCATGAGCAGCTTCTCCGGCTTGAACAAAAAATGATTGTGTTCCGGTACTTGCTAAAGTTGAGGCTATCTTGGTAGCAATGTGTCCTGATTTTCCAACACCAGTTAAGATCACCTTACCTTTGGTATTGACGATAATTTCGCAAGCTTTTGCGAAATTATCATCGATTGTAGGTATCAGATCTAATAAACATTGAGCTTCTTCCTTCAGCACGCGAATGCCTGCTGCAATACATGACTTAGCAAACATGTATGTCTCCATTTTTATATTTCAAAACAGTAGTGCTGATTCTAGCACAGTCTGTACCGTGCAATTTATGTGCAATTTGCTAATCTATAATTGATAGCAGTCTAAAATCATTATAAGGCTAGATGATTATATATTGCTTATGTAGCAATATTTTTGACTTACTCTCCTTGCTAAAGCAAGGGGATTTCTACTGCTAACATTACTATCTAGCTTCCTATACATCAGAAACTTTGGAGGAAATCACAAAGGTCTTAAGCTTATTTTGCTGGTAGTTGTGAAGGTTAACCTATTTCAATTATTAGGCAATATATAGAACAGCAGAACGTAATAGATTAGAAAAATTTCATTTTTCTAATCATCCCACAACATCCTTAAACTTAAGTACGAGGTTTTGTATGCCTAAATTTTGATAAAATAAAAGCTTGCTATTGTATAGCACGCAAATTTTTTGGTGCTGTATAATTAAATATCGTATTTAGCAAGAATTTTAGATTTGATTATTTTATTTAAAACTTAGCATTTACAAATTCCAAGTTATTAGAAGATTGGAAATTAAAGTAATTGCAATGAATACAATAAATTTATTAAGCACTAATAATAAAAACCTCCCTAAAGGAGCTTATATATGCCAATAAACCAACACGCCTTACGTTCTAAATTACCGCCTTATATCTATGTGGTTCTTTGTGCATTTATGGCCTTATTCTTTGGTTTTAGTATTGGAATAATTTATGCTTGTAAATTCGACTTGATGAATCGTTTTATGCTTGATTCTCACGAAGTTGATAGTATCTTTTTGACCTTTTTGCTAGGGGCAGTTGTTGGTGTATTTTTAGGTGGTCGGGTTACTTATGATGCGGGGCGACGTCTGCCGATTGTTGGCGGTTTTTTGTTAGGTTCAATTGCTCAATGTTCAGTTTTAATGTCACCAGCTTTTAGTTCTTATTTAATTTCTGAATTTGTCTTAGGCGGTGCTTTTGGTATTTTTATTATTTCAGCTTTGATCTATATTTCAGAAATTGCGTTTGCTGAAAATCGTGGTGCAGCTACCATAAGTATCTTCTTTTCTATGGTTATAGGTCTTTATATTGCTATTTTATGGGGACGCTTTTTTTATTTAAATAATTTATCCACCTCTCTTTTTATCTTGATATCTTCGCTACTATTAGCCTTAATAAGTTTTTTTAGATTGCCAGAAAGTCCGCGTTGGTTATCTATTTCTGGTTTTAATGATGCAGCTTTGTCTGAATTATTTGTATTAAGAAATAATGCTTCTTTTGCGGCTAAAGAACTTGCCGATATTAACGAATGTGGTCGTGGTGAAGATCACGGTATTGCTTTATTTTTGCATAGTGGCAGTTATCGTAGAACTATTTGGTTTTTATCTATTCTGACGGTTTTAATTCATTTAGCAGGTTTTGCTTTCTTTCCTTATATGTCTATAAAGATTATTTCTGAATATCAGATGCGTTTTTATGCGTTAGGAATAGATGTTGTTTATGGTTCAGATTTTGTTAAAGCGGGGATGACTGTTTTATTACTTTCCGCAGTAACGGCTACTTTAACTGTAGATAAAATTGGTCGCAAAAAACTCTTGTTAGGAAGTATTTTTCTTACAGAAATTATCTTGGTTTTGATGTATTTTTTATCTGTTTTTAGCAGTAATTTCGGCATGTCTTTATTAGGAGTTTTAATACTTTTTTATATTTTTGCTTCATCAATAGGAATATTTGTTTTTTTTGCTACTTTATTGTCAGAGTTATTGCCAGTACAAGGACGAGAGCTTGGTGTAGCGTTAATATTTTTTATTAGCTTTGTTTGTTTGATGTCTAGCATTATGACTTTTGATTTTTTGTCAGATGCGGTAGGGTTAAGCGGTTTCTTTGCTTTAAATTTATTGTTTGGAGCAATTCTTTTTGCGATTTTGTATCACAGTCTTCCTGAGTTAAAAGGTAGATCTCTTGAAAGTTTAGAGCTCAGTTATTTACGTGGTAATTAAGTTATCTGTTGATGAAGATCCCCCAAAGAATTGGGGGATTTTTTTATTACTTTAAGTCTTTGATAGCGATATTATCCATATCGTCAAAAGCTAAATTTTCACCAGCCATAGCCCAAATGAAGGTATAGGCACAGGTACCACAGCCTGAGTGAATGCTCCATGAAGGACCAATTACAGCCTGTTCATTATGCATAATGATATGGCGAGTTTCTTGAGGCTGTCCCATCATATGGAATACAGCTTGATCTTCAGGTAAATCAAAATAGAAATACAATTCCATACGTCTTTCATGAGTATGGGCAGGCATAGTATTCCAAACACTGCCTGGATTTAGGGCGGTCATACCCATAGATAATTGGCAGGTCTTTAAAACATCTGGATGGATAAATTGGTTGATGGTACGAGCATTAGCAAGTTTAGGATCGCCAATTGGTCTGTGATTGGCGTTTTTCATAGGGATATGAGTTGTAGTATATGCAGTGTGGGCAGGTACGGAGGCCATGTAAAATTTAGCTGGTTTTTCGCTATCTAAGCTTTCAAAATAAACTTCACGGGTGCCCATGGTTATATATAAGCAGTCCTGGTATTCCATGTCGTATACGACACCATCTGCAGTAATACGTCCTTTGCCACCAACATTAAAAATACCGATTTCACGACGCTCTAAGATGAAGTTTGTTCCAAAATTGTGCCAGCAATCGATACCGTCATCTAAAGCGATCTTACGAGTTACAGGCATACATCCAAAGCAACACATTCTATCGACATGAGAATAGGTTACATGTAACTTATCAGCTTCAAATAAAACTGGAATTAAGAACTCTTTGCGCATTTCTTCGGTGGTATAGCGCTTAAAATCGACAGGATTACAGGAATATCTGATATCCATAAAAAACTCTCCACTATAACTAAAACGTTTTCGGTATTTTATATTTTTATCAAATTTTAGGCACACAAAACCTCGTACTTCAGTGCGAGGATGTAGTGTGCCGATTAGAAAAATGAAATTTTTCTAATCCGGTGTGTTCTGCTGTTCTATTATATTACTTAATAACTGAAATAGGCGCATCTCCACAACTACCCGCAAAATAAGAAGGAGACCTTTGTGCTTTTCTCCAAAGTTTCTGTCGTATAGGAAGCAAGATACCGATAGTAATATTAGCAGAAGGAATCCCCTTGCTTTAGCAAGGGGAAGAAGTCAAATATGGGGATAAGATTTTTAGTTACTTAGTAAGTCCAGAATTTACCTGTTGTATATCTTCAACTTTTAAAGAGCCCTGATAATACAAGAGATCGAGTCTTGATTCGATATATTTGTATTTAGAATCAGCGGCTAATTGCATGGCGCTATAAAGATTTTGAGTAGCATTTAAAACATCAGTCATAGTTCTTGTACCAACTTCATAACCAGCTTTAGTAGCTTCTAAGGCACTTGCGGCTGATTTTACAGACTGATTGTAAGCTCGCACAGAACTAATAGCTGAATTGACGTTATTAAAGCCATTATTAACATTAGAAACAACGGTTCTGTGAGCAAGTTCTAAAGCTTGAGCTTTAGATACATAATTATGTTCAGCTTGCTCTACCTGTGATGATACAGCTCCACCGTGATAGATAGGTACATTTAAATTAATGCCGATGCTTTGAGTCCATGCATTACCGTCTTTCAAAGTAGTCCCTGCAACTTCATGCTCGTAATCGGTATAGCCTGTTTGGGCACTTGCAACTAAATCTAAAGTTGGTTCATGACCAGTTTGCGCCAAGCTAATTTGGTCTTTGGCAATATCTCTATCAACAATAGCCTGTTGTAAGGATAAGTTATTTTCTTCAGCTCTTTTAATTAAAGCTTTCAATGTAGAAGCAACTGCAGGGGTGCTAAAAGATTTATTGTTGAGTGTATAAAGTTGTTCAACAGGAATAATTCTGCCAATTAAAGCACGGATCGCCTCATATGAATATGTAAGGTTATTTTCAGCAGCAATTAAATTGGCATTAGAGAGATCATATGCCGCCTGAGCCTCCATTTTGTCAGTTTCAGCAATTAAACCAACCTGAAATTGACGTTCAGCCTCATCTAATTGGCGTTTTAAGGCTAAATTATTAGCTTTTTGATATTCAACTGTATCAGCAGCATTTAAAACATCAAAATAGGCATAGCTACAGCGAATGATAAGGTTTTGTAGAGCATCATTGTAGGCAAGATCTGCAAAGGCAGCCTGTTTTTCGGCGATAGTTTTATTTATCCAAGAGCTGTGACGCCATAGGGCTTGAGATAAAGATAAACCTATAGAGGCTTGGTTATTGTCACCACGGACACCATAATCAGTGACATTTGTATGAGCGGTACTTAAGTTACCTACAACATCAATTTGTGGTAAGAGGGCTGCCTGTTGCTCATCAATAGCAGCAAAAGCTTTGTCTCGTGCAGCCTTAGCTTGTTGCACTACAGGATCTCGTAAAAAAGCTTCCTTGTAGATATCCATAAGATCTTCAGCTTGTACAGCAAAGCTTGCAGTAGCAGCACATGCAAGTGCAACTAAGGATAATTTTAAACGCATGAGGAACCTCTATATTTTTTGAAATTTCTTTCCAGTAAGGGCGCTTCGCTTTTCTATGCTTTTTTGAAGTCTAAAAAATAGCCTTAGGAAATTTATTACTAAAATAATGCCTTATTCATAATGAAGTTATAAATGAATATTTTTATTTTAGTAAATGTTTATTTATTTTTTTATATAAATGATTCTATTTAATAAAAAACTTTAAGATAAGATATTGATTATAACAGCATAATTTTTTTTGATATTTAATAAAAACAAAAAAATTGTATGTAAGAAAATAGTTTTTTTAAATTGATTCAAATAGACAATTAAATTTATTTTGTTTGTAAAGATTTGCAATTTCAAAGCCTAAATTTTATGTTATAAATTTTTCTTTGGGTAAATATAAAGTATTAAACTTTTTATAAGTAAATATTATTGTTTTTCAATTAGTTAAAAAATAATTAAAAAAAATACTTGTATTATGTGTATTTTACGTTATAATTGCTCTCGCTTTTTGACGTGGGGTTATAGCTCAGTTGGGAGAGCGCTTGCATGGCATGCAAGAGGTCAACGGTTCGATCCCGTTTAGCTCCACCACGTAAGGTCCTGTATGGGGGTATAGCTCAGCTGGGAGAGCACCTGCTTTGCAAGCAGGGGGTCATCGGTTCGATCCCGTTTACCTCCACCATCTCAAAAAATCCTTCTCAAAATTTTCCGATAAAATTTTTTTTGTTTATTCTATCCAATTCTATTGGCTTTAATACTTTTCTGCGCATTAGATTCTACGTTTATAGCACTTTCTTTGTATATGATGATGACGCATAAATTGAGGAGCTTTTTAGAAAAAGGCAAGGATGTTCCTCATCACTCTATACCATCAATATTACAAGAACTTAAGGGAATTAAAGAATTTACTTTTGCAGATGATTATGTAGTTGTTAAAAGTTTATCTAAAAAACAAAAAGAGTGCTTAAAGATGTTTAATGTGCTTGAACCTACAAATAGATATAAAGAGGACATTGCTGTACCCAATATGATTAGGTATGCAAGAAAGCCACATGGTGACTGATAAAATTTTGAATTTAAGTGCCTACTGTAACTAGTAGACAATTTCTGCAAAAGGTCGGATATGGGTATATAAGAGTATTTTTGACGGATGGCGGAAAGAGGGGGATTTGAACCCCCGAGACCCCAAAAGAGTCTGCCGCATTTCGAGTGCGGTGCATTCAACCGCTCTGCCATCTTTCCGTGGCAACTATTATAAATAAAAAGACTTTAATTTCAAAACAAATAAAAGATTATTTTTTTCTTCTAAGCTCTCGTATTAGAGTTTTATATTCTTTAGTTACTTTATATGAATCTAAAATTTTTTGTAAAGATTGTCTCCAGGTGAGGTTATAAAGTTTTTTTTCTTTTAAAAAAATATAAATTTTTTCTGGATGTTTAACAAAAAGTGTAGCTACAAGCCAAGCTACCCCCATACTTACATAATAATCTGAATATTCTCTGTAGCTTATAACATCTAAAATCTCATTAAGATATTTTTCATCTGTAAAATAATTTAAAGACATTACAGCTGCAAAACGTAATTGAGCATTATCGTTGCTTGTAAACTTTGGATAAATATACTTCCAATATAGATCTAAATTATCTTGTGCTTCATCAAGTTCAGCGCAAAGTAAATCACAAAGAGCCCAGCCTTTTAAATATCTAAAAAAATAATCTATTTTTTCTAATCTGTTATCTAATTTTAGTTTCGCTATTAAGATAGCCACAACCATTAACTCTTCAAGAAAAGGATCGTCACTATCGCCATAAGGCATAATTATTAGGGATGCTTTATCTGGCTCTTTTAAATAAGCTTTTGCTGTTTTTCGCAATAAGGGCATTCTAACGCCCATAACTTTACTGCCAGGATTTAGTTTTGATGAAAATTTAAAATAAGAATCATCTTTTAGTGTATAAAGATGTTGTCGTAATGTAAGTTGTAAAGAGTTCATTGCAATTAAAAAAGTAATACTTATTATAAATAATGCATACGGTTTAGTTAGTGAACACCCCCTTCTATAGATAAGGAAGCTTCATGCTTCAGCGAGAACTGCACTATGGTTTAGAAGAACCATTGTGTCTTATTCGCAATAATTATCTGACTTTATATGTATTGCCTAATCGTTTTGATGAGAACTACATTTGATGTCAACAGACTAAAACAGCTCTTTTTAAAAGAAGATTATATATAGTTCCTATACGTACAAATATATATCTTTTACAGATTGGCTCATTGCGTCAGAGAATACTGAATAATTTTTATTATCTACCTACCATTTTATAAAAACAATTATACGAATCAATTATTTACGTAAATTCTCAAACTCCGTTTTCATCACCCACCTTAGAGGTGGAGGACGAAGACAAATTATGTTAAATAACAAAAAGTATATGTATGATTTTAAATATAAATTATTAAAAAATACAGTTACATAGAAGATATGTGCGCAAACTCGCAAAAATTTGTATAAGTACTATTAAAAGTGCAACCATGCTAGCAAAATTAAAGCCTATATATCGAATAAACTTATGTTTTTAATTAAAACAAATATATTATTGTAATCGCTTGCGTTTTTGCATTTAAGAAGGACTATATGAGCGTCACGCTAAAAGATTTAGCCAAAACAGCTGGTGTTTCAGTTGGCACTGTATCTCGTGCACTTAATGACAAGAAAGAGGTAAGTGCTAAAACCTCTGACCGCATCCGTCAATTGGCAGCTGAATTAGGTTATATCCCTAATAGAGCTGGCAGAGCTTTATCTGCTCAAAAGAGTATCAGCTATATTGGTGTGGTTTTACCTAGCATTAATAGTCCTTTTTTTGACGATATTAAGCGTGGTATTGAAAACGCTACTCGCGAACTTAAAGACTTAGGTGTAGAGGTTGTTTTAGAAGAAGAACAAGGATGGGATCCTAAAGCTCATTTAGAAGCCATAGGAAGATTACAAAGCAGAGGTTGTAAAGCTTTTATTCTTTGTACTGTTGATAGTCCTGAAATTTGCGAAAAAATTAACTCTATTTCTGCTGAAGGTTTGCCTGTTGTTTTAATCAATAATAATTTTCCTGAGGCAAATCATATCTGCTATGTAGGTCCTGATTATTACAAATCCGGTCAAATTGCAGCAGCTATGCTCGACAAATGCAAGCAAGAACAAGAGTTAAAAATTTTAATTGTTGTTGGATATAAGTCCCACCTAGGACATAAACGTCGTTTAGAAGGTTTTATCAAAGAACTTGATAAGCGAGGTAGCAATTATCAGATAATAGATATTGTTGAAGGTCATGATAAAGATATAGATACTCAACAAGTAACTATGAGAGCTTTTACTAATCATCCTGAAATAAATTGTATCTATACTGCTACAGGATCTGGTGTATCTGGTTTAGGTGCCGCAATTATAGCTGATAATCAGCATCATCGTTTTGTGATTGCTTGCGATGAAATCTATACTACAAAGGAATTAGTAAAAAATGACATTATCGATTTTGTAGTTTGTCAGGAAACAGAAACACAAGGATATCAAGCTGTCAAAAAGGTTCATGAGTTTTTGTCAAATAAATTTGGCGCTCATTTAGATGATTATATTGTAGATAATATTATTAAGATTAAGAATCACTTTGAATAATATTGTGAAAACAATACATATTTAAGAATTGATTGCTTGCAAAATAATTTATAAGAGGAACTTTGTAAAAAGTTCCTCTTATTTTAGTTATTAAAGCATTGTAGAGCGTAATTGTTCAGCAGATAACGGGCTTAAGTAAGCAGGAGCAATGTCAAATACAGTACGACAACCTGTATTACCTTCTGAAGCTAAACGATAAATAGCACGAGCATAGCAAGTTAAAACTGCACCAGTGAATTCCGGATTAGAATCTAAGTTTAAGCGATATTCGATGATATGCTTATGTTCCTGATTAAAACCAGTGCTACCACTACGAATAACCATTCCACCATGAGGTAAACCCTTATGGTTTGCTAATAACTCTTCTTCAGAGATAAAGTGAACAGTAGTATCGTAATCAGCAAAATAGTTAGGCATGGTCTTAATCTGCTCTTCTACATACTTTGCATCTGCACCATCCTCTAAAACCACATAGCACTCACGAGTATGCTTTTCTCTTGTTGTTAAAGTAGGATTCTTACCAGAGCGAACTTCTTCTAATGCTTTTGGTACAGGAACTGTATACTGACGAGCATCTTTAACACCTTTAATGCGACGGATAGCATCAGAGTGTCCTTGACTTACACCTTTACCCCAGAAAGTATAATCGCAACCATTTGTTAAAATTGCATTGGCATATAAGCGATTTAAAGAGAACATACCCGGATCCCAACCACAGGAAATTAAAGCTAAATTTCCAGCAGCTTTTGCAGCTGCTTCTACAGAAGCAAAATGCTCAGGGATTTTTGCATGAGTATCAAAACTATCTACGACATTAAAAAACTTGGCACACTCTGGAGTCTGTGTAGGCAAATCTGTAGCACTACCACCAGCTAACATTAAAACATCGATCTTACCTTTATATGATTCTAAAGAACTTAAAGGCTCAACCTTTACTCCTTTGGTAATAACTTTTACATCTTCTACATTACGACGAGTAAAGACAGCAACTAATTCCATATCTTTAGCAGAATTAACTGCACATTCAATACCACGACCTAAATTGCCATAACCTAAAATACCAATTTTAATTGTCATATTCTTGACCTTAAATATATCAACCTGAAGGTATACACTTTAAAAGTGTTTTTTATTGTGTTTGTTGCGCAAAAATGTAGCAAATAGAACTGAATTTGTAAATTTATATTGATAACCTGCACTCAAATAACACAAAAAATAATCAAATTGGCGCATTTTATCAAAAATAAAAAATAGACATTGCTATAAAAATACTATTTTTAGATGTACTTAGAGTAATAAGATCTAAAGTGTTTTTTACTTGAAAAGCATGTATTTTTTACTTAAAATAGTTCAGATTAAGTGCTGACTTGGCTCAGTAGGTAGAGCAACTGATTCGTAACCAGTAGGTCGCCGGTTCGATTCCGGCAGTCAGCACCACACGCCTGTTTCAACCTATTCCAAACCATTCCACCTTAAAAAAATTATTAGTTTAATCATAAAATAGCTGTTCAATCCTGAGCTAACCCCTTCCATCCTTTATAATCCTTATTACCCATTAGGGGAACTTGGGGGACCTATTTTTTTATTTGGGGGAACTTTTTAAAGAAACAGGAGAAACGGAGATGCTGACTGTACCGAGCCTATTTCAATTATTAAGCAATATAATAGAACAGCAGAACACAATAGATTAGAAAAATGAAATTTTTCTAATTCTCCCACTACATCCTCGCACTGAAGTACAAGGTTTTGTGTGCCCAAAATTTGATAAATTGCATTAGAAAGCGAATCATTTAAAAGCATTTTACTGTAGCCCAGATCTTCTACCTCTGATTGTATAGTTGTTTTCATAGAAGTTGTATCTAGCAATAGTGCGCCGTAAGCCGTAATGAAATCCGGATGAGATGTCAAAAAAATTGAGTTGTCAGTATTAAAAACACCCCCCCCATAATATTCGGTCAAAACAAATCAGAGTGAGTGCCAGTGTCGGCTAAAACTAAAATTAACTTATCCTCAGATGTTTTATAAATTAATAACTAATCTGGTTGTATGTGGCAATCCCTATATCCTTTATAGTTTCCTTGCAAATAATGATCTTTATACTTTGTAGGAAGATTTGTCCCTTTTACAAGAATTTAAATTGTACCAGTTAGCAAACTTAAATCATAACCTCGTTTTTTTAAACGTGTATAGCTCTTTTTAAATGATTTTGAGGCTAAAATTTTAAGCATTTTTTTCTAAGTCTTTTACCAAATCTTCTACGGTATCATATGCTTTGGCTTTAGGATCTTTTAATAAATTTTCTGCTTCATCTATCGATTTTAATAATTTTTTTAATTTCTTTTTTTGATTAACTTAAAAAGGCAACCCATCATGAATTAAGCATTGTCTCAGGAATATATTAACAGCCGTTGACATATCAAGACCAAGTTCTTTAAATAGATTGTTTGCATCAGCTTTTATTTTTGGATCCAATCTAATTTGAGTCTGTACTGTTTGCATAAAAACACCTTTTAGCTTTACATTGTAACTACAATGTAAAGTACAACATAATATTCAATATCTAATTAAATTTTAATTTTGTCTTTATTTCGTAAAATTTCCGAATATTATGGGGCTGTTTGAAAATCCAGCAAGAAACGTAGGCTTAAATTTCTCAGGATCTTTTTATTTTTCGCCAAGCAAATCCCACACTTTTAGTCAGGTACAGCTTAATAACAACGGGGTAAGCGTGCGCCTTGATAGCAGTCGCGAACTACGGTTTGAAATTAAAAAAAGATGTTTCTAGCATGTCCCCCAAAAATTCCCCCAAAATAAATATTGCTTTGAAATAATCAGATCATATATTTCAACCAAATTTTTTGATGACTATAAGAAGTACTTTCTAATGTCTATTTGCGCTTTTACTAAGACACAGTCTTTGACTGATTTGTAACATCAAAAAAACTTTTACTATTCGAGAGAGCCTTACTTACTGTTTTTTATCTTTTTCTCAACAAAAGAGAGATGTTTTTTTTTATAAAATTGTTTAGATATAATGAGCCTATAAATCTATATTTAGATTTAAGTTATTCTTAAATACAAAATCTAACTTATTAAGATCAAAAGGATTTATTATGGATGGTTATCGTCCACTTTTATATTCAATCTCCCTCTTAGTAGCTTGGTGGGCACAAGCTTCTCAATCATATGCAAGCCTTCCTGAGGGCTTTTTAAGAATTATAGTTCTTATAATCTCCTCAATTTATTTAGCTTATTATGGCTATAACTGTCACAAACAAAAACGTTTAATCACCTTTACCTTCGTCTTAAGCTTAAGTTTATTACCCTGGGCTTTATTTATAGAACTTCTATTTATAGGCACAGCACCAAGTCTGAGTACAGCTTTAGTTGTTTATAATATTTTTAGATTATTTTTAATCTCTATGGTTTTTCTAATCTTAGTCAAAGAATTCTTCAAAGCTATAAAAAATTTTTAATTATAAAACAAAAGGTTATTAAAAATAAATTTCCTAAAAGCGCATATAATGCGCTTTTATTTCTTATTTAATTTCCAACAATTTTCATAATAGGCTCTATAAAAAAGGAGTCATTATGAAAATTAAACTTCTATCTATAGCTGTCTCTCTAAGTATATTGTCTGCATCTACCTTTGCAGCTCCAATCTTAAATTCAGTCAGTGTTAACTCAAAAGCTTATCAAAATAAAAATGCCATCAATGCTATTATTGCTCCCTATCTAGGCAAAGAAATTGATATTAAGCTTCTGCAAAAAATTCTGTCTGAAGTAAATCATTACTATCATAACTTAGGTTATACCTCATCACAGGCCTTCTACCCAGAACAAAGTACCGATAAAGGTAATTTAATTATTGAAATTGCTCATCCTAAACTTGCAGATCTCAACTTAAATAACCTTGTTCCACTAAACTCCTACGCCATGTCTGTTTTATTTAATGATTTAAAATCATATCAAGGACAGTATTTTTCAGAGGAGGAGTTGACCTCTAAACTCTATAAGCTCAATGATTTAGGACAATTTGCTCTAAAAGGAACTTATTCACAAAGTCCTCAACCTAAAAGCGTCGATCTCAACCTAACCTTAGATCCAGTAAAAAAATTTAACTTTATTGTATTCGCTGATAATTACGGTACAAAAAGTTCCGGACAAGTTCGTGGAGGCGCACAGATGCAAATTAATAATTTCACAAACAGCGCTGATACCCTATCTATCTTTTATGCACGGTCACAAGAGAAACAAAATAATTTCAATTTAAGCTATGAAATTCCTATAAGTTCTCATCCTACAATTTTAGGCTCATCTCTTTGTCTCTCAGACTATGAACTTTCTGATGAGTACAAATTCTTAGGAGCTCAAGGAACGTCTTTAAATTACGAACTTTATTTAAAAGAACCTTTAATTCGTACCTCTAATCTCAAACTAAATCTTCAAGCAGGAGGGCGCTATAAAAACCTTTCTGACGAATTTGCAAACTTCGATGTGGAATTCAAAAAGCACTCCCTAGCTGGATTTATAGGCTGTGAGAATATCTATAAAAAAAATAAAATTAGTCTTGAGAGCAAGCTTACATTGACATCAGGGCGTCTTTACAATGATGACGATTGGGATCTATATGAAGATAGTAGCTTTGCTATCACCTCTTTTGACGGTTCATTTAATTACAAATGCAGTCCTTATATAACTATCAGAGATGATCTTTCTTTGCAAATTGGCAGTCATGATCTCGAAAGCTCAGAGCGCTTTGTCCCGGTCGGTGCTGATAAACTTTCAGCTTATGATAGCAATGTAATCTCCGCTGATAGCGGTATTTTTAATTCCACCGCTTTAGAAATTAGCCCCTTTAAACAACTTAATTTAAAGATATCCCCCCATTTTGACAGTGCTTATGCCAAAGGAACAGATAGTAGCGAAAAACTATTTGGTGCAGGTTTACGCCTTGATTATCAAAAAGGAGGCTTTTTTATCAACTCAAGTTTTGATATTCCATTAGGACATAAACCCTATGAGAATGTCGATGATTTTAAAATTTTCTTACGTACAGGATTTAATTATGCATAAACTTAATCTCTTAGCTCTAGCTACCTTTATCTGTATCCATCAGGTTTATGCTGCTACTTTGCCATCAGGTTTTAACAATATACATGGCGATGCTTCTATACATATAAACGCAGATAATAATTCTATGACCATTGTTTCTAACAATAAAAACAATATCTTAAGTTGGAAGGATTTTTCTATTGGTGCAGGTAACAAAGTTGTATTTGATTCAAATAATTATTTAAATATAGTTAAAGGACCTAATATCAGTAAAATAGCCGGTACTCTTAGTGCCGCTGGCAATATCATTATCGTAAATCCTAACGGTATTACACTTGAAAAAGGTGGCTCTTTTCATGTGAATAATCTCACCCTCTCTACTGCAAAAATTCTTGATCAAGAAATTGAGGATTATAAGCGCACGGGTAATTTAACTATCACAAATAAAGGTATGGGCAGAGTTATTCTTGCAGGCAAAAGCTTTGTTAAAAATATCGAAATCAATGGCAGCCAAATTATCATCAGAGATCTTGAGGAAATCACCGATTATAAACAAAACCCTCTAACTAATCAGGATGCTAATCATATAAAGCTGACAAGCTCAACAAATCGCATCGATATAGGTGGAGCAAATTCTATAAATTTTAATGACTATAATTTTACAAATCTAGAGGGACTTTATGATCACCGAGGTCAAATTGCAATTTCGACAGCCGAAGAATTTTTAAATATAAATAATAATCTAAGCGGTTCTTATTTCTTAACTAACGATCTTGAACTTAATTTAACTGAATCCCTAGGCGGAGAATTTGGTTTCAGCGGTAATTTAGATGGGGCTTTCAATCAGATCTCATATACTCTCAACTATCAAAAAAATTCTAACTTAGAGTTAAATTTAGGTCTATTCAATCAACTTTATAACGCTACAATTCAAAATCTTTTATTAAAAGATTGCCTCATCAACTTAAATACCGATGCTAATGAGGCTAATCTTGGAGCTCTTGCTGGCAAGATCTATGGCGGAAAATTAAAGAATATCGAAGTACAAAACTTTAAAATCAATCCTATTGATACTGATATTAGTATGTATAACTTAGGAGCTTTAACAGGCAAACTCAGTGCTAATGTTAATAATCTTGCAACTTTAGACAATGTCATCACAAGTTTTAATCAAGATAATGAGGCCCTTCTTGCAAATAGCGCTAACTTAGGCTCTATTATAGGTGTTGTTCAAGATGATTTTATTAAAAAGAGTACTGTCTTAGGCTTAAGCTCTAACAATCTCAATCCTATTGGCAAGAACAATGGCAAAACAGTTATCGACAGCGATACAACCTTTCAATCTTATCTATTAAAAACTGATATAGGTTTTAGCTTAAAAGCTTTCTATAATCCCTTTTATGTAGAAAACTTTGAATTTGATTATGATGAAAATAAAAGCTATCACTATAGCGATCTTACAAATACCACTGGTTTTGATATAAACGAGCTTATAGATATAGAACCTGATAATAAGGTCTCAGAGGCTGGAACTTATAACTATCTTTTACAAAATAAAACAGATAAAGATCGCAATTTCTATTTTGTGTCTGATAGTGATTTAGCAATAGGTAATGCGATAATTAAAATTAATGGCAAAAATACTTCCCTCCCTGATAATCCTTCAGATGAGGTAAGACCTAACGATCCTCAGCCTACTACACGTCTTAATAATTTTAAAAATTTAGTTGTAGCTTTAAATGATGAAAAAGTTGCCTGTAAATTTTGTCATAACCTCGTAAATCAGCTTATCCAAAAGCAAAAACTTTCAAATATCTCAAGTCTTGGAAGTTTAAAAATAAATATTCAGGATAACAATCTGATGACAAAACTTATAGAAAACTATCAAGCATCAAAGCAAAATCAGATTTAAAAATTTTTTACCTGCCATAAGTACTTCATTTTTTAGATGAACGAAGGCAGGTATCGAAAATTTAATCTAATAATTGAACAAAAGGATTTTTCACACTACATATTTAACTATGTAATATCAATGAAAAAGACAAGCTCCTATAAGCTTAAATTATTTTGGAGCACAAAAAATTCATAACTTTTAAGAGAGTGTAAGACTCTGAGAACTTTAAAAAATTTGTATCTTAAAAAGTTTGAAACTTACACCTCTTTAGTCAATAGCACATATTTTTCTTACTCTTGATTGAAAATAACTTTAAGAAAAGCTGTTAGACTTATACAACTATAAAAATCTGTGATTTATTTACAATTTTAAAAATTCCTTTCAAATAAACAGCTTTATCAAGGTTTATTTTTTTATATATATTTATATCAATATAATTTTATATTTGTATTTAATTAAAATTTAACCAATCTAATATATCTGCTCAATATCAAATTTTTATTTATTTTTACAAAAGTTTTTTCTAAAAATTAGAATTTGACCACTAAGATTCACTTTGAAAATTAATTTCAATTAAAATTCAGGATATAATATAGAGATGGCAGTTGAAGAGCCTTTTTATAAACAATATATACACGGTGGAAAAAAACATGTCTAAGCTTAAAGGTTATGCACTTATTGGTGATATCGGCGGCACTAATGCTAGATTATCCTTATTAAATTTAGCAGATGGTGAAATTACTACCCCTATTATCTACTCAACTAGTGAAAATGATTCACTTGAAAGTTGCATCTTAAAATTCAAAAAAGAAACCAAAGCTGAATTTGAATCAGTATGTATCGCCGTAGCAAGCCCTATTACAGGTGATTACATCAAGATGACCAATAATCCTTGGGAATTCTCCATTTCCGCCATGAAAACCACCTTAGGACTTAAGGACTTGGTTGTCATCAATGATTTTACTGCCATGTGCATGTCTGTGACTGTCATCGATAGGGACTCCTTAGTTAAGATCGGTGGTGGTGAGCCTGATCGCAATGCTCCAATTGCTGTCTATGGAGCTGGTACTGGTTTAGGTGTTGCTCATTTAATCCATGTTGGTAGCAAATGGATCCCGCTCTCAGGTGAAGGTGGACATGTTGATTTAGCTCCAGCTAATGTCAGCGAAGATATGATTTTAATGGCTTTACGTGGACGTATTGGACACGTTTCAGCTGAGCGTGTCTTATCAGGCCCTGGTTTAGTTAACCTCTATGAGGCTATTGCAATGCGCAATGAGCGTGTTCGTGAGAATATGAAACCATCTGATGTAACCGCAGGTGCCTTATCTGAGCCTGTAGATCCTGATTGCTTAGAAGCTTTAAATACCTTCTGCCGTTTAATGGGTCGCTTTGGAGGCAATTTAGCTTTAACTATGAGCACCTTTGGTGGTGTTTATATCGCAGGTGGTGTTGTACCTCGCTTTGTTGACTTCTTTAAGAATTCAAAATTCCGCGAGGCTTTCGAGGATAAAGGACGCTTTAAATCTTTCTTACAGAAGATTCCTGTTTATGTAATTACAGATAATTTAGCTGGTTTACGCGGTGCTGGTGCTTACCTGCGTCAGCATTTAGGTGCTAAGCTTTAAACCAAATAAAAAAATTATTTAAGCCTAATAACATGCCCCATTATTACTTTAAATGATAATGGGGATTTCTTTTTTAAACATACACCTCTTAGGAGAGGATGTATTTACAGAACAAAATAGCCATCATCGTCCATTGGTTTAAATAATGCCGAAACGAAATCAATAATTACTAACACAAAGATTACAAATACAGGAATGATTAAAAACGCACCAATGGTTGAACATAACAAATAAATAATGCCTGATTTAATTCGTCCCGCAAAAAAACGATGAATGCCAAAATTACCTAAAAAGAAAGCTAAAAGCAAATATGGAATTTTCTGGACACGTACTTGCGGATAATTATTTGCGGTAAAAGGACGAGATTTGGGAATATCCCCAAAGCAGCTCTGATTATTGAACTGAGTATCACTAGAATTGTGATTCATTCCCACTAAGCGAATGACTGTACGATTTCCTTCAACTAAAACATCAACATCCATACCCACGATCGGGGTAAATCCCTCACAACTACTTAAGGGAAAGTCCTTTTTACTGCCATCTGCAAAGGCAATAGTTAAATTATAAGCTGAAACCTCAATAATTCTGCTCATACCACTCCTAAAAACTTGCTACCGCAAAAAGGCTAAATAAAAAGATATCTTTACTACTATTTTAGTTCATGACCAAATAAGAGCTTTGAAATACATCTTATTTAAGAAATTTTAACACAATCATCTTGAAAGCCACCACCTCTAAGGTGGTAATGGTAGCGGAGTAGATTTTAAAAGTGCCTGCTTTGATATCAGGAATTAAGCCTAGATTGAAAGAGAAATTTAATTGGTACATAGGGTAAAAGCCATAAGATAATCTGCGAAATCTTCATATCATCTTTATGCGCATAGATTTCGTATATAGTCTTATCTGTACTCCCTCTATCACCTTGGTTTAGGCAAAACTTTAGCTCATCAATTAGATAATTGAAAGTGATCAGCAATACAAAAAAAATTAAGGCATAAATTATACGAGCACATCAAGCAAGACCTGATATTGTTACGACAAGTCTTGATTTATCTAAGCTTAAACTCTCACTTAAAAAGCCCTTTTGAATTCGTGCAAGATTGTCAAAAGAAATAATACTTGTGAGTCATGGTGATGTTTTTGAACATCATACTAAAGCTTAATAGCCTCGATCTTAGATGAACTTAGAAGATAGAACATCTGATCCTCTAATCAAAAATCCTTCACTTTAAAGAGAGCATTATTTTCACAGAGCTTCCACAGTTCCTCAGAAGAACAGGTAAAAAGGAAAACCTTTATCGTTGATATAGATAAAAGATTAAGAGACAAAACTCTTTCTATAAGAGATCATGTAATTGATATTATTGAAAAAGGCATAATGCCTAATTCAGCAGCTACAGAAAGGAAGTGTTGCCAGTGCGAATACTTCAATTTCTGTGCCGATAGATTTTAAAATTTGTGCTAACCCATACAATAAAATGTATGAGTTTAGCTACAAAATAAATACCCGGATGCACATAGGGCAGTTGCCGGATTCAATCTTGACTTTGTGTGATTTCAGCTCACTAGAAATAAAATTTCTAGTGATTTCCTTTAATAATTGATTTATATATTATTCATGATAGCAAGTTTTTCGCAAAAAACAAGCTTTTTCGTGCAGTTTTTCATTTGCGAAAAATTTGTACTCATAAGGAATTCTAACTATTTGTTTCACCAGAAAAAATAGTCAGAGTTCCAATTATAAATCAATTAGTTAAAGAACTGAAACTCAAGACCATTTGTCATCCATTTGTTCACGTGTTCGTTCCAATTATAAATCAATTAGTTAAAGAACTGAAACGGTTTAGATACTTCTTTAGTAGAACAAAGCTTTTTAGGTTCCAATTATAAATCAATTAGTTAAAGAACTGAAACACTCAGAAAGCAACAGTTGTATCTATCTAACACTGTAGTTCCAATTATAAATCAATTAGTTAAAGAACTGAAACTCAAGTCCTTGACACATCAGAAGTTCGACAAGCTGTTAAAGTTCCAATTATAAATCAATTAGTTAAAGAACTGAAACCAAGTGCTTTAAACACTCTAGCATCAGGTTTGCTTGGTTCCAATTATAAATCAATTAGTTAAAGAACTGAAACTTTATTGCGTTTGGAAATTTCCTAGGTTTTACTTTTGGGTTCCAATTATAAATCAATTAGTTAAAGAACTGAAACAACAAAAGGGCCGAGGATTTAATCGCTAACTCTAAAGTTCCAATTATAAATCAATTAGTTAAAGAACTGAAACGTTCAAACTCAAAAGATTTTGTGTTGTCGTTATTTATGTTCCAATTATAAATCAATTAGTTAAAGAACTGAAACTATTCAATATGTCAATTATTCAAAAGATGATGTAGTTCCAATTATAAATCAATTAGTTAAAGAACTGAAACTTGCCTGATGCTTGTCTTAATATTTCGCCTAAAGTTGTTCCAATTATAAATCAATTAGTTAAAAAATTGAAACTAAACAATAAACCCCAATAAGTTTGTTCAACTTATTGGGGTCACATTACTTTTTCAGACTAGGATTTAAAGTTCCCGTTATAATTAAAGAACAGAAACTAAAATTAGCTTCTAGTCTAAAAAGCCTCGCAAGCCTTGTGAACGACAAGGATGACGGAGTTTACGTAAGGCTTTAGCCTCAATCTGACGAATACGCTCGCGTGTAACACCAAATTGACGACCAACTTCTTCAAGGGTATGGTCTGACGGCATACCAATACCAAAACGCATACGCAGTACTTGAGCCTCTCGCGGTGGCATCTCATCCAAAACGCCGTTGATGGCATTTTTTAAGCTCTCAGAAGTGGCTGCTTCTGCAGGGACAATGATGGAACTATCCTCAATAAAATCCCCTAAGTGCGAATCATCATCATCACCAACCGGAGTTTCTAAAGAAATAGGCTCCTTAGCGATCTTCATGACCTTACGCACTTTATCCTCAGGCAGTCCCATGCGTGATGCTAGCTCCTCAGGAGTAGGCTCACGACCTTTTTCCTGAAGCATTTGACGGGAAATACGATTGAGCTTATTGATAGTTTCAATCATATGTACCGGAATACGAATGGTACGAGCTTGATCGGCAATAGAACGAGTAATAGCCTGACGAATCCACCATGTGGCATAGGTAGAGAATTTGTAACCACGACGGTATTCAAACTTATCTACTGCCTTCATAAGACCGATATTGCCTTCTTGAATTAAATCCAAGAATTGCAGACCGCGGTTGGTATATTTCTTGGCGATAGAAATAACGAGACGTAAATTTGCCTCAACCATTTCTTTCTTAGCTTTTTTAGCCATAGCATCGCCCATCATAATACGTTTAGATAACTCACGTAGACGGGAAATGTTTATACCTGCATCGCTTTCAATATCTTGTAAGGCTTTTACGCATTCTGCAATCTGAGCCTCATTATCGCGTAATTTAACTGCATAAGGTTTGCGAACATGAGAAGCCTTTTCAAACCAATCCATAGAAGATACATGATCAGTCTCATTATAGTACTTCTTAAGCTCGTCAATCTTCATACCACAGCGTAAAACACAGATCTCTCTGATGCGACGGTCTTGACGCTTTACACGATCCATCATATCGTGCATTAAACGCAATAAGCGCTCTAATTGGCTAGGAACAATCTTAAAGGCTGAGAAAATTTCAACAAGTTTTGTCAATTCACGTGCGTATTTGCGTTCAGCAACCGCACCTTTCTTCTCTCGAGCAACAGTTACCTTGTCAAACTGAACACGTAACTCAGTGAAACGACGCTGAGCTTCTTCAGGATCTGGACCTGACTCTCCATCTGCGGGAACGTCTTCGTCTTCATCTTCATCCTGAACGACCACTTTCTTGGATTTTTTAGATGCTTTAGTAGATGTAGAGACTGGCGGAGTATCGTCAACATCATCTAAATCAGAGATGTCGCCTTCATCAAGGCTATCAACACCATCGACAGAATCAACGTCAACAGTGTCAACCTCATTTAACTCCTCATCAGAGACAGCTACCTCTTCTGCGTCATCAGCACCATTATGTGGTTCAGCAAAGCCTGATACGATATCTCCTAATTTGACATCACTATCTTCCTGCTGGCTTATCTGATAACGAGAGAATAACTCTTCCATAGCCTGAGGAAATTCCACCAAACATAATTGAACCTCGTTGGTACCGCGTTCAATACGTTTGGAAATTTCAATCTCATCTTTACGTGTTAATAAAGAAACGTTACCCATCTCGCGCATATACATACGCACAGGATCAGTAGTACGACCAATATCAACAGAGCTGTCTAACTGATTGGCAACAATTTCCACATCTTCAGCATCAGTCTGCGAATTGCCATTCAATAACAGATCATCTGCCTCAGGAGGGGTATCGCAGACGGTTATACCCATGTCGATGAAGGTCTGGATAAAGACCGATAATTGATCTCCACTAATAATATCTGGAGGGATCAAGTCATTGATCTCATCGATAGTAAGATATCCCTGCTCTTTTCCGCGGGCGATAAGCTGTTTGAACTCTGTCCGAGCTGAATTATTATCCATTAATCTAAATCCTGGATACCAAAGTTGCATGAATAGTCAGAACCAGTTTTATTCACTGGTTCCAACTTCTATTTATAGGTAAAAAATTCAAAAAAGCAATTTTTTAAAAGAACTTATAGCTCAATGTCATCAGGAATAGATGCGTTGTGATAAACCTGCTGGACATCATCTAAGTCTTCTAAGGCATCGATCATGCGCATAAACTTAACTGCAGATTCAGCATCTAATGCAGTTTCAGTTGACGGGATCATAGTAACCTCTGCATTAGCAGGCTTTAAATTAACCTTATCAAAAGCATCGACTACATCAGCAAAAGCCTCAGGGGTAGTATAGATATCTACAGAACCATCGTCATTGGTAACGATATCATCAGCACCAGCCTCTAAACCGATTTCCATAGCTTGCTCTTCAGAAATGGTCTTGTGACCATCATCATCGTCAGCAAAGCTAATTACACCCTTACGAGTGAATAAGAAACCAACAGAACCTGAGGTACCTAAGTTACCACCAAACTTTGAGAAGCCGTGACGAACCTCAGATGCGGTACGGTTATGATTATCAGTCATGCACTCAACCATAACTGCAACACCACCAATACCATAACCCTCATAGGTGATATTCTCAAGATCTGCGCCTTCACCGCCACCAACACCACGCTCAACTGCGCGCTTAATGGTATCACGGGTCATATTTTGAGCTAAAGCTGCGATTACAGCAGAACGTAAACGCGGGTTGCTAGACTCATCGCCACCACCCATTCTAGCGGCAGTAGTAATTTCACGGATGAGTTTAGTAAAAATCTTACCGCGCTTGGAGTCCTGTGCGGCTTTACGGAAGCGAATATTCGCCCACTTAGAATGTCCTGACATATCAATCTCCTACAAATTCTTTATTTATTCTTCATACTCAGTAACGCTGATAGCAAGCTCTGCTAAAGCTTCAGGACTTGCAACATTCGGAGCTGCAGTCATAAGACAGGCGGCAGCAGTTGTCTTCGGGAAGGCAATAACATCACGAATATTATCAGTACCAGTTAATAACATAGTTACACGATCAAGACCAAAAGCTAAACCTGCATGCGGAGGTGCACCAAAAGATAAGGCATCAAGTAAGAAGCCAAACTTTTCATGAGCCTCTTCATTGCTGATACCTAAGACCTTAAATACAGCCTGTTGCATATCATTGTCGTGAATACGTACAGAACCGCCACCTGACTCATAACCATTGATAACTAAATCATAAGCATCAGCATAAACACTCATAGGATCGTCTATCATCTGCTGAGGAGTTACATTAGACGGAGCGGTGAACGGATGATGCATTGCAGTTAAGCCAGCCTCTTCGGTCATTTCAAACATCGGGAAGTCAACTACCCATAATGCCTTATAACCTTGAGCAACCAAATTATGATCACGAGCTGTCTTAATACGTAAAGCGCCCATATAAGAGGCAGTCTTTACACGTGGACCTACACCAATGAAAACCATGTCTGAATTCTTAGCTTTGCAAAGTTTAACTAAATCACAAAGTTCTTGTTCAGATACATGCTTACCAAATGAAGACTTAAGACCACTTGCACCAGCTTCGATATCGTTAACTTTAATCCACATCAAGCCCTTAGCACCTAACTTCTTAACAAAGTCAGTGTAAGCATCAATCTCTCGACGAGTGAGGTTAGCGCCACCTGGGAGAGCAAAACCAATAACACGACTCTGAGGATCTTTTGCACTTTCAGATAAGACAGCAAATTCAGTATTAACTACAGCTTCGTCTAATAAATGCAATTCATAATCAATACGTAAATCAGGCTTATCTGAACCATAACGATCCATAGCCTCTTCCCACTTCATAATTGGAAGCTTACCTAAATCGACATTGACTATCTCTTTAAATAAACCAACTATCATCTCTTCCATGATGTCACGAACATCTTGAGAGCTCATAAAGGAGGTTTCAACATCGATTTGAGTAAATTCAGGCTGACGATCAGCACGTAAATCCTCGTCACGGAAACATTTTACAATTTGATAGTAACGATCATAACCGGCAATCATTAGTAATTGCTTAAACAATTGCGGGGATTGCGGTAATGCATAGAATTTACCGTGATGAATACGTGACGGTACTAAATAATCACGAGCACCTTCAGGGGTAGCCTTTGTCAACATAGGGGTTTCAATATCTAAGAAACCATGGCTATCTAAAAAGTGTCTTACATAAGAGGTAATCTTTGCGCGAGTAGCTAAAATATTTACCATCTCTGGACGACGTAAATCTAAATAGCGATAACGAAGTCTCTGCTCTTCGGTATTATCTTGATTGAAATCTAAAGGTAATACTGCAGATTTATTAAAAATCTCAAGATTCTGAGCATAGACTTCAATCTCTCCGGTTGCCATCTTATCATTTACTTGATTAGCAGGACGGGCTTTAACGGTACCGGTAACGCGAATGCAGAATTCGTTTCTTAAAGTAGAGGCAGCTTCATGAAGTTTTTGATTATCAGGCTCAAATACAACCTGACAAATACCGCTACGATCGCGTAAATCAATAAAGATCAAGCCACCTAAATCGCGACGACGGTTAACCCAACCGCAAAGTTCAACTTGCTTATTCTCTAAGCTTAAGTTGACATTACCGCAGTAATCTGAACGCATTGACATAAAAATAGCCTCTTAACCCTGGTGTGGGCAGTTTTGACAGCAAAGACTAGCTTGCTCATTTTTTGGAGCATTGCAGGAGCATGCTACTCCCTTGATGGAAAAGGTTGCAGGTGACATGACTTTACTTACAGTCGATGCTCCGCAATGTGGACAAACCTTTATAGGCTCATCGTGCATATGTTGCCTAACGGTAAAGAGCTGATTGCAACTTTGACAACGATAATCGTAATACGGCATTTTCTTTCCCGTAATTAAAAATTTATTAAATCCCTGTCATGTAAAAAAACAAAAACGTCGTGATCTAAAAATCCCAACGTAAAAATTAAAGCTAAATAGAGCCTGACAGCGGTCTTCTTAAAAACATATCATTATAATTTTTTTTAGAAGCTCTAGCAATAAAATGGCTACTAATAGAGCATTTTCAATGCCTTTTATCAAATAGAAAGTCGCGTACGGTTATACCGACGCGACCTTCAATATAAGGATATTTTATATTAGGCTAAATAATTAGTTACGTTCTTTTCAATACGTGCGCCTAAATCTACATTCTCTTCCTTATTGAACTTCTCTCCAGTAATATGCTCATAAAGTTCAATATAACGCTCAGAGATCATGTTAACGATATCATCGGTCATCTGGGGAACATTTTGGCCTTCCTTGCCCTGGAAACCATTGTCCATTAACCACTCACGAACAAACTCTTTTGATAATTGTTTCTGAGGTAAACCCTTCTCAAAACGCTCTTGATAGCCATCCATATAGAAATAACGAGAAGAATCAGGAGTGTGGATCTCATCCATCAAATAGATCTTACCGTCGTGCTTACCAAATTCGTACTTGGTATCAACTAAGATTAAACCACGCTTAGCTGCAATCTCAGTACCACGAGCAAAAAGCTCTTGAGTGTATTTCTCTAATACAGCATATTCTTCAGCTGTAGCTAAACCACGAGCAATAATTTCTTCTTTAGAAATATCCTCATCGTGAGTACCAATCTCACCCTTAGTTGTAGGAGTTACGATCGGGGTCGGGAACTTTTCATTTTCCTTCATACCATCAGGGATCTTAACACCACAGATCTCACGTACACCTGACTTATAAGCTCTCCAAGCAGAACCACATAAGTAACCACGGACGATCATCTCAACCGGAAAACCCTTACACATAACACCGACAGTAACCATTGGATCAGGAGTTGCAAGTTTCCAATTGGGGCAAATATCAGCAGTCTCATCTAAAAACTTGGCAGCAATTTGGTTTAACATCTGACCTTTAAACGGAATACCACGCGGTAAGATAACGTCAAAAGCAGAGATACGATCGGTTGCGACCATAACTAACTTTTCATTATTGATATTGTAAACGTCGCGAACCTTACCATGATATACAGAAGTCTGGCCGGGGAAATTGAAATCAGTATTGGTTAATGCATTACTCATAATAGCGAATCTGTTCCCAAGTAAAAATAAAGACAGAGACTAAAGCCTCAATTGCCTATACAAGGCAATGGCATTATACACCAAAAAGTAGATACAACTTTAATCGCACAATTTTGTAAAAAAAATTTGCAAGATTGACTTCCTCCCCTTGCTAAAGCAAGGGGATTCCTACTGCTTAGATTACTA